>Ga0209777_10000529_pt1 | contig 62091 bp, 44 predicted proteins | sample FrelakmetHBP12HB_FD_187147 | JGI IMG/M metagenome (GOLD analysis project Ga0209777, IMG submission 187147) | Freshwater lake sediment microbial communities from the University of Notre Dame, USA, for methane emissions studies -HBP12 HB (SPAdes)... | ecosystem: Environmental > Aquatic >...
ATTCAACTTCTCATACTTTGACATCAGCGTATCCTTTCTTTAGTCCCGCTTCCAACGGGACAGTTCGGCTTCTAATTTGTACCGAAAGGCTACGCTACTTTCTTGCTATTTACACACCTTTTGAAAATAACTCCCGAATCGCTGAAGACGATTTGCAGAACTGCAACTATGTGCTCTGCCAGAGCTGTAAGTAGGCGGTCATTTCGCCAACTCACGGTCCAACAGATTCCAAGCTGCAGCCAGCAGAATACGCGTTCGCTGCCAGTGTCGGAAAAGGGTGCTGCCTTGAAGTTCTCTTCTAACGCTGTCCTTAAGTCACTTTCTGCAAGATTCGACCATGACTTCCTTGAAGTCGGCAAGAGTTCCTCTAAAGCCTCCCTGAGATCCAGCTTCAACATGAGACTTTGCATGACAGACGAGTACCCTTCTCCCAGGTGCTCAGAAATAGTCTTCATCATTACGGCATAGAAGATTCCTCTCTGGAGGTGATGGTGTTTTTCTATGTTTAGGGGTTCGCGACAAACCAAGTGGTGAGTGCTCAGGAGGACTGACAAATCCTCAAAGGCGCCTATCCAGGCTCCGTTCAAGTAATCGGCCTCTAGAGCACAAGCAAGTGTCTTGGGAACGAAGGACTTCAATTCATCCACCCTGGAATTGATGGCCATATAAGCTGCAGCAAAAGCATAGTACTTTGCGGCAAGCGACAATTCGAGTTCCAGATACCACTCGGCAATTTGGAGCGTCGCAAGAATTGAACCCTTAAGGGTTTCCTCTGCAAACCACTTGGTCTTTGCGTTGTGGAGCTCGTCGATAGCCCTCAACAGATAACCGGATTTGTACAGTTTGATCGCCCGATCCCGACACTTCTCAGCTGCCTTGAATTTGCCGACTCGCTCTGAAAGCATCTGATCGATTCTCCCAGTTAGCTTACGGTAATCCTCGCTTTCAGGAAAGAGGGCGATGAACTCCGAGAGCCTATCGCTAAACCGTTCAAGAGGGAAGAACGGGGCATGTGGCAGCTCGTCAGGCAATCTGAGCCACCAACCAGGCACACCTGTCGGTGCCAATTCCCCGGCTCGAAGTGCGTCAGAGAGTTCCATATATCCTTTGATTTCAAACAAGCGGCAGCGGGCAGAAGGCGTCTGGACAGAAGAGAGTGCCGAATCAAGGCGCTCCGTCAGCTTGTGATTAATTTCTTCGATCTTGGTCAAGGTCATGTCGATCGCACTGAGATTCACGGCACCACTACACAAATTAATCAATGCAGCGGTGTCTTCGATTGTCGCAATATCGTTTGAATTCAGAGATTCTTCGAAATACGAGAGAACAATACTCTCGAAACCATGCAGTGTCTTTTGCCCTACGTAAGTCGTGAAAATCAGTTCATAGGCTATTTTACTTCTCAGGCTGCTTGGTATTACTGATCGAACTTCCCTTTCGAGCACTCCAGTCCAGAAGGAGCGATCCGCTTCGTAATCTTCATGGAATGCGGCATGTCTTGAAGCACGTTTTAGATCAATGAAGTCCGAGAAGATGCTGATTCTTGTGCTACTCTTTGCCCACGACACCCTGAGGTCTGAGTACCATGACTCTGTTAATTGCGCCTCTGGCAAGAGCTCCGACGGGATGTCGAGAAATCGTACAGCGATCCAGAAAGTATCGTCATCGCAAAGGAGCTCCGAAATGGCCTGAGCGTCGAATATCTCAAGATGAGTGGAATATTCTTCCCTCGCTCGGGATGACACCTTATGTCGGACACTAACATTTACATCTTGCGAGCTGAAAAAGTATACCGAGTCAACTACCTTGCCGTATGCCAATATCTTGGCGACATCATCTATAATCTTCTGATCTAACGCGTCCTTCTGAAGCGAGCAGCAAAAAACAATGACATGGTTGCTTGTCAGCCCCAAGAATCGAGAGTCTCCGACACCTTCGTCGTCCAGATACGTCCTGAAAGTCTCGAAATCCATCCCCTGGTCCCCGCCAGCGGAGACGGGTCCGGTCGCAGGCAGCACGTTGCTACAGATCTTCTTCCGTGTCAGTTGTCTGCAGAGGTGCTCGAAGTCATGGTGCTTGTTCTTGGCGGACAGCTGATCCAAGGCAAATCGAATCTGAGCCGCAATTTGAACTCTATCTGACACAGCCCAGCTCCGATCTATACCTAGTGATCACGAATATGAATGATAGCGGCAGCGATATTGATCTGCAACACAAAAGCTGACCATCCGGGGAGAAGAAAGAGGGCGGCCACAGAGGGCCGCCCCTACAGAATCATGTCGAAGACGCTTACGCCTCGATCTTGGCCTTGATCGTTGGCACTAAGTCGGCGATTTTCACACGGGTTTGTTCCATCGTGTCGCGGTCGCGGATGGTGACGGTTTCATCCTGTGAGGTTTGGCCGTCGATGGTTAGGCAATACGGTGTGCCGATTTCATCCATGCGGCGGTAACGTCTGCCTACGGCGCCGGAATCGTCGTAGAATGCCTTGAAGTGTTCTTTCAGATCGTGGAAAACCTTCATCGCGATGTCCGGCATGCCGTCTTTGTTGACCAGCGGGAAAACGGCGACTTTGACCGGCGCGATCTTGGGTGAGAATTTCAGCACCACGCGCGTTTCGCCTTTGACCTCTTCCTCGGTGTAGGCATCGACCAACAACACCAGCAGCGTGCGGTCGCAACCGGCTGACGTTTCGATGATGTACGGGATAAATTTCTCGCGGGTCTTTTCGTCAAAATAGCTCAAATCCTTGCCGGTGGCTTCGGTGTGACGGCTTAGATCGAAATCGGTGCGGTTGTGGATGCCTTCCAGTTCTTTCCAGCCGAACGGGAATTCATATTCGATATCAAACGCCTTCTTGGCGTAGTGCGCCAGCTCGTCCTTGCCATGCTCGTGGTAACGGAGTTTGTCCTTGTTGATGCCAAGGTCATAGTAGAACTGCATGCGTTCGGCTTTCCAGTAGTCGAACCACTGGTCATCCTCCGACGGCTTGATGAAGAATTGCATCTCCATCTGTTCGAATTCGCGGGTGCGGAAGATGAAATTACCGGGGGTGATTTCGTTGCGGAAGGCTTTGCCGATCTGCGCGATACCGAACGGCACTTTCTGTCGGGATGGTCCCATGACATTCAGGAAGTTCACATAAATCCCTTGCGCCGTTTCGGGGCGCATATAGACGACGGCGGTATCTTCCTCGACGGGACCCATAAAGGTCTTGAACATCAGGTTAAACTGGCGCGGTTCGGTCAGTTCGCCACCACATTCGAGTGGTGACTTTGATGGTTTCAGCGGACAACGGGCGGTTTCCAGTTGATCGGCGCGGAAACGGGCTTTGCACTTTTTGCAGTCGACCAGCGGATCGGTGAAGTTGGAAACGTGACCGGAAGTGACCCAGACTTGCGGATGCATGAGGATGGCGGCATCGAGGCCTTCGACGTCATCCCGTTTTTGGGTCATGGCCTTCCACCAGAAGTCTTTCAGATTGCGTTTGAGTTCGACGCCATACGGACCGTAGTCCCAACAACTGCCGAGACCGCCATAGATTTCGGATGATTGAAACACAAAGCCACGCCGTTTGCACAAGGAAACGATCTGATCCATTCTGTCAACTGTCTTCGCCACGGATTCCTCCATCCTGATTCATAATATCCAACTTCCGCAAGAAATCGAACGACTTCAAATCGACTCGTTTCCCGATATGGTATTCGGTCAGCGCCGTCAGCATCTGCCGAATCTGCTCCTGCTGCGCTTTGGTGAGCGTCACCTTGCGGTTGTTGCTAATATCGGTTCCGGCCAACCGCTCCAGTACTTTGACCGTGCCACGGTCGAGGCCGATCATCAGACGGTCGCCGACGCATTTGGCGCAAACCAACCCACCGCGTTCGGGGTCAAGCATCAGGCGGTCGCCGCTTAGTTCACCACCGCACTGAACGCAGTGCCCTAGCTCGGGAGCGTAGCCGCAGAATATACAGAGCAGGTACCAGAAATGCAAAATCTCCCGGCGGAAATCTTTCTCCTTCGATTGGTTCAGGCTGCGCAGAAACTTCTTCAGATTGAAATAGACCTGGCTGTTGACTTCATGCTCCGGCAGAAAGAGATTGGCAAACTCGAGAGCCGCCGAGGCATAACCGAATTTCTGTTCGTTCTGCGCGATGTTGTCGAAAGTTTCGACGAGGTCAGCCTTGGAGATATAGTCGGCGGTTTCTTTTTCGTTCTGGTAGAAAACAACATCGGCGATAGCGAAGTATTGCAGCGATTCAGCGCTGGATGAACCGGGGCGCACAGCCGACTTGGCAACCAATGGCAGCTTGCCATAGTCACGCGATAGACAGATCAGGAAGAGAGAACTCTCCTGAATTCGGGTTCGCTTGAGAACCAGCAGTTCGGTTTTTTTGAGAGCCATCGCCGTGCAACCGGCTAAAACTCAATAACGGTTTCGCCGGGGCGCTTGAGTTGGAAGTTCTTGCGGGCGATTTTTTCGATGTAGAGCGAGTCAGTCTGCAGACGATCGCGTTTGAGTTCGAGATCGACAACCTGCGCGCAGAGTTTGAGTTCCTCGGTTTTCAGTTCGGAGATCTGCTTGCGCAACTCTATCATATTCAGGAAGCCGTATTCACCCACGGTCAACTTGAAGCCGATGGCCAGGAAAAACGCCAGCAGAATAAACCGCAAGATAACGACGCGGTAGGCAGATACGGGTTGCTCGGTTTCTATGCGCATGGCTACTCTCAAGTATCAGGTCGCGACTGAAGTCGCTCCTACAGGTTTCCTACAGAAGGACAGATAAAGTTGTGTGTCCCACCGTAATCGCGGCGCACGAGGACGTACGCCGCGCACCAATGGCTTCCGCCTACGGCGGAATGTCGGGAGCGCAAGGCTCCCGACCTACTTAATATTGAAGAATGCCGCTCTGCCGGGGAATTCCGCCATGTTATCGAGTTCCTCCTCGATCCTCAGCAGACGGTTGTATTTGCAAACGCGATCAGTACGGCAGAGTGAGCCGGTCTTGATCTGGCCGGCGTTTACGGCCACCGCGATATCAGCGATTGTCGTGTCCTCAGTTTCGCCGGAACGATGCGAGACGACCGAGGCAAAGCCGGCGCGAGTTGCCATCTGAATAGTGTCCAGCGTCTCGGTTAGTGTGCCGATCTGGTTTAATTTGATCAGGATCGCATTGGCGGCCTTCTCTTTGATGCCGCGTTCCAAGAATACGGGATTGGTTACGAATAAGTCATCGCCGACGATCTGCACTTTGTGGCCGACTTCCTTGGTCAAGTGGGTAAATCCCTCCCAGTCGCTTTCGGCGAGACCGTCTTCGATTGAGATGATTGGGAAGTCCTTGGTCAACTGTACATAGTACTTGACCATCTCGTCGGAAGAAAGTGAGCGATCTTCGCCGGCCAACACATATTTCTTCTTCTTGGGGTCGTAGAGTTCGGAGGCGGCCGGGTCGAGGGCAAACATGATGTCCGTACCCGGCTTATATCCGGCCTTGGTTACCGCTTCGCTGATAACTTCCAGCGCTTCGCGATTGGACTTCAAGTCCGGCGCAAAGCCACCTTCATCGCCAACGGAAGTGTTGTAGCCCTTGCTGTGAAGTACTCCCTTTAGGCTATGGAAGACCTCTACACCCATGCGAAGCGCATCGGAGAACGTCTCGGCGCCAACCGGCATAATCATAAACTCCTGCAGATCGACTTTGTTGTCGGCATGCTTGCCGCCGTTAAGAATGTTCATCATCGGAAGAGGGATAATGCGGGCGTTTGTGCCGCCGACATAGCGATAGAGCGGAAGCATGGAGTAGGAAGCCGCAGCCTTGGCAACCGCCAGTGATACGGCCAGAATGGCATTGGCGCCAAGCATCTTTTTGCCCGGCGTGCCATCCAGAGCTATCATAAATTCGTCGACCTCGCGCTGGTTGAGGACATCAATACCTTCATCCTTAAGCGCCGGTACAATCTTGTCGTTCACATTTTCGATGGCCTTGAGCACACCTTTGCCGCCGTAGCGCTTCTTGTCGCCATCACGCAGTTCAAGCGCTTCATTGCTTCCCGTGGAAGCGCCGGAAGGCACGGCCGCTCGTCCAAACGAGCCGTCTTCAAGCAGTACATCCACCTCGACTGTGGGATTGCCCCGGCTGTCGAGGATTTCGCGGGCGCGGCATTGTGCGATTTTTGGCATCAAATTCTCCTGTTCTTCCGTTAGTTACGACGCGAATCTATCGACCAATACGCATACTATCAACAAAAACTTTGAAGTAACGCTTTAAGTCGCCGGCGTGTTTCACTCGAATCTAACCTATTGTCTTGCAGGTACTTACCCACGAAAGCGAACACCCCCGGCCCGTGGGGAACCGGGGGTGCAACTGGTCTCATGGCAGTCATGGGATCAGATTGTGTCCTGTCTATGCGTCAGGTCATATCCGGCAGCTGCCGGACAAGACCTGACACAACAAGCTATCGGGTACGGTTGCGCAAAAACGCAGGCACCTCGAGATCCTCGAAGTTGATTGCCTCGGCGTTTTGGGTAACCAGTTGCTCGGCCGTTACCGGTTTGTCAAGACCGGCAATGCGAGAAACAAACGGCATTTCGCCTCGTTTCTCGAACAGGTCGACCGGTTCCGGTTGTTCCATCTTCTCAATCATCTGACGTTTGGCGGTGCCGAACCCGGTGGCGATAACGGTCACACGGATTTCATCGTCCAGTGCCGGATCAATGACCGCGCCAAAGATGATATTGGCGTCCGAACCGGCAGCGTCATAGATCACCGTGGTGGCTTCATTCACTTCGTAGAGCGTCATGTCAGGTGAGCCGGTAACGTTGACCAGCACCCCTTTCGCGCCCGAGATGATGACGTCCTCCAACAGCGGCGAATTGATTGCCATACGAGCGGCATTGGCGGCCTTGTTTTCGCCGGTACCGACGCCGGAACCCATCATGGCGTCCCCCATTTCCATCATCACGGTGCGGACATCAGCAAAGTCGCAGTTGATCAGTCCGGGGATCGTGATCAGATCAGAGATACCTCTGGTCGCGCGGAACAAAACGTCGTCCGCCATTATGAATGCATCCGTCAATTTGGTAGAGGGATCGACAATCGACAACAGGCGTTGATTGGGAATGACGATCAGTGTATCGACACGCGTCTTGAGTTCGTCAATACCCGTCAGTGCGCGGTTCATCCGCTTGCGACCCTCAAACTCGAACGGTTTGGTGCAGATGGCCACGGCCAGCGCACCCATTTCGCGAGCGATTTCGGCGACGATCGGCGCGCCACCGGTGCCGGTGCCACCACCCATGCCGGCAGTGACAAAAACGAGGTCGGCCCCCTGCAATAATGACGCGACGCGCTCACGGTCTTCTTCCATCGCCTGCTTGCCAACTTCGGGACGCGCGCCGGCGCCGAGGCCGCGGGTGACATTGCCGCCGATCTGAAGCTTGACATCGGCCTTGGAGAAATCGAGTGCCTGCGAGTCGGTGTTGATCGAGATGAACTCCACGCCGGTTAGACCATGCGCAATCATGCGATTTATGGCATTGCCGCCGGCGCCGCCGACGCCCACGACTTTAATCTTGGCGTAGTTCGCATAGTCGGAGGCGAATTCCAATTTCATCGGGTTATCGCTCATCGTATAAGCCTTTCTCTCTATCTTAGAAATTAAACATCGAATTAAATACTCTTTCCAACCGGCTGAAGGTACGGTTGAAGATGCCCGCATCCCGTCTCCCCTTCTCCGGATGATCGATGCCGTAGCGGACCAGTCCGTAAGCGGTCGAGTAGATCGGGTTGCTGACGATGGTCGCCATTCCGGTGAAGCCCTTGGGAATGCCGACGCGTACCGGCATGTCGAAGATTTGCTCCGCCAGCAGATCAATGCCCCGTAGCAGTGAACCACCACCGGTCAGTACGATACCACCGGCCACTGACTGGTAGAAGTTGGTGCGTTTCAATTCCATCAAGACCAGTTTGAAGATTTCTTCCACGCGCGGCTCGATGATATTGGCCACAACGCTGCGGGAGACTTCCCGTGGAGGTCTGTCGCCGACGGTCGGCACGGAGATCATCTCTTCCGCCTCCACCAGACTCACCATGGCGGCGCCGAAGTCGATCTTGATCTGTTCGGCGTGGTCTACCGGCGTGCGCAGGCCGATTGCCAGATCGTTAGTGATGTTCCGTCCGCCAAGACCGATCACCGACGTGTGTCGGATCGACGAATCGGTAAAGAGCGCCAAATCGGTCGTGCCGCCACCGAGGTCGATGAGAACGGTGCCCAGTTCCATTTCGTCGTTGTTGAGGACACACATCGCCGATGCCAGCGGCTGCAATACCAGGTCGTTGACCTCGTAACCGGCACGCTTGATCGACTTGTAGATGTTCTGCGCCGAGGTGATAGCTCCGGTGACGATATGCACCTCGGCTTCGAGCCGCACGCCCGACATGCCGGTCGGATCTTTAATGCCGCCCTGATCATCGACGATAAATTCCTGCGGCAGAATATGAATGATTTCGCGGTCGGCGGGAATTGCGACCGCTTTGGCGGCGGCGATAACGCGCTCGACATCATATTCCGAGATCTCATTGTCAGAGCGACTGACGGCAATGACGCCGCGCGAATTGATGCTTTTGATGTGGTCACCGGCGATACCTGCATAGACCGAACCGATTTCCGCTTTCGCCATTTCTTCCGCCGAAGTGACGGCACGCTCGATTGAGCCGATTGTCTTTTCGAGATTGACGACCACACCACGCCTAAGGCCTTCGGATGGCGCCGTGCCGACACCGATGATTTTTTCCTCGCCGTCAGGCGACACCTGACAGATCAGAGCACAAATTTTGGTTGTGCCAATATCAAGTCCGCATACCACTCTTTCAGATGCCATTGCTTGCCTCTTTATTGATAGTTCTTGTTCTCATTACCGCCAGATCAACAAGTCGCATGTCCAGATCGAGACCGGGATTCTTGTTGTTGGACAGGATATTCTGCATCCGTTCGATTTTCTTGTCATTGTCGCCCCAACCGAAGTTGACGACCACCGAGCCCGGTTCGAAGATCAAACCGAGACCGGCATCATTAACTCGCACTTCGGAAAGGTTGGCGAATACATCGGCGTGTTTCTCACGCATGTCTTTGATCAGTTTTAATGCGGAACGCAAGGCGGGACTGTTGATGACCTGATACATGCCCACCGTGTCAACTCTAAAGCCCTGTATAACGGGCAGCGTGAAGATGGTGTCGGCGATGTCTGACGGCACAAGTTCGCCGCGCGCGGTGATCGCATAGAGATCATCCAGGTAGATGTAAGCTACTGGCGCCTTTTCGACGACATTCACGAGCAGCTTGCCGGTGTGGTCGATTCTCGCGGAGACCGATTCGACAAAGTGATTGCTATAGACCGCGTTGACGACTCGCGATAAGTCGATATCAAAGATGTTTTGTCCAAGGGCGACCGGCAGATTGTCCGCGGTGATGCGGTTGCTGCCGGAGATGTCAATCTCTTTGAGCGCAATGATAGGGTAGGACTTGATGCCATAGCCGGCGCCCAACAGCAGCAGAGAAAACAGAAACAGCAATTTCGGAAGCGGTCGTCTCATTTTTTCAACGCCTCCAGAATTTTCGGGGCAGTACGATAGATATCCCCCGCGCCGATGGTGAAGACGACATCGCCCGGTTGTGCGTATTCCACGACGGCTGACGGTATCTTAGTGATGTCCTCGATATAGCGAACGTTCTTGTGGCCGAACAACGCGGCGGCATCGGAGATCATTTGTGAGGTCACACCCGCGATCGGTTCCTCGCGCGCGGGATAGAGTTTGGCGAGGATCAGCATATCACACATCAGCAGTGACTTCGCGAATTCCTGATAGAAATCGCGCGTGCGACTAAACAGGTGCGGTTGGAAGACGACGATAACGCGACTTTTGAACGCGACCTTGGCGGCGCGCAGGGTGACATCGATCTCGGTCGGATGGTGCGCGTAGTCATCGTAGACCTTGATGCCGTTTTGTTCACCAATCAAGTCGAAACGACGATTAACGCCTCTGAAGCTTTCGAGCGCTTTTTTGATCGTCTCAAAGGGGATGTCGAATTCCAATGCGATGGAAATCGCAGCGAGAGCGTTCTTGACATTGAAGATACCGGGGAGCGGCAGATGAATGTGACCCAGTCGATAATCGTGATAATACAGATCGAAGTCGGTTGCAGTGCCGTCGGCAATGATGTTGTCCGCGCGGGTGTCAGCCTGCGATTTGATTCCGAAGGTGCGTACCGGCCGAATCAGATCGGGAATCAAGCTGACGACGTTGGAGTCGTCGAGGTTGAGATGAATGGCGCCATAGAACGGCACTTTGTTGGCGAATTGGGTGAATGCCGCCTTGATCTCGGCGAGGTCTTTGTAGTAGTCGAGATGATCTTCTTCAATCGTAGTCAGCACGGCCATTGACGGAGTGAGGTTGAGGAACGAGCGATCGTATTCGTCGGCCTCGGCAACCAGTAGGTCGCCTTTGCCCATCTTGACCGTAGTGCCCAACGAAATCACACGTCCCCCAACCATTACCGTCGGATCCATGCCGGCTTCGACAAACAGATGACCGAGAATGGAAGTCGTGGTAGTCTTGCCATGGGTGCCGGCAACACCGATGCCGAATTTCAAGCGCATCAGTTCACCGAGCATTTCCGCGCGACGAATGACCGGTATCTTGCGGCGTTTGGCTTCGTTGACTTCCGGGTTGTCCGCATGAACCGCCGACGAAATCACCACGCAGTCGGCCTCATCGATATTCTCGGCAACATGCCCCTGCACTACCTTGATGCCAATCTCTGTCAGATGATCGGTAACCTCGGTCATCGACAGGTCGCTGCCGGTAATGACGTAGCCCTGATTATGTAGTACTTCCGCAATGCCGCACATGCCGATACCGCCGATGCCGACAAAATGAAGCTTCTTGACCTTTCCGAATTTCATCTCCACCCCATATATTCAAATATTTTTTGCACAATTACCGCCGCAGCATCGCGACGCCCGAGCGACTGGCTCGCCATTGACATGGATGAAAGTTTGCCATCGTCTTTGAGAAGTTGCGACACCAAACCGACCAGATTCAGTTCGGGAAGCTGCGAATCCTTGACGATCATTGCCGCCCCTGCTTGCTCCAACGCTTGCGCATTCTTGGCTTGGTGGTCGTCGGTGGCGTACGGAAACGGCACCAGAATCGCCGGTTTGCCGGTGGCGGTAATCTCGGCCAGAGTCAGCGCACCCGCGCGTGACAACACCAGATCGGCGGCGGCATAAGCGGCGGGCATGTCATCGATAAACGACAACGCGACACCCCGGACACCAGAGGCATTGAAGCTGTCAACTTCGGGTTGATGGTTGCCGACCTGCCAGATCAGTTGCAGATTGGAGATGGCCTTAAGTTCGGGCAGCGACTGACGAATCTTGGCGTTGATTGACGTTGCGCCCTGACTGCCGCCGAGAATCAGCAGTGTCTTCTTGCCCGGATCAAGTTTGAAGCGGGTGATTGCCTCTTCGCGATCAACCGTTCCCATTTTGGGATTGACGGGATTGCCGGAGAGGATGCACTTATCATGGAATTTGATATTGCGAAGTGATTCGTGATAGGCGATGAAGATCAGATCGGCGAAGCGCGCCAGTTTCTGCGTGGCGATGCCGGCGTAGGAGTTCTGTTCCTGAATAAAGGCCGGACGATTGGTGATCTTGGCGGCGAGCACGGCCGGAAATGAGAGATAACCGCCTGTGCCGACAACCAGTTTGGGATCATATGAGATGACTTTGGCGATCGCTTCAAGAATGCCGAAGAACAACACCGGGAAGAACATCGCGTTGCCGACCAATGTGCCACGCTTGAGTCCGCGGACATGAATGCGGGTTGTGCCGTAGCCGCGCGAAGAGATCAGCTTCATCTCGATATCGCGACCAGTGACGAAGAAGCGAATCTCGCAGTCATCGGGGAGACGACGTTTGAACTCCTCGGCCAGGGCAAAAGCCGGAAAAAGATGACCTCCGGTACCGCCACCGGCAAACATGATCTTCTTCATTCAACCCTCGACTTGAAAAGCTGGGGAGTCGTAACGGAATACTTGCTGATGTTTAGCAGTATGCCAATCCCGATCGAGGTAAGCACCATCGAAGAGCCACCGTAGCTCAGAAACGGCAACGGCAGACCGGTTGCCGGGATCATTGCCGTGACCACGAGCAGATTGGTGGCGGATTGCACGAACATCAACATCGTGATCCCGAGAGCGAGATAGAACCCGAGCAGGTCGGATGAATAGACCGCGGTGCGTATGCCGCGCCAAACCAGCAGCGCAATCAACACTAGCACGAAAAGTGCGAGCAGGAAGCCGCCTTCTTCGGCAAGCGTGGCGAAGATGAAATCGGTGTGCGGAGCGGGCAAGTAGAATAGTTTGGCGCTCCCGTGACCAAGTCCGCGACCGAGAAACCCACCGGAACCGATGGCCAGAATCGACTGTTTGACCTGATAGCTGGCCAGCAGCGGATCGGACACCGACGCCAGGAAAGTGTCAACGCGGGCGCGTTTGTAACCGATGACATATACCATGAAGAATGCGACAGAGCCCATCCCGGACAGAAACAGCGCGAGCAGACGGGCACGCACACCGGCAAGGAAGAACAGTGCGAAGACTATTGCCGACAGAACCATCACAGTGCCGAGATTCGGTTCGAGCAGAATCAGCCCGAAACCGACGGCAATCAGCGGTCCCGCCGGAAGCAGCACTGATTTGATTTGTTTGATTCTCTCCCGCTTGATCGAGAGCATCGTCGCGAGGAAGATGATCAAGACGTACTTGAATACTTCCGATGGTTGGAAGCCGACGATTCCAAAACTGATCCAACGTTTGGCGCCGTTGATTTCCCGACCAAAGAGCACATAAACCAGCAGCCCCAGCGACACAATCATAAGCGGCCAGGCAAGAGGCACAAGTTTTTGATAGTCGAAGCGCGACGCCAGATAGCAGGTGACAGCGCTGATAGCTAACCAGAGAAGTTGGCGTTTGAAAAAGAACGCGTCGCCGTTGTAGCGCGTCTCCGCCAACATCGCTGAGGCGGAATAGACCATCACGGTACCGACGAGCAGCAGCAAGCCGACGACGATGATGATCGTGCGATCCATGCTCTGCGATGGTCTCATCTGCCGCCTTCTTTCTGAGCCAGTTCGAGCACGGCCTGTTTGAACTTGCGGCCGCGGTCCTCGTAGTCGGTGAATTGATCGAATGACGCACAAGCGGGTGAGAGCATGACAACGTCACCGGCGGCTGAATGGCGGTAGCCGATTTCGACGGCTTCAAAAATATCTTTGGCTCTGATGGTTGCGGTGACATTGCCGAGACTGGCTTCAATCTTGTCTGAGGCTTCGCCGATCAGCACAATCATTTTGACATGCTGTCTCACCAATGCCGATAGGGTCGAAAAGTCACCGGCCTTATCGCGTCCCCCCATGATGACGATTAGCGGACTGTCCTCGGATTGCAGGGCATAGAAGACGGAATCGACGTTAGTGGCCTTGGAGTCGTTGATGAACGACACACCTTTGATATCCATGACCGGTTCAAGACGATGCTCAATCGGCCGGAAGGTTTCCAGTCCCCGCGCGACGGCTTCGATGTCGATGCCCAGCGGCAAAACCATTGCGGCGGCGGCGGCGGCGTTGGCAAGATTATGAGGGCCTTTGATGCCCAGCTTACCCGTCGGGCAGATCGTCCTTGATCTTACTCCCGACGAGTAAACCAGATTATCATCTTCCGCATAGACGCCGTTCTCGACACGCTGTTTCGTGGAGAAATGGAGAATCTGCGGCTTGCCCCAGAGTCTCGCCTGTTGCAGGACAGGATCATCGTAGTTCAGAATCAGATGGTCCGTTTCGTCCTGCGAATCGGCGATGCGGTATTTCATCTCGGCGTATTCTTCAAAACCACCGTAGCGATCAAGATGATCGGGAGTGATGTTCAGAATCGAAGCCACTTTGGGCTTGAAGGTGTCGGTACCCTCCAATTGGAAGCTTGATATTTCGACGACCGCGAAATCATCCTCGGTCAGGTTTTCAACGTCGGTCGCAAAGGGCGAACCAATGTTTCCGGTAGCGAGCGCTTTTCTGCCGGCAGTATTCAACAGATGCGCAACCAACGCGGTAGTTGTCGTCTTGCCATTGGTGCCGGTGATGGCGATGATGGTGGCGCGACAGAGCCAGGACGTTACCTCGACCTCGGAAAAGACCGGCAAGTGACGGTCGACGATTTCCCGCATAAACGGTGACGTTGGCGGTATTCCGGGAGAGACAATGACATAGTCAACGGCGGTCAGCGCGCGCTCGGTGTGGCCGCCGGTCTCAAAGTCGATGTCGGCTTGCTCAAGCGTTTGTGCTTGCGAAGCGACTTTGTCATACGGTTTCATTTCCGAGACGAAAACTTCGGCGCCGTGTTTCTGAAGCAACCTGGCCGCGGCAGTGCCGCTACGAGCCATGCCAAGGATAGTAATTTTCTTGTCGCGCACTAAGTCAGGCCTCGTTTTCATCTGATTTTGAAAGTTGACAGCGCCACCAGCGCGAGTAACACGCCGACGATCCAGAACCGAACGACCACCTTCGATTCATGCCAACCGCTAAGTTCAAAGTGGTGGTGTAGGGGAGCCATTTTGAATATCCGTTTCCCCCGCAATTTGAAAACAGATACCTGTAGTATCACCGAAAGGGCTTCAGCTACAAAGACTCCCCCAACTATCACCAATAGCATTTCTTTCTTGAGCAGTATCGAGAGGGCACCAAGGATGCCGCCAAGAGCCAGCGCTCCGGTGTCTCCCATAATGACTTCCGCCGGGTGGGTGTTGTACCAGAGGAACCCCAAACCCGCACCAATAGCTGCGGAGCAATAGACGGTGAGTTCTCCCGCGCCCGTTAGATAAACGATCCCGAGATAATTCGTGAAATCGAAGCGGCCGGTGATGTAGGCCATGCCGGCAAAGGCGACGAGGCAAATCATCGACAGGCCGATAGCCAACCCGTCAAGGCCGTCGGTCAGATTGACGGCATTCGATGAACCGGCAATCACCATGATCACAAACGGCACGAAGAGATACACCGGGAAATCAAGGTAGTAATTCTTGAAAAATGGCAAGTCGGTCTTGAGATCGAAGTTCGGCGTGGGAGGATAGAAATATAGAATCAGGCCAAGCAGCAGTCCGAGAGCTATCTGTCCCAGCAGTTTGCGGCGACCGACCAAACCCTTCTTCTGGTGTTTGATCGCCTTGAGGTAGTCATCCATAAAGCCGATGGCGCCCAGCCAGACCGTGACCAGAAGCATATATAGGGTGAAGCGATTGGATAGGTCAGCCCAGAGTAACGTGGGAATCACGATCGCGGCAAGAATGATTAGACCGCCCATTGTCGGAGTGCCGGCTTTGGCGTAATGACTTTGAGGCCCTTCAATTCTGATCTCGTCTTTCACCTCATGCTTGCGAAGCAAGCGAATCAACGAGGGTCCCAGAATCAGACTGATGATCAGCGCGGTGATTGCCGCGCCGGCGCTGCGGAAAGTGATATAGCGGAAAAGATTGAAGTAGCTGATGTGATGGCTCAATGGATAGAGGAGATGGTACAGCATCAGTTCCTTCTCCCCAACGTGGCCTTCAGGCCGCTCTCGATCCGCTCGAACTTCAGGGCGCGTGACGCTTTGAGCAGAAGCAGATCACCCGGGTGCAGCAGTTTGCCCAACCAATCGACGACTTCGTCAAGGTCTTGCGACATGTCAATCATTTCCGGAGTTAGACCGGCGTCTATCGCAGCGGTTCTGACAACGTCGGCGAAAAGACCGACGACAATGGTGTGATGGGGATGGCATTGCGCGAGTTTGCGACCGATCTGCCGGTGGTATTCTTCCGCTCTGTCACCCAGTTCGAGCATATCGCCAAGCACGACGACCCGTTTGCCGGTGATCTTCATCGACGTAATCGTGTCAAGCGCACCGAGGACCGAAATTGGGTTAGCGTTGTAAGCATCATTGATAAGGGTGATGCCGTGAATGTTTTCGACACCCATGCGATTGTTGTCGGGCACGTAGCTTTCGATCCGGGCCTTGACGAGCGCATACGGCACATCGAGCACACGCGCAACGGCGAGCGTGGCGAGCACATTGGAGACATGGTGCATGCCCAGAATCGGGAGTTTGATCTCGGCCCCTTTGTAGACGATATGCGCATGGCCGGAACCGTTGCAGAAAACTTTCTCCGGATGAACCTCATTTTCGCGCGACGTACCATAGGTGATTCGATTCAGCCGATAGCGATAAGACCGCGAGCGGATGTTGGGATCATCCATGTTCAGAACCGCCCAGTCATTGTCGTCGGCGTGGCGCAGAATTTCGAATTTGGCCTCGGCAATGGCGTCGATCGTCTTCATCGTCTGCAGATGCGCGGGCCCTATGTTGAGGATCAGGCGAATGTCGGGATCGTAGAGCTCGACCAGACGCTCGATCTCACCGGCGGTGGACATGCCAAATTCCATTACGGCAACTTCGCAATCGGAATCAAATTCAAAAATCGAAAGTGGCACGCCAAACTGATTGTTCAAATTGCCGCGCGTGGCACAGGTGCGATAGCGGGCGCCCAAGGCGGTTGCAATCAGATTCTTCGCAGTCGTCTTGCCGTTGGTTCCGGTCACGGCGATCTTGCGCGGTGCGATACGGTCAAGATACAACCGCGAAAGCTCCTGCATTGCCAAGAGCGTGTTGTCGACTCCGACGAAAGCCACACCCGGATACAATGTGGATTCGGGCACGCGGTCGCGTCGTACGACTATCACCCGCGCACCGCGAGAAACCGTTTCGGGAATAAAATCGTGGCCATCATGGTTCTCGCCGGCAATACAGAAGAACATGTTCTCGGAAGCAACAGTGCGGCTGTCGATGGAAACACCGCGGAAGACGCAGTCGTGCAACTCCCCCCCGCTGATATCGCAATCGCGAAAGGCCTGGGAATAGTCCTGCAGCTTGCCGCCGATCAACTGTATCTCCCCCTCAAATAATTCTCAATGATCTCGCGGTCATCGAAGTGTATCCGGCGTTCGCCGAGTATCTGATAGTTCTCATGTCCTTTGCCGGCGACAACCAGCAAATCGTCTTCCCGGCACAGGGACAGCGCCAGTTCGATAGCTTTTTGACGGTCGGGTTCGATAACGATTTCTTTGGCTGGATTTAGACCCGCCTTGATGTCTTCGATGATTGCCAGCGGATCCTCCGTGCGCGGATTGTCGGAGGTACAGACAACGACGTCGGCATTGGCGCTGGTGACCTTTCCCATCAGCGGGCGCTTGGTCCGGTCGCGATCACCGCCGCAACCGAAAACAACCAGCAAGCGGCCCTCGGTCAGTTGTCTACCGGTCTGGAGGATGTTGTCGAGCGCGTCGGGTGTGTGGGCGTAATCCACGAACACGGTGAACGGTTGACCGGCATCAACGCGGTGTGCTCGGCCCATCACGAAGCTGCGCTCGCTCAAGCCCTTGGCGATAGTCCAGGGGTCGAGACCGATCGCCATCGCGCAGGCGGCGGCGCAAAGCGCGTTTTCGAGATTGAACAAGCCGACTAATTGGTAGTCGACATGTTCCTTGCCCAGCGGCGTCACCAGTGTGAATTTTGATCCGGATCGTGACATCTCGATATTTTCCAGCCGCAACTCTGCTCTGGGATCAGTCAAAGAGAAACTCAGATAAGATGATTTCACGCGACCAAGCAGGTAATCGAAACTCCTGTCATCGCGGTTGAGAATCGCCCATTTGTCTTGAGCGGTGACAAGATCAAGAATGTGTGCTTTGGCGTCGCGGTAGGATGCAAAGTCTCTGTGATAGTCGAAGTGGTCCTGAGTGATATTGCTGATCGCCGCAACCTGGAATTCGAGTTCTTCAACACGGCGCATCGCCAACGCATGCGACGAGACCTCCATGACGGCGTAGCGCAGATGCTCACCGGTCATGATCGTGAAAAGGCGTTCGAGTTCGATCGGTCCCGGGGTCGTGTTGATTGCCTCAAACGAGTGTTTACCGGTGAAGTAGCCCAGTGTTCCGATTACGCCTACCGGTATGCCGCGATTCTCCAGAATCGACTTGAGCAGAAAAGTGATCGTCGTCTTGCCGTTGGTGCCGGTCACGCCGATCAGTCGGAGTTGTTTGGACGGATACTTATGATAGCGAGCGGCGATCCTGGCGACGGCGCTGCGCATGTCTTTGACGACGACCTTGCAAATGGCATTTGCGGTGAAGTCTCTCTCGGCGACCACAGCGATTGCACCTCTGGCAATGGCATTGCCAATGTATTTGGCGCCATCGTCTTTTTCTCCGGCGATCGCAATAAACAGGTCGCCTTCCCCGATCAAGCGGCTGTCGACTTCGACTTTGTTAATCGGTACTGACAGGTCGCCGGTAATCGCAACGGTATCGACGGTTTCAATCAGTTCTTTGAGTGTTGTCATTAACTATTCCGCCTTAATCCACTCCACAGATAACTTGCACGCTGCGCGCTCCTTGGATAGCTACCGAGTCGGGCACGAGCGGTATGATGTTTTTCACAAAACCGGATCCTTGAATTGCCACGGCATAGCCCCACTCCATCAGCTTCGGGACCGCCGAGCGTAGTGACAAGCCGACCAGTTCGTTGAGCCGGTTGCTGGAGGTTGTGTCCGGGTCGGCGAGATAGAGGATCAGCCGTTCGCCACCTGCCAGCATTGTTCCGGCCGTGGGAATCTGCCGGCTGATGATATCTCCGGTATTGATAAAAGCGATATCGAGATTCAATGTGTCGAGGACATCCTCAACGGTGGATAGGGTGTGTCCTTGCAACTCGGGTACTCTGATTTTGACTGGCGCCTGCTTGGTCTGTTTGGCGGCATACTCCGGCGAGGTCGGCAGATTCTGCATGGCGGCGATACGCTCGGCAATGCGCTTGAATATCTTGCCCGAAGTCATGCCGGCATAATGAATCGGCTGCGGGTCGGACAGCACCACGACTCCCACCGCTATTGGATTGTCAGAAGGGAAATACCCGGCAAAGGTCGAAGTAAAGCGATTCTGGTAGTAGCCGCCTTGCGGACTGGGTATCTGGCCGGTGCCGGTTTTACCGGCGAAGTCAATCATGTCGGACTTGCTGTATTTGGCAGTGCCGCTGTCGACAACCGCTTCCATAAACCGCCGCAATGTCGCGCAGGTCTTTGGTGAAAGAAAAGTGCGAGTCTTCGTCGGTTGTGTGCGCTCAACAACGTTGCCATCGGGTCCGAAAACTTCCCTGACAATGTAGGGCTGATAGAGTGTTCCATTGGCTGGCACGACACTGTAGGCGGCAGCCAGTTGCAGAGCGGTGATGCTGACCCCATGCCCCATCGCGAATGAAGCGGTGAAGAAGTCCGACCAAACCGACGGTTCTCTCATAAGACCGGAAGCTTCACCGGGAAGATCAATGCCCACTTTTCTGCCGAAGCCAAAATACTTCGCATACTTGTACATGTTCTTGGGGCCGAGCTTGAGGGCGACGCGGGCGATGCCGATGTTGGACGAATAGCGGAAGACATCAAAGACCGACAGGGCGCCGTGTTTGTGGTCGTCATGAATCAGCTTGCCGGAGAAGGTCGCCACACCATTGCCACAATCGACACGTTGTTCCGGACGTAGCGCTCCTTCCTCGAGAGCACCTGCCGCGCTAACTAACTTGTAGACGGAGCCGGGTTCGAAGACATCGGAGATTGACTCGTTTTTCTGGGAAGCGCCGGCTGTGGAGTGGGGATAGTAGGATCCCATCGCCAATACCGCGCCATCATTAGGCTTAAGCAATATCACATTGCCCGACTGTGCACCCATGCTGTCGACGCCCAGGCGCAACTCTTCCTCGACGATAGACTGCCAATCAAGGTCGATCGTGAGGTTTACGTTCTTGCCGTTACGCGGTGCGACGATGTCTTTGGAGGCGACGCGATAGATATTGCCGACGGCATCGCGTTCAACTCTGGTATTGCCATCAGAGCCAACCAGACGATCATTTAGGGCATATTCGAGTCCCGAAATGCCGTTGTTGTCGACATCAACCATGCCAAGCAGATCCCGACCAAGTTGATCGTTCGGGTAGATGCGCTGCATTTCTTTCTGGTGAAACAAACCGGGAATCTTGGTTGCGGCAAGCAGGTCGCTTTTGTCATCCGGCATTTTGCGGCAGAGCCAGGTGAAGGCATCGAGACGGGCGGTCAGGGTTTTGCGAAGTTGCTTGGATGGGATACTCATAAAGGGCGCCGCTTCATCGGCGATACGAGCGGCGTCCTGCTCGTTCTGGGGATAGGCAAAAAAGGAGCGGAGGGCGATATTGCCGGCAAGGGCGCGCCCTTTGGTGTCGTAGATGCCGCCGCGCTCAGCGGGAACTACGATCTCGCCGTTGGTCTGATGATTGGCGATGCGGAAGTACTCATCACCGTGGACAAGCTGGATGCCGATGAGCCGGTAGACGATTAGACCCCAAATCAAGCAGATCAGACTTATCAAGAAATAGACTCTACCGCGTGATATGAAGAAGCCCGAAGTCATTGTCTATTTCCGAGCCTCTGGTTTTGGCGTCACAGCTTTCCCGTTGGCTTTCGGTCTTGCGGTCTTCTGCTGTTTATCGATCTTCGACGACTTGTCTGATTTCTGCGGTTTCGCAGAAGTTTGTGGCTTTTCCGGAGTCTTGCGCTTCGCCGATACAGAGTCTGTCGAAGAGCCACCGCTTGAAGACATCGTGAAACCGGCGAGTTGAACTTCTCGCGCCGGCAGCAATGCCAGATCACGCCGGGCGATGTCTTCAATGCGCTTTACGGAGGATAGTTGGTTGATTTCGAATTCGAGCGATTGCGATCTTTCTTTGAGATCGCGCACGCGCTGGCGGGTTTGGGCGTTTTCCTCCGCCAAACGGAGAGTGTATACGCGTTCCCAAACGAAGAGGTAGCAAAGACCGAGGAAAACGGCCAACACTGCTGCGCCAAGGAGGAATTTCCGCTTGCGACGCCGGATGACCTGATCTTCGAATTTCGTCCTCTTTTTTTCCATATCCAGTCGCTTCCTTGCGCTCGTCTCGCTTGGGAGACCTAATTCGGAATCAGCAAACCGCTAAGCTTGCGGGCAGCACGCAAACGGGCGCTGCGGGCACGCGAGTTAGTCTCTATCTCATTCTCTGTGGGCTTAATCGCCTTGCGGGTTATGCGCTCCAATACCGGTTTCCTGCCGCAAACACACTGCGGGAGATCTCTGGGGCAGGTGCAGGGATTTTCCTGAAGGCGGAAGAATTCCTTGACCATGCGATCTTCCAGCGAGTGGAAACTAATGATCGCCATAACGCCGTCGGGTCGCAGACAGTTAACCACCTTCGTGAGACCGATCTCTAATTGATGCAGTTCATCATTCACCCAGATGCGCAGCGCTTGCCAAATCTGTGCGAGAAACTGATTGCGTTTACCGCCGCGAAAGTAAGGTGTCACAGTCTCGCGCAAACCCGCTACCGTTTGCAGCCGTTCGTCGCGCGCGGCTGCGGCAATAGCCGTCGCAAGGCGCCCCGCGTTATCGAGTTCCCCATATTCTCTGAGTATCTTTTTCAGTTCATCTGTCGAAGTACTCGCCAGTTTTACACGCAGAGGTTCCCCGGAGGTTCGATCAAATCGGAGATCGAGGGGATCTTCGGGTTTCTGGAAAGCAAAACCGCGGCTGGATGTTTCCAGTTGCGGCGATGACAGACCGAGGTCGAGCAGGGCAAAATCGACTCCGCCCATTCTGCCGGCACCGAGATGACGGTCAAGGTTGGCATAGGAATCATGGATCAGAACGACGCGGCTCCCATAGTCCGCGAGTCGTTGTTTTGCCATTGCCAGCGCGTCAACATCCCTGTCAAACCCGATCAAACTAACCTCGCTGTCCAACTTACTCAGAATCCCCTCGGCGTGCCCGCCACCACCAATGGTGCAATCGACGATGAGTTGCGCCGTGGCAGGAACAAGCGCCAGCACTTCCGCCAAGAGAACCGGCTTATGAATCCGGTCGGTCAATCTTACTAAACAGTCTTTCCGCTACCGTTTCGGGAGTTTCACCGAACTTCAGGAGATAGGCGTTGTAGCGCGCCTCGTTCCAAAGCTCGACCTTGTCTCCTATGCCGAGAATCAGGACTTCCCTTTCGATTCCGGCCGATTCCAGCAGAAAGCTCGGAATCACGATTCGTCCCTGTGGGTCAGCGGGTGCGGGAACAACGTGAGAGTAGAAATTGCGCTTGAAGAAGCGGCTGTCGGCAGCCTCAATGGGATGCTGTGCCGTCAAACGTTCTTCGACCTCTTTCCAGTCGGCTTCGGAGTACAGCTCCAGACAGCCATCCATCCCCCGGTTCAGCACGAAGTGAGCCGAACCGCGAACAGACGCGGCATCCCGTAGACGTTTAGGGACAGCTATTCTGCCTTTGCCATCGACTGAAACTGTGTATCTACCGGTGTACGAAGCCACAAGACCCTCATTCTCACCATAAATCACCTCAAATCCCCACGGACTCCCAAATATTGGGCATAAATCACCACCTGTCAAGAAAAAAGCGAAAAAATATTGCGGTTCTGACAACTCCCAACAGGTGTGGGAATTAGCCAACACATTTGACGCCACCCACCTGCCGAAGGCGGACCGTTTCAATCTGAAATGTGGTTAAATCATTACTGAGTAGCATGTTGCGAGACAGATCAGCTGCGCACTGACGACGGCACACGCTTTGCGAAATAGTGCCTCGGAGGAGCGGTTAAAATGAAAAATGTTACAATCTGGGTGGTCGGCGTGCTGTGCCTAATTCTGCTGCCAACACCAACTAAGGCAAGCATGACGGCCTCCTGCAACGGTACGGCACTTGAGCAGGTGACAACTGTCAATGATAATAGCGTAATGCAAACCAAGCACTTGCAATTTGTTGTTGAACAGGGGCAGGTTGATTCGGTCTCGGTCATCAGATCGGAGCCCTATTTGTGGGGAGAAAAGGTGAATCTGCAAGAGGAGAAGGCGGTTACGACCTTCTCCGGTGATGATAGTCACTTGTCCGACTTTTACGGAAATGAACTGGCAAACTACCTCGCACGTGAGCGCGAATTGAACGCACCGCGCGTGATTGAGAGTCGGACGGTGATTGGCAACAGAGAAGTACTAACGATAGCGGTAACACCGTTTGATATTGATTTGGCCTCCGGTCAGGCGACCGGTTTCGCAAGTGTCGCCGTGGAATTCTGGGGGAGTGATGACTTGCTGGTGAGCCAGCTTAGTTCAGCCGAGCAACTAATGGAACTCACTCAGGTGGAAACAAGGAACCGTGTGAGCAAGTCGACTACGGCATTAGGCTCCACGACGCCCGAATATCTGATCGTCACGGGCCAGGCTCTGGTGGATGCCTTTGCTCCGCTGGCAAAGTGGAAGACGATGAAGGGACTGACCGCGGAAACTGTGACGATGGACGAGGTGCTGGCAGTATCGCCGGGGATTGATGACGCCGAAAAGCTGCGTAATTTCCTGATCGACAAGTACAATTCGGGTACCCGCTATGTGCTGCTTGGTGGAGACGAGACGGTAGTGCCGATAAGATACGCGTTCGCAGCCAATACTGCTTCGATGCCGACTCTTGACCTGCTACAAATTTGTGATCTGTATTTCGGTGATGTCAACGGCGTCTGGGATGTTGATGGTGATGGCGTTTACGGTGAGCCGACGCAGGATAGCGCCGATGTCAACGCCGAGCTTCTGGTCGGGCGTCTGCCTGTCTGTACGCCGGAGCAAGTGACTGCTTACGTATCCAAGTTAATTAAGTATGAACAAAATCCGAATAATGGCGACTATGTCTATCTGAACAGGTCGCTCTTTATCGCCGCCGATCAAATGCGTGACTACAGCGACGTGGGCGAGCATGTGCTGTTGGCGCAGTCTTTGCCGACGCATGTGGTTTCTGACACAATTGATCTGATCGAAGCGCCGACCGGTATTGCCGACGATCCGCCTTACCCACTGGCAGGCTCGTCGATTGCCAGGCTGTCGGAAGGCTGGGGAATTGTATCGCTACTGATCCATGGTCGATTAGACGGCTGGGTGATCCGGTCGAATCGTTACAATCAGTGGCCAAAGTCGTTTATTCTGACCGCGACCGGCGTGGACGACACGCATGGGTTCCTTCCGAACATTCCGTCTAACGGTAAGCCGGGTCTCGTCTATTCGATCGGCTGCAACAATGGCGCATTTGACATGGATACACCACCGTTCCCATCAGCGAACCCATCGGTGGCGACCGCCTTCCTGACAAAGCCGGACGGCGGCGCGGTTGCGTTTGTCGGCTATTCACGTTGGGGTTGGGTGGCGACGTCGTGGCAGGTTGAGCAGGCGTTTCTTGATTACCTATACAACGTCAACAATAATCCCGCAGAGGCGCTGCGTTATGCCAAGCTGCAGTTTACGTATTACCGAGATGAATGCTACGGTCTGAATTTCAACGGCGATCCCGAGATGAAAATCTGGACGAACACACCGCGCACGCTGGCATTGTCGGTGCCGGAGGCGTTGTCGGATGGCGCGAGTGGATTCGAAGTTACTGTTAGCGCGGATGGGGAACCGTTAGCGGCAACGCTAATCACAGTGACGAAAAACGATTCGATCGTGGCGCAAGTGCAGACTGACGGAGATGGCATCGCGATGATTCCGACCGAATTCAATTTCGCCGACACGTTTAAGGTTTGTGCCTTCAAAGACGGCTTCGCGACGGCAGTCAAGCAGTTGAATCCGCAATTGGTGATGGGAACAGATGACGACGTGACGCTGCCGAAGCAATTTGCGCTTTATCAGAATTATCCGAATCCGTTTAACCCGTCGACGGCTATTGCCTTCGAAGTTGATCGACCGGCAACAGTGACGTTGGAGATATACAACGTCCTCGGCGAGAAAGTAAGAACCGCAATGCACAGCCAAGTGACAGCGGGACACCATCAGGTTGAGTGGGACGGTTCAGGCGACGCCGGCCAGCCGGTCAGTTCGGGAATCTACTTCGTGAAATTGCAAATGGATGACCAGAGCAAGGTAATTAAGATGTGTCTTATGAAGTGATTGGGTTCTCGGAGGCAGCCCACAGCAAGGGGACTGTTGAAAAAGCCCGCTCTTCTTCAGGCGTCGTCAGGAATCCTTTCCTGACGACCTTGACTGGCTTGATGATCCGGCAGGAAAGGAGTGGTTGTCTCATAAGTTCATTTCCCTCACCCCTACACCCCTCTCCCAGTGGGAGAGGGGAAGGGGGTGAGGGTGTAAGGCGTTGCAATGCCACGATCTCGCTCAACATTCTCAACCATCGCGATCGCTGTTCACAACTGTACTTCAACTTATGGGACAGCCTCAGGATTCCTGCCAGCGCTCTCAGGTGGCTTTTTCAACAGTCCCCAAGCTGTGGGGTACCGAGTAATCAAGCGGGCGCAGCATGATGCACCCCTATGATGAATCCCTGATTCAGACAACAGAATCGCGCTTACGAGACCGCTGAGATTGCCTCGCGATAGATGGCGCGCAAAACGGCGCTGACAGAGAGAATGATTGCCGCGAGCGGTCGCAAGAGGACTCTGAAGCCGCGCAATTCGTGTTTGGCAAGATAGCGATAGAAGCCGCGATGGGAATCATAGATCAGCCAGCTTCCCTCTTTACGAGTTGAACCACCAAGTCCGTGATGAGCTTTTGCATCTGGGGCAAAAATGATACGATAACCGGCATCGATGATGCGTTGACAGATATCAACGTCAGAGAAGAAAATAAAGAAGCGTGCGTCCCAGGCGCCGATGCGATCAAGAACGTCGTGGCGCACGAGAAACGCCGAGGCCATCGGCTGCGCAACAAAGGCGCGCGACCGGTGATCAAAGTAACGGTTTTTCCAGCGACCAAAGCGGGGGCTACGCGGGAACAAACGTGCCAGACCAAAGTGTTCATAGATCAGTGTCGTGAAGGTCGGAAAATTGCGAACGCTCTGTTGCACGGAATCATCCTGATTGAGTAGTTGTGGCGCGGCAGCGGCAAGCTGCGAATCGGCTTCGAGTTCGCCGGTTAAGATACGCGTACAGTCGGGTGAAAGCTGCACGTCGGGATTCAGGTAGAAGAGATATTCGCCGGTCGCCAGCGATGTGGCCTGATTGACGCCGCGAGTGAAGCCGTCATTATGAGCGTTGACTATGACATTGGCATCAGGAGCAAGGGCGGTGACAATGTCACGGCAGCTCTCGGACGCGAAGTTGTCGATGACGATAATCTCGCACTCGAACCCACCGGCTTGTTGTTGGATTGATTTGACGGCGTCGCCGATTACGTCATTGGATTTGTAGGCCACCAGCAGGTAAGAAACTCTCTTCATTAGAGAAGCTCCTCAAGCCGATTCAGAAGGACACTCATTTCCTGTCGCCGCTCGAAACGCGCGATACCGGCACGCATTTGCGTGGATGGCAATCGATTCAAGGCATCACCCAACTCGGCGGCACTATTGATTACAAATACATCAGAGAAATCGTACTCTTCAAGCAGCAAACGCGCCGCGTTGCCGGGGGGAAGAATCGCGAGCAACGGCGGCTCAGCGCGCAGCAATTCGAAGAGTTTAGATGGGATGATGTACGACGTGTCGAGTTCATCCGACAACATGATAATGTTGGCGGCATGACAACGTACCGCCTGAATACTCTCATGGTGCGGCAGGTAGCCAATGCTCAGAAAATCGTTGCGTATTTCGTAGCGGACCAGAAGATCATCAAAGCTTGGCAAGTCCAAATAGCCGATATGACGAACCGATATGTTCAGGTCAGGGGTGGACTTCTTAAGTACACTGATCCAATCAAAGAGTCTCTCGATGCCAATGAGGTGATTGAGTGTCCCATACAACCCGAGGTACTGATTGTGCTCGGCAACAGGCGGGGCAAAATCAGACTCATCATAGCCGTTAGGGAGAAAATGATAGTCGGCCGCGGCATTGATCTCAGTCTGCAGATAGTCAATAGTGAGCGGCGAAGTAGCAGTGATCAGGTTTGCAACGCCGGTGATGTCTTTCAGGTACGATTCCGCCCTGGCACGAAAAGCATCCGATTGGTCTTCCAAGGAGAGCGATCCCCAGATATCGCGGAAGTCGGCAATCCAGGTTATACTCCCCTGCCCAACAACGTTTAAGCCGAGTTGATGAATCGAGACCGGCGGTGAGGTTGTAATCAGGATGTTCTGTTTGTCGGGGCGAATCAGTGTCTTGAGCAGAACGGCTGCCGGTTTTACGAAACCAACTTTGGAATCGGGGAAAATTAGAGACGATGCTGATTTGCCGCCGCGCCTACCCAGTTTGATCAGCGATTTCAAGAAGGGAACCATCTTCGCCAGACGGGCCGGATCAGAGGAACCGGCGCGATAGACTCTGACATTCGGGCGCAGTGATTCAAGCTGAGTCTGATCATGCACGGGATAGGCAATCGGCTTGACGGTCAACACCGAAACCTCGAATCCCTGTTCGGCGAAGAAATTCGCCATTGCCAGTGGTCGAGCCGTGCCTGCCATCCCCAGCGGCGGGAAATAATAGGCGGCGATAATGAAATGTCTGTCAACGCGGGTATTCATCAATCAACTTCCGAAACGTCAGATCGGCGATCCGCATTTGGTCCTCGCGGATACCTTTCTGGACTAACAAGGGTTGGTAATCAAGATAAGCTTGCTCGCGTGCCTGCCGGGAGACGGCGAGTTTGATCTTTCCGGCAAGATCGGCGGCATCGCCGCATTTGAAGAGGTAGCGGTCAGAAGTCAGCCACTCGCGATTCCCGGGAATGTCGGTCACGACTGGATAAAGTTTCTGAGACATCGCCTCCAAGAGCGATACGGAGGTCGTATCGGACAGAGCGGTAGAGACATAGATGTCTGAACGTCGGTAGGCGTTGAAGAGCTGCTCATCGCCAAGAGCGCCGGTGAAAGTGATCCGATCAGCGATACCCTGCGACTCAGCCAATGCGCGGAGATTGTTTTCGAGCGAACCGGAGCCGACGAGCGTGAGATGAAAATTGAAGCCGTCATCACAAAGAAGCCGCGCGGCTCTGATAAGCGTCGGCAAATCATAGAGCGGTTCGAACTTGCGGCAACTCAGTATTCGGATAGTGTTGGTCTCCTTGAGCTCACGCACCTGACCGCTTTCGTACCAGACGCGACTGACACCGAAACTGATGACCAGTTGGCGGTCGATGGAGGCAATTGTTTTTGCCACATCAAGAGCGCATTGGGCGTCGGCAACTACCAAATCAGAGCGACGCAGGACAAAGCGACTGCGCCAGCGACGCAGGAAACCGTTCTGCGCCGACAGGAGAATATCCGATCCCCAGAGAGTCAGCACCAGCGGATGGATGTTCGCCATTGCCGCCGTCAGGCCGTATGTAGGCAAGAAGTGCGCATTGATTAAATGGGGCTGAAAATCGGAGGCGAGTTTCTCGACCTGATTGACAATGGAGAAGTAACGTTGCGGACCGGAACCGGCTTTCGGCGAGAGTCGATGCCCGCCGAAGCCGTCAGTGTAGTCACATGAAGCAACAAGTGTCTCCCAACCAAGCTCGATGAATGCTTTCTGCCAACGCGCAATGTGCGACGAGATGGCTTCCGAGAGAAATAGAATTCTCACGGTCTGCCTCGCAGCAGATCGGCGGCGCGTTTGATGGGAGCGCGAAAAGAATATTCGTGATATGCAAGCGACTTTGCCCCCCAACCGGATTTGAAGCGTTCGAGGCCGCTATCACCAACTGGTGACGCACCGAAATTGAAACGAGCGCGTCCGAAGTCGCGACTGCGATGGATCATGATATCGAACAGGAAAAAGTTCGCGTGGAGTTTGAGACCGGCGGCGGTGGCGTAGCCATCGAAGTAGAAGACATCGGTATCGCTGATGAAATAGATGTGACCAGCGAGTAATTTGTCGTCCTGGAAAGCACCGACGATTGTCACACCGCTGTCTTCGGATTGCATTAGCAGATAGAGAGCGGTGTAGAATGCCTCGGAAAGGCGGCGCGTTTCGCCGGTGCGGGCGATATGTTCTTCGCGAAGCTTCTCGAACGCGGCGACATCAGCAAGACCGAGGCGACGGGTCGTGAGGCCATGACTCCGGGATTTTCTCACGTTGCGAGCAGTGTTGTCAGAATAGGTGGCCGTCTTCGTCAAATCCAGCAAGTGTGTGGTCAATTCGCGTTGACGATATCTCTTGGGATAGGTGAGAGATGGGTCATTTGGCATTTGGACGAGACGCTCTTCGACAAAGTGCTGATCGCGCAGCCAAGCAAAAGCGTCAGATGAAAAGGCTGTGGACGAAGTGCTTCCAATCAGTCCACCGTACCAACCGAAAGGGAGCGAATAGAAGATTACTCCGAGTGGTGTCTTCTTGCGGTAGCCGACAAGCAGGCAATCGTTTTCATGGAGGACGATCCCCTGCCAACCATAGACCCGTTCCCAGACGGAAAGCAACCCACGGGAATAAAAAGGTGAGGGGGCGCCGGACTGTCGTGCGATTGCAAGAAGAGAATCAGGGAGCTTGTCGAAAGATAGAACTTCGAGTGACATTGTCACACATCACTTGCGCAGGACGAAGATCTTCCCAGTGTGTTGACTTCTGTCCTCGCCAAGAAGATAGTAGATATAGACACCGGAGGCTACCAGTTCGCCGGCGTCATTTCTGCCGTCCCAACCCTTGTTGACATCGGTAGTGCGCACAAGTTCGCCAGCGACGGTGTAAATGCGGACATCGGCGCGTTGACTGATCTTAAACTGAAGCAGAGCCTCAACGCCCGTTTGCACGACAAAGGGATTAGGATACGGATAGACGGTCGCGGCGGAGTCAAGCGGGCCGAGCGTGTAGTCGAGTATGGAGAGCCCCCCCGTCGTAAAGACGAGCAACTTGCCCGTGGAATTGTCGAAGAACAGACTCTGAATTCCATTGGAAACGAGTTCGGAGTTTTCAGTCGTAAAAGCAATCTTTTGTGATTGACCGGCGGAAATAAACGCCAAACCGTCGGCAGTACCAACCCACAAGTTGTTGCGGCTGTCACTAGCGAGCGCGCGAACGTCGGAACTGACACCTTCGGGTAAAGACACGACAAAGAAGAATTCGATCTCGGCGTCAAAATAGGCCAGACCCAAAGGGGTCCCGACCCAGAGAGTGTCACCGCGGTCGAAAGTCATCGCGTTGACTGTAGCTGACGGCAATCGCACGGTGCGACTGTAGTATTTCAAGGTGTCATCATTGTGATTGAAAGGATCAGCGCCATAGCGGACCAGCATTACACCCAGATTCTGAGTGCCCAGGGCAGCCATACCAAGTCCGGCGGCGACACAGCTTACGTTGGAGTCGGTGACGCCATCGGCGTGGTCGAAGTAGGTCCAAAGCGAATCATGCGGATCAAACATCACGAGCGGACGCATCGGTGATGCTTGATATGACGAAAACCAGATACGTCCCGACGGATCAGTGTACATACCGCTGATCACGCCGACCGAATCGGAATACAGATTGGGACCGTGAAGTTCGGAATTGGCGCCATTAAAAGTGCGGCTCGTGCCATCGGGCAAGTACTGAATGGCTCCCTGCCCGAAGGTACCGACCCAAACCGAGCTGTCGTTGCCGATGGTAGCTGACAACTTTTCGACATTCGGAGCGGTAATGGTAGTCCAGACATCGTTTTTCACTTTTGCGAGATTGCCGCGTCTGCTAACAGCATAGAGTGAACCATCGGGGGCTACACCACCGCCGACAAGATCGTTGCTCGCGGGACCGGGGACGGGGACGCGGGTGACGAAACTGTCAGATGCTGACCATGCATAGAGACCGCTGCTTGCAGTACCAACGACTGATATCTCCGCCGGAAGGACCGCTGCAGTCAACTGATCTGCAGGAAGACCTCTGAGAGAGACAGCCATTAGCTGGTCGGCAAAGATTGCGAAAATTCCCCTGACTGAATTGACAGAACCCGCCATAACCATGGCGGTTGAGTACAGTGGGGTCAAATCATTAACTCCAACTTGGTCCCCTGCCGATACCGCATAAACAGTGTCTGGATTCGAGAAGGTAAAAAGACCGTTGGTCCCGCCGACATACATCAAGAAATCGTCGAAATCTGGCTCAAGCCGTGTCAATGTGTCATTTACTCCCAACACCTTCGTCTGCCACTCATTCGGATCGAGCAGGTACGGGTTCGTGTAGTCGGCATAGGCCAGTCCTTCGGGAGTGGCGGCGTAAATCTTGTCCCTGAATATGGCGACATCGTAGACAGGCAATTCAGTGCTGAAGTCGCCAAGGGTGCGATAGATTTCTTTGACTTCCCCGCCATTGCGGAAGCGGTCGAATTTGATAACGCCGATGCTGGAGCCAATCCAAAGATAGGCGGCGGAGGTGTCGGCATTGAACAGTTCGATGTTGGCGCCATCGCGGCCTCGAAACAAGTAGTTGGCGAAACTGCCATCTGTCAAATCGAACTTACTGAGGACACCGTCGCTGGAGCCAATGTAGGCGATGGAATCGCCAGCGTAGGTCGTGAAATTCAGCAAGACACTGCCGAGGCCATCGCTTTTGATGTAGGACTTGATTGTATCCAGCGCGGGCGTAAAACGCACCAGACCGCCGGTAGTCGTAGCCCAAACATTACCGGCGAAGTAATTGAGAGACGTGATTTCGTCCTTGTTGGTGTATGTCTGCCACTGGTAAAGCTGCGCCTGCAAGCCGGAGCAGAGCAACAGTACTAAAAAGATGCTGATCGACGTGCGCCTAATCATGATGCCCTTTCGAAAACACTAGAAATAACGCAGCCAGCCCGGTAACGGCAAGACAAATCTTAGACACTATCGCGCCATAGGCACGAAAGGGGGTGCTCGGCAATCGGTCACCGATCATGCCAGACAAGAAGGTGGTTTCACCGAGTTTCGTCTTGGCGATAATTTGCCCGTTGGGATTGATGATTTCGCTAATGCCGGTATTGGCGGCACGGACGATCCAGATACGATTTTCAACTGCGCGAAAAACGGGAATGACAGCATGTTGGTATGGACCTGACGTAGGGCCAAACCAATCATCGTTGGTAATCGTCGCCAGGAAATCGGCGCCGGAGTTGACCAGATCACGGACAAACTCGGGGTAAACGGTCTCAAAGCAAATCAACACGCCAAAGCGCTTGCCATTGGACAAAAATGTCGGGAGTGAGTCGCCCGGCTCGAAATCGGAGATGTCGAGATTCAGCTTGGTCTTGACGAACTCACGGAACTTCGAGAGCAAGCCGATTTTCTCGGCGTACGGCATGTGTTCGCCGAACGGCACAAGGAGATGCTTGTTGTAAGGCACTTTGTTCATGCCTTGCGGCGTGAACATAAACGCCGAGTTGTAGAAATGCTTTTTGGCATCGTCTGTGCGAACCAGATGCAGCGCGCCGGTCATCAGGTCAACATTGTAGCGTTTGGTGATCGATTCGAGCCAGGCGATATAGCTGTCTTCGTAGTAGAGATATGCCGGCACCGCCGATTCAGGCCAGATCAGAAGCTTGGCGGAATCAGCCACAGCGACCTGTGACAGACTATCGTAGTTGTCAAAGCTGCGGTCAAGACCACCCGGTTGCCATTTCTGGTTGATCGGGATATTACCTTGCAATGCGGCGACCTTGAAATTCCCCATGACCGGCTGAATCTGCGACGCGCCCCAGAGGTAAGCGGCGGCATAGAGAACTAGCGCCACCGCAAAGATCAGCGATGCGCGCAAGGTCTGGCGAGCGTAACGGTAACCCAGATAGAGCAGGATGCCGACGACGATCACGAAGAAGCTGACGGTAGCATCGCCACTTAATGAGGAAAGTTGTACGATTGGCAGGTTGGCAGCCTGAGTATACGAGAGGTTCAGCCACGGAAAGGAAAGCTGCGTGAGAGAGCGAAGGTATTCAATCGCTACCCAGATGAAGGGAAAGAGAATCAGCCCGGGATTGCCGTACTTGCGAGTAGACGCAGACACCAGACCGGCAATGAACGCATAGTACAACGCATGCACGAAAATCAGCAGGATAACACCGGTGATCGTAACATAGACGACCCAGTAGAGGCACAAGAACGAGATCACCATGCCAAAGAGATAGCCGCTTCGGAATCCCTCTTTGAAAGTCAGCCCGCGTGTCGCAGCGATAAAGACCGGCACGAATAAGTATGCCAGGAACCAGAATGGCAGCGGTTCAAAAGACAGACTGAAGAGAATAGCAGCGGCAAGGAGCGTGAACCGGCGTTGGGGAAGCCTAAAACGCATGAAGACGTTCGCTTGCCCCTTTATAGGAACAGCGACCTGCCGGTCATTTCGGGTGGCACTTTCATGTCGAGTAACTGCAACATCGTGGGGGCAATATCGGCCAAGATACCACCGGAACGCAAGCCCGGTCTGAACGACTTGTCATAGAAGAGCAGCGGCACGGGATTGGTTGTGTGAGCGGTAAACGGTTTGCCGGTCTGCTTGTCGATCATGGTCTCGGCATTGCCATGATCGGCAGTGACAATCGCGCTGCCGCCGATATCCTCGACAGCCGACATAACCAATCCGACACCGGCATCAACGGCTTCGATGGCTTTGACCGCCGCCGGAATTATTCCGGTATGGCCGACCATATCGGGATTGGCAAAATTGAGAACGACGACGTCAAACTGCCGCGAGCGGATGTGCAGAGTGCATTTGGCGGCAACCTCCGGCGCCGACATTTCCGGCTGCAAATCGTAAGTGGCAACCTTGGGTGAATGAATCATCTCGCGCACTTCACCGTCGAACGGAACTTCTTCGCCACCGTTAAAGAAATAGGTGACGTGTGGATATTTCTCTGTCTCGGCGATTTTGAGGTACTTCTTCCCCTTCTCCGTCAGTAGTTCAACCAAAATGCCTTCGTGCTTGTGGTATGGGAAGGCAATCGGAAAGTCAAATTTTTCGTCATATTGCGTCAGCGAAACCAATTCAACAGTCGGTCCTTCAGGATGCGGGAAAGTTGACTCGGTCTTTTTGTAGAAGATCGAAGCAATCTCTCGCACGCGGTCGGAGCGGAAGTTGAAGAAAAGGAACAAATCGCCATCGCCTATGCTAAACGGTGGCTGCGTGTTCATGACGACCGGTTCAATAAACTCGTCGGTCACATTTCTGGCATAAGAGTCTTGAACGGATTGCACCGGGTCAGTGGCCTGCACGCCTACGCGTTTGACAATCGCATTGTATGCCTTTTCAACACGATCCCAGCGTTTGTCGCGATCCATTCCCCAATAACGCCCCATCACCGTGGCAACTGCTCCGAGACCCACCTGCGCAAACTTGGCGACGCGCTCCCGTATGAAACCGACGCCGGAAGTGGGTGACGTATCGCGACCATCCATAAAGGCATGCAAGAACAGCTTCCGGACACCTTCTTTCTTGGCCATGTCGATTAGCGCATCAAGGTGTTTGAGAGATGAATGCACACCACCGTTTGAGACCAAACCAAAGAGATGGACGGCATTGCCTAACTTGGCCGCTTTGCTCATCGACGCTTTCAAGACGGGATTGGCAAAAAAGTCGCCGTCGTCAATGGCTTTATCGATACGTGTGATTTCCTGATAGATGACCCGGCCGGCCCCCATATTCAAGTGGCCAACTTCAGAATTGCCCATCTGACCATCGGGAAGGCCAACGGACAAACCGGAAGCGCCGATCTGCGTATGGGGATAAGCCGCAAAGAGCTTGTCCAAGTTTGGTTTTTTCGCAAGCGAAATGGCGTTACCGGGACCCGGGGCGTCGATGCCGTAACCATCAAGAATCATCAACAAGATCATAGTGTGTTTCTACTTCAAGTCTACCTTGCGTTCGCCCTTGGTGATTTCGCCGACTATATACGAATCGAGACGCATCTTTTTAAGCAGCGCGAGCGCTTTGTCTGCGTGCTTGGGCTCGACGACGGCCATCATGCCGATGCCCATATTGAAGGTCTCGAACATTACCCTGTCGGCGACGCTGCCGTGTTTCTGGATGAAGAGAAAAAGCGGCGGGACTTGCCATGCGGACTTGTCAATGATAGCGCGACAACCTTTCGGCAAAATGCGGACGAGGTTGCCGGGAATGCCACCTCCGGTGATATGCGCCAGTCCACGTATAGTGACCGACTCTCTCAGTTTCATCACCGGTTTCAAATAGCTGCGGTGGACAGCCATGAGCGCCTCGGCGACGGTGCAGCCGAGATCGTCAATGTGCTTTGTCGTTTTGAATTTCAGCTCGTCAAAGAAAAGCTTGCGGGCGAGTGAGAATCCGTTGGTGTGAAGACCGGTTGAGGCCATACCTATCACCACATCGCCGGATTTGATGCTCTTGCCGTCGATGATTTGCTTCTGATCAACGACCCCAACAATGAATCCGGCCAGATCATATTCGCCGGGCTTGTAGAGCGCGGGCATTTCAGCAGTTTCGCCACCAATCAACGCACAGCCGTTGGCTTTGCAGGCACGCACCATTCCGGAGACGACTTCGGCGACCGTGTCCGGCTCTAGTTTGCCGGTAGCATAGTAATCCAGAAAGAACAAGGGTCGGGCGCCATGCACGAGGATGTCATCAGTGCAATGATTTACGATGTCCTGTCCAACGGTATTGTGAATACCGGTCATAAACGCCAGTTTGACTTTAGTGCCGACTGAATCGGTTGACGACACAAGGACTGGTTGGCGCAGTCCGGGAAATTCGCCGGAATAAAACCCGCCGAACAAACCGACTTCGTTGAGCACGCTTTTGTTGTATGTCTGCCGAACGAGCTTTTTGATACGGGAGGCCGCCGCATTACCTTTAGCGATGTCCACCCCGGAATTCTTGTAGGTTAGTGGTTTAGATCTCACAGGAGTTTGTATCCGTTTATATCGAGTTCGAATTTCATTTTCAGATAAATGGCGGCGGCGCGACACATCGACATACGCGTGAGGAAAATCTCGAAGTATTCCATTACCGAAGCGACAGAATCATCGATTTTGATTTCCAGAGCGATCGTCTGCTTTTCCGTGTCAACACGCAAGAACGATGACTTGGCGGCATAGTTGACACGATCATGGATATCGAAAGTCAACTGCGTCAGCGAGCGCACGCGTGAGGAGTGTACGTCGGATTTGTCGGCGAGAGTTACGGCGGCGGCGATGTCGGAAACCGGCTGGTTGTCGTTGTCGTCATGATTGCCGATAGCGGCGGCGATGTCAATGGCTTCCTCTACCGGCATCCCCAGTTCGCGTAGGAGGTCATAGGCGAGAACCGCGCCCGTCTGCGCGTGATATTCGCGATTGATGGCATTGCCGATGTCGTGCAGATAGGCGGCGATGGCGGCGAGCTGGCAGCGGCGTTCATCAACTTTGAGCCGCTCCAAAATGTTGTAGGCAATCTTGGCAGTCAGACGACAATGGCGCTGGCCGTGTTCGGTGTAGCCCATCTGACCAAGATAGAAGTCGGCTTTGGCGATCCAGGCGTTTACATTTTCATTGTGCATCACCTGATCCATCGTAACCGTCTCTTGTCGCGTCAAAGTCTTTTCCATAGTCGATACCCTCACCAACAGGTCTCGGAAGTTAGTGATAACCTTAGTGTTGTCAAGTTTGATTCTCCTTACATCATATCGACCGCATCGACATCGACGATCACGTTAAGTTTCGCGGAACGTTGGAACTCTTTGGCGGAAAGAACCTCCCCAAGATATGATAAAGTCATTTTGACGCGTGTTGTCTTGAGCAGTAGATGGAAGCGAAATAGCGTCCGGCGCTTGAATACGGGCGCGGCAATTGGTCCCATCAGGCGATACAGCCGCGAATGGAATTTCGCTAATTGCCCACGAAGGTCTTTGGAAATGGACTCGGCCAACGACGCATCCGTGGACTGAATCTCGATCAGTATCAAGTGCGCGAACGGAGGGAAAAACAGGTCGCGACGTTCTGCGATTTCGCGCTCGTAGAAGCCGCCGTAGTTGTGCTTGGTGGCAAGCGTTATGATGGGGTCGTCCGGGTGTAGTGTCTGCAACAGCACTTCGCCGGCAAAGTTGAGCCGCCCGGCCCTGCCGGAGGCCTGAGTCAGAAGCTGAAAGGCGCGCTCGCGAACGCGGAAATCGGGGAATTCGAGAGCGGTGTCTGCCGAGATGATGCCAACGAGGGCGACGTCGGGGAAGTCGAACCCTTTGGAAATCATTTGGGTACCGATCAGTATCTGGGCGCGGCCCGACTTGAAGCGATGATAGAGATCTTCGAAACTTCCTTGCTTACGCGTGGAGTCCAGGTCTATGCGAATGGCGGTGACATCAGGAAAACGTCGGTGCAGCTCTTCTTCCAGCTTTTCGGTTCCGACACCTTTGTAGAGGAACAGATTACTCCCACAAGACGGGCAGTTTTCCGGATAGGGTTCGTCATAACCGCAAAGATGGCAGACCAGACGATGCTTACCTTTGTGGTAGACCAGAGAAACGGCGCAGTTTTTGCAGCTTAGCTTGGCGCCACATTCAAAACAATGCACGGATGGCGCAAAACCCCTTCGATTCAGCAATAGCATCACCTGTCCACCGACGGTGATGGTTTCGGTGATCTTGGCGGTAAGCGGGTCGGAGAGGTACGCAAAACCGCGTTTCTTGAACTGCTCACGCAGATCGACGGTCGTCACTTGCGGCATCAGTCGGTTGTCGATACGCTGCGGCAGTTCCAAAAGCCGATATTTTCCGCTGACAGCATTGTAATAGCTTTCGATTGATGGTGTTGCGCTTCCGAGTACCACCGTGCAGTGTTCGAGCTGCGCGCGGTAGACGGCGAGATCGCGGCCATGATAGCGAGGCGCAGGCGACGACTGTTTAAGAGCCTGATCGTGCTCCTCATCGACAACGATTAAACCCACGTTGGGTAGCGGTGCAAACACGGCAGAGCGGGGACCGAGGATGATCCTCAGATCACCGGAGCGTGCCTTCTGCCAGATATCGAGCCGGGCGCGGGCACTGAGACGTGAATGTATCAGCCCAAGCTGCTTGCCAAAAATAGCTTCAAGTCGATAATAGATCGCCTGCGACAGGCCGATTTCTGGCACGATGATAATGACCGTCTTTCCGAGGGAGATCGCTGTCTCTATCGCTTTGATATAGACTTCGGTTTTGCCGGAGTTGGTGACGCCATGGAGTAGAAACGGGGCAAACTCCGAGCCAGTGATCGATTCGCAGATTGCCTGCACCGCAGCCTGTTGATGTTCATTCAACTCGAAGGATCGCACCGCCACCTGCGACGGCAAGTCGACAAAGGGTGGTCTCTCCGTCAATTCCAAGAGCCCTTTCTGCGCAAGTTTGTCGATAAGCCGGCGAGAGACCTTCAGATCACGACGGCAGGACTCGAGATCGGCGGCGCCTCGCTCTACAAGGTAAGTCAGAACCGCTTTCTCCCTGCTGCCAAGACGATCAGGTGCCGGGGCACTAGCGTTCAGTTTCACCAGATAGTCAACGTCAGAGAAGCGACCTTCTCTAACCTGCCAGCGAAAATCAACGATGCCCTGATCGCGAAAATGACTGAGTTTCTCGGACGAGATGCTGCTTGCCCGCTGTGCAGCGATCGAGTTGCGCTGTCGCAACAATGCCAATAGCTTCTCGGCAAACTTGTCGCCAGATTCTGCCAGCGATTGCAGTTTCTCCCGGTCGAGAAGCACTAACGTCTGATTCATCCGCGCGGTCAGCGCCTGCGGCAGATACGATTTTACGGTCTCCGCGAGCGACGCGAAGTAGTATTCGGCCACGAATCGGCAGAACTGTAATTCGGAAGGGTTCATCACCGGTTGCAGATCGGCAAAGGAGTCAACCGGTTTCGTGTCACCGTCGTAGACGACATCAAGAGCGGTCACTATCCCCAACTGTTTGCGTCTGCCAACCGGTACGATCACTCGTCGCCCCAGCAATTCGGACGCAAAGATACCGGCGGGCGCGCGATACGTTAGCGGCTTGCGCAGCGAGGCAAAGAGGCAGACTTCTATCAAGCGCGACGGTTCCTTAGTCATGACCACTCATAGTAAGATGTATCGATACAATTACGCAAAAAAAAGGAGCGCTCGCGCGCTCCTTTTCAGACTTCTGCTTGGCCACTACTTTATTTCTTGGGGCACTTGGCGCTGGCTTCGTCAAATTCCTTCTGCATCTTCAGCTTGGCGTAAACGAGAACCAGTTGGCACCAACAATCTTGATTGTCCGGTTTGACCTCAACGCACTTGGCATAGGCCGTCCGCGCGTCTTCCATTTTGTCAGAAAGCATGGCGGTTGTACCGTACCAATACCAATAGTCGGAGTCAGTTTTGGTCAACTCGGCCGCTGTTTTGAAATCGGGGAATGCTTTCGCATAGAGGCCACGGCGGTACGACAACAAGTCGGCTTTGGCCTTTTCGATCGCTTTGTCATCGGGGCGCTTTTGCGCAATACTATCCAGGATCGCCGTTGAATCCGTCAAAGTCTTCGCCGAAGCCTGACGAACGTACAGGACGCCTCGTTGGTACAGGATCTCGGCGTTTTGCGGATTAACCTTGATGATGTTGTCGAGACTCTCCTCAAAACGCTTCTCGTCGTTCATCGCTTGATAACACATGGCCTGATTGATCAGAGCAACCTCGCGATTGGCTGAATCTTTGTCGGCGAAGGCGCCAAAATAAAGCGCTGCCGAATCGTTCTGCTGGAGGCTGGAAAATGCAGACGCCAGCGAGAAGAGAAGATGATTGTTGTTCGGCGCGAATTGATGCGCTTTCCGGTACATGTCCAGTGCGCCCTGGCTGTTGCCTTTCTTGTTTTCAACCATGCCGATGTAAGTGTAGACATCTGAGACGGTATCTTCAATAGTAAGACACTCAGCAAATAGGCTGTTCGCTTTGTCGAAGAGCTGATCAACAAGTTTCTGCTGCTGGGCTTTTGCGCTATCGTCAGTCAGGTTGCTCGATTCCTTCGAGAGCGAATCGGCGAGATTCCATTGCACGATTCCGGCAGCAAAGTCTTTTGCGAAGCCAGATCGCGTCAACTTCTTGACCTGCTCAGGCATGTCGTCCTTCTCGCAGGCCTTTATCAGCTTCTTGTCACCCGACGATTTTGCTTTGGCATAGATCTCGTTGAATTGACGAAACTGCGAAATCATTTCCTTGAAATTGGAGCGGTCATGATAAAGAGTACCGAGCCAGTAGTGTGCTTCGGGCTGATCGGGGTAGTTCTTGACAGCGGTGGTGAACAACTCCAGGGCCCTGTCCAAATCTTTGGACACTTTAACATATATTATTCCTGAGCGCATCAAGACGTCGTACGGCGCTACTCCCTGCTGTGCGTATATCACTGTCACAAAACAGATTAGGCACACAAATATGGCAAGTCTCTTCATCTCTAATCCTTCCTCTTAGTGAACAGCATCACAAAGCAACCGTCAAATTAACAAACCAGCCCGATGATGTCAAAGGAAATGTCAACCGTTGAGCCGTACTCTGAACCGCAACACTGACTCCCCGTCTTTGGCAACCGGCACGGTGAATTCGATCTGTCGGGCATTCTTCTTGATGTAAGTAAAGTTGCTTTCCAACACCTGCCAGTCACCCCAAACATTATACAAAGCACTCACGGTAACGTCTTCTTTTTTGTGATTGCGCAGCTTGACTTCAATCGTTTGTTCGCTAACGTGATCGGAGATGCGCTTGGAGTCGACCGTGTTGGTCTCCCCCACGACGTCGAAAGCGTTGCCGACCTTGATCTCGACCTCTTCGTCCTTGGGAGTATGATCAATCTGATCCTCCCCAAGAAATTCTTCCGAACCGTCGGTATCAAGCTTAGTCAGCCGAATCTTGCCGGCGGGAAGCGGCATTCCCATGCCATTCACTTCAGAGTTCTTGAACTTAACGACAACATTCACATCCTTGGAACCATCGGCAACGGTATAGCGATAAAGCTTATTGATCGGCGTGGTTGCAGGGTCAAACAGACTGACCTGCTTGGTCTCGTTGTTGGCAATCGTCGACGGACGGCCAAGCGTGTACATGTGGTATTCGAAGAAGGCTTTTTCTTCGAAGCCCCTGCTCGCCATTGTCATTTCCATTCCGGCACCCTTGGCGTACATCGGTTGCTGCGGCGGCTGAATGCGATTGATGTCACCGGCGACCAACTTGAGTTTGGCATCACGATAGGTCTTGCCGGATTTGTTGTCGAGCGACACCCAGCCGGAGAGCTGCAGCTTGGTATCGGTGGCGTCGAGCAGCGCAATGTATTCGGCGTGCCAGTTGATGTTGCTGGTCAAGTAGCTGACTTCGACATCCTGTTTGCCCGACACGTCACTGGAAAGCAGCCACTGCAAGGTCGGCACAACGATCAGTCCCTCAGGAAGCTTGGGCGCGGTAACAGAGAGCATTTCCTTGTCGTTGATCAGTCGAATAGCCCCTTCGGGAAGTTGCAGCACCAGATAGCCGGATGAGGAGGAGAGGTACTTGCCATGAAGGACGTCACCATTCTTCATTATCACATCGATGTCGTTACCGAGGTACTTCTGGAGGATTTTCTCGGACGACACCAGATCGTATTGATAGTTCTGCTCAAGCAACTGGATATTGTCGGCGCCGGATTTCAATTTGAAATGTACCGAGGTTGGGTCGATAAATGCCGCCACGTCGGTGAGGTTCATCTTATTGACGCCTTTCTGGAAGTCCAGTGTGCGTCCTTCTTTAACCAGCGCCAGATTCTGGTTGTAGACGGTGATCGCGACATCGTCGGCAAAAGCCATACTGGCAAGCACGACGACAAACAATGCGAAAACGAGCAAGTGTTTCATTTCATTCCTCCTTAGTTGACGGGCGCGGAGATCGCGCCCCTACGCGAAATACGGCATAGAATCGTGTTTGCCGTAGTCGATTTATACATGATACAAACGGAGAGGGCAAGATATTCCCGAGTCTGTCCCACACATTCATTACCCTCTCCCCTGGTCCCTCTCCCTTCAGGGGAGAGGGGTTTACTGTTGCGTCAGGTCTTAGCGGAGGAGGTGTAGTGCTGTGGGAGCGTGACCTGACGCCTCTACCAGTTCTTCCACACAGGTAATGGCCCCTTACCATCCGTCAAATAGTCACATGCGCCCGACCACCGCCAATCAGCCGCCGCGGCAACGAACCCGGCCTTTACAGGATTGTGATGAATGTACCCCGGCTTTGTGCGCATCACTTCCTCACTCCAAATTGCAACTCTGTCATATCGCGGCATCCAGATTCCGCCATTGATCCCTCGATCCGTAGCGATCTTCTGGCCGATGTATTTCTTGAAGTCACGCATCATTCCAGAGAGCTGAATCCCGTTGATGAATACAACCAAATAGACATGACTCGGCATTAGCACGTATCCGGCGAGCCCGGCAGAGTATTCGTCAAGACGGAACCGCAGCGATTCAACAAGGTCTTCGTAGAAACCGGGTATGCTGCCGTGAGGCCGCCAGTCGAGAAACGTCGTAGTCACAAAGAAGCATTCGCCGTGTTCCTGAGATGGAAAACGCAAGCCCATGGCTCGAAGATATCGTTTCGGCCATGTAGCACAAGAAGCATTGAGGCTGTCAGGTCACAATCCGGCTTTCGAAAAAATCATCGAGCGTTTGATCACAAGATTTCGTCGCAGGACGCAGCAACGGCCCTCCATACCTCGCCGGATCAAGACCTGCCAGAACGCAAAGAAGATGCGGCACGAGACATCCCTAAGAGTGTCAAGTGCTAACGTCCATACGCGGCCCGGAATTGGAAAGCGGTCTCGCCTCCGGCAGCAACCGGTACGCTAAATTCAATCGTATTGGCGTCGGTCTTGCGATATTCGGTTACTCCCTCGACATCGGACAAGTCTGCAATCATGCCGCGAATGAAGGTTGCAATTACGATAGCAGGCTGGGACTTGTGATTCCGTAATTTGACCATGATCTTCTCGTCAAGTCCTCCTTTCTTCACCTGCTTGGACTCCAATACCGTCGTTTCGCCAACAATGTCAAAGGCACTGCCGACCTTGAGGCGGATCTCTTCATCGACTGCCGTGTGATTGATGCGATTCTCACCCAGAAATTCCTGAGAACCGTCTACGTCAAGTTTCGACAGGCGCACCATGCCGGCAGGAATAGCCATCCCCAAACCATTGTCCTTCGAGTTCTTGAAAGAAATTCCGATATTGACATGCGGATTCTTGGGTTGGATGTCGTACCTGTAGCTCTTGACAACCGAGACTGATGATGGATCAAAGAGCGCCAGTTGTTTGGTCTCGTTGTTGGCAAGTGTTGATGGTCTTGTCAACTCGTAGAGATGATATTCGAACAACGGTCTTGTAACAATCTGAACGGCGCCTGAGATACACCCTAACGGTGCGTCGAAGCCGCGCAACACAGGTTGCGGTTTCGGACGTGCCCAATTGACGTCGCCGGCCACAAGCTTGATGGTCGCGTCCTGATATGTTTTTCCCGAAACGTTGTTGATTGACGCCCACCCGCTGAACAACATCTTTTCGTCACTATCATCGAGCACACCGATGTACTCGGCATGCCAGCCCATGTCGGAGGCCAAATAGCTGACCTCGGCTCGACGCTCACCGGTGACGTCGCTTGAGAGTAGCCAGACGAGGGTCGGCGACGCGACCAGACCTTGCGGAAGCGACGGCGCCGTGACTGAGGTCATTTCGGCGGAGTTGAACATTTTAATTCCGCCATCCGGAAGCTGAAGCACAAGCGATTCGCCTGACGAACCGAGATATTTGCCCTTCAGAATCTCTCCGCCTTTGAACGCCACGACAACCTCGCTGTTGAGCATCCGGTCAAGAATCTTCTGGGACGAAATCAGGTCGTAGCGGTAGTTTTGCTCCAATACTTCAAGCGCCCCGTCCCCCTGCGTCATCCGAAGATGCACGGTGGTCGGCTCAAGCGTCGAAGCCATGTCGGCCAGGGCTATGGTGTCAATTCCGGCCTTGACCTGAAGCGTTCGAGTCTCTTTCACCGTTGCAAAATTCTGGTTGTAGACAGTGACGGCGACGTCGTTAGCTGCAGCGACGCTAACGATTAACGCGGCGGCAATGACTGCGAGAATCGTGGTTTTCATGGTATTCCTCCCCGGTCATAGCGTAATGCTGTGGCCGCACAAGTGCAATTTCGTGCCTTGGACCTACAGTAGTCCTTCTACGAAGGATACAAGTGTGGATAGCGCTATATTCCCCGTTCGCCTACAATTTCTCTACGCCGACGATTTCTTCCGCAAAACTCTTGCGGTCTCTTATCCGTTCCATCATGTCTTGCGCCGCGCCACTCAGACTGCCACCCCTTCACCCCGCCTTTCGCCGCGTGTGACATGACGGTTGTCTCAGGTAGCTTTCAGACCTTTCAGGTGAACGCGGCAGGTCTCGCTCCCACGGCATCCGACCTCCACCGCTAAGACCTGCCGCAACTGCAAACTGATTCTCCTGAGGAAAGAAAAGGGGCGCACAGCCGTGCGCCCCTACATAGTCAGATAGGAACTTGCGTTACCAACCCATAAGCTGTTCGAGGTTGACGTTGATCTTCTCGACCATTTCCTCATATTCGTGCTTTTTGGCTTCTTGTTGATCGACTACTTCGCGCGGGGCGTTGTTGATGAACTCATGGTTAGCCAGTTTTTTGCGCGTCTTCTCCAGCAGTCCGGTAATATTCTCCAACTCCTTGTTGAGACGCTGGCGTTCAAGATCAACATCGATCAAACCGGCAAGCGGGATGAAGATTTCGACCGACGGAATCACGCCGGACGCCGAGAGGGGCGGTTTCTTAGTGTCTGCGCCCAGCACCAGTCTTTCGATCTTGCCGAGGTTGATAAGATAACCCTCGTTGTTTTGCAATGTTTCCAGCAATTTGGGGTCGCTGATCTTGAGATGAACTTCGGCGCGTTTGGATGGCGGGACGTTCATCTCAGCGCGTATATTGCGGATCGCATAAACTACGCGTTGCAGCTTCTCCATCATCTCTTCCAGTTCGAGATTAATCAGTTTGTCGTTGTAATCCGGGAACTTCTCCAGCATGATCGTTCGGTCACCGGGATCGAGATGGTGCAGCAGATGCCAGATTTCCTCCGTGATAAACGGCGCGAATGGATGCAGCAGCAGCAGAATGTTGTTCAGGACGTAACCGGTGACGTTTTTGGCGAGAGCCTTGTCAGCCTGATCCCCGTCATTATATAAGCGCGTCTTGACCAGTTCAATATACCAGTCGCAGTAATCGTGCCAGGTGAAGTCGTAAAGCAGTTTGGCAGCAGTGGTAAACCGAAATCCGTGCAACTGCTCACTGTATGTCTTGATCGTTTCATGCAAACGCGACAGAATCCAACGATCCATCAAGGGCAATTCACCCTCGTGTTCGATCACGGCCAGATTGCGCTCGCTGATGTCATCCCCCAGGTTCATCAGGATGAAGCGGGAGGCGTTCCAGAGTTTGTTGCAGAAATTGCGCCCCAGTTCGAAAGTATTCATCGAAATCGTCGGATCCTGTCCTTCGGGCGTCGAAAGAATCAGCGATAAGCGCAGACTATCGGCACCGTGTTTGCCAATGATTTCTAACGGATCGATGCCATTGCCGAGCGACTTGGACATCTTGCGTCCTTGAGAGTCGCGGAGGGTTCCATGAATGTAAACATCCTCGAAAACAAGCTTACCGGTGAATTCGTAGCCGGCCATCACCATGCGCGCAACCCACAGGAAAATGATCTCGCTGGCGGTAAAAAGCGAGCGAGTCGGATAGAAGCGTTTTAGTTCGTCGGTCTGAACCGGCCAGCCGAAGGTTGAAAACGGCCAGAGCCAGGAGGAGAACCAGGTATCGAGAACATCCTCTTCTTGTCTTATCTCGGTGGCGCCGCACTTGACGCAGGATTCCGGCGCAGCTTTGGCAACCATCTCGTGGTTGCATTCCTGGCAGTAGTAGACCGGAATCCGGTGACCCCACCAGAGTTGGCGGGATATGCACCAGTCGCGGATATTGTCCATCCAGTAGAGATAGGTCTTAGTCCAGTGCTCGGGATGGAAACTGAGTTTGCCGCTCTTGACAGCTTCAATCGCGGGCTTGGCCAACGGCTTCATGCGCACAAACCACTGTTCGGAGAGATAGGGCTCGACAATGGTATTGCAGCGATAGCAGGACCCTGCAACCAGTTCGTAGTCTTCAATCTTCTCCAACAACCCCTTCTTCTCAAGCTCTTCCAGTACCGCCTTGCGACCGGCAAAGCGATCAAGACCTTTGAACTTGCCGGCGTTTTCGTTAAGAGTGCCATCAGGATTCAGGATATTGATCTTCTCCAGATCATGACGCTGGCTCATATCGAAATCGTTGGGATCGTGCGCGGGAGTAATCTTGACGACACCGGTTCCGAACTCGGGGTCGACGTAATCATCGGCGATGATAATCAACTCACGGTCGAGAATCGGTAGAATGGCGGTTTTGCCGATGTACTTCTGGTAGCGTTCATCCTTGGGATTGACCGCCAAGGCCGTATCACCGAGCATAGTTTCGGGGCGCGTGGTTGCGCAGATCAGAAATTGATCCTGACCTTTCAGTTTGTACTTGATGTACCAAAGCCTGGATTTTGATGATTTATGCTCAACCTCATCGTCCGACAATGATGTCAGACAGCGCGGACACCAGTTGACAATATACTTGCCCTTGTAGATCAGCTTCTTTTCATATAGATGGATGAACACTTCTTTGACGGCATCCGAAAGCTGCTCATCGAGGGTAAATCGCGCGCGCTGCCAGTCGCAGGCGCAGCCGATTTTCTCAAGCTGTTTCAGGATACGTTCTTTCTTTGTGGTGACATAGTCCCATACACGTTTGACAAACTCATCACGTCCGATTTCGCGGCGCGTGGTTCCCTCTTTCACCAGGAGTTTCTCGACGACCACTTGCGTGGCAATGCCGGCATGATCGGTGCCCGGGAGCCAGCAGGTCTCGTATCCGCTCATCTTGCGCCAACGGATCATGATGTCTTGCAGCGTATTGTTGAGGGCGTGCCCAAGATGCAAAACATCAGTGGCGTTCGGCGGCGGAATGACTATCGAATAGGTCGTTTTGGGAGAGCTATTGTCCGCATGGAAGTAGCCTTTAGTCAACCAGTCTCGGTAGATTCGCTCTTCGATGCCAAGGGAATTATACTGTTTCGCAATCTTGTCGCCGTTCATCATATCCTTCTTCTGAAATGAGCCACAGAGTATATTACATTGCCCTTGACTGTCAAGCCGTTAATAAATGACTTGGAACGCTCTGGCGGCGCGCCTATATTAAAATGATATAGTGATCGGCAGAAGTGGACGAGACTTCAATGAGCGACAACGATAAGTCCTTCAACAGATTAGTAGAGATTCTCAAAGCGTTGCGGGCACCGGGGGGCTGCAACTGGGACAGAGCGCAAACGTCGGAGTCTCTGCTTCCCTACATGATCGAGGAAACTTATGAAGCGGTCGAGGCTGTCGAATCGGAAGACCATGCCAAGTTGAAAGAAGAACTCGGCGATATCCTGCTGCATATCATTTTCCAGGCCGAGATTGCCGAAGAGAAGGGACAATTCAGTATTGAGGACGTGGTTGCGACGGTCACGCAGAAGATGGTCGAACGTCATCCGCACGTATTCGGTACACGCAAGGACCTGACACCAGAGCAGGTGCGCCAAAACTGGGAGGCGGTCAAGATGCAAAAGCGCCGACCGGAAGAGAACGGAAAGACGGTTCTGTCCGGTGTGCCGAAGACGATGCCAGCATTGCTGAAAGCCTATCGGGTACAAGAGAAAGCGGCACAGTTTGGCTTCGATTGGGAACGGCCGGAAGAAGTGTTTGCCAAGATCGATGAAGAAATGGCCGAGTTCAAGAGGGCATTGGCGGACGATGACACGGCGGCTATCAAGGATGAATTGGGAGACCTACTGTTTTCATTGGTCAACTTCGCACGCCATATCCAGGCCGAACCGGAAGGATGTCTCAACGGCACGATCAGGAAGTTTACCGACCGCTTCGACAAAATGGAAAAAGCGCTACTCGCCGAGGGTCTCACTCTGAAACAGGCGACGCTCGAAAGAATGGAATATCATTGGCAGCAGGCCAAGAAAGCGTAGCAATCGCCCGACTGCTACTTCCTTACGAAAGAATCGTCTAGATCGTAGGGGCGCAGCATGCTGCGCCCGAGGGCGCGGGAACCGCGCCCCTACGCGCCACGTCATGAAACGAATTCACGCAGGGAAGCACTTGCGTGTCTGCGAGACCGCAATGCAAGCGGCAGTCGTGATCTCTTCCTTATTTCGAGAACTGTCTGCAATAGCAATAGATAACAAGGGGTTTAGAAGACAAAAAAGAGGGCGAAGAGGTTTCGCCCTTGAATGCCGATAATGAGAGTAAGGTTGTCGGCGTTGCCTTGAATTCGGGTTGTGGCGCACAGGAATGGATACTGCGGGCGCACAAGCAGGGACTTCGTCGTCTCTACTATCCCAACCTCGTAAGTCGACGATCTGTTGGGAATGAGTCTTTATGGCAGTCTCATGGCTATCGTGAAATCTTCGCAAACGATCGAAGGAGCGGTGCCCCACGATGTAAGGGCATATGCTCTCTGAGGGGCAATTGACGACCGTGAAAACAGAGCACAAGATAATCTTCCTTGCCATAGCGGCCATCTTGGTCTTTTGGATCAGTGACGCCTTGGGCGACCCGGCACTCATGGCAACCACGTCTTTCTGGAAAACACTGATCTGGGATATTCCCGCCGTGGATCTTTTCAGGCGGCTCGTCGTGACGGTATGCATTGTCTCCTTCGGAATTCCTCTCTCGGTTGTGATTGCCCGCAAGCGTCGCCTGCGGGCGGCGCTGAACGAAAGCGAACGGCATGCACGCGAGCTATTCTCCGAGGCGCCTCTCCCCTATCAATCGCTTGATCGGGACGGCCGGATCATCGACGTCAATCAGGCCTGGTTATCCACTCTGGGATATTCTGCCGGAGAAGTCGTTGGTCAGAGTTTTGACCTATTCTTGACACCCTTCTACGCGGAGAAGTTCCGGAATATCTTCCCGGAGTTCAAAGCAGCCGGTGAGGCTGCCGGAGTCGAGCTCGAACTGATGAGGAGAGATGGCTCGATCATCATTGCTTCGTTCAGTGGCAGAGCGATCACCGATGCTGACGGCGATTTCCAGAAGGCACAGTGTTTGTTTGCAGACATCACCGAACGCCGCCATTTTGAGAAGGCGCTGCAAGCCTCCGAGGAGAAGTATCGGGTGCTCTTCGAGCACGCCAATGAAGCAATCTTTGTGGCGCAGAAAGGCATAATAAGATTCTGTAATGAACGGATGTCTGAGATGCTGGGGTATTCGATCGAACGAATCACGTCGGAGCCTTTCGCCGACTACATCCACGCGGATGATCGGGAGTGGGCGATGGAGCGTCATCGTCGGCGACTGGCCGGAGAAAGGATTTCCGGTACTCACGATCTCCGAGTCATTGCGGCTGATGGTTCGGTCAGATGGTTAGAGATCAACGCGGTTCTAATCGGATGGGACGGCGAACCTGCCACTTTGAATTTCGCCAATGACGTCACCGAACGCAAACACGCAGAACTGACACTAGCGGATCAACGACGACGACTCGCAGATATCATTCGAGGGACCAACGTCGGCACCTGGGAATACGACATGAACACCGGTATCTCAGTGATCAGCGGCAGGTGGGCGGAGATTCTCGGCTACACTCGTGAGGAGCTGATGCCTATCACCATGCAGAAGTGGAATGAGTTGACTCATCCTGATGATCTGCAGGCGTCCAATGAAGCGTTGAGGGAGCATTTCGAAGGCGAGCGTGACTATTACGAGTGCGAATTGCGGATGCGGCACAAGAACGGCAATTGGGTTTGGGTTCTCGACCGAGGACGTGTTCACACCTGGAGCAACGACGGGAAGCCGTTACTGATGTCGGGCACGCATCAAGACATCACCGAGCGCAAGCGGGCGGAAGAGGCGTTGCGGAATTCCGAAATCTTCCTGAACAACATCTTCGAGCGAAGCCCACATGCGATGTGGGTTGCCGATTCACAGGGCACGATGATTCGCCTTAATCAAGCTTTACGCGATCTCTTCCACGTCACCGATGACGATGTCGTAGGGAAATACAACGTTTTCCAGGACACGAATATCGAAGAACAGGGATACATGCCGCTGGTCAAACGCGTGTTCGAAAATGGAGAAACTGTCAGGGTTACGCTCTCACACGACACTAAGCAGCTCAGAACGCTTGCCCTCAAAGAGTTCGTATCCCTCGTTACGGATGTAACCGTATCACCCGTACTGGATGTGAACGGGCGCGTGAGTCACGCCATCTTCCAGCATCTGGACATTACCGAGCGCAAGCGGGCGGAAGAGGCGCTGCGCGAGAGCAAAGAGCGTTACAAACGGCTCCTTGAGTCGGTCACTGACTACATCTATACGGTGAAAGTTGCGGATGGGAAGCCGGTGTCGACCTCGCACGGCGAAGGTTGTCTTGCAGTCACCGGCTATGCTCCAGAGGAGTTCGAAGAGAATCCCTACCTGTGGTTTGAGATGACTTTCGAAGAGGATCGACCGGCAGTGCGGGAACATGTGCAGTCGGTGATGACCGGAGCGACTATTTCCCCGCTGGAGCATCGAATTATTCATAAGAATGGTTCAATTCGCTGGGTGAGAAATACGCCCTCCGTGCGTTCGGATGAAAACGGGTCTATAGTCGCCTATGAAGGACTGATCTCCGACATCACCGAACGCCGCGCAGCGGCAGATGAGCTGGCGCTAAGTGAGACCAAGTATCGCACGCTTTTCGAGTCGGCTCAGGATGCGATCTTCTTGATGAAGGATTACCTCTTTGTCGACTGCAACTCGACAACCTGCGAGATGTTCGGTTGTACGCGCGAACAGATTCTCCAGCAGTCCCCGGTTCGGTTTTCACCCGTTAAACAACCGGACGGAACTGAGTCGACGAAGAAGGCGCTGGAGAAAATGAATGAAGCCATGGCTGGACGTCCCCAGTTCTTTGAATGGACACACGCAAAACTGGACGGCACCTGCTTCGACGCGGAAGTGAAGCTCAACGGCATTGAGATTGCCGGCGAACAGCACATATTGGCGATCGTCCGCGATGTCACGGAGCGCAAGCAGTCGCAGAAGGCGCTGGAGACATCACTCTCATTGCAGCGGGCAACTCTGGAAGCGACGGCGGATGGCATCCTGGTGGTCGACCGAGTCGGCAAGGTGTCGAGCTTCAACCGGAAGTTCTTGGAAATGTGGCGAATTCCGGAGTTTCTCGCGGTGCTGAAGGATGATGAGAAACTGCTGAAATACGTGGTGGACCAACTCAAGGACCCCCAGCGTTTTCTCGAACGGGTCAAACAGCTTTACGCAAATCCCGATTCACAATCCTATGATACCGTCGAATTCAAGGACGGGAGACTGTTCGAGCGCTATTCTCAACCGCAGAGAGTAGGTGATGAAGTGGTCGGCAGAGTCTGGAGCTTCCGCGATCTCACCGAACGCAAGCGCGTGGAAATGGAACTGGCACGGTTGGCGACCGCAACAGAGCAAGCGGCGGAAGCGATAGTTATTACCGACTTAGAGGGTCAAATCGAATATGTCAATCCGGCCTTTGAGAGCATTTCTGGCTATCGACGTGACGAAGCAATCGGCAAGAATATGAGAACAATGTCCTCAAGCGAAAACGACGAGGACTTCCATAATGAGATGTGGCGGCTTCTGAGAGAGGGACAGGTCTGGACCGGCCATTTGGGAAGCTGTCGTAAAGACGGATCAGTTTACGAGGAAGAGTGCAGCATCTCGCCGATTCGAGATCAAAGCGGCGTCATCGTCAGTTACGTTGCCGTCAAACGCGACGTCACGCAGGAAGCTGAGTTTGAGAATCGGCTGCGTCAATCCCAAAAGCTGGAGGCTGTGGGACTGCTCGCCGCAGGAATCGCCCACGACTTCAACAATCTGCTTGCAGGCATCAAGGGTTTTGCCGAGTTATTGACTCTCGACGAAGAAGCCGGGCCTAAGGTCAGCGGCTATGCAGAGGAAATCCTCAAGGCCGCCAATCGTGCAGCCGATCTCACCGGACAGCTTCTTGCCTTCGCCCGCAAGGGCAGATTCCTGTCGGTTGCTGTAAACGTCAATGAAGTCATTGACGAGGTCAAGGCGATACTCAAACATTCAATTGATCGCCGCATCGAAATCAAGACGGATTGCCGTGCGGAGAGGCCATTTATCAGCGGTGATCCCTCGCAAATTCAGAGCGCGATTCTGAACTTGGCGATCAATGCACGCGATGCCATGCCTGACGGCGGGCGGCTAACGTTCGAGACCGACAATGTTCATCTCGACGAAACCTATTGTCATCTTCATTCGCTGGATCTTGGCGTCGGGGATTACTTGGCCATCTCCGTCACCGACACCGGAATCGGCATGGATGAGGCGGTTATGGCTCATATTTTTGATCCATTTTTCACAACTAAGGCACAGGGGCAGGGCACCGGGTTGGGTCTTGCGGGAGTCTATGGATGTCTTAGGAATCATCATGGAAGCGTCGAAGTCACCAGCCAACTCGGAAGCGGTTCGACGTTCAGGCTGTTGTTCCCCGTCACCGCTGAGGAGCATAAGCAGGCAGTCCCGAGCGCACGGAGGCTGCAGCTTACCGGCGAGGAACGCCTGCTACTTGTGGAAGATGAAGAAGTAGTTCGCAATCTGGCAATCAAAATTCTTACGAACGCCGGTTACCGCGTCACCGCCTGTGCAAACGGACCGGAAGCAGTTACACTATACAGAGATAAAGTTGCCGAATTCGATCTGGTGCTTTTGGACATGATGATGCCGAATATGCACGGTAAGGATGTCTTTACTGCAATGAAACAGATTAACCCGTATGTGTGCGCACTGTTAATGTCGGGCTATAGTGACAGCAACGTGCAGGAAGTATTGGATCAGGGAATTAAGGGATTCATTCCCAAGCCATTCAGTTCGAGGCAACTGTTACAAAAGATTCGGGAAGCGCTGGATACCACGACATCGCCGATCGAGAAGCAGTCGCAGCCCCAATAGTCCTGCCGACCATTGCCAATTTCCAATTTGCCGATACCATAGTTGATTAGCATTGTTAAAACCTTGGGCAGGTGTGACATTATGTTTGTACCTGTTTCGTGACTGGCAAACAGCCGACGCTCTGGCGGAAGGATTCTTATGAACAAGAGTGGCAAGACAGACAATGCCGATCTCTGGTGGAAGATTGTCGCACTCGCAGTCGCGATCGCCATCACCGTGTCAATTCACTACGGTTGGATCCTGGTGCCGCTGTTCGGGCATGCCAACTGGGTACACGCCATTCACAGCCGATTGTGCTATATACCGATCGTTATGGCAGCGGCATGGTTCGGTTTGCGCGGCGGTCTTATCACTGCCGCCGCGATTTCTCTGATGATACAGCCGTTCATTCTGTGGTCAAACAATCCACACATGGAACCGTCCAGTGAGTGGGTGGAAATCGTTTTCTATTTCGCGATCGGCGGGCTAATCGGTTTACTGGTTGATCGGGAGAGACGAATCCGGACGCGACAGGAAGAGACGGCACTGCAACTCGAACGGTCGCAGCGGCTGTCGCAGATGGGGCAGATGGCAGCCAGCGTGGCGCACGAAATCAAGAATCCGTTGGCATCGATCAAAGGCGCGGTGGAAATCATCAACTCGCCGGCAACGTCGACGGACGAACGTAGGGAGTTCGAAGGAATTGTTTCATCCGAGATTGGCAGAATCGACCGCACGGTACGGGAGTTTCTCAATTTCGGTCGACCACGGGAAATCGCCCTGCAGCGGGCGGATTTGAGTGGGACGGTAACGGCAGCTGCCAAACAAATGGAAAGACAGGTCAACGACAAGGGGCTGGAATTGGTGACGATGATTGAAAGCGACATCATCGCGGAAATCGACAGCGAGAGTATACATCAGCTTGTTCTCAACCTGCTGCTTAATGCCATCGAAGCGTCCGACAGCGGTGGAGCGATAGAAGTAAGACTTGAACGGACATCCGACAACTCGGCAATCATCTCCGTGAGAGACCCGGGCAAGGGTATCACTAAAGAGGAAATCGTTCGAGTCTTTGAACCGTTTTATACTTCGAAGTCATCCGGCACCGGTTTGGGACTGGCGATTGCCCAGTCGATTGTGACCAAACACAAGGGCAAGATCGAATTAGACAGCGAGCCGAAGCTAGGGACGACGTTTAGAGTGATCCTGCCTTTGACGGGAGAGGCAAAGTGACTATTCGAATACTGATCGCAGATGATGACGCAAGTCTGAGGCGAGTGATCGAGGTCAAGCTGCGGCAGAAGGGTTATGAGGTTAAGGCGGTTGGCGATGGAGAGAGTGCACTTGTAGAACTCAAGCGCGGCAAGTTCGATTTACTGCTCACCGACATGAAGATGCCGAATATGGACGGTATCACGCTGTTAGAACGTGCCAGGCAGGCAGCGCCGGATTTGCAGTTGATCATGATGACAGCTTTTGCAACCGTTAAGCAAGCGGTGCAGGCGGTCAAGCTGGGGGCGTTCGACTACCTGACCAAGCCATTTGAGGATGAGCAACTCTTCATCGCGATTGAGAAAGCATTGCGGTTCCGGCGGCTGGAAGAAGAGAACCGATCCCTGAGAGAGCAGGTCGGCGACAAATATCTCAAGCACTTCGTGGGCGCTTCGCTGGCGTTCAAAGAGATGTTGGGGCTGATCGACAAAGTTGCGCCGACCGAGGCAACGATCTTGATCACCGGAGAGTCAGGATCAGGCAAGGAGCTTACGGCACACGCCATCCATCTCAGGAGTCCGCGTGCCGATGGTCCCTTTGTGCCAGTCAATTGTGCCGCAATACCGAGAGAGTTGATCGAATCGGAACTGTTTGGCCATGTCAAAGGCGCATTTACCGGCGCGATCAAAGACAAGAAAGGAAAATTCCAGCTTGCTGAAGGCGGAACGCTCTTTCTTGACGAGGTCAGCGAGTTGGGAATCGAATTGCAGGCGAAATTACTGCGCACGCTGCAGAGCCGGATCGTCGAGCCGATCGGATCGGAGACGCCGCTCGAAGTTGATGTGCGGATAGTCGCCGCAACAAATGTGTCTTTGAAGGAGCGAGTGGTGGATGGCAAGTTCCGTGAGGACTTGTTCTATCGGCTGAATGTGATACCGATCGATGTCCCTGCCCTACGCAATCGACGGGACGATATCCCGGTTCTGGCGAAGGAATTCCTCCAGAAACAGAATGCCCTGACGGTCGAGATTGCGCCGGAGCTTCTGGAGCGATTGGTTGCGTACGATTGGCCGGGCAACATCCGCGAACTCGAGAACCTGATCGAGCGGATGGTCGTGCTCCGCAAGTCGGACAAGCTCACCGTCAGCAACCTCCCTGCCGACTTCGGTCAGACTACCCTAAGTCAAAATCGCTTCGGTTTTGAAAGACCCACTGCGGCGCAGGAAAGCGTCAGCTTCCAAGAAGCACAGCGACGTTCGATCGTTGATGCCCTGGAAAAGTGCCATTGGAACAGGACAAAGGCGGCGGAGTTGCTGCAAATTCCGAGACACATTCTCGTGTATCGGATGAAGCAGTTGAGGATTCGGAACACGTAGTTTAATGCCTGTTCTTGCCGAATTGGTAGACGAGCCCTACAGACCCCCCACCTTCGAAGATGCCTCTTGTTGATCCCCAGCGAAACGAAGCGTCGATGAGAACTCCTTTCGAGAGTCGGATTCTCCCTTGATGCAGCACCCCGGCACTATGGTACTGCCCAGCACTCAGGCCATTGAACAGAAATACTTTGCCGGCGGGGATGCCAAAGCCCAGGTTGAAACTGCCGCCACCGGAAACGAGCGGCATATCCTCGTTGAAACTGCTGAGGAGGTAGCTGCCTCGGTAGATGTTTACACGTAGGTGACTCGAAAACCTTGGGCCCGTTTCGATGCTACCGCCAAAATGAATCGGTACATTCTCCGATACGTAACCCACACCTATTCCAAAGCGAGAGAACTCAAGACTAACACTGGGATTGAGATAGTCGAACGTGTACTCGGCGCGCTTCGTGGAATTCCCGAAACTTGCCAGTTCAAGGTTGGACCTGAAGTGGCCGCCTCGCAATCCCACCACCAATGGCGAGTTCGTTCCAGGTGGAACGGCCAGATAAGCTGCCCCACCATACTCCGAGAAATTGTTGGCCGTTGTTCGGCTCTCGCCTTCACAGCTCTGGATAAACGCGGCGAACCGTCCGGCGCCACCATAGGCGCCAATGGAGAGATTAGTGGAGTCAGGATTCCCCTGATAAATCCCGATCGGGAGTCCGAGAACGACGCAGAAGCACATGCCGTTCTTGAGCTTACTCAGGATTGTCATTCTACCTTCTTTCGTGACGGTTCAACCCACAAATAAAGATACTGAAAAAAATGAAAAAAACAATGACTTTACGTGAAACTCTTATATACATTGTGACGTATATACGTTTGGAAGTATGAAGAACGAACAAGACGATAAGGCACTCGCGCCGGCGCTACTCGCGCTGGCCGACAAAACCCGGCTCAAAATTCTCCTGATGCTGGAATCCAAGCCGCGCACGGTTGGAGAGATTGTTGATTTCTTCGACCTGTCTCAACCGACGATTACCCGTCACCTGCAGCACTTGCTTAAAGCCGGACTGGTGATCCGACAGAAGCAGGCGCAGAAAGTGTTCTATCGGTTGAACGCCGACAAGATCAAGAGTTTCTGTCTGGAGTTGGTTGGTTGCTTCCCCTGCTGTTGCGTGACGGCTCCCATGACCGAAAAAACCGCTTCGAAGCATAGTAATAAATCGCGGACGCCCCGGATTGTGGCTGTCCGCAAGAAAAAGAAACCTATGGATCGAGAAGGAGAGAAGAGATGAAACGCTATCTCATGCCGCGCGTAGCACACTGTTGCTCCGGCTCTATAGAACCGTCCCGGGCAGGACGTTAAACGGCCCTGTGAAATAAGAAGCGCCGTCAGGAATCAGTTCCTGACGGCGTTTGTTTTGCGTGAAACACTGCACATTCCGAACTGTCGCCGGTCGATTTGGCTGATCGGTGTCAATTCTGATCCAGCTTGGATGGATCAGTTAGTCTGCCAAGAAAGAGAACGGCGCCGGTCGAATTGTCGCAGATCAGGAACAGAAACGGGTGGTCGGCGCGGAATTGAATGATGGGGGGCTCAGAGTGAACTGAGGTCTCCATCATACCCATTACTACTGCAGTGGCGGCGGCGGCTTCTGTCCCTTCCTCGGAGACGTCGACGAATGCTTTATGAATCACGTCATTGATGCAAAGGCTATCTTGATCCGTCACGCCGGAGAAGTCCGCGGTGCTATCAAAGGCACTTGCCATACCCAAAGATGCGAGCACTTCCCTCAGCCTGAAGGTGGAAGTCAACTTGAACTTCGGCAAGAACACATTCACAATGTTAGTCCGCAAACGAGCACGCCAGTTGCGAATGGAGTCGGCCGTCAGGGATTCTTCGAGTCTCGGCAGCCCATCTACCATCTTTGGCAGCATGATGAGCATTGAGAAGCCGTCGTTTCTGTATGGTATCTGTAATATCTGCGCGGTCGGTGTCTCCGTGTAGAGAAACCGGGCCTGTCGGTTCATGAATTCGCTATAGGTCGATTTCGAATTGGCGAGAATGAAGGGTGCCTTTTGCGTTTGCTGGGAGTCAAATGCCACCTTCCAGGCGGCTTTGAAGTAAACCGCATTCGTGAGTACAAGCCGCGTGTCAGGACTTAGAACGTTGGGCGGGATCAGATCGAGAATTTTGTTTCGAGTTCTCTCGGCCACCCATGAGTTGATTGTCTGTCTCGAATCCTCCGTGTTGCGAACATAATCAAGCTGACGGATCTCAACGTCGTACGTTGTTTTGCACGTCTTCAGGAAATCGGGCTTCAGCCTGTAACCGCTCTGCGGCCAAAGCATATTGGCGATGTCAAGTTCGACACTGTCTTTCTGCTGTCGAGCCTCAAGTTGATGGCGCAAGTCTGCGAATGCGCGGTGCAGGTGAGTTTGGTCGAGGGAAAAACAAAGCGCCTCGGCCATCTGGGACTCGGTTTTTGCACGCGCTCCCACGTAAGTCATACCAAGCGCCTCGGAGATGCTGTACGGAGAGTAGAAGATGTTCTCTCCGCTGCCTTTCAACTGGCGATAGAGATCGAGGGCGAACTTGGTGTTTCCGGAAACAAGATTTTGCAGGTCCTGAGCGCTGTCAGCAGGCGGCGTGGCGCAGAGAATCGGCGCGGTCACAACTACCAAAGTCAGCAGTAACAATCTGGCAAGAAAATGTTTCATACAAACTCCTTTGAGACTTTGATGAACATACAATTCGAAGACCCCATTTATTCCCGTGCATTTTGAGGTAGGTAATTGCCAAGTTGTGTTGGCATGCAAAGGAGCTTTCAAAACTGCCTCCTCATCGACTTCTTATCCTGCGTCTCAGTATGATCGACGAAATAGGTGCTTGCATCCTTTGGTTTCTTCAACCGCAGTCGATCCTTTCCCATCACCCGATTGACTAACGCGATCGGCGTAACCAGCAAATAGAAAATGATCGCCATGACAATGGGCGAGACAATGCGGCCGAGAACATAGGTGGCGGCCATCCAGACGAAGTAGACCAACCTGCCGACCGGCGGGATGAAGTAGCAGCCGACACTCAGGACGAACCCGCAACCGAAAAACCACCCCGCAACACGGTACTTGCCGCCCAACAAGAGAACGAGATTGGCCAACGCGAAGGCAATCAGCATGGTCACTGAGAAGTATCTGATCTCGCGGCGGCTTGGATGCCAGTTGATTCTGCCCAACATATCAGTCTACTCCAAAGCTCTTGCGGTATTCGTCCGCGCCGGGATACGGTGGCTGCTCGGATTTGTGCAGCACAATATTCTCCAAAACGAGCATATCCATATCGGTGAACATAAAACAACGGTATGCCTCTTGCGGCGTGTTGACAATCGGTTCCCCCCGGATGTTAAAACTGGTATTGACGATCACGCCACAGCCGGTGCGTTCTTTGAAAGCGCGGATGATGTCATAGAAAATACCATTACGCTCTTTGGTCACGGTTTGCAAACGCCCCGAGTAGTCGACATGCGTCACGGCGGGAACGGATGATCGAATCGAGCGCAGACGATCAATTCCCCGCAGACTCTGCTCTACCTCTGACGGTCGGTTGCGGATTGATTCCTTGATCGGCTCGACCAGCAGCATGTAAGGGCTATCGCAGTCACCATCGAAATAATCGGCGACATCCTCACGCAAAACCGCAGGCGCAAATGGCCGGAACGACTCGCGGAATTTGATCTTGAGATTGAGCTTGGACTGCATCTCCGGCGAACGCGCATCGGCCAGAATGCTGCGCGCACCCAGCGCTCGCGGACCAAATTCCATTCTCCCCTGCAACAGCCCGACCACCTTCCGCCGGTCAATCGCCTCCGCAATGACAGTCGGTATTTCGTTGCGTTCGCGCTTCTGATAGACCGCGCCAATCGAATCGAGGAAGTGCGCAATTCCGTCCTCTCCGTATGACGGCCCGAGATAGCTCCCCGACTGGCTGTCCATGGCCTCAGGCACACGCTGATTGCCGAGAGAGATATGCCAGGCCGCCAGCGCAGCGCCGATAGCGCCACCGGCATCACCGGCTGCCGGCTGGATGAACAGATTCTCGAACATCCCCGAACGACGGATCAATCCGTTGGCAACGGAATTGAGCGCGCAACCGCCGGCAAGGCATAGATTCTTCTCGCCCGTGATCTCTGCAGCATGGCGAGCCAGCTTGAGCATGATCTGATTGGTGACATCCTGAATTGATGCAGCGATATCCAATTGCTTTTCGTTAAACGGTTCATCCTGTCGCTTAGGCTTAATACCAAACAGATCATGAAATCTGCGCGACGTCATCCGCAAGCCGTGACAGTAATCGAAATAGCGCATGTCCATCCAGAGTGACCCGTCGTCTTTGACGTCAACCAGTTTGTCAAGAATCAGATCGACGTATTTGGGTTCGCCATACGGCGCCAGCCCCATCAACTTGTATTCGCCGGAGTTGACGGTAAAGCCGAGATAGTAGGTGAACGCCGAGTAGAGCAATCCCAGCGAATGCGGGAAGCGAATCTCTTTCAGGATTTGGATTTGCTTACCCTCTCCCCTGCCGATGGTTGTCGTACTCCACTCGCCGACACCGTCGATAGTCACAATGGCCGCCCGCTCGAACGGCGATGGATAGAATGTCGATGCCGCGTGCGAAAGATGATGCTGAGAGAATAGTGTCCCACCGTTAAAACCTTCGCCGATATCCCGTTTGATCTCGCGCGGAATATGCAGCTTGAAATTCAGCCAGAGCGACAGCGCTTTGGAGAACGAGCGAAAACCGCGCGGCGCAAAGGCAAAATAAGTATCAAGCAGCCGTTCGAAAGTCAGCAATGGTTTGTCGTAGTAACAGACGATATCAACCTGATCTGCCGCAATTCCGGCATAATCGAGACAAAAGCGGATAGCGTCGGCGGGAAAGCGAGCATCATGTTTGACCCGGCTGAAGCGTTCCTCTTGCGCCGCCGCAATGATCTTCCCATCGCGACACAACGCCGCCGCCGAATCATGATAGAATGCCGAGATACCGAGGATGATCATAAGCTCAATATACGCTCTCGCGGGGTAATGTGACAAGTGAGCGTCGAATCAAAGATTCTTCTTGCAGCCCTGATTACGAATATATTCCTTACGTCCATGCGCTCGGAAACTGAAATTGTCCCCTATGACCGGAGATTTCCAGGTCTACTAAGAGACTACCTTGAACAAATCAAGGACGCAGTAAAACGCAAGAAGCATCACGACCAACGTCGCAGTCTATTCATGAGTTTTCTTCGTAAGGCCTTTGGAGTCGAACCAGAGGAAGTCGTGCTGGAGGAGAAGGTCAAAGCAGATGAGGTCAGGGGCAGAATCGATGCTCTCTACAAATATGTGATTTTCGAGTTCAAGACCGATCTGAAAAAGGAACGTGATGACGCCGAGCGCGAACTTAGGAAGTACTTCAGTTCGCGCAAGAACCCGGAAGAATACTACGGCCTTGTGAGCGACGGGCTGAGCTTCGATCTCTATCAACTTGAGAAAAAGGAACTCTGCAAGGTCGCAGAGTTCAAGCTGAAGGTCGATGATCCATTGGGTTCGTGGCGGTCGCTCGACAACATCCTGTTTGTCGGCAAGAGAACCACCCCCGGAGCCAACGACATCAGCGCGGCTTTCGGCGCCCAAAGCGCGGTCTTCAACAAATGCCGCACCAAACTGCTGGAGCTTTTTGAGTCCGTAAAGTCAAGCCGTCATGTCGAGGTAAAGTTCAATGAATGGAATTCGCTCTTGGGCAAAGTCTACGGCGAAAAGCTGGGCAACCCGGACTTGTTCGTTCGCCACACCTATCTGACCATGCTCTCTCGCCTGATGGTCGCCAAGGCGCTGGTACCTGCGGAGACGCTTGACAAAGAGCATTTTCTCGGAATCATCACAGGCGCATTCTTTTCTTCGCACAATCTCCCGAATTTAGCCGAACCCGACTTTTTCAGTTGGGCGCTCGACACTGAGATCGAACATGATTTCGTCGGCTTTCTGTTCCTATTAGAGAAATACATCAATCGCTTCAAATTCGACAATGTCGGCGAAGACATCCTGAAAGAGATATATCAGGAACTGGTTGATCCCGCCAGCAGACACGCTTTGGGTGAATACTATACGCCCGACTGGATAGCCGACGTGACTTTAGACGCCATCGACTACAAGGACGGAACGGTGCTCGACCCCGCCTGCGGGTCGGGGACGTTTCTGGTGGCAGTCATCCGAAAGCTAAGAAGAGAAGGAGCTTCCGATAAGAAGCTTCTGCAAGCCGTGCAACACTCGGTGACAGGCATTGATGCCCATCCCGTCGCTGTGATAATGACGAAAGTGAACCTGATTCTGAGTCTCATAACGCAGGTGAGGCGATCCAAGAGAGAAG
>Ga0209777_10000530_pt1 | contig 61984 bp, 58 predicted proteins | sample FrelakmetHBP12HB_FD_187147 | JGI IMG/M metagenome (GOLD analysis project Ga0209777, IMG submission 187147) | Freshwater lake sediment microbial communities from the University of Notre Dame, USA, for methane emissions studies -HBP12 HB (SPAdes)... | ecosystem: Environmental > Aquatic >...
TTCCGATCTCGGGCGGCCCGGGGACTGGCCACGGACGATCGGCCGGGCCATTATGGCGCTCGTCCCTTGCCCGGATACGACCGATGGCCGCCGCCAGGAAGCTCGATCTCTACCGGCTGCACGCGGCGGAATACGTCGCGCCGCGCACCCCCCGACTCGTCGAAACCAGGCCGGCGAAGTACCTCGCGATCGCCGGCTCGGGCGATCCCAACGGTGCGGGCTTCAGCGAAAAGGTGGGCGCGCTCTATGCCGTCGCGTTCACGGTGAAGATGGCCTGGAAGAAGGCCGGCAGGGACTACAAGGTCGCCGGCCTCGAGGGGCTGTGGTGGGGCGTTGGCCGCGGAGAGTGGATGATCGACCAGGCGCGCGCCGAGTGGCGGTGGAAGGTGCTGATCCGCGTCCCGGACTTTGTCAGTGCGAAGGACGTGACCGCCGCGGCCAAGGCGCTGCTGACCAGGGGAAAGCCGAAGGCGGTCGCCAACGTGAAGCTGGAAACGCTGCGCCAGGGCCGCTGCGTCCAGATGCTACACGTCGGCCCCTACCTGAACGAAGGGCCGACGATGGACGCGATGCTGGCGTTTGCAAAGGCCCAGGGTCTGCGCTTCACCGGGCGGCACCACGAGATCTACCTGTCGGACCCACGGCGGGTGAAAGCGGAGAAGCTGCGCACGATTCTGCGGCACCAGGTGCGCTAGCCGGGCGACCGGCGAGGGCGCGCTACGCCTCGCGCGTCGCGCGGATCAGCGCCTCCATGTGCTCGAGGTAGCGCTCCAGCGCGCGGCGGCCGGCGGCGGTGAGGCGGTACTCCGTGCGCGGCAACCGCCCCGCGAACGACTTGGTGCACGCGACGTACTCCGCCTCTTCCAGCTTCCGCGCGTGCACGCTCAGGTTCCCGTCGCTGGTGTTGAGCAGTCGCTTGAGGTCCCGGAAGCTCAGCGACTCGTTCACCGCGAGCGCGCTCACGATGCCGAGCCGCAGGCGCTCGTGGATCAGCCGGTCGAGCTCCGGCGCGTGGCTCGCGGGGGGAGCCTTGTCGCGCTGCTCGTCGCGGCGCCGGTCCGCCTCCTTCCGCACGGTGCTCGCCCTAGCCACCGTGCTTCCGCGCGATCAGGGCGCCGAAGACGATGTGCACCGCGCCGAACCCCGCCGCCATCAGCACGTCGCCCCACCCGGCCGGCGCCGCCAGCGCCGCCGTCCCCACCACCATGAACGACAGCCCCATCACCGGCACCGTGCTCACCGAAAACGCCCCCGCCGTGGCGAACGCTGTCCCGTACAGCAGCAGCCAGGTGCCCGGCAGGATGGCAGTGAAACCGCCGTAGTAGAGCGGGATCGTGAGAATGGCGCCGGCCGCCAGCGGCGTGGCGAACGTGAGCGCGAACTTGCGCCCCGGGCGGCCGAACAGCGGCTGGCGGGCGCGGCGCGCCTTGCGCACCGTCATCCCGACGCCGATCAGCGCGCCGATCACCGCCTCCACCAGCCAGATCCACATCCACGCTTTGTGGCTCGGCGCCTGCGCGGCCAGGTACGCGGCCGGGAAAGCGGTCAGTCCGATGATGGCGCCGCCCCACCCCGACAGCGCGGTGAACGACGCTGCGCCTTCCATCGTCTCACGGATGTAGCGCAGGTCGTCCATCGCCCGTGCGTGCAGCGCCTCCGGCGGGCGCTGCGGGGCGGCGGGCGACGGCGCTGGCGGCTGGGAAGGGCTCATGCCGCGAGGATAGGCCGGGGCCCCACCGCTGTCAAGTACTTTGTGGTGCCAAGTACGGTGCAACCTGCGGCGCGGCGCGCACGGCACTTGCCCCGATGGCGGCGCGGAGCAGGATTTCGAGTTGAGCGCGGGCCTGTGTTTCCCGCAGGGCGTGTAGTGCCGCTACTGCCACCGTGGTCTCACCCTCGTCGCCGCGGAGGCCGCGTGAAGCTGCTGCGGACGCTGATCGTCTTCATTGCCGGCACTTTGCTGGCCGCGCTGGGGCAGCAGATCATGGGCGTCGCCGGCATGGTGCTGGGCTCAATCGCGGGGATCTTCGTCGGCTACTGGGCCGCGCGGCGGTTGATGCCCTGAGGCTGGTGCGGCGCCAGTTGACAGTGTCCGCGCCCCCTCCATCTTGTGGCGCGTTCGGTCGTCACCATTCTGCGGGAGCACCGGGTCATTCCATGAACGCGCTCTTCTCACGCAACGTCGCCGCGCTGTCGCCGAGCGCCACCCTCGCCGTGTCCGCCGAAGCGGCGCGCCTCCGGCGGGAGGGGGTCAACGTGGTGGACCTCGGCGCGGGCGAGCCCGATTTCCCGACGCCGAAGCTGGTAGCCGAGGCAGGGATACGCGCCACCCAGCAGGGGAAGACCAAGTACGCGACGAACGAGGGCATCCTGGAGCTTCGGGCGGCGATCGCGCGGCGGCTGTCGCTGCTGTCGGGAGGCCGGGCGGTGAACGCCGACAACATTGTAGTGTCGAACGGCGCGAAGCAGTCGCTCATGAACGCCTGCTTCTGCCTCTTCGGAGGCCGCGAGAAGGTGCTGATTCCCTCGCCGGCGTGGACGTCGTATCCGCAGATTGTCCACCTGTCGCGGGCCACGCCGGTGGAGATCGCGGGCGATCCGGAGTGGAGCCTGAAGGTGTCGGTGCGCGACTTGGACCGGGAGTGGGACGAGTCGGTGAAGGGGCTCATCATGAATTCGCCCAGCAATCCGACCGGCGCGGTCTATACCCTGGCCGAGCTGAAGGCGGTCGCGGAGTGGGCGCAGCGCAAGGGCGTGTGGATCGTTGCCGATGAGATCTACCGGCGCATCCACTACGGCGGCGGCGTGGCGCCCTCGTTCCTGGACCTGCCGGACGACCTGCTGGAGCGCGTGGTATTGGTGGACGGCGCCAGCAAGGCGTACGCGATGACCGGATGGCGGATCGGCTTCGCCCTGGCAAGCCGCGAGCTCGCCAAGACCATGGCGGCGCTCCAGTCGCACACCACCTCGGGCGCGAACACCATGGCGCAGTGGGCGGCGGCCGAGGCGTTCGGGAACGACCTGGTGCAACCGGAGGTCGAGGCGATGACCGCGCAGTTTAGGAAGCGGCGCGACTACCTGGTCGGCCGGTTCCGCAAGGAGCTGCCAGGCGTGGAGTTCGTCGAGCCGCTGGGCGCCTTCTACCTCTTCTTCCGGGTGGACGACGTGTTCGGCAAGCGAGTGCCGAACGCGACCGAGTTCTGCCGCCGGCTCATCGCCGACGAAGCGCTCGCGCTGGTGCCCGGCGTGGCTTTCGGCGACGACCGGTGGGTACGGCTGAGCTACGCCGCGTCGGACGAGGCCCTCAAGGAGGGGACCGACCGGCTGGTGCGGGAGTACACCCGGCTCGCTGCGGAGAAAGCAGACTGAAGAACAAGAGATTCCAGGCCAGTTGCGAGACGCCGAGTTGCGAGTGGTCGTGAGCGGCGAGCTGTGAGTGGCTAGGCAGGCGCACGTCCTGCCAACTGAGCTGCATCCTGCACCCTCGTGGCTCGTAACCACTCGGAACTCGGCGTCTCGCAACTCCTCTGATGTCTCTTTCTCCCACCTGGCCACTCCCGAATGGCATATGCTGGCTCCCCGTCCGGGCGCGCCGTATATTTGCCGCCCGCATTCACTTGAGGTAGCCGCATGGGTCTTGGCGGGCGGGTCGTAGAGCGCTCCGGCCGTGTGCCGCGCATCAGCTACCGGTGGGATCCGGAGACGGACATCCTCACCGGCGCGATCAAGAGCCCGGTGAAGAAGGCCGGCGGCCTGACGGGTTCGGTGGAACTCGAGGGCAGCGACGGTTCGTTCATCCTGCTCGACGTGGCTGGCGGTGCGATTCACGGCGTGGAGGTCGTGGTGTGGCCCGACGTTCGTACCGCCGCGGGACTCACACCACCGCAGGAGGTCACGAGCGGCGACGTGCTGCTGCCGACCCGCCGCTCGCAGCCTTCGGTGGCCGCCGTCGAGGTGGATACCGCGCTGGCCATCGAGACGAACCCTGCGGAGTCGGTGTTCCACGTGCGGCTCGGGGCGCCGCGGCCGACCACGGTGGTCCGGGTGGCCGACGGCTTGCTGGTCGAGGTGGACGAGCAGGAGGAGCTGGCCGGGCTCTGGTTGCTGGACGTTCCGCCGTTCCCGGCCGACGAGCCGGCGCTGTGACCGCGGCGCTCGTCGAGGCCCGCTGCTTCCGCGATCTGATCCCGGAGACGGCGGAGGTGATCGCGGCCTTGGACGGCGTCGCAGAGGCCACGGTGCCAGAGATCATGCGTACCCACACCATCAGCGCCTTCCGGGTGTACGCGAAGGCGGACCGCGAGGCCGGCTTCACCCTCGGCCAGCGCTAGGCCGCCCGTTCTGCTGGCGGCTCCCCGGTTCTCATGAAGATCGCGCATCTGGCGGACGTGCATCTCGGGTTCCGCCAGTTCCAGCGGCTCGACGCCGCCGGCGTCAACCAGCGCGAGGCCGATGTGGCCGCGGCGTTCCGCCACGCCATCGACGCGGTCATCGAGCGGCGCCCTGACGCGGTGCTGATCGCCGGCGACCTGTTCCACACCGTTCGCCCCACCAACCGCGCCATCATCGAGGCGTTCACCGGGCTGCGGCGCCTGCGCGAAGCACTGCCCGCCGTCCCCGTCGCGCTCATCGCCGGCAACCACGACACGCCGCGCTCGGTGGAAGCGGGCTCGATCCTCAAGCTGATGAGCGCGCTCGGCGTGGACGTGGTGGACGACGCCACGCGCCGGCTCCACTACCCGGCGCTCGACCTGTCGGTGCTGGCGGTGCCGCACGCCGCGCTGTTCGGCGAGCGCCGCAGCGAGGAGTGGCGGCGGGACCGGAGTGCGCGGTACAGCGTGCTGATGCTACACCCCGAGATCCCTGGCCTGTTTCCGGAGGGCGTCACCGACTACGGCGGCGCGCGGGTGGACCTGGCCGAGTTGGGTGGCCGGGGCGACGGCGCGTTCGACTACGTGGCGCTGGGGCACTACCACATCGTTCACGAGGTGGCGCCGCGCATCCGGTACAGCGGCTCGCTCGAATACACGAGCCCGAACATCTGGGGGGAGTGGCGTGAGGAGCACCGCAACGGGCTCACCAAGGGGTTCCTCGTTGCGGACCTCGACGCGGGCACGGTGGAGCGCGTGAGCATCGCGCCGCGCCGGAAGGTGTGGGACTTCGAGTGGCTCGACGCAGAAGGGGTGACGGCCGAGGAGCTGGATGCGGCCATCCGCTCACGTCTCGCGGAGCTGCCATTTCCCCTGGATGGCGCGGTGGTGCGTCTCGTGGTACTCAACGTGCCCCGCGCCCTCGCGCAGGCCCTGGACCACGACGCGTTGCGGGCGTTCCGGGCGGCGGCGCTGCACCTGCATCTCGACCTGCGTCGCCCGGAGCCGGAGGGGCGCCGGGTGGGCGTGGGGGGGCCGGGCGTGCGCCAGCCGCTGCCCGACCTCGTCGCGCAGTACCTGGGCCGGCGCCCGCTGGACGCCGACCTGGATCGCGAGCGGCTGGTCGCACTCGGCCGCGGCTACCTGGACGAGGTGGAGCGCGCGCTGCTCGAGGGTGAGGGCTGATGCGTCTCCACCGCCTGCGACTCCTCAACTTCCGTCAGCATCGGGATACCGATCTCGAGTTCGGCCCTGGCCTCACCGGTATCATCGGTCCGAACGGGGCGGGGAAGAGCACCCTGCTCGAGGCGATCGCGTGGGCGATCTATGGGATGGACGCGGCGCGTGGCACCCGCGATTCGATCCGCTGGCGCCGGGCCAGGCCGCGCTCCGAGGTGCGGGTGGAGTTGGAGTTCGGCCTCGGGCCGCACGAGTATCGCGTGGTGCGGACGCTGTACGGGGCGGAGCTGTACCTCGACGGCGCCCCGCAGCCGATGACCACGTCGCTCGCGGAGGTGACCGCGCGGCTCATCCGCGTGCTGGGGATGTCGCGCGACGAGTTCTTCAACACCTACTTCACCGGCCAGAAGGAGCTGGCGGTGATGGCGGCGATGAAGCCGACGGAGCGCGGCCAGTTCCTGTCGAAGCTCCTCGGCTACGACAAGCTGCGGCTGGCGCAGGAACGGGTGCGCGCCCGGCGCGGCCTCTTGAAGAGCGAGTTGGGCGCGCTGGAGCAGGTTCGCCCCGATCCTGCGTCCCTGCGGGTCGCGCGCGAGCGGGCTGCGGCGCAGCTGGCGGAGTCGGAGCGACAGGCGGCGGCGGAGGCGGCGCGCTTCGGCGCGGCACAGTCGGCGCGGGATCGGTACGCGCCGACGTTCCGCGAGGTGGCGGAGTTGCGGGACCGGCACGTCGCACTGGTCGGCGAGCGTCGGGTGTACGAGGAGCGCGTGCGGCAGGCCGTGGAGCTGGCAGCGCGGCTGGCGTCCGAGCAGGCGGCCGCCGCCGCGGCGGTGGCAGAGCAAGCTGCATTGCGCTTGCAGCTCGAGTCGTACCCGGCGCTCAGGGGGGAGCTCGCGGCGATGGAGGCGCTGGCGCGCGACGCGGCCAAGCGCCAGACGCTGGAGGCGCAGCTGGCCGAAATCGCGCTGCAGCGTGGCGAGGTCCAGCGCCGGCTCGCCGCGGCGAGCGCGGCAGCGGCGGAGGTGCGCTCCCTCGCCGAGCGCCTCGACGCGGACAAGCGCGAACAGGAGTTGCTGGAGCGGGAGTACGAGGAGCGGCAAGACGTTTGGGTGCGCGAGCGCCAGGACGCGGAATCGAAGCGCCAGACACTGCTCGACCAGTACCGGGACCTCGAGACTCAGCGCGAGCGTATCACGCAGGCCGGAGTCGAAGGCGCCTGCCCCACCTGCGGGCGGCCGCTGGGGGAGGAGTACAGCGCCGTGCTCGAGCTGCTGACCACGCAACTCGAGGAAGTGCGATCGAACGGGCAGTACTTCCGCAGCCGGCTCGAGCAGCTGCAGGTGATGCCGCGCGACCTGGTCACGCTCGAGGGGCGGCGCCGCGACGCGCGCGAGGCGGTCGAACGCGACGCCCAGGCGCTCGCCGTCGCGACCAGCTCGGCGCAGGAGGCGGTCGAGCTGGAGAAGCAGCTGCGGCGCCACGACGACCGCGCCGCGCAGCTGCAACAGGAAGTCGCGCGGCTCGAGCCGGGCTACGACGCACACCGTCACGACGAGCTGCGTCGCAGGGTCGCCGCGCTGGAGCCGCTCGCGGCCCGCGCGGAGCGCCTGGCGGCGGAGGCGGAGCGCGCGCCCAGGCTCGCGGCGGAGCTGCAGGCGGCGGAGGCGCGCCGTGCGGCGCTGGTCGAGGCGCTGGCCGGCGTGGAGCGCGACCTCGCCGGCGTCGCCTACACCGAAGGGGCGTTCCAGGCCGCGGCAGTGGAGATGCAGCGCCTCGACGAGGCGGCGCGGCGTGCCGAGCTGGATCTCACGGTCGCGCGGACGGAGCGGTCGGCGACCGCCGAGCGCTTGCAGGCGGCGGAGCGGGCGGAGGGGGAAGCCGCGGCCCATGCTGCGCACGCCGGCCGGTTGCAGACCGACCTGCGGCTCCACACCGAGCTGGACCGCGCGCTCGGGGACCTCCGCACCGAGCTCAACCAGGAGATGCGTCCGGAGCTGGCCGCGCTCGCGGGAGAATTTCTGGGAGCGCTGACCGACGGCCGGTACGACGAAGTGGACCTGGATGAGGACTACCGGCTCACGGTCATCGAGCACGGCGAACCGTCGCCGGTGATCTCGGGAGGCGAGGAAGACCTGACCAACCTGGTGCTGCGGCTCGCGGTGAGCCAGATGATCGCCGACCGGTCGGGGCAGCCGTTGTCGCTGCTCGTGCTGGACGAGATCTTCGGCTCGCTCGACGACGCGCGGCGCGCCCACGTCCTCGCGCTGCTGCGCGCACTCGAGGGCCGGTTCCCGCAGGTCGTCCTCATCACGCACATCGAGGGCGTCCGCGAGGCCGTGGACCGGGTCTTGCGAGTGCGGTTCGACGAGGCGACGGGCGCCGCGGCGGTGGAGGAGGAGCGCGGGGCCTTGGCCCTCGACGGGGGTGGTGATGCGGATGTGGCAGCCTGAGCGCGCGGCCCACGGGCCGGAGCAGGTCACCGAACGCGACATTCCCGGGCTCAACCGGCTGTTCGCCGACGCCTTCACCGACCGGTACCGCCGCGACGGGCTGGTCGGGGTGCGGGTCCCGTTCCTTCACGCGGCGATCTGGCGCTACGCTATCGCCGACGCGGGGGAGGGCGCGATGCTGTGGCGCGACGAGCAGGACAAGATCGTCGCGTTCAATGTCGCGCACCGCTCGGGAACGGAAGGGTGGATGGGCCCGCTGGCCGTGCGGCCGGATCGCCAGCTCGGCGGCCTCGGCAAGGAGATCGTGCTGGCCGCGGCGGAGTGGCTCAAGCGGCAGGGCGTATCGGCCCTGGGCCTCGAGACGATGCCGCGCACCGTGGACAACATCGGCTTCTACAGCCGGCTCGGCTTCGTCCCCGGGCACCTGACGCTGACGATGACGCGCGACGTGCAGCGCACCGGCGGGCGTGCCAGCTACGAGCTGCTCGGCGCCCTGGATCCCCGCGAACGCGGGGCCCGCATGCGCGACATCGACGCCCTGGTGCAGTCACTGGCGCCCGGCTACGACTTCTCGCGCGAGATTCAGCTGACGCTGGACCTGTCGCTTGGCAACGCGATCGCGCTGCGCCCGGACGGAAGGCTGGTGGCGTTCGCGCTGTGCCACGCCGCCCCGCTGGCGGAAGGCGGCACGCGCGACGAGCTCCGGGTGCTGAAAGTCGCAGCGACGGGACTCGAGACGTTGCTCGCCCTGCTCGACGCCGTCGGCGCGTGGGCCGGAACGCAGAACATCCGCCGCGTCGCCGTGCGCTGCCAGACCGCCTACCAGGAGGCGTACCGGGCGCTCATCAGGAGCGGCTTCCGCGTGCGCTGGTCGGATCTGCGGATGACGATGGCGGGCCACCCCGAGACGGTGCCCGAACACGGGATCCTGTGGAGCAACTGGGAGATCTAGCTCAGAGAAGAGACTGCAGCGGGGGAGTGGTCAGGGCAGTTGCGAGACGCCGAGTTGCGAGCGGTTACGAGATACGAGAGGCCAGTTGCGAGCTGAGTCGGCAGGGGGGAGAGCCCTCACGCTCGCCCTCTCATCGCTCGCGACCACTCGCCACTCGGCGTCTCGCAACTATTCTAGCCTCTGCTTCCTCCCGCACTTCACTGCGGCCATGGCGGCAATGACGGTGCACACTGTCACGTGGCCTCTCTGGGCGAGGTCCCGCTGTAGTACGCCGACGCCCGGTACCGTGCCACGCCCCGGCTGGCCAGCAGCTTGACCAGCACGGCGAGGGGCACGGCCACGAGCAGCCCGACGAACCCCAGCAGCAGGCCGAACAGCGCCAGCGCGATCATCACCCAGACCGGATTGAGCCCCACCGCACCGCCGATGATCCGCGGTCCCGTGACGGCCTGGTCCAGCAGCGTCACTGCGCCGTAGACCACGATCAACTGGAGCAGTGATGGCCCGACGGCGCCCGAGGCGAGCGCGAGGACGACGCCGGGGATCATGCTGAGCGGCACGCCGATCCACGGCACGAGGTTCCCGAGGCCCGCGCTCACCGCCATCAGGAGCGGCCCCGGGAAGCCGAGCAGTCCGAGCCCCACGCCCGTGAGCGTCGCAACGAGCGTCGCCTCGGTGAGCGTGCCGCGGACGTAGCGGCCGAGCTGCCCGTCATACTCGCGCACGAAGCCGAGCACGTCCTCGCGCCGCGCCGGCGGCACCAGCCCGCCGAGCCACGCGGTGATCGTGCCCCACTGGTTCAGGAGGTGATAGGTGACGACCGGCGTCACCACGACGTAACCCACGATCATGACGGTGAGTCGCACGCCCTTCCCGATCCCGACGATCCCACCCCACGCGCCGCGGGCGATGTCCTGCCAGCGCTCCCGCACGATCGCGATCAGGTCGCTGGCCTGGAGGTTCCGCAGCTGCGCGACCTGCGCGTCGGTGAGCAGCCCCTGGTTGCTGGCGAGGAAGCTGGTGCGCAGGCGGTCGAGCCAGTCCGCCAGCCGCGAGAACAGCACCGGGAGCTGGCCAGCCACCTGGACCACCTGGCGTTCCAGCGCCGGCAGCAGCAATGCGATGAGCGCAACCAGCGCGGCCAGGAACGGCAGGAGCACGAGCAGGCTCCCCAGCCAGCGCGGCACCCGGTGGCTCGCGAGCCAGGCGACGGCGGGAGAGAGCAGGTAGGCGAAAGCGAGGCCGAGGACGAACGGCGCCACCAGGGAGCCGGCGGCCCAGACGAGCCAGAGAGTCATCAGCGCCGTCGCGATGGCCAGCAGGCGCGCCACGTGCCTGTTTCGCCGCTCGGGCCAGAGCGCCGCCCACAGCAGGGCGAACACGAGCAGCGGCGAGAGGACCTCGCGCACGGTGTAGAGCAGCAGCGCGACGAGGAGGATCGCGGGCGCGACCAGCGCCGCGAGCCGCATCCCGCGTCCCGGGGCGCCCACCGCGGGGCTGGCGTCCGGCGTGATCATCGGCGCTACGCTACCACGCCGAGCGCCCGGTCACAACCCGCCGGATGAGCAGGATCAGGCCCGCGGCGAGGAAGAGATGGATCCAGCCAGCCCCGACGGGCGTGATGAAGGTGCCCACGAGCCAGACGGCCAGGCAAAGGAGCCCGACGACCAAAGAGATATTCATTGACTCAATACTCCGATCGCAGTCAAGAGATGCGAGACGTCAGAGCAGTTGCGAGACGCCGAGTTCCGAGTGGTTACGAGATGCGGGCGTCCAGCTACGAGACGAGTTGGCGGGGGGGGAGGAAGGTCTCCCGCCCGCACTCTCGCCCCTCGCGCCCGCTCGCAACTCGGCGTCTCGCAACTCTACTGCTATCCATAGAAATTCCTGCTCCACTCGTGCTCTCTGAGTTCGGCGAGGAGGCCCGGCGTCAACCTCCGCCCGTCACTGGCCGCGCAGTTGGCCCGCGCGTGCTCCGCCGTCCGCATCCCCGGGATGACCGTGCTGACCGCCTCGTGACTCAGGCAGAAGCGCAGCGCGCCCTCCGCGAGGCTCTTCGCTTCCCGGAGCAGGACCGGCTCGAGCTTTGCCACCCGCGCGGCCACCTCGGCGGGGCGGTCGCCGCGGAAGTAGCGGTGCCGCCAGTCGCCCGGCGGGAAGATGACACCGGGCCGGATCGCTCCGGTGAGCCCGCCCTCGTCGAACGGCACCCGCGCGATGACCCCGACCCGCCGCTCCAGGCACGCGGGCAACAGGCGCCGCGCGGGCGTCTGGTCGAAGATGTTGTAAATCACCTGCAGGCACTCGATCAGGTCGCACTGCCGCACGGCTTCAAGCGCGCTGTCGGGGTCGTGCTCCGTGTTCGAGATCCCGACGTGGCGGACCGTGCCGGCCGCGATGAGCGAGCCCAGCGTGCGCTCCACTCGCTTCCACTCCTCCTCCCGCAGCCACTCGTCCCGCCACACGTGGAACTGCAGCAGGTCCACCGGGCGGCCGAGGTTCTCCGCGCTCGTCTCCGCGCTGCGCCGCACGTAGTCCGCCGAGAACGCGGTGGCCAGCGGGATCCCGGCGGGCGCCGGCCAGATGCGGTTCTGGGGCGCAACCTTGGTCGCGATCACGATGGATTCGCGCCGCTTCGCGACCGCCCGCCCCACCAGCCGCTCGCTGTGGCCGTCGCCGTAGGCGAACGCGGTGTCCACGAACGTGACGCCCAAGTCGAACGCCGCGTCGAGCGCGGCGAGCGCGGTCGCGTCGTCGCCGCCCTGCCACATCGCGCCGCCGATACCCCAGGCGCCGTACCCTATTTCCGACACTGTGTAGCCAGTGTGGCCTAGCTGCCGGGTTTTCATGCCACCGCCGCTCCCTGTCCGTGCGTTGCGCTCTTGACACGTTTCCAACTGAATCCTACCTTCGCCACAGACCATTGGAAGTGGAGCGAAGAGACTAGTTATTGAGCCAACAGGTCCGATGGTGGTCCCATATGCGCCGGTGGACGTCAGGCCCCTTCAGTGGGGTAGGCGAAAGCCGATGTGCGGGGCCAGGGGTTCGATTCGGGCTTCAATAACCCTCTTCGCTCCCGTCTTTTCGCCCCGGGCTCAGGCCCGGGGCGACTTGTTTCCCGGCGCCGGCGCCCGCCGGCTCTCCCGCACCACCTCCAGAAAGATGCGCGGTGCGCGGAGGGGCCGCCGGCCGGAGAGGGCGCCGGTCATCATCCCGGCGGCCCACGCCAGGTAGAGCGCCGCCACGGCCTCGCGCGTGCCGGGCCAGCCGAACTGCACCAGCCACAGCAGGAACAGCCCCGCGGCTTCCCACCAGTCGAACTTCATCTCCATCAGGAGCAGCATCGCGACCAGCGACTGCGCGAGGGTGAGCGCGATCTCGAGTTGCTGCCCGGCGTCGAAATGGAAGACGATCCAGCCGCCGCCCGCCGCGGCGTGCGACCAGCCGAAGACCAGCGGAATCATTGCCGCCAGGATCGTCCACTGGTTGATGTTGCTCGAGACCATGTTCATGAGCGCCATCGGGGCCTTGTCCACCCGCTTCGCCCAGTAGAAGGCGGAGACCTTCTCCGGGAACTCCGAGAGGAACGGCGCCACCCACTGCACGAAGACGAAGTCGCTCACTCCCAGCACGGCGGCGATGCCGAGCATGGACTCGAGGAACGGTGCCGCGGTGAGGTAGAGCAGCGCCCCGCCCAGCAGGAACAGGCCGGTGATCGCCGCCACGCGCCGCGCTCCGCCCAGGTCGTAGGCCCAGCGCGAAATGGCGGGCGCGTCGGCCAGTTCCTCCTCCGCGTGCGGCGGCACCTTGAGGAGGAACCACAGGTAGGCGAGGTAGAGCGCGACCAGCACTGCCGCGTCCCCCGCCGAGATCGAGCGCTTGAGCAGGATGACGGTGAAGTAGAGCAGCGGCGGCAGCAGGCCCATGACCTCGATCGCGTGTTCGCGGTCGAGGGTGATGGTGGGGAGCCGGCCGCGCGTCTTGCGCCCGAAGAAGGCGGCGACGAAGTAGATCATCGGCCACGCGAGGCCGACCAGCAGGCGGATCGCGCCGGTGAGGTTCGCGATGGCGAGGTGCATCCGGCCCGGGTCCTTCCCGGCCTCCCACGCGATGACCGCCTCGACCGCGAACTCCGGCAACGTCTGGAGCCATGCCAGCGCCGCCAGCGCGAGGCCCTGCGAGATCAGAAATTGCGCCGCCTCGGCGCCCCAGGCGACGAGGAAGGCCGACAGCAGGATGGAAGGGAAGGTCCACAGCGCGGAGACGGCCGCGACGCCGACCGCCTGGCCCCTGGTGACGGCCACGCCGGCCGTGCGTCCCGCGACGCCGCCGAGGGCGCCCAGCGGCTTGACTGTCATGCGGGCCCGGGCATTATCTCTCTTGGCCCGCGAAGTTAACGGTCGCTGCTCACCCCAACAAGCAAGCGGCGCATGAGCCCACAGGTCGTCGTCACGCGGCGCTCGCACTTCAACGCCGCCCACCGTCTCTACAACCCGGCGTGGTCCGACGCGGAGAACGCACGCGTCTTCGGGCCGTGCGCCAATCCGAACTCGCACGGGCACAACTACAACCTCGACGTCTCGGTCACGGGCGAGGTGGACCCGGCCACCGGGTACGTGATTGATATCAATGTGCTCAAGCAGCTCATCGAGGAGCGGGTCCTGCGCCGCCTCGATCACCGGAACCTCAATCTCGACGTCCCCGATTTCGCGCGCACCATCCCCACCGCCGAGAACATCGTTGTCTGGTGTTGGCGCCAGCTCGCGCCGGCCATCCCGGCCGGCCGGCTGTGCCGCCTGGTGCTCTGGGAAACCGAGCGGAACCTCGTCGAGTACACCGGAGGCTGACGTGGACCTGTCGAAGGCGCAGTTCGAGGAGCTGGTCGAGGAAATGCTGCGGCGCCTCGACGAGGACCCGGAGCGGCCGGGCCTCCTGAAGACCCCGCACCGCGTGGCGGCCTCGCTGCGCTGGCTCACCCGCGGCTGCTGCCTGGACGCCGAGAAGGTCGTGCGCGACGCGATGTTCGAGGAGCCGCACGAGAGCATGGTGCTGGTGCGCGACATCGAGCTGTACTCGATGTGCGAGCACCACATGCTCCCGTTCTTCGGCGTGGCCCACGTGGCCTACCTGCCCAACGGACGGATCGTGGGGCTCTCCAAGCTCGCGCGGGTCGTGGACATCTTCGCGCGGCGCCTCCAGGTCCAGGAGCGCCTCACGGATCAGATTGCGGATGCCCTGCAGACCACCCTCGAGCCCGCCGGCGTCGGCGTCGTGGTCGAGGCGTACCATCTCTGCATGATGATGCGCGGCGTAGAGAAGCAGCACTCGCGGACCGTGACCTCGGCGCTGCGCGGTGCGTTCCGCGACGATCCCCGGACCCGCGACGAGTTCCTTCGGCTGGTCCAGGGCGGTTTCAGGATTTCGTGAGCGATCTTCCGCTCTCCGGCCGCACCGCGGTGATCGCCGGCGCGTCGCGCGGCATCGGGCTTGCCGTCGCGGAGGGGTTGCAGGCGGCGGGCGCCCACGTGGTGCGCCTGGCGCGCAGCCTGGCCGACGCGGAGCGCGAGCGAAGCACCGACCTGACCTGCGACGTCACGGACGCTGCCGCCGTCGCGCGCATGGCACGCCGGGTCCTGGACGCGCGAGGCGCCCCGGACATCGTGGTGATCTCGGCCGGCGTCTTCCTCGTAGCCGCGCTCGCCGAGACGACGCCGGAGGAATTCGCTGCCCAGCTCGCCGGCAACCTGGTGGCGCCGTTCCTGGTGCTGCGCGCCTTCCTCCCCGCGATGGTGGAGCGGGGCCGGGGGCTGATCGTGACGATCGGGTCGGTGGCGGACCACCAGGCCTTCCAGGGGAACGCCGCCTACGGTGCTGCGAAGTCGGGCCTCCGGGGACTGCACGCGGTGCTGGTGAAGGAGCTGCGCGGCACCGGGGTCCGTGCAACCCTGCTCTCGCCGGGGCCCGTGGACACGGCGATCTGGGACGCGGTGGACCCCGACACGAAGCCGGGGTTCACCAGTCGCGCGCAGATGCTCAACGCCGAGGACGTGGCGGAGGCGGTGCTGTTCGTCGCCTCGCGTCCCGACCAGGTCGCGATCCCCGAACTCCACATCGAGCCGAGGCTCTAGTGCGATCGTTGCGGCTGCTCCTCACCACGCTGGCGCTGGCCCCGGGAGCGCTCGCCCAGAGCGCGCCGCACCTGCCGCCGCTGCCCGACTCGAGCGGCTGGGGCGTGCCCATCCTGGCGCTCGGTCGCTCTCCCGACGGCGCGATCTGGGCCGGCACCTACGGCGAGGGCATCTACGTCCTGAAGCCGGGGGCGCAGGCGTGGGAGAACCTGCGCGCGGACTCCGCCGGCCACGGGATCTCCTTCAACTACGTGCACGCGTTCGCCTTCAGCCGGCACGGCGCCGTGTGGTACGGGACCGTGGGCAACGGCTGGGGCGTCACCAAGGACGGCGGGCAGACCTGGCAGAACTGGGAGTACCGCGTGCTTGGCCCCAAATGGCAGTACGTCGCCCCCAACGGCCTGGTGTACCGCGGCGACACGCTGTTCATCGCCACGGCGGACGGGATCCGGTACACGCCCGACGGCGGCGGCACATGGGGTGCGGTGACCGACACGGGATCCCGCGCGCTACCCAGCGCGTACGTCCTCACGATCGCGCCGGCCCGCGACACCGGGCTGTGGGTTTCGACGCTGCGGGGACTGGTGCGGTGGCGGCCCGGTGGCTCACCGCAGCCGGCCGACCCGGCGCCGGTGCCGGCGCTGGGCGCCCGGGTCCGCGCGATCTTCGTCGTGACCGGCGAGAAGGCGGTGGTTCCCCTCGTCCTTGGTGGGGAGCGTTGTCCCGGCAGCCTCCATCCCAAACGCCGGCAGGTCGAAGCGTTCTGGCAGTGCTCGACCCTGCTGATGCGCGACGCGCCGCCGGCGGGACGCGCGGTGCGCGCGCTGGCCGGGTGCGACCGGCTGATGTGCGGGGGAGCCACGAGTTCGGGGGCGTTCCTGTCCACCAGGCTCGGCCTGATCATGTGGACACCGGGCGCGACCGCGCGCTCGCGCGACGTCTACGCCGTGCTGGCGCCCCCGCCCGGCGTGGCGGGCGACACCATCTTCGGGACCGCCTGCGGCTTCTTGGGAGCGCAACCGGCGACCTGCCTCGAGAGCGGCGACACCACGGGCGTGCACGCCCCGGAGCCGCTGCGGCATTCGTTCTTCGGCCGCCCGATCGCGCTCGCGGATCAGCCGCACATTGACCAGACCTATCGCTACGGCTCGACGATGGGCGGCACTTTCCAGCAGCACCAGGGCGTCGAGTTCAACAATCCGCGCGGCACTCCGGTCCACGCGATCGGATCGGGTGTCGTCGTGTGGGCGGGCCCCGCGGAGCGGGGCGCCCTGGCGGTGGCGATCCGGCACGACACGACCGTCACGGCGGACGGCCGCCGGATGCACCTGTTCTCCACCTACTACCACAACGCGCGCCTGCTCGTCGCCGTGGGCCAGCACGTGGCGCGCGGACAGGTGATCTCGCAGGTGGGCAACACCGGCCGCGCGACCAACGAGCACCTGCACCTCGAAGTGCACGTCGCGCCGAGCGACCAGGTGAAGGCGATCGTGGATTCGGCGCAACGCTACCCGCCGTACACCGCCAACCCGGAGCTGTGGATCGAGCCCCTGCCGGAGACCGGGGTGGTGGCAGGCCAGGTGTGGGATGCCGCCGGCCGTCCGGTGCCGCAGGCCCGCGTCTACGGCCTGGTGAAGCCCGAACCCCAGGAGACGCCGTTCGCCTACGCGGAGACGTACGGCGACAAGGCGCACCCGGACCCGCTGTACCACGAGCACTTCGCCGTGGGCGACGTTCCGCCGGGCGAATACGACCTCGGCGTGACCATCGACGGGAAGAAGGTGATCCGGCACGTCGTGGTGGAGGCGGGCAAGGTCACCTGGGTAGAGTTCAGACCTTGAGTTGAACGGAGCGCAGAGCAGTTGCGAGACGCAAGTTGCGAGTGGTTTCGAGAGGTGAATGAGCGGATGCAGAGCATGCCCTGCCGCGCAGGCTCCGTTGTGACTGCCGCCTTGGTACTTGGCACCACTGCGCGTCTGGGCGTCTTGGCACTCCTGGGCACTGTTCTCCTTCCAACCACTGCAACGCTGCAACGCTGCAACTCTTGTTCATAGAACTCACCGAAATCCTGCGCTGCCCAAACTCCCACCCGGAGTCCTACCTGGTGGCGGCGCCGATCGTAATGGATGGCCGCCGCATCGTGCGCGGCGTCGTCGGCTGCCCCGAGTGCAAGGCCGAATTCCCCATCGTGGACGGCGTGGCGTACTTCGGCCCCCCCGCGCCGCCCGCGCCGGCCGTCCTGTCGCCGGCGTACGACGTCGAGGGCCTCGCCGCGTTCCTCAATCTGAGCGGTCCCGGCGGCTACGCCGTCCTCGCCGGCGCCACGGCGCGCTTCGGTGCGGCGATCGTCGCAGTGGTGCCCGGCGTGCACTTCGTCGCGGTCAACCCCCCGCCGGGCGTGGCGCCCTCCCCGATGCTGTCGCTGCTCCGCGCCCCGCGGGGCCTCCCTCTCAAGTCGGCGTCAGTGCGCGGCGTCGCGCTGGGCGCCGATCTCACAGCCGAGCCGTGGCCCGGCGAGGCGGCGCGCGTGCTCCTGCCCGGTCTGCGGCTGGTGGTCGAAGACGAGCGCGCCAGCTCCGAAGGTCTCACGGAGCTGGCGCGCGGCGCCGGCCTGCTGGTCGGGGAGAAGCGCCCCGCCTAATCCGTCATCACCGGCGGCCCCTCGGCGTACAGCGAGTCGATCTGCCGCTGGTACTTCTTCTCGACGATCCGGCGCCGCACTTTGAGCGTCGGCGTCAGGTCGCCGTTCTCGATCGAAAAGTCGTGCTCCAGCAGCAGGACCTTTCGCGGCGTCTCGTACGCCGCCAGGTCGGTGAGCATCTTGGCTACTTCCCGCTCGATCTTGGCCTGGACCTCGGGCTGGCGGATCAGCCCCCGGTGGTTGGCGAAGGCGAGGTGCTTGTAGGCAGCCCACCGTTCCAGCTGGTCGAAATTCGGCACCACCAGCATGATGCAGAACTTCCGCCGGTCGCCAAGCATCACGGCGTTGGCGATGTACTTGTTCTGCTTGACCATCTGCTCGATGGGTTGCGGCGCGACGTTCTTCCCGCCCGCCGTCACAATGAGGTCCTTCTTGCGGTCGGTGATCCTGAGGCACCCCTCGGTGCTCAGCTCCCCGATGTCGCCGGTGTGGAACCACGCGTCGGCGTCGAGCACCTCGCGCGTGGCTTCGGGCTTGTTGAGGTACCCCTTCATCACGTGGCGGCCGCGCGTGAGGATTTCGCCGTCGGCGGCGATCTTCACCTCGACCCCGTGGATCGGCGGTCCCACGGTGCCGATGCGCACGCGCTCCAGCCGGTTCACGCAGATCACCGGTGAGGTTTCGGTGAGCCCGTATCCCTCGAGGATCGGCAGGCCGGCGGAGTAGAAGAACTTGGCGATGTCCGCCGGCAGCGGCGCCCCGCCCGAGACGAAGAACCGCAGGTGCCCGCCGGTCCGCGCCTTGAGCTTCGAAAACACCAGGCGGTGCGCGAGCGCGTACTGCTGGTTGAGGAGGGTGGGTGGCTTCTCGCCCGCCAGCGTGTAATCGGCCCACCGCTCGCCGACGTCCTTCGCCCAGAAGAAGATCCGCTTCTTGATCGGTCCCCCGCCCAGCGCGTTCTCCAGCACCCGCGCGTACATCTTCTCGTAGAGGCGCGGCACGGAGGTCACGACCGTCGGCCCGACCTCGATGAGGTTGGCGGGCACGGTGTCGACGCTCTCGGCGTAGTGGATCGTGGCGCCGGCGTAGAACATCAGGTAGTGGCCGGCCATCCGCTCGAAAATGTGCGACAGCGGCAGGAAGCTCAGTGTCGTGTCGGCCGGTCCGATGCTGAAGGACTGGAGCACGCTCGTCACGTTCGACCAGATGTTGTCGTGCGTCAGCATCACACCCTTCGGCTCGCCTGTCGTGCCCGACGTGTAGATGATCGTGGCGACGTCGTCGGGCTTGGCGGAGAGCGCTTCCGCTTTGAAGCTCGCGCCTTCTCCCGCCGCCTCGGCCTCGGCGCCCATCGCGTACAGGTCCGCCAGTCCGATCACGCCGGAGCCCTTCGCGTCCGGGTCCATCGTGATGATGTGCTGGAGGGCCGGGAGCTCGGCACGGATTTCCTGGATCTTCGCGAGCTGGGGTGCGGTCGAGACGAAGATGGCTACGGTCCCCGAGTCCGCGAGAATGTAGCGGATCTGCTGCGCCGGCAGCGTGGGGTAGATCGGGACGTCGCTCGCGCCGATGGCGAGGCAGGCGAAGTCCGCGACCAGCCACCCGGGACGGTTCTCCGAGAGGATCGCCACGCGGTCGCCGCGCCGCACCCCGAGCCGCTTCAAGGCCAGCCCGGCGCGCTGCACGCGCTGCGCCAACTCCTGGTGGGTGAGCGAACGCCACGCACCGCCGGTGGGTTTGCAGGCGACGGCCTTGGGCTTGTGGCCGTGGCGCTCGACTGCGTCGTAGAACAGTTGGGTGAGGGTGCCCTTCGAAGCGGGAGCGTCCACGGGAAAGCCCTCCCTACTGGAAGTGCACGACGAACTGGACCGGGGAGCCGCGCACCGTCGTGCCGACCGCGCGCTTGGCGCTCGCCTGGACCACAACCGAGTCGGGCTGCGGCGAGCCGCTGCGCCGGACAACCACCGAAGCGGTGCCCAGCGGGGCGAAGGTGCTGGTGACGACTGCCGCAGTCAAGGAGTCATTGCCGAGGGTGGCGGTCGCCGCCGCCAGGCTCGCGAACAGCGGGTACACGATGGCGAAATGGATGGTGTCGCCCCACGCGATCCCGATCGCCTGCGCGGAGTCGGAGCGCAGGTCCAGCAGCTGGGCAGTGAGGGGCGCCGACGCCGTGTCCCCAGTCGCGACGGTGTCCACCGTCGAGTCGAAGGCCGCCAGCGAGTCCGGCGCGCGCACCACCGAGATATACAGCGGGGCGGACTGGAGATTGCCCGAGATCGCCACCACCCGGCCGGTGCCCGGCAGCACGCCCACGAGGCCCATGGCCGCGCTGTCGATCGCGAGAGTGTCGGGATTCAGGGAGAGCAGTTGCACGGGCCGCCCCGCGACGGTGTCGCCCGCACGGTCCAGCACGACCACCCGGACCCGGAAGGTGTCGAACTCCTCCACCTTGAGCGGCGGGGGCTGCGTCGTGACGATCTCGATGGCGACGGCCGCCGTGAAGTCGGTCGAATAGCCCTGGCAGCTCGCGCCCAGTACGAAGAGCGCGCACGCCACGAGGGGCGTGGCGTGGCGGATGGTCAGGCTCCTTCCAGTCCTACGGAGCGCTCGGGGGACGCTGGGCCTTCGATGTCGTGAAGGGCCTGTTCCGCGTGGCCGATCCACTTCTGGGCATCCACGCCCCGCGGAGGATTGCCGAGAAACGCCTTGAGGTGCTGGGTCGCGCCGTCCATCTCGCCGCGCTTGAGGAGGAGGAACGCCAACCCGTAGTGCGCGCCGGCCAGCGTCGCGTCGGCTTCGAGCGCCATCCGGTAGTGCCGGATCGCGTCGTCCACTTTCCCCGTGCGGCTGAGGGCGATCGCCAGGTTCTGGAGGATGCGGGGCTCCTTCGGGTGGTCGCGCAGCGCCAACCGGTAGCTGGTGATGGCCGCGTCATAATCTCCCTGGCGCTCGAGGGCCAGGGCTTCGTTGAGATAATCGAGGCGCTGCGGCTTGATCGGTCGGTCGTCTGCGGCCCGGCCGCCCAAGAGACGCCGGAAGAGACCCATGGAGCGGCAAGATAGTAATCGCCCAACCGCTTGGCAACGGCTAACCTACGGGTTACGGTGCCGGGGTCCGGGTACCGGGGTACGGGGTCCCGGAGGCATATTCCTGTGCACGCCGGACGCCGATTTCCCGACCACTGGACCTTACCCGAGGCCTCCCCATGCCGCGCACCCCCAAACCTCCGCAGGCCCGCAGCGTGATGGAGGTGGACTGGCCGTTCTTCGGCGAGCTGTGCCGGGGACTCGCGCTCAAGGTGTCCCGCGACTACGTGCCGGACCTCGTGGTGGGCATCGCCCGGGCCGGCGTGATTCCGGGCGCGGTCATCGCCAGCATCATGCGCTGCGACTTCGCCTCGATTACCGCGACGCGCGAGCGCGAGGGCGAAGCGCCGGCCCTGGTCTCGCGCCCCACCCTGAGCCCGAAGGGGCGGAAGGTCCTGCTGGTGGACGAGACCTGCGACTCGGGCGACACGATGCGGCTCGCCGCGTCGGTCATGAAGGAGGAGGGTGCAAAGGCGCTCAAGACCGCCGTCTCGTTCCGCTGCGGCGACTACAAGCCCGACTTCTGGGCCCTGCAGACCGGAGCGTTCATCATCCTGCCGTGGGACCGCTGGGTCGTGCAGGACGGCGAGCTGGTGATCCGGCCCGATTACGAGGAGGCGCTCGCGCAGGCGGCGGGCACGGGGGCACGGGGGCACGGGGGCACGGGCACAGCGAAGCCCGCGGGGAGGAAGTCCGGCCGGTGAGCGGGTCCGGGGCGATGCGCGACCGACTGGTAGGGGCGCTCAAGCGCTCGCTTACCGACTACGTCGAGGTGCGGTTCGAGCGCAGGCGTTCGAGCCGCGTCGGGTTCCGTGGCCGGCGGCTCGAGGTCGCGGCCGAGAGCGTGGACGCCGGCGGCTGCGTCCGGGTGCTCGTGCAGGGTTGCGGGTGGGGCGTCGCCACGTTCACCCGGCTGGACGACCTGCCGCGGATGATCGAGGCCGCCGAAGCCGCGTCGCGCGCCGTCGTCCTGGAGGAGCCGATCGTGCTGGCGGAGGTGCCGCCGCGCGTGGACGAGGTCGTCCCCGAGATCGACGGCGACCCGTTCGAGGTGTCGCTGGCCGAGAAGCGGCGCTTCCTCGAGCAGCTCAATGGCCTGATGCTGGCCGCCTCCGGCAAGATCGCAGACACCCAGTCGAGCTACTACGACGAGCGCACCGAGTGGTACTTCGCCAACAGCGAAGGCACGTGGCTCCACGAGGTGCGCCCCGAGATCGGCGTCTCGGCGGTCGCCACGGCGCGCGATGGCGAGGTGATCGAGCGCTACCACGACGGAGTGGGCCTGCGCAAAGGGTGGCGCAGCGTGCAGGGGCTCGAGCCGATGTTTACCAACGCGGCCGAGATGGCGGTGAAGCTGCTGACGGCGCCGGCGGTGAAGGGCGGCACCTATCCGGTGGTGCTGGATTCGCGGCTCGCCGGAGTGTTCGTGCACGAGGCGTTCGGCCACCTCTCGGAGGCCGACTTCGTCTACGAGAACCCGCAGGCGCGGGAGATGATGACGCTGGGGCGGCGGTTCGGCAGCGACATCGTGAACATCGGCGACGACGGGAGCGCGGCCGGATTGCGCGGGACGCTGCCCTACGACGACGAGGGGACGCCCACCCAGCGCACCAAGCTGATCGAGAAAGGCATCCTGGTCGGGCGCCTGCACTCGCGCGAGACGGCCGCCAAGATGGGGGAGAAGCCCACCGGCAACGCGCGCGCCATCGGCTTCCGGCACCCGCCCATCGTGCGGATGACCAACACGTACATCGAGGGCGGGAGCGGCACCTTCGAGGACCTGATCGCCGACGTCAAGCTGGGCGTGTACGCGCTCGACATGATCGGCGGCCAGACCTTCCTCGAGAACTTCTCTTTCTCCGCCGCGCACGGCTACATGATCCGCGACGGCAAGGTCGCTGAGATGGTGAAGGACGTGGTGCTGGCGGGGAACCTCTTCAAGTCGCTGCAGAGCATCGACGCGCTGGCCGGCGATTTCCGCTTCAACCAGATGGGTGGCGGATGCGGCAAGGGCGGCCAGTCCCCGCTGCCGGTGACCGAAGGCGCGCCGCACGTCCGCTTCGCCGAGCTGCTGGTCGGGGGCGAGGTGGGCTCCTAGCGGAACTCCGGGGACGCGGCCGCCCGGCCGCGGAGGGGACAGCATGTTGACCACGCGCAAGCTCGGACGACAGGGGCTCGAAGTTTCGGCCCTCGGCCTGGGGTGCATGGGCATGAGCCAGTCGTACGGCCCCGCCGACGAGGGCGAATCCCTCGCCACGATCCACCGCGCGCTCGATCTGGGCGTGACCTTCTTCGATACCGCGGAGGTCTACGGCCCGTTCGTCAACGAGGAGCTGCTGGGCCGCGCGCTCAGGGGCCGGCGCGACCGCGCGATCGTCGCGACCAAGTTCGGCTGGAAGATCGAGCACGGGCGATCGGTCGGGCTCGACAGCCGGCCGGCGCACGTCCGCGCGGCGGTCGAGGGCTCGCTCAAGCGCCTCGCCACCGACCACATCGACCTGCTCTACCAGCACCGGGTGGACCCGCAGGTGCCGATCGAGGACGTGGTGGGCGCGATGGGCGAGCTGGTGCGGGAGGGGAAGGTGAGCTTCCTCGGGCTGTCCGAGGCCGGCGAAGGGACGATCCGCCGCGCCCACGCGGTTCACCCCATCTCGGCGCTGCAGAGCGAGTACTCCCTGTGGGAGCGGAATCTCGAGCCGCGGATCATCCCGCTGCTCCGGGAGCTGGGGATCGGCCTGGTGCCATTCTGCCCGCTTGGTCGCGGCTTCCTCGCCGGGACCGCGAAGCGGGCGGAGGAGTACCCCGAGGGAGACTTCCGGCGGGGCGACCCCCGCTTCCAGGGCGCCAACTTCGACGCCAACGTGCGCGCGGCCACCGTGGTGCGCGAGATCGCCGCCGGCGTCGCGGCGACGCCCGCGCAGGTCGCGCTGGCCTGGCTCCTCGCCAAGGGCGACGACCTCGTGCCGATTCCCGGCACCAAGCGGCGCCGGTATCTGGAGGAGAACGTCGCGGCCGCGTCGCTCGGCTTGGACGACGCGGAGATCCAGCGACTCGACGAGGCCCTCGCGCCCGACCGGGTGGCCGGTCCACGCTACAGCGAGCAACACGCGGCGCTGGTGGACCGGTAGCTGAGGTAACGGCTGCCGTTCCTGCCCTCTACTCCCGGCGCCTCGCGGCTATCGGCTGACTCCGGCCGCTAGGCTGTGACAACCTTCAGGCCCCGGGTCTCCAGCCGACGGAAGTCGGCCGGGTTGCTCGTCGCCAGCGCCGCGTCCCTGGACATCGCCGCCGCCGCGAGCATGCAGTCCACCAGCGTGCCGCGCCTCCGCCCGGAGCCGTTGAACAGCTCCGCCGCCGCGGCCGCTTCGTCCTGCCTGAACGGCAACACCTCGCCGACGATCTGAGCGGCCAGCTGGATTTCGCGCGGCCGCAGCGGCCCGCACAGGAACTCGGTCCACGCGATGGCGCTGATGGCGAGCGGCGTCCGGTCGCGGAGCCACCGGCGCAGCAGGGCGTCCTCGGGCGAGTGGCGGACCAGGGCGCGGATCAGGAAGCTGGTGTCGAGCTGAATCACTGGGCGGCTGTCTCGGAGCGCGAGGAGCCGGCGCGACGCTCGGCGCGCGCCCTTCGGGCCCACTCGCGCGCCCCCGCCGCGCCCAGCGCTGCCGTGCGCTGGAGACGGTCGAGCGCGTGGAGTGGGTCGGGAGTTTCCTCGCCGGCCGCCGCCGCCGCGGCACGGATCGCTCGGCGGAGCGCTTCGGACTTCGAGGTGCCCCAACGCCGAGCCATCCGCTCCAGCGCGCGGACCACGTCGGCGTCCAGCGCATAGGTGGTCTTGATGATTGGGGTGGCCATACTCGAATAGTATGGCCCTACTCCCGAACGATCAAGCTCGGGGGAGGCCTGACCGGCGCTAGGCCGCTTCGCCTGAGGCCGGGCGAACCGGAAATGCGGCTCCCCCCTCGTCGCGCGAGATTGCGTACCCTGTCCAATTCACGAACGTATTACTCGTCTATGGCGGCGCGGATGTAGCTAGCTCGTCGTCCCTGGCCGCCCTATAGTTGAGCCGCTTCCCTCAGGAGCGTGGTCTTGGCGGATCTCCTCCCACGGCTGCAGAGCGCGCTTGCCGACCGCTACACGATCGAGCGGGAGCTCGGTGCAGGTGGGATGGCGACGGTCTATCTCGCCCACGACCTCCGCCACGACCGCGACGTCGCGCTCAAGGTGCTCCGGCCCGAGCTGGCCGCCATCCTCGGCGCCGAACGGTTCCTCCATGAGATCAAGACCACCGCGCATCTCCAGCACCCCCACATCCTGCCCTTGCACGACAGCGGCGAGGCGGACGGCAACGTCTTCTACGTGATGCCGTACGTGGCGGGCGAGAGCCTCCGCGAGCGCCTGCAACGGGAGAAGCAGTTGCCCGTGGACGACGCGGTCCGGATCGCCGGGGAGGTCGCGAGCGCGCTGGACTACGCGCATCGCAACGGGGTGGTTCACCGCGACGTCAAGCCGGAGAACATCCTGCTGGAGGAGGGGCAGGCGCTGGTCGCGGACTTCGGCATCGCCCTGGCCGCGAGCCGGACGGAGGGGGGGACCCGGCTGACCGAGACGGGGATGTCGCTGGGGACGCCGGCGTACATGGCGCCCGAGCAGGCGATGGGGCAGAAGGAGATCACGCCGCGGGCGGACATCTACGCGCTCGGGTGCGTGACCTACGAGATGCTGACGGGGGACCCGCCGTTCACGGGGGCGACGGCGCAGGCGATCGTGGCCCGGGTCGTGACGGAGCAGCCACGTGCGCTGACGATCCAGCGCCACACGATCCCGCCCCACGTTGAGGCGGCGGTGCTGACGGCGATCGAGAAGCTGCCTGCCGATCGCTTCGCCAGCGCAGCCGAGTTCGCGGAGGCGCTGGCGAATCCCGCAGCGAGGCACCGCACCCTCGCGGTGCCGGCCGGCCGCCTCGAACGGCGCTGGCGCCTCGGGGCGCTGTGGGCCAGCGCCCTGGCACTCGTCGCACTCGGCTTGGCGACGTGGACCTGGCTGCACCGCCCGCCGGAACCGCGGGTGGTCCGCTATAGTCTCGGCCTCCCGGCGGACCAGGGGCTGCAGCAGGGCGCGCTTGGCGTGAACGTGGCGCTCTCTCCCGATGGTGGCCGGTTCGTCTATCTGGGTCCCCGCGGGCTGCTGTGGCTCCGTGATCGCGGCCGGCTCGATGCCACGCCGCTGGCCGGGACGGAGGGCGCGCTGAACCCCGTGTTCTCTCCCGACGGCCGGCAGATCGCGTTCATGGCCGGGTCTGACTACACACTGAAGGTGGTGGCGGCTGACGGCGGTCCGCCCATGACGCTGACGCAGGCGCGCTCCGGCGGGGGTATCGCCTGGAGCACAGACGGCTGGATCTACTTCGATTCGCCCCCAGGGCTCGCCCGCATCCGCGCAAGAGGCGGCAGCGCCGAGGTCGTGGCGCCGACCGACACCGCGCGCGGCGAGCAGGGACAGGCCTGGCCAGACGTGCTCCCCGACGGTGAGCACGTCCTTTTCCGCACGCGCCGCAACATGAACGCGGACGAGTTCGATGTCGTCGTGCTCGATCTCGCGTCCCGGCAGCGGCACCTTCTCACGAGGGGTGTGCTCGCCCGCTACCTGGCCCCGGGCTTCTTGGTCTTCGTCCGCGCCGACGGCGCGCTGGTGGCCGCGCGGTTCCGCTCCGGGGACACCGCCCTGAGGGGGTCGGCCACTCCTCTGCTTGAGGGACTGCAAGTCAAGCCGCCCTACGGGTCGGTGGACTTGGCACTCTCGCGGGAAGGCACGATGGTATACGTGCCGGGAGCGGCAAGCACCGTTCCCGGAGAGATCGTCTGGGTCACACGCGAGGGTGCGGTGGGATCACTCCAGCCTGCGCTCGCCGTCACCCCGTCGGGGAATCACGGACTGGCGCTCTCACCGGACGGGACGCGCCTCGCGGTCGATCTCGTGGGGCCGCGCTCCACAGACATCTGGGTCAAGCAGCTCCCCTCGGGGCCGTTTTCGCGCCTCACCTTCGAGGGCGGCACCAATACGCGGCCTTCGTGGTCACCGGACGGCCGCTCGATTCTGTACATCTCGGACCGCGGCGGTGAGACAGCGGTGTGGCGGCAGCGGGCGGACGGGAGCACACCTGCCGAGCGGGTGCTGCGCCGGCCGAGACCCGTCATGGAGGTGCAGATCTCGCGCGACGCGCGCTGGCTGATCTACCGGGTGTTAAACGATAGCAGTCGGGATGTGTACGGCATCCGTATCGGCCAGGACACGACGCCCGTACCCCTCCTGGTCAGTCGGTTCAACGAGCAAGCCGCGTCCCTCTCGCCGGACGGCGCCTACCTGGCCTACCAATCGGACGAGTCCGGAGTGGACGAGGTGTACGTCCGGCCATTCCCGCGCACGTCGGAAGGCCGCTGGCAGGTCTCCACCAGCGGTGGGAATTCGCCCCGATGGGCGCACGGCGGACGCGAGATCATGTACCAGAGCAGCTCCGGCGACATGATGTCCGTGCCCGTGACCACCCGACCGACCTTCTCAGCGGGAGAGCCCCGCCGGCTGTTTTCATACGCGGCCGGTTTCTGGCCTTCGGTCATCGTCCCATACTGGGACTTGAGCCCCGACGACCGCCGCTTGCTCATGGTCCGCTTCGGGGTCGCGTCCCAGACTCCCGGCGGCGGCCAGCTCATCGTGGTCGAGCACTGGCTCCAGGAGCTGCGCGCCAAGGTCGAAGCAGGACAGCGCTGATGTCATCTACGGCGGACGTGCTCGAACGGCTGCAGAGCGCGCTCGCCGACCGCTACACGATCGAGCGCGAGCTCGGTGCGGGTGGAATGGCCACGGTCTATCTCGCCCACGATCCGCGGCACGAGCGGAGTGTGGCGCTCAAGGTCCTCCGGCCCGAGCTCGCGTCGACGCTCGGCCCCGAGCGCTTCCTCCGCGAAGTCCGCATCGCCGCGAACCTCCAGCACCCGAATATCCTGCCCGTCTACGACTCGGGCGAGGCCGGGGGCTTTCTCTACTACGTGATGCCGTACATCGAGGGCCCCTCGCTGCGCGAGAGCCTGAGCCAGCATGGCGAGCTGCCGGTGGCCGAGGCCGCGCGGATCCTGCGGGACGTGGCGGACGCGCTGGCCGCGGCGCACGCCAAGGGGGTCGTGCACCGGGACATCAAGCCCGAGAACATCATGCTCTCGGGACGGCACGCGCTGGTGGCGGACTTCGGCGTGGCGAAGGCGGTGAACGAGGCCACGGGGCGGCAGACGCTAACGACAGCGGGCGTGGCGCTTGGGACGCCCACCTACATGGCGCCGGAGCAGGGGGCGGCCGATCCGCACACCGATCATCGGGCGGACCTCTACGCCTTCGGGGTGATGGCGTACGAGATGCTGACGGGGCAGCCGCCGTTCGTGGGGGCCTCGCCGCAGGCGGTGCTCTCGGCGCATGTGACGGAGCCACCGGTGCCGGTGACGCAGCGGCGGGCGACGATTCCGCCGCCGCTGGCGCAGCTCATTATGCGGTGCCTGGCGAAGAAGCCGGCGGACCGGCCGCAGACGGCCGAGGAAATGCTGCCGGTGCTCGAAACGCTCTCGACGCCCACGGGCGGCATCACGCCGACGGACACGCAGCCGGTGCAGGGCGTACCGGTGGCCCGCGGGCGTCGCCGCTTGGTCGTGGTGGCCGGGGTAGCGGTCGCAGTGATCGCGGTCGCGTTGCTGGCCACTCAGGTCTTCAAGCCCAGACCACTAAACATTGCGATCTCGGACATCACTCCCATCACGACCGAGCCGGGCGTCGAGTTCCAGCCAGCCATCTCTCCGGACGGGAAGGAGGTCGCGTACGTAGTAGGCCCGCTCGGCGTGCTCGTGAACATGCACCTGGTCATCCGGAGCACCGTGAACGTTGCTGGCAGCGGCGAGGTCCGGTTGGCGGACACGTCGCTTCGCTTCGAGGCGTTTCCGGCGTGGAGCCCCGACGGGGACTTCGTGCGGTTCCTGGCCTGCCGGGCCTTGCCGGTCTGCGCATGGAGCGAGACTGGGAAGCTGGGCGGCACGGTGCGGTCGCAGGATTTGCCTCCGCGAGCGCAGCGCATCTACGGTGCGCCATCTTGGTCTCCTGACGGCGCCCGCGTCGCGTTCGTGGCGAGGGACACGATCTACATCTCCTCGGCGACCGACACGGCCGCACGGCGAGTAGCTGTTCACACAGCGAGATACTGGTCGCTCCACTCCCTCGCGTGGTCGCCGGATGGGAAGCTGATCGCGTACGTCAACGGGAATAGGGAGTGGCTATACAGCGGCAACGTGGCCGGGTCGTCCATCTGGGTCGTGACTGCCGACGGTGGCGAGCCACGGCGGGTAACCACCGAGGACCACCTCAACGTGAGCCCCGCGTGGCTCGATGCGCGACACCTGATCTTCGTGTCGAACCGCGACGGCCCGCGCGGCGTGTATGTCGTAGACGTGGGGCCGCAGGGACGGCGCGGGGAGCCACGCGCCATCCCCGGGGTGGCCGACCCGCACTCGATCTCCTATTCCATCAGCGCCCGCAAGCTCGCCTACGCCAAACTCACGCTGCGCCAGAACATCTGGTCGTACCCGCTCGGGCGCTCCAGTCCCATCTCCATCAAGGACGGACGGCCCGTAACGAGTGGCAGCCAAGTGATCGAGGCGCACGACGTGTCCCCAGACGGCCAATGGCTCGTGTATGACAGCAACCGCCGGGGGAACATGGACCTCTACAAGATGCCACTCGGGGGCGGTGACGCGGTACCGCTCACCGCGCTGCCGGGGGACGAGTGGGGGCCGCGTTGGTCGCCCGACGGAAGGGAGATCGCGTTCTACGCGGCAGAGCCCGGCTCCCCGGGGAGCGACCAGATCATGTTGATGCCAGCACAGGGAGGCTCGCCTTCCGCGCTCACCAACGGCGCAGGCTTCAACAGTACCCCCGCCTGGTCGCCAGACGGCCTGCGAATCGCTTTCTACTCCAGTCGGACCGGGTCAGGACGGATCTGGCTTCTCTCGCGCGACAGCGTGGGCGGGTCCTGGCATGACGCGGTGCCGCTCACGAATTTCGAGTGCGGGACGCCCGCCTGGGCGCCGGACGGCAGCGGTGTGCTGTGCGATGCCGGGAGGGATTTGGTCCTGGTCTCGCCCAAGGGGCGCGTGCTCTGGCGACGCAACATTGTCCCGACGAGCGGACTGACCGGTTATGGGGCGCCCGCCTACGCGCGGGATGGCCGCGCGATCTATGTATGGGGAAGCCACCGAGACGACCGGCGCGGACTCTGGGCGATCCCGGTGGCGGGAGGTCCGCCGCGGCTTGTCGTCGTCTGGGACGACCCGACCCTCACCGTTGCCGGGGGAGTTGATCCCCTTCCCCCTAGCCTCGGCCCCGACCGCCTCTATCTCACCGTGTCGCAGTACGAGAGCGACATCTGGGTGATGAACCTGCGGTGGTGAGGGGGACCGCGTCGTGATCGAAGCCCTGGACCGCCTGAAGACTGCGCTCGCCGACCGCTACACGATCGAGCGCGAGCTCGGCCAGGGCGGGATGGCCACGGTCTATCTCGCCGAGGATCTGCGTCACCACCGCAAGGTCGCGCTCAAGGTCCTCCGGCCCGAGATCGCAGCCACCCTCGGCGCCGACCGGTTCGCCCGCGAGATCGAAGTCGCCGCCCGGCTCCAGCACCCGAACGTCCTGCCGCTCCACGACTCCGGCGCAGCTGCGGGCTTCTTCTTCTATGTGATGCCGTACGTGGAGGGCGAGTCCCTCCGGGATCGCCTGGCGCGCGGGGGCGAGCTGCCCATCCCGGACGCCGTGCGGATCCTGATGGAGGTGGCGGACGCCCTGAGCCATGCGCACGCCCATGGCGTCGTCCACCGCGATATCAAGCCCGACAACGTGATGCTCCTGGGACGCCACGCCGTGGTGACCGATTTCGGCGTGGCGAAGGCGGTGACGCAGGCGACGGGCCGCCAGATCCTGACATCGACGGGGGTGGCGCTGGGCACGCCGGCTTACATGGCCCCCGAGCAGGCGACGGCCGATCCGCATCAGGACCACCGGGTGGACATCTACGCGCTCGGCGTCCTCGGTTACGAACTCCTCACGGGCCGTGCGCCTTTCTCCGCGACGACCGCACAGGAGATGCTGGCGGCACACATCACGGCCGAGCCCGAGCCGCTGGAGAAGTACCGGGGTGCGGTCACGCCCGCCCTGGCGCACATCATCATGAAGTGTCTGGCGAAGAAGCCGGCGGACCGCTGGCAGACTGCGGACGAGGTGCTGACGCAGCTCGAGCCGCTGGCCACGCCGAGCGGGGGGACGACACCCACGCAGACGCGGCCGGTCACGGGGCTCGGGCGGTTACTGCACTGGGTGCCGTGGGCGGCGGGGGTGGCTGCGGTGGCAGTCGTGGCGCTCGTGGCCAGCCAACTGTTCGAACCCAGGTTGCTCAACATCACCATCTCAGACATCACGCAGGTGACCAGAGAGGCGGGCGTCGCGTTTCAGCCGGCCATCTCGCCGGACGGGAAGGAGGTCGCGTACGTGGCGGGCCCGATCGGGGCGCCACGCCTGTTCGTCCGGAGCACGGTGAACATCGTGGGCGGCGCCGCCGTGCGTCTTGGCGACACGGCGCTCGGCAGCGAGTGGCTGCCGAGCTGGAGCCCCGACGGCGAGCTGGTGCGGTTCGTGGGCTGCCCCCGAAACACGTTCGGCGGATCTAGTTGTGCCATGAGGGAGACCGGCAAGCTGGGAGGCGCGGTGCAGATGGTCGCGGTGCCGCCGGGTGGTAGGTGGTCATGGTCCCCGGACGGCGCGCGGGTTGCCTTCGTGCGCGGCTATGACACGTTCTTCACTTCCTTGGTCACCGGCACCGGCGCGCGACGCGTTGCCGTTGATACGGCGAGAATCTCGGATATCCACTCGCTGGCCTGGTCCCCCGACGTCAGGTGGATCGCCTTCGTCAGTGGGTTTTCCCCCTCGCGCTACAGCGGCAGCCTATACCCGTCGTCCATCTGGGTCGTCGAGGCCGAAGGTGGGAACCCGCTCCGGGTCACGCGGGGCCAGGCTCTCAACGTCAGCCCTACGTGGCTCGATGCGCGGCACCTGCTGTTCGTGTCGAACCGCGATGGCCCGCGCGGCGTGTATGTCGTCGAGGTTGGAGCGCAAGGAAGTCGCGGCGAGCCACGCATCGTCCCCGGGGTGGCCGACCCACACTCGATCTCCTATTCCGTCGGCGCCCACAAGCTCGCCTACGCGAAGTTCACGGTCCGCCAGAACATCTGGGCCTATCCCCTCGGACGCTCGGTGGCTATCTCGATCAAGGACGGTCGGCCGGTAACCAGTAGCAGCCACGTGATCGAGGACCACGACGTGTCGCCGGACGGGCAATGGATCGTCTATAGCGACAACCTCCGTGGCAATAGGGACCTCTACAAGATCCCGCTCAGGGGCGGTGATGCGGTACCGCTCACGACCCTGCCGGGGAACGAGTCGAGCCCGCGCTGGTCGCCAGATGGAAGAGAGATCGCGTTTGGCACTTCCGGGGGCCCCACCCGGCTCGATATCGGGCCGATGATGGTGCTGCCCGCGGAGGGAGGCTCGCCTTCCGTGCTCACCAACAGCCCAGCCGGAGCCAGCGACGAAGGCCCCGCCTGGTCGCCGACCGGGCTCGCGATTGCCTTCCAGTCCTGGCGGTCGGGATCAAGTCGGGTGTGGCTGCTGTCGCGTGACAGCGTCGGCGGGGCCTGGCACGACGCGGTACAGCTCACCGACTTCCATTGCATGGGCCCTGAGTGGGCGCCGGACGGCAGCGGTGTGCTGTGTGTTGACAACGACTGGAACTTGGTCTTCGTCTCGCCTCAGGGGCGCGTCCTCTGGCGCCGCGCGAGCGGGCTGGCCAACGGTGTGTGGCTGCACTGCGCGCGGGATGGTCGGACCATCTATGTACATGGATGGCATGGAGATGGCCGGCGCGGGATCTGGGCGATCCCGGTCGCGGGGGGCGCGCCGCGCCTGGTCATCGCGTTCGACGACCCGGCGCTCGATACGCCAGGGTCCTTCAGCGTGGATCGCAACAGCCTCTATCTCACGGTGTCACAGTACGAGAGCGACATCTGGGTGGCGAACCTGCGCTGGTGAGAGCCGCCCCGTGACCGATGCTTGCCGCCGCAGCCCCCCCTTCCCAGATCGCCCACATGGCCACGGTAGATGAGATCGAGCTGGCGATCCTGCGCCGCATGACGCCGGCTGAGAAGCTGGACGTGATGCAGGGCCTGTGGCGCCAGGCGTGGGCGCTCAAGGCCGCCGGGGTGCGGCTTCAGCACCCCGAATGGAGCGCGGAGCGCGTGACCGCCGAAGTCCGGGAGATCTTCCGCCGTGGACCGGCCTGAGCTTCTCGACCTCTTCGTCTCCCCCCTCAACGCCCTCGGTTTGACGTACATGGTGACCGGCGCCGTGGCTGCCATCATCTACGGCGAGCCGCGGCTGACGCGCGACATCGACGTGGTCGTCGCGCTGGGCCCCGGCGATGCCCAGCGCCTTGCTGCGGCGTTCTCGGGCGGCGGCTTCTACGTCGCGCCCGTCGAGACCATCGAGGCCGAGCGGAAGCGGGATCTCGGCGGACACTTCGACGTCATCCACCACGCCACCGCGCTGAAGGCCGACCTCTACTTGGCGGGCCGGGACCCCCTGCACGACTGGGCCATGCAGCGACGGGTGCGGCAGGAGGTCGGCGGCATCTGGATGTGGGTGGCACCCGCGGAGTACGTCATCCTGCGCAAGCTGGAGTGGCTGCGCGACGGCGGATCGTCGCGGCACGCGGACGACGTCCGCGCAATGCTGCGCGTGAGCGGCGAACGTCTGGACCAGCCCGCCCTTCAGCAGTGGATCGCGCGGCTCGATCTTCAGCGGCAGTGGCGCGAGGTCATGGCCCCCCCGAAGCCCGTCTGACCCGCGCCCGCGCCACTGGTGGGCTGATCACCTGCACTGGCAGGGCCGACCGCCGCCCCGGGCTGGCAGCCATTCGGCCACGACCTGACTCCATTTGAGGCCCGACGCCTAGCGCCCGCCGCCCTTGAGCAGCGGCTGGAGGTCCGCCGCCGTCCACATGGTGGTGCGCGAGGCGGTCGCCGTGCGCTCCGCCGCAACCTGCTCCGCCGTCACCACGCTCGCCGCGTTGCCCCATGCGCTCCGCACGTAGGTCAGCACCGCCGCGATTTCCGCGTCGGACAGCGGCTGGTTGGTGCCGTAGGCCGGCATGGCGCTGCTGAACTTCTGGCCCTTCACGGTGACTGTTCCCTGGAGCCCGTGCAGCACGACACGGATCGGGAGCGCCGCGTTCGCCGCGGTCGCCCACTCCGAGCCGGCCAGCGGCGGGAACGTCCCGGGCATCCCGAGGCCGGTGAGCTGGTGACACACCGCGCAGCGCTGGAAGAGCTGCTGGCCGTTGGGTGCCGCGGCCGCCGTGGCCACCGGCGCCCCCGTAGCAGGCGCGGCAGCGCCGGAATTGGCCGCGGCCTGGCCGGCAGCCGCGTTCTCCTTGTTTCCCCCGCACGCCACCAAGCTGGCGCAGGCCAACGACGCGGCGAGCGCCACCGCTGCGCCGCTCCATCCCTCGTTCCGAACCGCGATTCGAATCATGGCACCCTCGCATTGTGGTCCTGCACTTCGGCCCAGCGATAGCAGCTCACCAGGTGGTCGTTGACCATTCCCGTCGCCTGCATGTGCGAGTAAACAATCGTCGAGCCGACGAAACTGAAGCCGCGGGAGATCAGGTCCCTGCTGAACACGTCCGACTCCCGCGTGCGCGGGGGCAGCGCGCGCAGGCTTCGCCGGTGATTGACGCGCTGCTTGCCGCCCGCAACCCCCCACTGATATGCGTCGAAGCTCCCGAACCCCTCCTGCACGCGCAGAAAGGCCTGCGCGTTCCTCACCGCCGCATTGATCTTCTGCCGGTTGCGGACGATCCCCGCGTCCCTGAGGAGCGACGCGATCTTCGGCGCGTCGTAGCGCGCGACGGCTTCGGGGTCGAACCCGTCGAAGGCGCGACGGTAATTCTCCCGCTTGTTGAGGATGGTGCTCCACGAGAGGCCCGCCTGCATCCCCTCCAGCACCAGGAACTCGAACAGCTTGCGGTCATCGTGGAGCGGGACGCCCCACTCGTTGTCGTGATACTCGCGCATCAGATCCGAGCCGATCCAGGCGCAGCGCTTGAGGTCGTCGGGCATCGCGCCAACCTAGCCGACCGGCGCTGGGTGCGGAAGTCGGCGTCGGGGAGCTACCTTAAGCCCTCATGATCGAACGCGTGCTGCAGTTGGCCAAGCGGTCCGGACGCTTCGAAGGGTTCGACCTGCTGCTCCGGGATGAGCAGCAGCTCGGCCTCAAGTTCGAGGCGGGCCGCCTCAAGGAGACGGCGCTCCACCAGGAGGCCGGCATCAGCTTCCGCGGAGTGTGCCGGGGCAGGGTCGGCATCGCGGGCACGACCGACCTCACCAGCGACGAGGCTCTGGCCGACCTGCTCGAGCGGGCGGTCGCCTCGGCGGAGCAGGGCGGAGAGTGTGCGCTGGCGTTCCCGGGTCCCTCGCGCCTCCCGGCCGTCTCGGTGTTCGACGACCAGGCCGCCGCCGTGGACGTCGGGCACCTCGCCGCACTCGGCCGCCAGGTTGTCGAGCGGCTCAAGAAGCCGGGCTGGCAGGTGAGCGCCTCGGTGGACCGCTATGTGGAGACGTCGAGCTTCGTGAACTCCGCAGGGCAGTCGTTCACCAGCCGGGCCACGGCCATCAGCGTCGGGGCCGAGGTCACGCGCGTCAGAGGCGACGACGTGCTGATGGCCTACGATGACGTGACCGGGACGGGGGTGCCGAGCGCTGCGGAGCTGGATGGCGTGGCCGCCAGCATCGCGCTCCGCATCGAGCGCGGCGAGCGGGTGGTCGAGCCGCCCGAGGGCAAGCTCCCGGTGCTGTTCACGCCCCACGGTTGCTCGGCAGTGCTCATCCCGTTGCACCAGGCGCTGTCGGGCAAGACGGTGCTGCAGGGCATCTCGCCGTTGGGCGGGAAGCTGGGTGAGGCGCTGTTCGATGCGGCGTTCGAGGTCACCGACGACCCGCTGCTCTCGAGTCGGGTCGGGAGCCGACCGGCGGACGACGAAGGGATGCCGTCGGCGCGGCTGCCGCTGATCGAGCGTGGAACGCTGCGCGCGTTCGTCTACGACCTGGAGACGGCGGCGCGGGCCGGCACCTCGTCCACGGGCCACGGGCGCCGGTCGACCTTCGGGAAGCCGGGCATCAGCTTCTCGAACCTGGTAATCAAGCCGGGCGCCGCGAGCGAGGACGCCCTGCTCAAGGAGATGGGCCACGGGCTGGTGGTGGACGAGCTGATCGGCGTGGGGCAGGGGAACGTGATCAGCGGCTCGTTCAGCCACCCGGTCGCGCTCGCGTTCCGGGTGGACGGCGGCGAGATCACCGGGCGCGTCAAGGACGCCGCCGTCGCCGGCAACGCCTACGAGCTGCTCAAGCGGATCCGGATGATCGGGAGCGCCGCGAAATGGCTTGGTGGCAGCCGGCTGGTGCCGCCGCTGCTGCTCGATGCGGTGAACGTGGCGAGGAGATGAGAGACCCCTACACCCTTCTCCTCGCTTCCGCCTCCGTCATCCATCCGCGCTTCAGCTCCGCCTCGGGTACGCTCGAGAGATAGGGCTTGATGTCCAGGATCGGCGTTCCGTCCAGCATGTCCACGCCACGCACCACCAGCTTCCTCCCCTCGCGCCGCACCAGCCGGACCACGGTGAGCCCGATCGGGTTGGGCCGCTGCGGCGAGCGCGTGGAGAACACGCCGTGCGGGCGATCGTCGGTCGGGGGAGTGGACAAGAGATCGTAGCCTTGAATCTGGTGGAACACCCACAGGACGTAGAGGTGGCTGAACCCCTCGACGTCGGTCAGTCCCCCCTCGAACTCCGCGTCGATCTCGAGCACGCCCTCGGCATCGTGCTGCGCCCCCGGCCCTTTCGGGATCTCGGCGCGATCCCGGTACGGGGAGCGCACGGTGCCGATGCGCCGCATCGGAAACTCCGCCCGGGGAAACGGATCACTGCTCACATGGGTGCCTGGTGCGCGCCGCTCGCTACGCGCGGCTCGGGGGTGTCACGCGCGCGGTCGGCACCCGGTGCTTCTCGTGCACGATCTCCGTGAACTGCGCCGTCTCGGTCGAGCCTGCCATCGCCAGGGTTGACGAGTGGCCGCCCGTCACCAGCGTGGTGATCTCGTCGAAGTAGCCGGCGCCGACGAACGACTGATGCTTCAGGGCCTCGTACCCGTCGCGCTCCGCGTCAAACTCGCGCGACTGGAGCGCGGCGTAACCCGCCATCCCGCGGTCGCGGTACTCGGTGGCCAGGGTGAACATTCCGAGGTTGATCGAGTGGAAGGCCGACAGGGTCACGAACTGGAACTTGTACCCCATCGCCGTCAGCTCCTCGCGGAAGGTCTCGATCTGCTCCGACGTGAGGTGCTTCTTCCAGTTGAACGACGGCGAGCAGTTGTACGCGAGCAGCTTGTCCGGGAACTTCTCGTGGATCCCCGCCGCGAACTCGCGCGCCTCACCGAGGTCGGGGGTGGCGGTCTCGCACCAGATCATGTCGGCATACGGCGCGTAGGCGCGCCCACGTGCCACCGCGGCCTCGAGCCCGCAGCGCACGTAGTGGAACCCCTCGTGCGTCCGCTCGCCGGTGAGGAACGGCCGGTCGTAGACATCGATGTCGTTGGCGAGGATGTTGGCCGAGAGCGCGTCGGTGCGCGCGATGATGAGCGTGTCCACGCCGCAGACGTCGGCCGCCAGCCGGGCCGCCACGAGCTTGGAGACGAACTCGCGCGTGGGCACCACGACCTTCCCACCCAGGTGCCCGCACTTCTTGACCGACGAGAGCTGGTCCTCGAAGTGCACGCCCGCGGCCCCCGCCTCGATCATCGCCTTCATCAGCTCGAAGGCGTGCGGCGCGCCGCCGAACCCAGCCTCCGCGTCGGCGACGATCGGCGCCATCCAGTGGGTGCTGTCGTCGCCCGCGAGGTGATGGATCTGGTCGGCCCGGATCAGCGCGTTGTTGAGGCGCACGAGCAGGCGGGGCACGCTGTTCGACGGGTAGAGGCTCTGGTCGGGATACACCTGGTCCGCGTTGTTCATGTCGCCGGCCACCTGCCAGCCACTCAGGTAGACGGCCTTGAGGCCGGCGCGGACCTCCTGGATGGCCTGGTTACCGGTCATCGCCGAAAGCGCGGAAACGCCCGCCGGCTCGGCGAGGAGCTGCCAGAGCCGGTTGGCGCCCTGTCGGGCCAGCGAGTGCTCGATGTCCACCGTGCCCCGCAGCCGCCACACGTCCTCCGCCTTGTAGGGGCGGGCGATGCCGGCCCAGCGCGGGTCGGTGGCCCAGCGGTGCTCCAGCTTCTGGACGAACGCGGTCTTATCCATGGCGTCCCCGGTCAGTCGAGGTGGTCGTAAGCGACGAGCGTCAGGAACTCCGCGAATTCGCTTCCCGTCATCATCTGGTCGAACAGCCGCGCGGCGAGATTGAACTTCCCGCCGTCGAAGCGCGCGGGCCCCAGCATGCCGCGGATCTTCTCCAGTTCCTCAGTGATCGCCGCGCGCACCAGCTCCGGCGTGACGCGGCGCCCGTCGGCCAGCTTGGCGCTGTGCTTCACCCACTGCCACACCTGGGTGCGGGAGATCTCGGCAGTGGCGGCGTCCTCCATCAGGTTGTAGATCGGGACACACCCGGTGCCGCGGAGCCAGGCCTCCAGGTACTGGATTCCGACGTCCACGTTGGTCCGGAGTCCGCGCTCGGTGATTTCACCCGCCGGGACCGCGAGCAGGTCCGCCGCCTTCACCGTCACGTCGTCGAGCCGCCGCACGATCTGGTTCGCGGCCGGCATCCCGGCGTCGAACGCCTCCAGCGCCACGGGCACCAGCCCGGGGTGCGCGACCCAGGTCCCGTCGTGACCGGCCTTCACCTCGCGCAGCTTGTCCTGGCGCACCTTGTCGAGCGCGGCGTCGTTCGCCGCCGGGTCGTTCTTGATCGGGACCTGCGCCGCCATCCCGCCCATCGCGTGGATGCCCCGGCGGTGGCAGGAGCGGATCACCAGCTCGACGTACGAGTGCAGGAACGGCTGGTCCATCGTGACCGACGCGCGGTCGGGAAGCACGAAGTCGGGGCGGTGCCGGAACTTCTTGATGAAGCTGAAGATGTAGTCCCACCGTCCGCAGTTGAGGCCCGCCGAGTGGTCCCGCAGCTCCCACAGGATCTCGTCGGTCTCGAACGCCGCGAGGATCGTTTCGATCAGCACCGTGGCGCGGATCGTTCCGCGGGGAATGCCCAGCGCGTCCTGCGCCGCGACGAACACGTCGTTCCACAGCCGCGCCTCGAGGTGGCTCTCCATCTTTGGCAGGTAGAAGTATGGGCCCGTGCCCTTCGCGATCAGTGCGGCGGCATTGTGGTAGAAGAACAGCCCGAAATCGAACAGCGAGCCCGGGACCGGCAGCCCATCTACCACGAGGTGCTTCTCGACCAGGTGCCAGCCCCGCGGTCGCACCATCAACGTGGCGATTCGTTCGCCGAGGCCGTAGCGCTTTCCTTCCGGGCTGGTGAAGGTGATGGTGCCGCGCACCGCGTCCCGGAGGTTGATCTGGCCGTCGAGCGTGTTCGCCCACGTGGGCGAATGCGCGTCCTCGAAGTCGGCCATGTAGACCTTGGCGCCCGAGTTGAGGGCGTTGATCACCATCTTCCGGTCCACCGGGCCGGTGATCTCGACCCGGCGGTCCTGCAGGTCGCGCGGGACTGGCGCGACGGTCCATTCGCGCTCGCGCACCTGCCGTGTCTCACTCAGGAAGTCCGGCAACCGGCCGTCGTAGATTTCCTGCTGCCGCGTGCGCCGGGCCGCGAGCAGCTCGCGGCGCCGGCCGTCGAACTTCCGGGCGAGAGTCGCGACGAACTGGAGCGCGGCGGGGCTCAGGATGGCGGACTGCTCGCCGCTGACCGGCGCGTTGATCTCGATGCCGGGATCCCCCGCTGCAGCGGGGGGAGACACCCCGGGCTCGTCGGTGCGTGGCGAGCGCATGCGCGACTCCGAATTGTGACGAAGGTTGGTGTACTTGGTGTGGAGAGAGAAACGGCCCGATCCGGAACCCGGCTCGGGCCACCCACCCGAATTATACGGCCGGCGCGACTGAAAGGGGAGGCGGCGGACCCGGGAGACGCGGCCGACCTTCCGGGCGACCTGCGGTTATCGGTGCTAGCGGCGGGAGGCCGGCAGGCGGTCCTTCGGGCCGAGGATGAACGGCGGCGCCTTGGCGCCGTTGGCGGAGCTGGCGATGAGCATCGCGAGCCGCCGCGCCCGCGTCTCCTCCTGCTTCGCGCTCATCACCCACCATGTGGCCGTCCGCCTGTATCCGGGCGGCTGCTCCCCGAACCACGTCCACGCCCGCCGATTGTCCTTGAACGTCCGAGCGTAGTCCGGAGCCAGCCGGCGCACACGGTTGTCGAACGAGTAGCGCTTCGTTTTCGCGCGATTTCGCTCGCGGAACACCTTCAACCCTGCGGGCCGCATGAGGCCGGCCGCCTTCAGGCGCCCGACGTGCCGCAGGTTGACGGCGCTCCAGATGCAGTCCTGCTGGCGGGGCGTGAAGCGGACGGTGTAGCTCGTCGCGTCGAAGCTCTTGCGAACGCCGTCAATCCAGCCGAAGCAGAGTGCCGCGTCGAGCGCCTGAGGATAGGTCAGCGAGGGCTTGCCCGAGCCGAGCTTGTGGAATCCGACCAGCAGCTCGCGGTGAGTGGCGTGATGTTGCCGGAGCCACTTGCGGAAGGCGGCGCCGGTGGGGAAGAAGGTGGGGGGCAAGATCGAGCAGCCGGGGCTTGGGGTTTCGGGGTTGGGGTTTGGGGTGCCGGGAGATGAATCCCGAACCCCCAACCCCGAAACCCCAGTCCCGTTACCGTCCTTACATGTTCGGACGGGGACGCGCCGTCGGCGGCAACATGCCGTTGAGTCGCAGGTAGATCGCCAGCTGGCTGTAGTGATCCGACCAGTCGCCGACGGTAATGAGGAGCATGTTCGCCCGCGTGGCCTTGCGGGGGCCGCCGAACATCAGTACCGAGTCGGCGAGCTGCGCGTCGGTGAGGCCGGCGAGTGCGGTGCCGCAGTAGTCAAACGTCTCACGGAGCCGCGCCATCAACTGCTCCTTGGTCGCGTCGGCGCCTAGCTTCGAGCGCTGGGGCGCGGTCGTCCCGCCCACCGTGGAGCAAAGCTCGTCATTGCCTTCAGCGAGGTGGACCGCGATCTCCGCGACGGTCATCTGGGCCGGCGTGGGCTTGTAGCCGAATTTGTCCGCCGGGAACATCTCGATCGCGGCGGTCAGGTTACGCACGTTGCGTTGCTCGTTGGCGCGGAAGGCGTCGGACACGGGGTTCTGCGCGGCGGCGAGCGCGGGGACGGCGCACAGTGCGGCCGCCAACGCGTAGGCGGAAGCTCTCATTGCTGCTGACTCCGGGTTTTGGGAAGCGCGAATAGTGCCTCGGGTGGCGCCCGCTGTCTAGTGCGTCTTCCCAGGCCGAGCGGACGGCACGCCCACGCACGCGCCGCCTGGGCTGGCAAGCGGAGCCCGCGGTCGCCCGACCGTGTCACGCCGGCCCGTGCAGCCGCCGAATCAGTGCCTCGACCCCGCTGAGGTACAGAATTTCGCACGGGCGTTGACCCACCACCCACTGGTCGTGCCCGTTGGCGATGACGGCGTGGAAGAAGTCTCCGGGATTCAGGTCCAGCTCGTTCCCTTCGTGCAACTGGAGCCGGGCCTGACCCGAGAGCACCACCCCCACCGCTTCCGTGGGGTCCCCCCGCGTGACGCCTGATGGCGCGACGCAGCGCGACCACCGCCACCCGGGCGTGTAGCTCCCCTTTCCGATGGTCTTGCCCCCCACCGTGATCACCTCGAGCCTCCCGCTGTCGAACACCAGCAGTTGCTCGGGCCGGTCGAAGCGTTTGACGCCCGCCGCGAGGTCTACCATTGGTGCACCGGACGCGTTGCCATTCTGACGACGAAGCTCAATGAACCCTCCGCGTGTAGAGGTGGTGTGCGGTCCATACGGGAATGGTACACCGGAGGGGGCCGGTTGGGGTCCGGATTGCGGGAATCGGCCCCGGATGGCGGCGCCGGGGCCGCACGGTGAAGGGGAGGGGCAGGTTGCCCGTGTCAGGGCGACGCGGGCAAGCCGAGCTTCCTTCGCACGACGGGCCGCACGAACGCCGCGGGCGGGTTGTGCGCGGTGGCCAGATCGTAGGCCTGGCGATACGCGGTCTTCGCCTCGTCCTGCCGGCCCAGGCGCTCGTAGGTCAGGCCGAGCAGAAAGCGCATGAACGGGTCGCGCTGGTTCCCCTGCAGGTCGGCCGCCTTCCGCAGTTGTACCTCGGCCGTCGGCAGGTCGTTGGTGTACAGCGCGACGTAGCCCACGAGATACGGGAAGAAGCGCTCCTGCCCTGACGCCATGGAGGAATCACCGTCCAGGATCCGCCGCGCGGCCGCGATCTGCCGCCGCGCTTCGGCCGTGTCGCCGCGCCGCGCCGCGAGCCGGCCGAGGGCGTGGGCGAGGCGATACTCCCAGAGACTCCGCGCGTGGGTGGGCGGCGCCGGCTCTTTCACGCCCAGCTCGTAGCCCCGGCGGTACCAGTGCTCGGCCGCGTCGAGGTTGCCCGCGTCTATGCACACGCGCGCCGCCTCATTCGCCATCTCGCCCTCCTGATAGAAGGCGTTCTGCGGCTCCGCCGTCTCGCGCGTCGCCCAGTAGGCGATGACCATCTCCTCGAACTTCACCGTGTTGGCGCAGTCGCCGTCAAAGGCGTACGAGATCGCCATCGCGCGTTGTGTCGCCGCCCGCGCCGCCGGATCGCCGGCCGAGTCGATCAGGGCCTGGAAGATCACGCGGGCCCGGGCGGTCGCGCCCTCGAGGTCCAGATGCGCCGCCTGCTGCATCGGGGCGGACGCGGCACCGCTCCCCGGCTGCGCCACGGCGAGGGTGGGGACGAGCGAGGCGGCGGCGACCACCAGCGAAAGCGCGAAGATCGGTTTGGGCAGCACGGGTTCCTCCCGGCGCATGAGTCACGACCGCACGGACGAGCCCGGCCGCCACCCGCAGGCGGGCAGGCGGGCAGAACCGGCGATCGACAGGGGTGACGCGATATGTATCGGAGGGAGAGGTGGCGCCGCAAGGAGCTGACGCCGTCATGCACGGCGACGCGCCTACTTCCTCACCGCCGCCTCGAGCGCGGCGAAGGTCTCGGCGTCGTACCGTCCGGCCGCGCGCCAGCGGATGCGCCCCCCGCGCTCGACGAGGAAGAGCTGGATGCGATCCTCGTCCGGGATCCGCAGCGCGGCCTTGAAGGGCTTCTTGTCGACGTACAGGGTGACGGTGGCCGCGCGGACGCTTGAATCAGGGATGCCGCGCCGCATGCCGCCATCGATGAACGAGCGCATGATCCGGTAACCGCCCGCCAGCGTGGGCAGCTCGTACACGCGCAGGCCGGGATGCTGCGCGGCGAGCGCGCGGAGCTGCGGAGTCCAGGTGTCCACATCCTCCTGCTGGTGCCGCTTGAAGGCGACCACGGCCAGGTTGAGGTCCCCCTCGAAGTCGGCCGGCAGGTGCATGGTGAGGCCATTGAGGCTGCGGCCGGTGACGTCGGGGAAGCGCGGGGAACTGTCGGACATGGTCGAGTCTCCGGTCTGCGCCAGCGCAGGCACGGCGGCGCCCGCGACAAGGAGCGCGAGGGTCCACAGGGCCACTGCCACGGCGTGCGCCCGCGGCGCAGGGACGGACCAGCTCACGAGCGAGCCGCGGCGCGGCCTCTGAGGAGGATCGGTACTCGGGGGCCCGCGAGTGGCCAGTGCGGCGACGATCGGACGCGAGTGGTCAGTAGAGGAACGGCACGAACTTCCGCACGCGCCGCTGGTAGTCTCCGTACGCCGGGAACTTCTCCCGCAGCCACTGCTCCTCGCGGCGCGACTTGACGTCGAGGAAGACGAACAGAAGGAGCGCGTAGGCCAGCGTCAGCCAGCTGCGGACGGCGATCGCCCAGCCGATGGCCAACAGGATGCCGCCGCCATAGATGGGATGGCGGACAAGAGCGTACGGGCCGGTCTCGACCACTGCAGCGTTGTCCTTGGGGTAGGGCAGGGGCGTGAGGGCACGGCCGAGGGTCAGCAATCCGCCGATGAACAGGATCGTGCCCGCCGCTACCAACCCGCCGCCCATGAATCGAGAGAGGCGCGGGAAGGGAAACGGCCACGCTGGCCAACCGGCCCAACTGCGTGGTCCAAGGAAGACCAGCGCGATGAGGGTGATCTGCGCGACGACGTACCATTCGCCGCGCGCACCCTTCCACCAGCGAGGTTGAGATTCGGGTCTGGTCACGAGGGTCACTCGGAGCGCGGGGCGGCCACGGTGCCGCCGCCGGGGTGGTACTCCCGCTCCGTGTGGCCCTTGAGCTGCGAGCGGTAGAAGTACACGTCCCTCAGGTTGCCCGTGGCGTAGCGCTTCGCCTGATCGTCGAAGTGGGGCGACGCCGAGTCGCCGCTCTCCCCGCCCGCCGTGACGGCCCGGGCCCGCACGCTGTCGCCGAACTCGACCACGGCCACGAAGCTGTTCCCGCTGGTGCCGTACCACTTCTTCGTGTTGGGGTACGCCCCCGCCCCGAACGAGGCCAGCGAGCCCCACCGCGACGACGTGAAGCCGACCGGGATGCTCGCCCTCGCGTCGTCGAACTGCGGCTCGATGTCGTCGTTGATCCGCTGGAACCGGTTGATCTCGCCCCAGGGCGTCTTCCACGTCCCGAAGTCCGCCGCGAGCGTGTCCGACGCCGCGGCGAGCGCCTCGAGCCGCTCCCTGGGAGTGGCTCTGGTCGCGAGATAGTTGTAGACGGTGGTGCCCGCTTTCCGGGCCTCGGGGCTTGCTCGCCGCCACAGTGTGGTTCCCCAGAACACGGCCAGGGAGGTCGGCACCGACGAAACCGACCAGCGGTAGTCCCAGCGCCGCAGCAGCCTCACCTGTTCGGCCAGCTTCACCTTGAGGGGGTCCGAGGCCGGCGTGCCGTCGTAGGCGCGGAGCAGGGTGGGGATGAGGGTCGCGAACTCCGGCAGGTAGCTGTCGAACGCGGCAGCGGTGAGAGACTCCATCGTGAAGTCCCGCTTCCCCGTCAGCACCCTGAGGACATGGTAACCGCGCGGCGACTCCTCGGTGCCGGTCTCCACGTAGCGCGGAAAGTCTGACCGCTTCGGGCTCGAGGGCCCCGCGGCCGACCACGGCCAGTTGTTGGAGTTGTAGAGCCACCCGTTCGGCGGGTTCAACAGGTGCGGCGTCTCGTCCACCGTCAGCAGGCCATGGTAGTCCGTGGCCGGATCGCTGCCGTCCACCGGCTTGGTCCAGTCGAAGGTGGTGTCGCGCCGGGGAATCCAGTTGGCGTGGAAGTACGCGATGTCGCCCGAGGCGTCCGCGAAGACGGTGTTGTTCGAGGAGTTGGTGTGCAGCTCCATGATCTTGCGGAACTCGACGTAGTCCCTGGCCTTCATGCGCGTGTACGACTGGATGAGAGCCTTCGTCGGCTCCTGCATCAGGCTGATGCTCACCCACCGCTCGCCCGCCTTCCGGACGATGGGCCCATGGCGCGTGTAGTACGCGGTAAAGATCGTGTCGGCCATCCCGGCGGCCGTCTTGTACCGCACGGTGATCCGGCGGACCGCCACCGGCAGCTCCTCAGCGCCGTGGCGGTAGTACCAGCGGCCGTCCTTCTGCGTCACCGTCTCCAGGAACTCGTCCACCGCGTCCACCCCGCTCGAGGTGTGCAGCCAGCCGGCGGTGGCGTTGAAGCCCTGGTAGACGAAGAACTGGCCCCACGTCACCGCGCCGTACACGTCGAGGCCGGAGTCGCTGACCATCTGCAGCTCGGAGCGGAAATAGTGTGACGTGTGCGGATTGATCCACAGGAGCGCGCGGTGGTGCTTCGTGTTGGAGGGGGCGATCGCGATGCCGTTCGAGCCCGACGGCTCGGGCGGCGGCCCATCGCCGGCGGGGGCCGCGGACACGGTGCTGCCGGCGGCATCCCCGTAGAACGCCCGCAACTGGCGCAGTCTCACGCTCTCGACGTCGGGGCCGATGCTCCCCTCGGTGAAGGCGAGCGCCATCCAGGGCTCGAAGCGCTTGATGACCTTCGGCGTCACGGTGGGGTGCGTGTACAGGTAGTAGTTCACGCCGTCGGCGAAAGCGTTCATCAGCGCCTGGAGCCACGGCGGGCAGGTCCCGTAGAGCGCCTTCATGCTGTCGGGGTCCACGAACAGCTTCATCCGGAGGTCCCGGAAGATCTCGTCCTTCCCCGCCGTCTCCGCCATGCGTCCCATCGCGTCGACGTAGTTCATCTCCACCCGGTTGAAGTCGTCCTCGGCCTGCGCGTACTCCATGCCGAACACGGCGTCGGCGTCCGACCTGCCGTACACGTGCGCGATGCCCCAGTCGTCCCGGATGATCGTGACGTCCTGGGCCTCGCGCCGCCAGCGCGCGATGTCGCTGCGCGAGGGGTGCGGCGAGGCGCAGGCCGTGCCTGCCAGAAGGAGGAGTGGGGCGAGTCTCTTCATAGCCGATCCGTGATCGGGGTGGAGATGTGCGACGTCAGGCCGGGCGCGTCCGAGCTTGCGTCTGCGGCCGGATCGGGAATGTAACCGTGGGAGCGAATTGCGTGCGGCCGAGCGATGCTGCCGTCCGGCGCTAGAAGGCGTCGCCCGCCTCGACGTAGAAGCCGCCGCCCGCCTGGGCGAACGCGTAGTCGAGGCGCACTTGCAGCCCTTCCTTGCGGTCGAGCAGGAGGCGGATGCCTGCGCCGCCGGCGATTCGCAGGCGGGCATCCGGAATGGCGCGGACCGACGGTGCCGCCGCCCCCGCGCCGCCGAAGGCCACCACCGACACGAAGCCCTTGAGCGGCGCGCGCACTTCCAGTTGCGCCGCGGCCACCGCGTCGTCGGTAAAACGCGGCACGGTGATCCCGCGCAGGATGCCCGACCCGCCGAGATGCGGCAGCAGATCAAAAGGCACCGTGCCCTCGGTAGCGTCCAGGATCGCCTGCGCCGCAATCACTACGTCGGAGCCGACGCTCCGGTATGCTCGCGCGTCGGCGGTGTAGCGCCGGTAGGCGTGGTCGCCGCCCAGGACCGCGCCCGCGACGCCGTACGCCAGGCTCAGGTAGCCGCCGCGCCGAGTGCGGTACAGCGCGTCGCGGGTGTCCCAGACGCCGTTCACCGTGAGGATCGCATCGGTCCCGCCGCGGCTTCCGGGAATCGTGCCTGGCGCGAGGCGCCCGCCCGCCTCGGTCTCGACCATCCGGCTGTGGCGGAACGAGTACCCCGCGCCGACGAACAGGTGGCGCATCACGCGCCGCTGCGCGCCGGCCGTCAGGGTGAACCTCTGCGGCGTGTAGACCTCGGAGGTGTCGGTGCTTTGGGCTCCGACGCCGTAGAACTCGCTCGGGTACCGTTCTACGATCGCATCACCGGTGAGGTGCCAAGCGTCACCGGTGGTCCAGCGGTCCAGCGTCAGCTCGAGCTGGTACTGGCGCTTCAGCGTGTAGATGGCGGTGAGAAGGGCCGTCGAGGGCCGCGTGGCTGGGCCGGCCGTGTCGGCCGACGCAACGCCGACCAGGGCGACGCCGAAGAGCAGGCTGGTTTCGGGCGCGTAGCCCAGGACCGGAACGGGGAAGACACGGCGCCGGGTCGCCGTCTGGGCATCGAGCGCGGACGCCCAAAGAGCCGTTAGCGCGGCGGCGACCAGCAGGCGTTTGCCCAGCGCCGTGGCGATCGGCAGAGTCCCTGGTCGTTGCACGCGGCTGACGGGCATCGTGCGCTCCATCCCAGCATGGAGAGCGCGTTCGCGCCCTCCGACTGCGCAGGAGTCTAGGCCGAGGGCGTCAGGCAGGCGTCAAGCGGCTAGTCCGACACGAGCGGTCGGCCCCGTGGCCCCCGGTCCTTCCACCACCACCATTCCAGCCGCTCGGGATCGGGCCGCGCGGTGCTCGCGAAGTACACCGCGCACCGGAACACATACAACAGGCACGGGTCCTGCCGCTCCCCCCGCCGCTCGTTGCTCTGGCGATAGAGCGCCTCCGGGTCACGCCCGCGAAGATCCGCCACACGCCGGATACCCAGCGCGCGAAGATCCCGCGCGATGCTTGGCCCCACACCCGGAATGCGCTGGAGATCGTCCCCGGTCACCGCTCGCTTGGCCATCGCACCCTCCTGCTGTCCAACGCCGCGCTGCTCTCCGCCTCCCCGCGACGCGGCACACCCCAGCCGCGCACAGCGCTAAGGAATAGCATACCGAAGAAACACCGAAGCCACAAGGCGGCCTCGCAGCCAGGCGCGAGAGCGCGGGCGCCCGGCTATCGGCCCGGGCGCCGGCATAGAGGAACGACGACGTGTGTGATTGATCCTGCGCCCTGCGGTTCTACCACCCACCACCTACCACCTACTACCCGTCTGTCACCCCGCGCCCAACACGGACAAGTAATCCGCCCCCTGCGTCATGTGCTCGTAGATGGCGGTCAGCGTTTCCGGTGCACCCAAGAGCCAGCGGCACCGCGCGTCGCCCCGGGACCGGCACTCCACCTCCATCACCGCCAGCGGCGCATTGGCCATCCGGCCCATGAAGTCGGCCAGCATCCCGGACGTGAAGAAGCACGAGGGGTACTGCAAGTGTGCTTCGGGCGAAGCCTCCGCCCATAGCTCCGCGTCTACGGCTACCGCGGCCTCGCCCAGCGGGGTCACGCGCATCGTGCCCCAGCCCAGCGCGGTGAAGAACTGCGACAGCACCTCAGCGAGGCGCGGCGCCGCCAGCTCGGCGGGGTGGTCCACGCCGGCTACCTGCGGGATCCAGGCCGCGAACGCGTTGAACGTCGCCTCGCCCGCCGCGTAGCCGGCCTCCTGGAGCGCCTGCGCACCGGCACGGTCGCGCAGCGCGTGCAGCGCGCGTGGCGAGAGCGCGACCAGGGCCGAGGCGGAGAGTGGGATGTCGATCATGTGGGGCGAATCTAGGCCTTGGCGCGAAGCGCCGCCAGATAGCGGGCCCGGCGCGACCTGGCGGGCGCGGGCGGCGCCGCCTTCATCGCACCACGATCTCGTCGCAGAAGATCCACGACGGCCGGCCGGCGCCGGGATGCCAGGCGGGCAGCGGCCCTGGGTTTCCCGCCCGTACCTTTACCCACCGCGCCACCGTCCCGGGCGGGAGCGCGACGGTCAGCCGGGAGAGAAACGGGTCCGGGCGCTCCACCGGCTGATCGCTCGCCGCCGTGCCGGCTTCGCGCCAGGTGGCGCCGTCATCCGAGAGCCACACGGTGAGGTCGCGAGGCAGGAGGATCCACGACCGCATCGTCTGCTGGAACGAGCCCTCGACGGTCCGAACCGGCGTCGCGCGCCCCAGATCAATCACCGCCTCGAGGTCGGGGCCCTGCCACCCTTGCCACAGCCCTTCGTGGAAGTCGAGCGTGCCGAGCGCCCCGTCGGTCAGGGTGCGCGGCCCGGTGCCCGGATACTGCGGGCTCGGCGGGGTCGTCAACGTGTACGGCCGGCCACGCGCCAGGTTCGGCGCGATGGTGAACGTGCGCCCGCCGCCGAGCGGCGCGCCGCGGTAGAAGGCCTGAAAGCGCACCGTGCCCTCGGCGGCGAAGCCGATCGTGTCGGCGTAGAGCGGCGAGGTCTCGGTGGGCGCGCTCCCGTCCGTGGTATAGCGCACGGCGAGGTCCGGCACGCCGGCCGCCACGCGCATGCCGAGGCGGTCCGTCGCACTGTCGTAGGTGGGCGTCATCGTGAGGACATCTCGGTCCTCCGGGCCGATCGCGACGCCGAGCGCCGCGAGCCGTGGCTCCTCGCCCGCGAGCCGGCGCCGGAAATCGGCGAGGTCGCGCGACCCACGGGTCCACACGACCTCGGAGAACGCCAGCAGCCTCGGGAAGGCCATCAGGTCGAAGTTGGCGGTGGTGATTCCCTCCGACCAGAGCGGCGCCTCGCCGCCCAGGATGTGCGCCGCCTGTTGCGGCGTCAGGCCTGTGGGCACCGGCTCGAAAGCGTACACCTTGGCGAGCGTGAGGTTGCCCGGCGAGTGGTCGAGGTAGGTGTAGCTGTCGGGAGCGGCGACGACGTCGTGGCCCTGCCTTGCGACGGCGGCGATGGTCGCCGTGTCGCGCCACACCTCGACCACGGCGTCGGGCGGCAGCGGGCCCGAGGTGATCTCGTCCCAGCCCACCAGCCGCCGCCCGTGCGCGGCGAGCCAGCGCCCGACACGCCCCATGAACCAGGCCTGCAGCGCCTCCTCGTCCTTCAGCCCTTCAGAACGCATCAACTCCTGGCAGTCGGCGCACGCCTTCCAGCGGTCCTTCGGCACTTCGTCTCCGCCGACGTGCACGTAATGCGAGGGGAAGAGGCGCACGACTTCGCCGAGCACGTCCCCGAGGAAGGCGAAGGTCGTATCCCGCGGGCAGTACACGTCCGGGAACACGCCCCAAGTACTGGCGACGGGAATGGAGTCGCCGGTGCAGCCGAGCCACGGGTAGGAGGCGATGGCCGCCACGCTGTGGCCCGGCATCTCGATCTCCGGGACCACGGTGACGCCGCGGCGTCGCGCGTACTCGACCACCTGGCGCACGTCGGCGCGGGTGTAGAAGCCGCCGTAGCGCGTGCCGTCCTGCTCGGTGCGCCACGCGCCGACGGCGGTGAGTCGCGGCCACTTCCGGACCTGGAGCCGCCATCCCTGATCTTCGGTGAGGTGCCAGTGGAGGACGTTGAGCTTGTAGCGCGACAGCAGATCCACGAACCGCTCGACGAACGGCGCGGGGAAGACGTGCCGCCCCGCATCGAGCAGCGAACCACGCCAGGCGAAGCGTGGGCCGTCGCGGATCACGACGGCCGGGATGGCGACGGCGGCCGCGGGCCGCCGCGCCCTCTTTGGCCGCGTCGCGCCCGCCGCGGCGGAGTCGCTCGCGGTCGGCAGGAGCTGCCGCAGCGTCTGAGCGCCCCACAGCACGCCCTCCGGCGATGGCGCGGCGATGCGGATGCCGACCGACGTAACGGTGAGGGTATACGCCTCGGGGCCGTTGCCCGCCTCGCGGTCCAGCGCGAGCGCGATGTCGCCACGCCGTGGTGTGCCCCTCACCACCCTGACACGGTAGCCACTCGGCTCGAGCCACTCGCGCAGCAGCCCGCCGATTTCTCGCACCCGCCGGCTCGGCGTCGCGACCGCGATGCGCACCGGGCTGCGGAGCACGAAATTGCTCACGCCCGGCTCCACCGAATCGGGGCGTGGCACGACGTCGACGACGGCAGGCGCGGGCGGAACGGCGGCAGGCTGCTGCGCGGGCGCGCCGCGCGCCAACGCCAGCAGGATGAGGACCAGCGGTGCGCCCTGGCGCGGCACGACGCTCAGCTCAACGTCCCAGCCGGCGCAGCAGCTCGGCCTCGTCCCATATCGGGATGCCGAGGGTCCTGGCCTTCTCGAGCTTGCTGCCCGGCTCCTCGCCCGCCACGATCGCCATGGTCTTCCTCGAGACGCTGCCCGTCACCGCGCCGCCCGCTTGCTCGATCAGCCGGGCCGCCTCTCCGCGTGAGAGCTTGGGTAGCGTGCCGGTCAGGACGAAGCTCTGGCCCTCGAACGCGCCGCCTGCGGTCACTTTGGCCGGCTCGTCCATCCGAAGCGCGGCGCCCTTCAGCCGTTCGACCAGCGCACGGTTGCGTCGTTCCTTGAAGAAGGCCGCCACCGCAGCCGCAATCGTGGGGCCGATGCCGCGCACTTCGCCGATCTGCTCCTCCGTCGCCGCCAGCAGCGCGTCCATCGTGCCGAACCGGCGCGCCAGCAGCTCGGCCGCCCCGTCGCCCACGTGCCGGATGCCGAGCGCGAACAGCAGCCGCGAGAGGGGTTGGCCCTTCGACGCGGCGACGGACTGCACGAGTTGCGCGGCGGACTTCTCGGCGAAGCCCTCGAGCGTGACCAGCCGCTCCGCCGGGAGCGCGTACAGGTCGGCGGCGTCCGTGATGAGCCCCGCGTCCAGCAGCTGCTTGACCTTCTCGTAGCCGAGGCCGCGAATGTCCATCGCGCCGCGCGAGGCGAAGTGGAAGATGCTCTCGTGCACGCGCCCCCGGCACGAGACGTTGGGGCAGTAACTCATCACTTCGTCGGCCGGGGTCTCGACCTCGGAGCCGCAGTCGGGGCAGCGGGTGGGCATCGTGAACGGGCGCGGCGGCTGGCCTTGCCGCTCCAGCTCCCCGCGCCGCTCGCGCACGGGCCCCAGCACCTGCGGGATCACCTCGCCGGCGCGCGTCACCTCGACCCAGTCGCCGATGCGGATGTCCTTGGCGGCGATGAGGTCCGCGTTGTGCAGCGTCGCGGTGGAGACGGTGACGCCGCCGATCTCCACCGGCTCCAGCTCGGCATACGGGTTGAGGGCGCCGGTGCGGCCCACGTTCACCTTGATGTCGAGCAACCTCGTGACCGCCACCTCGGGGGCGAACTTGCGGGCGATGGCCCAGTGCGGTTCGCGGTCGCCGATGTTGCCCAGCTCCTCGTGCAGCGCCAGGCGGTCCACCTTGACCACGACGCCGTCGGCGCCGAAGGGGAGCGTGTCCAGCTCCCGTTCCAGCTCGGCGATGGCGGTCCTGGCCTCGGCCAGGTCGGTCACGCGCCGGCGGTGCGGCTCGACGCGGAAGCCCCAGGCCGCGAGGCCGTCGAGCTGCTCGGCCTGCGTCTTGAACGACAGCCTGGCCTCGGGCGCGCTGGCCGCGAAGGCGAAGAAGCGGAGCCCCCGCTCGCGGGTCGCCTTCGAGTCGAGCTGCCTGAGACCTCCCGCCGCCGCGTTGCGCGGGTTGGCGAACGGCGGCTCGCCCGCGGCCTCGCGTTTCCGGTTCAGCGCGTCGAACGCGGCCCGCGGCATGTACGTCTCGCCGCGCACCTCCAGCAGCGCCGGCCACCCCTCGCCCACGAGGCGCAGCGGGATGTCGGGCACGGTGCGCAGGTTCGCCGTCACCACCTCGCCCACCACGCCGTTGCCGCGGGTGGCGCCCACCGCGAGCACGCCGCCCTCGTAGGTGAGGTTCACCGCCGCACCGTCAATCTTCACCTCGAGGGTGTAACCGGCCGTCACCACGTCGGGCGCGATGCGCGCGTTCCGCTCCTGCCAGGCGTCGAGGTCCTCGTCGCTGAACGCATTGGCCAGGGAGAGCATCGGCGAGAGGTGGCGGTGCTTGGCGAGGCGGGTGGCGGGCTCGTCGCCCACGCGCAGCGTGGGAGAGTCGGTGGAGCGGAGTTCGGAGTGCGCCGCCTCGAGCGCCTGCAGCTCCTGGAACAGGCGGTCGTACTCGGCGTCCGACATCTCCGGCGCGTCGAGCACGTAGTAGGCGTGGATCGCGCGGTTGAGGACCCTGCGGAGTTCGGCGGCCCGCGCGGCGGGATCCAGCATCTAGCCTTTGGCTTCTTCGGCCAGGACTGCCATCGTCACGCCCACCAGGCGCTGCAGCTCGGCGGCCGATGTGTTGGGCAGCAGCTGCTCGATCGCCGCGCGGTCGTGCTGCGCGAACGCCTCGAGCAGCTTCTGGAGATAGGCCACCAGCGCGACCCGCTGGATGTCGGCGCGGTGCGCGGCCTCGGCGTCGGTCTCGACCCCGCGGGTGCGCTTGATCAGGCTCTCGTAGCGGTGGGCGTTCCTCAAGGCCTTGGCGGTGAGGTCGGCGACGGTCTGGGTGAAGCGGATGTCGCCCTCGCTCAGCGGCTCGCCGTCCTTGAAGGTGCGGAGGAAGATGCAGCCGATCGCGGCGCCCTTGAACTTGATCGGCACCACCGTGATGGACTTCACCTTGCGGCGCGTCAGCGCGCCCTTGACGTGCTGCAGGGTGATGTCGGCCGTGGCGTCCGCGATGAACACTGTCTCGCCCGAATCCATCGCCCGCTGGATCTCGGGATAGCGGGCGAGGTCCACCACCAGGTTGCGGATGCTCGGGTCCTCGTAGGAGGCGACCAGCCGCACGGTGCGGCCGCCGCTGTCGGCGAGGAAGATGCTCGAGCGGTCGAGCCCGAACGTCTCGCCGAGCCGCCGCGCGATGGTCTGCAGGATGTCCACGAAATGGAGCGTCCCGGAGATCTCCGAGAGGATGTCGATGATCGTGATCAACCGGTCGCGCTCACGCTCCAGCTCGAGGATGCGGCCGGCCAAGAGCGACGCGGCGTCAGGAGGGAGCGGGGGGGCCGGCGAGGGAGACGGCTCGGTCGTGGTCATGCGCCAAAGGTGCCGCCGTCGCGCACGAGGCGTCAAGCGGAGCGCCAAGCTGATCGGCTGGGAGCCGGTCACCGTTCCCGCCGGCACGTTCAGGGCGCTGCACATCCAGAACGCGGAGAACAAGTCCGATACCTGAGTCGCCTCCGACCTCGGAACGCCGCGAGGCCAGGCCCGAGACTCGGTCGCCGCTCAGCGGATCGGCCGGCCCGCCGTGAAGTCGTACAGGGTGATCTCCCGCAGCCGGTAGTACGCCAGCCAGTAGTCCCGCAGCCCGGCCACGATCTGGAGCAGCGCCTGGTCCTTCTCCTGCTGCGCGATGTACAGGTTATCGATCGTGATCTTGTTGACCACGTAGCGGTTGTAGGCCACCTCGAACCGCTTTCCGGCCACGCTGTCGGCCACCGTGGCCAGGGCGACGTTGCGGCGCGCCTGCGACACGTTCAGCGCCGCGAACTTCGCGTCGAGCGCCAGCTGCTCGAGCGTCGTCGCAGACTCGTTGGTGACGCGGTCGCGATCCGCCTCGGCGGCCCTCACGCCGGCGCCGTGGGCGCCCCACTGCCACAGCGGCACCTGCACCGCCAGGGAGAACGTCCGGGCCTCGAGCAGGTTCTGGTAGGCCAGGTGCATGCTGGGCGCGCTCGCGTTGTAACCGTAGCTGGCCTCCACGGTGGCCCCGATCCCGTCGGCGAGCTGCGCCTCGGTGACGCGCCGCCGGGCCTGCACGTCGGCCAGCGCCACGTCGCTCACCGCCACCGCGTTGCGCAGCGCCTCCGCGACGGCGCGCGCCGTGTCGGGTTCCAGTTCGGGCACGGCCGGCGTGACGGCCACCTCGAGCGGCCGGTCGGCCGGCAGGCCGAGGGTGAGCCGCAGCCGGGCCGTGGCGCGCTCGAATTCGAGCCGCGCCGCGTCCAGCGACGTGCGCGCCCTGAGCAGCGCCAGCTGGCTCTGCAGCAGGTCGTTCTCGCCGATCCGGCCGACCTGGTAGCGGCCGGTATTGAGCCGGTACAGGGTGTCGTTCACCGCCGCGTTGGTCACCGCGTTGTCCAACGCCTTGCGGGCCGCGTACGCGGCGTAGAAGAGGTCGGTGGTCTGAACGGCCACGCCCTCCATTGCCTGCCGGTACGTCCGCTCCTGCTCGTCGGCCAGCACGTCCTGCACCCGGCGGTCCCAGGCGGCGACGTTGGGCCGGAAGATGTCCTGGCTCAGCCCGATGGTGACCGGCGTGGACGACCAGGTCGTGAGGCCGCCCTGCCCGCTCACGCTGAGCTGGGTCAGCGCGGACGACACGAACAGGTTACCGCCCGTCAGCGGCAGCGTCTGCGAGAGCTTCAGCGAGAGGTACGTACTGGTCTGCGCCTGCGGCTGATACAGGGTTACGGCGTTCCCGGTCGCGCTGTCCACCTGGAGCACCGGCACGATGGAGCGGTTGTAGCTCGGCACGGTGCCGGTAAGCGACAGCTGCGGCAGCAGCCGGTCCCGGAACGCCCGGTCACGGTAGCGCCCGGCCTCGTGCGCGGCTCGCGCGGCGCGAGCCTGGTGGCCGTTCTGCTGGGCCAGCGCGATCGCCTCCGGGAGGGTCATCGGTTGCTGGGCGGCGAGCGGAGCGGCGGCGGCCAGCACGAGCATGGCGGCCACGGCGAGCGCGAAACGGCAGCGGTGGGGCGAGTGCGGCATAGGCATCACTCGTAGCGAAGGCAGGCGATCGGATCCTGGCGTGCGGCGCGATAGGCCGGCACGATCCCGAACGCCAGGCCCACCGTGATGGACACCCCGAAGGCGAGCGCGACCGACACGAAGGTCACGATCGTCTGGATGCCGGCGAAGCGCTGGATGCCCGCGCTGAGGCCGGCGCCCGCGAGGATGCCGGCGACGCCGCCGGCGACGCTGATCATCACCGCTTCGCTGAGGAACTGGAGCAGCACGTCCCTCCGGGTGGCGCCGATCGCGCGCCGTACGCCGATCTCGCGGATCCGCTCCAGCACCGAGGCGAGCATGATGTTCATGATGCCGATGCCGCCCACCAGCAGGGAGATGGACGCGATGGCGCCCAAGACGACGTTGAAGATGGTCTTGGTCCGCTGCTCCTGGCGCAGCAGCAGCTCGGGCACGACGATCTCGAAGTCCACGACCGAGTTGTGCCGGCGTACCAGCATCCGCTGGACGATCTCGGCCACGCCGGGGACCAGCTTCGAGTCGCTCACCCGCACGATGATCCGGTCCAACTGGTTGTGGTTCAGGCGTTCCTGCCGCGCCTGGTCGGTTTCCTCGGTCGAGTCGTTCCGGGTGCCACCCTCGCTGGCGGCCTGCTCCATGTCCCGCTGGGTGAGCTCGGCGCGGTTCCGGAACCGCAGCAGCATGGTGTGCACCGGGATGTAGACGTCCATGCTGACGTCGCGGATGCCGAGCCGCTGGGTCGTCGCGTCGCTCACCCGGCGGTCGGCGAGCACGCCGACCACGGTCACCCAGATCTGGCCCACCTTGAGCGGCCGGCCGAGCGCGCCTTCGGTGGTGAAGAACCGCGAGCGGACACCGTTGCCGATGATGGCTACCGGGAGGCCCTGCTCCACCTGGAGCGGGCTGAACCACCGGCCGGCGGCGAGCGTGAGGTTGGTGAGGCGGAAGTAGCTGGTGTCCACGCCGACGATCTTCCCTGACCGGCTCCGCCCCTCGCGGGTGATCGTGCTGTTGACCACGATCTCGGCGGCGGCCGTCTCGACCGCGGGGATGCCGCGGGGAATGGCCTGCGCGTCGGCGTACGTGAGTCCCGGCGACCACTTCTTGACTTGCTTCTCGTCGCGCGCCTCGACCCGGCTCTCGCGCTGCTCGACCAGGGGCGTGATCACCACGTTGTTGGAGCCCAGGAGCCGCATCTGCTCCAGGATCTCACGCTCGGCGCCCGTGCCGATGGCGAGCATCGCGATGACGGACGCGACGCCGAACAGGATGCCGAGCGAGGTGAGCGCCGCGCGCAGCCGGTTGTGTACCACGGCGACCACTGCCGTGCGCGCACTGAAGGAGATGGGCCCCCGGATCTCTCCGCGGAGCATGACCAGCGACACACGATCGAGCCGCACCGGTCAGAGTCGCCTGGCCGGCGGGTCGCCGTGCGTGGCCCGCGGCGGTTTCGCCCCTGCGCTGTCGCGGCGGCCGGCGGCGCTTGCGCCGGCGGCGGCCGGCAGCCGCACCAGCGTGAGGTGCTCCGGGTTCGCGGGGGGCGACAGCAGCACCCGGTCGCCCTTGGCGAGGCCGCCCTCGACGATCACCTCGTGGTCGTTCATGGCGCCGCTCGCGATTTCCTGCTTGACGGTCCGGCCACCCGACTGGTGGTACGCGAACGTCACGCCGCTGTCGCTGTACATGGCCTCGAGCGGGATGGACAGCGCGTCGGGCACCCGCAGCGTCTCGATCGTGCTGCCGGTGGTCATGCCGGGACGCAGCGTGGTATCCGACTCCAGGACCGTGATGTGCACTTCGAACACCTTGGCGTCGGTGTTGGGGCGCTGCTCGCCCACGTTGGCGACACTTGCCACCTTCCCGGTGAGCCGCTTGGTGGGATCGGCGTCAAGGGTGAGCGCGACCGGCTGGCCCACCGCGACCCGGCGGATGTCGATCTCGTTCACGTAGGTGACCGACTCCATGTGCGTCAGGTCGGGCAGGATGGCGACCCCGGGGTCCCACGCGTTCACCTGCGAGCCCGCGGTGCGCTTCTTCCCGTTCCAGTCCCTGACGTAGATCACCATCCCCGGCGAGGGCGCCCGGATCGTGAAGCCCGCCAGCACGTCCTGCACCACCTTCTGCGTGTTCCGCTGCCGCTCCACCTCGGCGCCCATCTCGCGCATCTTGGCCTGCGCCTGCTCGGTCCGGGTCTGGAGGTCGCTCCTGGCCTGCGCCAGCGCGCGCTCGGCCCGCTCGAGGTCAATATCCGCCTGGCGCTGCACCGTCGGCGCCTCGTAGGTCGCCTGCTCCTTCGCCAGCCGCTTCCCCTCGAGGTCCAACTCCATCGTGCGGATGTTCTCGCGCGCCGTGGACAGGGTGAGCGTCGAGTCCAGCATCGCCTGCTCGTTCTGCGCGTCCGCCTTCTGGAGCGCGAGCGTCACGTCGGTGAGGCGGCTGGCCAGGGTCGAGCGGTCAATCTCGGCCACCACGTCGCCGGCCTTCACCACGGTGCCCTCGGGGACGAGCGAGGAAATCCGCATCTGGTACGCTTGGGCCTGCATCGCATTGGCCGGCGCCGAGATCTGGACGAACTCCTTGGCCCTGAGCTCGCCCGACGTGGTGACCGTGACGGAGACGGGGCCGCGTGCCACGGTGGCGACGACCGAGCGGTCGGCGGGCGCGGATGGGCGGGCGACGAGCCAGACGGCCAAGGCGAGCACCACGACGCTGGCTGCGATCCACCACCAGCGCTTGCGGGGAAGACGCATCGCACCTCCAGCGAACCGCCAACAATATGATGCGGGCGTCAGGCTCCCGTTAGACCGCTGAATCGTGATGGTTGCCGGAGGCGGGCCCGCCGGCGTAACAGCACCAGCGTCATAGGGTTGAGGTGCCGTACCGTGCCCGTGCTGTCGGAACTGGGAAGGGCGAGCGGGTTCGACAGCCAGCTGGTGGTCGCGTAGCCCGCGGTCTTGCCGCGCCACGTGTTTCCGGTGCACCATAGGGTGTCGCAGTCAGCATTGCCGTGGAGCAAGGTATGACCTCCGCCGGTCCTTCCGCTTCCTGCCCCAAGTGCGGGGCGACGAACGTCCAGTCCGTGCCGGTCAAGCGTGCGAGCGTTCCCGAGGCGCTGGCGGTCGAGTACTTCCGGGGCACGCCCGGCGGCGCCCAGGGTGTGGACACGATTCTGCAGGGTGTATGCAGCCGGTGTGGGTGCCGCTGGGTTCCCCGCACGACCGAGGAACGCCACCTGCGGGCAGTCTCCGGTCAGTTGGGTCCCGAGGCGATGCGCATGGCCATGGCGGAGGACGCCGCCGCGAGCGCGAAGTCGCGGGGGCGGGCCAAGCTCCCCAAGATCCCGAAGCGCACCGTGGCCATCGCCGTGGTGATGGTGATCGTTATCCTGCTGGCGCTGCTGACCTAGGCTGGTTGCGCTGCGCTCAGCCGCCGGCAGGGCCCGCCCGGCGGTTCAGTAGATCGACGTAGGCCTCCGAAACCAGCGCTTCCTCCCCGATACCGAACCCGCGCATCAGTCGCCTGGCCTCCCTGGCGCCGGCCTCGGCCGGCTCGCCCGGCTCCAGCTCCACCTCCAGCTCGAGGAAATTGCCGAGGCCACTGACCTGGTCAAGGTGGACCCGCGTGCGCCCGACCCTGTACACCAGTCGGCGCTTGATCACCTGACCGCACTCGCCGAGCGCGGACGCGAGCAGCGCGCGCAGCGCCGGCGCATCCGGCACCGCAACGCGCTCGAACCGCGATTCCTTGGGGCCGGCCAGGTCCGGCCGCTCGTAAGAGATGAGTTCGGCTTCGGCGCCGGACGGTTCGCGGAGCTTGAGGCGGCCGTGCCCGACCCGGAAGAAGGTGTCGGTTTGTGTCAGAGAGGCCGGCGGCCCGTCGGCGGCGCCTTCGACCAGGCGGCGCGTCGCGGTCGGGTCGCCCACGCGTGCCTTGATCTCGACGTTTCGTGCCATGCAACCGGTCAGGCTTGGGTGAGGTCGCGGAGTTTCAGCACGGTGTTCCAGTTCCGACCCGTGCCGCGGGCGCCCTTACGGCCCGCCGCCCGCCACGGGAGTGATCACCCGCTTCGATTGCCGCAGCACCTCGGCGTTGCGCTCGACGACGGCCGCGTTGTTCGCCGCCCGGTCGGCCTGGCGCCGCTGGTTCTCGGCGATGTTCGCGGGGATCTGCCGGTTGTTCGATCCCACCTCGGGCAGCAGGTCGTCCGGGCTGAGGTCCGGCAGCGTGTCCTCCAGCGCCGGGTGGTCCAGCGTGAGGTCGAAATAGACCGCCGCGCTGTCCGCCACATGGAGGAGGCTGCTTTGCCCGATCAGCGCCATCTCGTAGCGTCCCGGCGGGGCGAGATCTCCCCCGCTGAGCGTGCCGTCCCAGGTGATCTCCAGCAGTCCGGCGTAGGGGCCGTCGTACAGCACGCGGACGGTCACGGTGTCGGACCGGAGTTCGGCGTGCAGCGTGGCCGCGTGCGACGTCAGGCACTGGAAGGTGATCGTCGCGGCGCTGGAGTCGAGCGTATCCGGCTGCAGCGGCCGCACGGCGACCGCGAAGGACTGGTTGCGGGCTTCGGCCAGGGCCGCGACCTGTGCGGGGGTGAAGCTCTGCGGATCGAGATCCACCGCCGGGTCCCGCTGGATCGCGGCGCGGAAGTAGGCGATGGCTGAGTCGCGCTTCTCCGGACCAGGCTCGAGCGCGAGCACTGCGCCCAGGTACTTGTACGCCTGCACCCGCTGCTCCGGGCTCACTTCGAAGGGCGAGGACGGCGAGACGATCTGCCGGAGGATCCCCAACGCGTCCTCGATCTCGACCTGCTCGTACAGCCGGATGGCGCGCTGCAGCATCTCGGCCGTGTTGTTCTGGGCCGGGAGGCGCGTGGCCGTCGCGACCAGCATGACGGCCCACAGGCCGAGAGCGCGGGGGCGAATCATGGCCCGCCTTCGCTGCTCTTGAGCGAGACCTGGCCGAGGCGGACCGTGGCGCCCGCATCCACCGTGATGAGCGTATCGAGCGTCACGTAGCCCGGGGCGCTGATTCGCAGCTGCCGCGGTCCGGCCGCCACCTCGAAGTCCACGAGCCCTCCGACCCCGACCGACTGGCCATCCACGAAGATCTCCGCCGTGACCGGGACGGTGCGGAGGCGGAGCCGGCCTGGCGCCTGGGGTGCGGGAGCGGCCTGCTCGGCAGGCGGTCCTCCAGCCAGGGAGATCTGGCCGAGGTTCACCGTGGCATCCGCGCGCACCGTGACAATTGTATCGAGCGTCGCATAGCCCGGGGCGCTGATCTGCACGTGCCGGCGCCCGACGGGCACCTCGACGTCCACGAACCCTCCGGCGCCGGCCGGCTGGCCATCCACCAGGACCTCCGCCGAGGACGGGACGGCGTTGAGCAGCAGCAGGCCTGTCGCCTGGGAGGTGGTGTCGGACCGTGCGCCGGCCGTCGCGGTGGGAATCCGGTGCGCCGTGTCGGATCGCGCGCTCTCGGCCGCGGCCGGAACCGCCGCTGCGGCTGCAGGCTGGGCAGGCGCGGCGTTGACCGGGGCTTGCGCGATCGGGATCGCGGCCGAGTGGCGGCTCCCCAGCCAGTACGCTGCGCCAGCGAGGGCCGCAACGACCAGCACTCCGGCGACCAGCAATGGCAGGCGCGAGCGCCGTTGCGGCGCCGGCTCGGCTGGCACGGCCAACACGACTCGCTCGGTCGGCGCGACTGGCTCCGGGGCGGCTGGCGCGGCCAGTACCACCGGCGGGGGCGGTGCGGGCGGCGCCGCCGGCGCAACCGGCGCGGGGATACTGACGGCCTGGGGCTCCGGGGTCGGGGCAGCTGGCACGGTCGGCGCAGCTCGCGGGGTGGGCGCGGCGGGCGCAGCCTTCGGAGCTGGCGGGGTCGGTGCAGCCTTCGCAGCTGGTGCGGGGGGCGCAGCCGGCACGGTCGGCGGGACTGGCGTGGCCCGCGGGGCAGGCGCCGGGGGCGCAGCTCGCGGGGCTGGCGCGGCGGGCGCAGCCTTCGCAGCGGTCGCAGTGGTGCTGACGGCCTTGGGGGCCGCAGTAGTGCTGGCCGGCTGTACCTCACGCCGCGGTGGCGGGGAGGGTGCACGCACCTTGGGCACCGGCTCGCCGCGCGCGAGCTGCCCCAGCACTGCGTAGGCCTCCCGGCGTTCGGCGTCGCTGAA
>Ga0209777_10000532_pt1 | contig 61776 bp, 58 predicted proteins | sample FrelakmetHBP12HB_FD_187147 | JGI IMG/M metagenome (GOLD analysis project Ga0209777, IMG submission 187147) | Freshwater lake sediment microbial communities from the University of Notre Dame, USA, for methane emissions studies -HBP12 HB (SPAdes)... | ecosystem: Environmental > Aquatic >...
TCTCTTTGGTGATTTGAGCGACGAGGGTACACCCGGTCCCATCCCGAACCCGGAAGTTAAGCTCGTCAGCGCCGATGGTACTTGGTGGGTAACTGCCTGGGAGAGTAGGTCATTGCCAAAGAGACTTTTTCATTTCTCTTCTCATCAGTTCGTTCCTAAGGTATAATCCCTTCGTTCACAGACCAGTCCGTTTCGATTGCCGTTTTGATCGGTTTCCCTGGCAGTCAAGGAGTGTGTACAGCGTAAAATTCTTCAGGATAGGTTATTGATCATCCAGGTTTTACGCGCCCTCGGCTGTGTCTGTGATAAGCCGAGTTTTTGTTTAATCCTACACATGAAAGGAGGTGAGGCAGTTGACGGTCGTTAATTTACGCAATAATGAGTCACAAGATCAATTGCTCAAGCGCTTCCGCAAAAAGATTGTTAAGAACGGTGTCTTGAGCACAGTTCGACGCAAGCGCTGGTTTGTATCCAAAAGTGAGCAACGCCGGATGGATCAAAAGAAGGCGATTCGACGTTACAAGCGGCGTGCTTATAAGGACTTTGAGTAAACCAGCGGTACGGGACTGGAGGTTTTATGGCTAAAGAAGAAAAAATTCAGGTTGAAGGGCTGGTTGTCGAGGCTTTACCCGGGACTCAATTTCGGGTGCGGCTCGATAACGGGCACGAGATTTTAGCCTATCTATCGGGCAAAATGCGCAAGTACTATATCCGTATCCTGCTCGGAGATCATGTAAAGGTTGAGATGTCTCCCTACGATCTAACCCGCGGACGTATTACCTTTCGGCAAAAGAAGTCTGGCGGGGAACCTGAGGCTATCGAATAACCAGTTCCGTCTGCACTCATAGAAAAGGACAGCCCCTGCATTGCAGGGGCTGTTTTATATTTAAGACCGTTATTGCTATGGCAAGGATTTGAAGGAATTGAGCACTTTCATGTAATTAGCACGTTCAAAAGCGGCTGGTTCTTTCACCGACTTCTGGCTCAGGCTGCCTTTTATTTGCATGATCGACTCGTATTCATGCCCGGTCATCCACTTTTCCATATCAGCCAATATACTGGGGACTCGGCGAATCCCATTTGCAAGTAGTTCCGAGGTTGTCATTGCCACGCTGGCACCAGCCATGCAGGCTTTAATTACATCTTCAGCTGTGTGGACACCACTGGTGAGGGCGAGGTCGGCTTGGATCTGCCCGTAGAGAATGGCGATCCAGCGCAATGGCAGGCGCAACTCGTTCGATGTGCTCAGGACCAGGTTCGGGGTAACTTCCAGGGTTTCCAGGTCAAGATCAGGCTGGTAAAAGCGGTTGAATAGTACCAGACCATTTGCGCCAGCTTCGACCAGGCGTTTGGCAATGTTGGGGATGGCAGTAAAGAAAGGGCTGAGCTTCAGAGCAAGGGGGATCTTAATGCTTTTGCGTACATTCCGGACAAGGGTGAGGTAGTTCTCTTCGATCTGGGTGGAAGTCATAGCCGGGTCGGTAGGGAGGAAATAGAGGTTGAGTTCCAGTGCATCCGCACCTGCATCTTCAATTACCTTGGCATATTTGATCCAGCCGCCGGTGGAGACGCCATTCAGGCTGCCAATGACAGGGATACTGACGGCCTGTTTGATTTTCTTGAGTGTTTCAATATAGGCGTCTGCTTTGAGTGTGTACTTTCCACTCTGGGGATAGAACGAGTTGATCTCAGCTGAAGATTCTGTGCCATAAAAAAGGAAATGGTCCAACTCAAGGCTTTCGTGGATGATTTGTTCTTCAAATAGCGAGTACATCACGATGGCTGCGATCCCGGCTTCTTCCAGTTTTTTGGCAGTTTCCACTTTTTCCGACAATGGCGAGGCAGATGCTACCAGAGGGTTCTTGAGTTTGAGACCAAGATAGGTCGTTGAAAGGTCAACCATTTCTTACTCCTTTGTTGAGTTTGTTTTGGAAAATGGGACAGAGGAAACTCTGTCCCATTTTGAACACTTTACTTCTCTTCCGGGGTCCCACCATAGTGCATGGCGGCAAGTTGGGAGTAGAAGTTCCATCGGGCCTTGGCGTCCTCGCCGGAAAGTTTGAGGAGGGTCTCAGCCCGCTCTTCGTCGCTCTGGGTCAACATGCGGAAGCGAGTCTCATTGTACATATATTGCTCGACCGGTATAGTCGGTTCTTTGAAATCAATCTGCAGCGGATTCTTGTCTTGCGCAGCCAGACGCGGATCGAAGCGGTAGAGCGGCCAGAGACCGGACTGAACAGCCAGTTTCTGTTGTTCGAGGCCCTTGGCCATGTCAATGCCATGTGAGATGCAGTGGCTGTATGCGATAATGATGGACGGGCCATCGTAGGACTCAGCTTCGATGAAGGCTTTCAGTGTGTGCTGGTCACTGTAGCCCATGGCAACGCGGGCCACATAGACATAACCGTAGGCAATGGCCATCAGGCCCAGGTCTTTCTTGGAAAGACCCTTGCCTGAGGCTGCAAAGCGAGCCACAGCGCCGCGCGGCGTGGATTTGGATGCCTGACCGCCGGTATTCGAGTAGACTTCTGTGTCAAGCACCAGTAAATTAACATTGCGGCCGGTGGAGAGAACATGGTCGAGACCACCGTAGCCAATGTCATAAGCCCACCCATCTCCACCGACGATCCAAACCGACTTCTTGACAAACGAGTCAGCGACGGCAGCCAGGTTCTTGGCTTGCAGGTTCTTGGAGCTGGCGAGTTTCTGCTTAAGCGCTTCGACACGATCGCGTTGCTGCTTGATTCCCAGGTCGGTGGTCTGGTCGGCTTTGACCAGGCTATCTACGAGGTCCTGGCCGAGTTCGTTGACGAAGGTCGGCAGGATATCGCGGGCATATTCGAGTTGTTTGTCCAGCGTCAAGCGGAAGCCCAGGCCGAACTCAGCATTGTCTTCGAATAGCGAGTTTGACCACGCCGGCCCGCGGCCTTCTTTGTTGAATGTGTAAGGCGTTGTTGGCAGGTTACCGCCGTAGATGGAAGAACAACCAGTTGCATTGCCGATAATTGCGCGATCGCCAAACAACTGCGACATCAGTTTGATATAGGGTGTTTCACCGCAACCTGCGCAAGCACCTGAGAACTCGAAGAGTGGTTCGAGCAATTGTGAATTCTTGATAGTGCCGAGATTAATAGTTGTGCGGTCAACTTCAGGCAACGACAGGAAGAACTCCCAGTTGGGAACTTCGGTTTCACGCAATGGTGGCTGTGAGGCCATGTTGATGGCTTTGCGGGCAGGGTTGGTTTTATCCTTGGCTGGGCAGGCTTCCACGCATAACGTACAGCCGGTGCAATCCTCAGGCGCCACCTGGACGGTGTAGGCCATGCCAGGGAATTCCTTGAACTTGGAGTCCATGGACTTAAAGGTCTTCGGGGCATTCTCGAGGAATTTCTTGTCAAACACCTTATGCCGGATGACTGCGTGCGGACAGACAAAGACACACTTGCCACACTGTATGCACAGTTCGGATTCCCAGACCGGGATCTCCAAGGCAATATTACGCTTCTCCCATTTGGTTGTACCGGTCGGGAAAGTGCCATCCACGGGCATGGCCGACACCGGGACGGTATCGCCTTCAAAGATGATCATTGGACCGAGCACATCGCGCACAAATGCTGGCGCTTCTGCCGGGACCGGGGCGCGGCGTGTTAAAGTACTGGTAACTTTATCTGGCACCTTGACCTCGTGCAGGTTGGTCAGAGTCTGATCCACCGCCGCAAAGTTCTTCAGGACAACCGCTTCACCGCGTTTTCCGTAGGTCTTCTTGATGGCTTTCTTGATCTGCTCGATGGCCTCATCACGCGGCAGGATGCCAGAAATGGCGAAGAAGCAAGTCTGCATGATGGTATTGACGCGACTGCCCATACCGGTCTTTTCGGCAACATCGTAGGCATTGATAGTATAGAACCTGAGTTTCTTCTCAATGATGTCTTTCTGAGCTTCCTTTGGCAGCTTATCCCAGATTTCCTCCGGGCCATCCAGGCTGTTCACCAGGAAGACTGCACCGGGCTGTGCAAATTTGGTGATGTCAAATCGTTCCAGGAAGGAGAACTGATGACAGGCAACGAAGTTGGCAGTGTTGGGCGTGATCAGATAAGGAGCCTGGATCGGTTTGGGACCGAAGCGCAGGTGTGAGACAGTCAAAGTACCCGCCTTCTTGGAGTCGTAGACAAAATAACCTTGAGCGTTGTTGTCGGTTTCTTCGCCGATGATCTTGATGGAGTTCTTATTGGCACCGACAGTGCCGTCCGAACCCAGGCCAAAGAAGAGGCAGCGCACGGTCTCGGGATGCTCTACCGAGAAATTCGGGTCATAGTCCAGGCTTGAGTGGGTCACGTCTTCATTAATCCCGACCACGAAATGGTTTTTGGGATCGGCTTTCTTGAGTTCGTCGAAGACAGCCTTGACCATGGCTGGGGTAAATTCCTTTGACGATAGGCCATAGCGTCCACCGATAACCTTAAGACCCTGCCGTCCATTCTCGTACAGGGTGCTGGTCACATCCAGATAGAGCGGTTCGCCGGATGCGCCAGGTTCCTTGGTGCGGTCAAGCACAGCAATCGATTTGACTGTCTTGGGCAGGGATTTGAGAAAAGCAGTCGTGTCGAACGGGCGATACAGTCGCAGACGAATGACACCAACTTTTTCACCCTTTCCAAGAAGATAGTGCACAGTTGCTTCGGCGGTCTCACCGCCGGAGGCCATAATGATAATCACGCGTTCAGCGTCGGGTGCACCAATATAATCGAAAAGGTGATAGGCACGGCCAGTCAGTTTGGCAAACTTGTCCATTGCTTTTTGCACAATGCCAGGGACTTTGGTGTAGAAGGGGTTGATGGTCTCGCGGGCCTGGAAGAAAACGTCAGGGTTTTGTGCGGAACCGCGCAGCACCGGGTGATTGGGCGAAAGAGCCCGGGCGCGGTGGGCGCGCACAAGCTCATCATCGATCATCGCCCGCAGGTCATCATCGGTCAACTGCTCGATCTTGTCAACTTCGTGCGAAGTGCGGAAACCGTCGAAGAAGTGCACAAATGGCACGCGCGCTTCTAATGTGGCAGCCTGGGCAATCAAAGCCATATCATGCGCTTCCTGAACCGATCCAGAAGAAAGCATCGCCCAGCCGGTCTGGCGGACGGCCATCACGTCGGAGTGGTCGCCAAAGATCGAGAGGGCGTGGGTTGCTAATGTACGTGCTGAAACGTGGAAAACAGTGCTGGTCAATTCCCCGGCGATCTTGTACATGTTCGGGATCATCAGCAGTAGGCCCTGGCTGGCCGTGAAAGTGGTGGTCAATGCACCAGTCTGGAGTGCCCCGTGGACAGCTCCGGAGGCGCCGCCTTCGGATTGCATCTCCACGACCAGCGGGACGGTGCCCCAGATGTTCTTGCGTTTTATTGCCGACCAGTCATCGGCAAACTCCCCCATATTGGAAGAGGGTGTGATCGGGTAGATCGCACAGATTTCATTGGTGCGATGGGCGACTGAAGCGGTGGCTTCATTCCCATCAATCGTAACCTTTTGGCGTTCCATATAGCTTTACTCCTTCAACTAGGATAACACAGGCAATTCTGTGTGGATCTGATGTACCAACATATGAGTGTATTCCCCCAAGTTTACCAGCGATAGTTATTTTATACCTAAATACTACTGCGACTTGTCACCAATAAAAATCGCTCTATTTCTGCTTTTCCAGGTGCTTGCGTGCGAGCAGGAGGGCTGCCAGAGATTTTGCATCCGGGATCTCTCCGTTTTCACACATTGCCAGCACCTCGGATATTGGGATGCGTACGACGGAGAGGAACTCGTCTGCGTCTGCCTCCAATGGATCGGAGCACAGGTCGGTCGCCAGGTAAGCGTACATGTATTCGGTGGAGTAACCGGGGGCCAGATAGAATCCGCCTAAAGGTTCCATTCTGCCCGCGGCCATGCCCGTCTCTTCACGTATCTCGCGCTGGGCGCATGCATCCGGGGCTTCGCCAATCTCCAGGGTTCCTGCGGGTAGTTCCAGGAGGTCCGATCCAACAGCATGCCGGTACTGGCGGACAAAAAGCAAATGACCATTTGCGTCGATCGGCAGGATGATGACCGACCCGATGTGTTCCACGATGTCGAACGCGGTCTCATGGCCATCCGGAAAACGCAGTGTATCACGGCGAACGGTGAATGCGCGCCCTGGATAGACAAGTTCAGATTTCAGCAATTCGAATGCCATTTGGTCTCCAAAAACAAACACCCAGGCGGGATCCGCCTGGGTGAACGGCGTTGCAATAAATTTACGGTATGGTTAAAGTTTGGTTAAAGTGCAACGTATAAGGAGATACCAGGCTGTTTGCAGCAATGATTTGCGTAGGATCAACGTTGCCATAGAGGCAGGCAACTTTATTTATTGTTTCATCTGATGATGTGACGGTATACGTGCCTGGATGGGGACGCAGAGCGCGATCGCCGACAAAGGGATTGCCACTCTGTGGAATTTGTAAAACATCGCCGGGTTGTAAATTATTTACAGTGGCAGTGGTAAGGTTGTTTACTGCAAGTAGTTCAGCTTGGTTGACGTTGAAACGGCGGGCGATACAATAAGGGAAGTCGCCTGATACGAGTGTGTAAGTTGAGGGATGTCCTGGCGTAGAAGTTGGCACAATGATGACCGGTGTGGTACCGGCTAATGGTGTGGTAACAGCTGATGGTGTAGTTGCAGCTCCAGTCGGCGGTACCAGCGGGAAAGTGTTGGGAGTGCCAAACGCCGTGGATGTGGGCAGGCTGCTTACAGGAATACTTGTTTGTGCCATGGCTGTCATCGTCTGGATCATTTGTGTGGTACCGATCATTTGTATCGATCCAATTCCGGTCGCTTGTTGCACTGTGGAGATAGCGCCTTTTGCAGTCGGTGTAGCCAGGGCTGGCAATATCGGTTGAGACGCTGCACGCTGACAGGAAACGAGCAAAAGCATTGCTGCCAAACAAAATATGAAGATCAACGATAATTTCTTGTACATTGTTTCCTCCTCCAAACGGCGTTCCTTTGATGGTTTCTGGGGTGATACTAGCACAACCTTTCTATATCGTCAAGCGGAAGGTTGCCATTTGAAAGCGTATAATGGCTATTTTTCCAGCCAAATCGTCACCGGGCCATCATTTTCGATCTCGACCACCATATAAGCACCGAAGATACCGGTCTGTGAGGGAACGCCCTGGGCGCGCAGAAATTCAGCGAATTTTTCTACGAGTGGTTCAGCAAGTTCAGGTCGGGCTGCCTCTGAAAAGGACGGACGGCGCCCTTTACGGGTATCACCATAGAGAGTGAATTGTGAGACAACAATTGCCGATCCCCTTACATCCAAAAGGGATAAGTTGAATTTGCTGGCAGAATCCTCAAAGATACGGAGCGTTGCTATTTTTTCTGCCAGGAATTTGGCCTGTTCTTCCGTATCCCCCTGTCCAATACCAAGCAGGACCACCAGTCCATGCCTGATTTCAGCCACGGGCTTCCCAGCTACGGTGACTTTTCCGGATATGACTCTCTGGATCAGGGCGCGCATATTTTCCAGCGGGGGGGTGTCAAATTATTAATCCAGGAGGCTACGGCAATTGCACTGCTGCCCGGACTTCCAGCATTGTCTTTTCGGCAATGGCCCGGGCGCGGGCAGCGCCGTCGGCAAGCACAGCCGGTACCAGGGCTGGCTGCGCTTCGATCTCAGCTCGCTTGGCGCGGAAAGGTTCGAGAGTATTGTTCACGCTCTCGGCAAAGCGTTTCTTGCAGTCCACGCAGCCAATGCCTGCCCGGCGACATTCAATGTTGATCATTTCAACGTCTTCTTTGGAGGTAAAAGCTTTGTGGAGCGTGAAGACATTGCACACATCTGGATTACCGGGGTCGGTGCGTTTTATGCGTTGCGGGTCGGTAACCATCATCATGACTCGCTGGCGGGTTTCCTCTGGTGTGGCAGCCAGTTCGATGTGGTTGTTCAGGCTCTTACCCATTTTCTCTCTGCCGTCTATGCCAAGTACTTTTTGCACCTCAGCGGCTTTCATTTGCGGTTCGATAAGCACGTTGGTCTTGTAGCGATAATTAAACGAACGGACGGTCTCGCGTGCAAATTCCAAGTGGGGGGCTTGATCAATTCCCACCGGTACGAGGTCTGTTTTATACAGAGCGATATCTGCGCTCATCAGCACCGGATAGCCCACCAATCCATAATTGACGTTGTTTGGGTTTTGGCGTACCTTTTCCTTGAAGGTCGGCAAGTCAGTTAATTTACCGAGCGGTGTCACCATTGAAAGGATGGTGTGCAGTTCAGTTACTTGTGGAACATGTGACTGGACGAAGAGAATGGTCTCCTCCGGGCGGATGCCAACCGCGAGCAGGTCGATGGCCAGGGCATAGGTATTTTGTTTCAGGTCAAGAGTGTCCTCGACGGTGGTCAGGGCGTGCAGATCCACGATGCAATAGACGCACTCGTAATCGTCTTGCAAAGCGACATAGTTTTTGAACGCGCCCAGGTAGTTGCCCAAGTGGGCACGCCCGGTGGGGCGGATGCCGGAAAAGACACGACCTTTTTTAGCCATAGTTGCCTCGCGAAAAGCAGAATATATTGGACCGAAGTCGTTAATCCTTTAGGAGCGCCTTCACCAGTTCCATCACTTCCCCTGGATTGACGTGTCGTCCGGTCTGGAGTTTGGAGTATACCAGCTTATCATTCACGGTGACTTCGTACCGGCCTCCCGCAGATGGGATGAGTGTAATACTCTCGATCTCTGGCTCGAAGTTTCCGAGCAGCTCGTTTGCCAGGCTCACGGCCCGGTCGGTGTAGTGTCAAACCGTACAATAGACAATCGAAATCTTTAACATAGGCTCAACTCCTTAAAGATCATTAAAAATTATACTGCTTCCTGACCAAATCGGTGCACTTTTGAATACTGATTCGAGCCTCTATTGGTTCATGGAGTTTCGATAGATTCGACCCTTTGACGCATGACAACCTTACATGTATAATCATTTCACATTCTTAATCCCAAAACAGATATCTTTTGAGGCTCAGCATGGCTCTGCGCGGCAACCTGCGCGACTTCACTATTACACAATTATTAAACCTCATTTACCTGGCAAATAAAACCGGGACTCTTGTCGTTGAAGGACCCAGCGAAATAGCCCAGATTGCCTTCCGTGATGGTAAATTGGCGTATGCCCAAATAAACCAGGAAGATAGCAGTCTGGCTTTTGTTTTACATAAAGCCAAGAAACTTTCCTTAGGTCAGTTTAGATCAATTCAACAACATGCTACCAATATCTCAGACAAGGAACTTGGTTTATTGCTCATCAATGCCGGTTACCTTTCGCAGGAAGATATCCTGAACAATCTCCAGCAGCATTTTACAGATATCATTCAGCGGTTGTTTACCTGGGTGGAGGGTTTTTTCCACTTCGATAACGACTCACTCCCACCCGACGACCGGATCAGCGTCCGCCTGGATCTTGAAAACTTGATTATCGAAGGCTCTCGTCAGATGCGCGAATGGGAACAGTTGCAGGATGAAATTCCCAGCCTGGATATGGCCCTCAAGTTCACGGACCGTCCCGGAACCAATCTGCGGAATGTCAATTTAAGCGTTGAGGAATGGCGGGTTGTTTCTTATATCAACCCACGTAATACGATCCGGCAAATTGCCAACACCACCAAAATGAATGATTTGGAGATCCGGCGAATCGTATATGGTCTGCTTCAAGCCGGCTTAGCTCAGATAACCCGGCTCGAAGGTGCAACGGTGCCGGATACCACAGTGCGTGTCTTCCCCTCGGAAGATAAAGAAGAGCAGAAATCGTTGGTCAATCGTCTTATTGCTAGAATTCGTTCTCTCTGATTTTTTAAGAGGATTGTTATAATGCAAACGGTTAAAATGGTTATTACGGGTCCATTTAACGCAGGAAAAACTGAGTTCATTCGCTCGGTCAGCGAGATTGATGTAGTTTCCACAGAGCGCAAGGTTTCTTCGGCTGCCGAAAAGTCAGTAAAACAAGCGACCACGGTTGCAATGGATTTCGGCCGCATCACTGTCGACGATGACCTGGTATTGTACTTATTTGGCACACCAGGTCAGCGGCGATTTGACTTTATGTGGGAGATTCTCTCTGAGGGTATGCTGGGTTTTATTGTCATGGTTGATAGCACCCGCCCAGAAACCTTCCGTGAGGCTCGATCCATCCTGGAGACCTTTCATGCTTACGCGCCGACTCCGTATGTGGTGGCTGCCAATAAACAGGATAAGAAGGAAGCCTGGGATATTGAAGATATGCGTCATGTCCTGCGCCTCGATCCCAAGATCAGACTGGTCTCTTGTATTGCAACCGATCGAGATTCGGTTAAAGCAATTCTGCTTGAATTGCTTTACAGCATCCTTTCAGAAATGGAGAATGGAGAGAAATAACCTCTCCCTTGTATTTTATCTGCCGTGTCGTCCATGGCTACCGACCAGGTTGGTGTCCAATATAAAGTATCTGGGCAGGGACGGCGGGTGATCCTTTTGCACGGATGCTGGGTTCTTGGGGACTCTGGCAGGAAAGGATGGCGTACCTGGGTGGGTACCGTCGCACCTTTGCTGTGGACTTTTGGGGGTTTGGCAAATCAGGTAAAAAGCGTAAAAGTTTTTTCGTTCAGGATTTTGTGAGTCTGGTTGATCAGTTCATGATGCTTGACGGCCCGGATCCGTCCATGCACACACTCAAGGATTTTCTTAACAAGGGCAAGCCAAACGCATGATATCTGAGCCGGTTTATTTCTACCCCAACCGCATAGGGCGGGTTGTATCGCTGGCGATGGAAGAGATCCTCGGACAAAAAGAGCTAAATACAATATCGTATCTTGCTCATTTTCCAATCCAGATTGATGGGCAACCTGATCACAGCGAAGACTTGAAATTCTCTATTAGAGACATCAGCCGACTTCAGACCGCCCTTGAAAGCGCATATGGACCTCGCGCTGGTCGGGGTCTGACTCAGCGTGTGGGGCGCGCCTGTCTGAAATACGGCTTGCGCGAATATGGCCCCGAACTTGGAATAACCGACCTGGCCTTTCGCCTATTACCTTTACCCAACCGGCTAGAGGTCGGGAGTGAAGCGCTTGTGCGTCTGTTCAACCAGTTCACCGACCATACCGTCCGTCTCGAAGTGGATAAAAAACATATAACCTGGCATATCGAGCGCTGCCCGCTGTGTTGGGAGAGATTGGCGGATGACCCCTGTTGTGTCCTGGCAGTTGGGTTTTTGCAGGAGGCTTATTTCTGGGTCAGCGGGGGCAGATACTTCTTTGTTGAAGAGAAAAAATGTATTGCGCGTGGCGACAGTACCTGTAGAATGGTAATAGACAAGACTCCAATGAGTTGATGCTATTCCAAAAATCATCCTTCAAACTCCCCGACACATCCATCCCTTTTTATTGCTGACGAGACCTTTGGTTTCTTTACCTACGGGCGTCTAAGGATCTATGGTTTAAATTGAAGGTGTTGGGAAAGGCACTTTATGAGGGCAAGCCGTTACTGGGTGTTCGGAACTTGTAGCGGTGGGTAAGTACTCCGTTATTGATCCTACTGCTATCATCCGAGGCCCAACAACCATGGGCGATAAAATAACCGTCAACGCCGGGTCGGGTAATGAGAACTGCACCATTGGAAGCAATGTCCATATTTCACAGGATTGCCAGTTTAGGCTACCCATAGTGGGGGATGCCCCCTTCCTTGCGTTTCGTGCTGCGCTCTTTATGTCAGAAATCATGGAAAATAGCATGGGAGCTCAAAATATTGCCTGCATTGTGTGCGATGGGGCGTAATACTTTCATTGGTGCGGGCAATACATTTCGGATTATAATTTAATTTCCGCAAAGTCGGCAGTGGCGAGAAATGATATATTAGCGATAGACGGAGGCAGCGGAGAATTCCTGGGCTCCGTGAGAGTCAACTTTAATTCTTGGTTCTCTACCGGGCAAGGGACGTACAGGTAGGGTGGATACTAGGAAATGGGCTTGGGAGGGCTGTTTTGATAGGTTCAGAGCGCGAGGCGACAGAAGAAGATTTCAGGATCGGGCGACAGGGTGCAAAACGGGTGCACCACTGCAGTTGAATGGGAGGCACTACTTTGGGAAAAGCACGCCTTTTGGTTGTCGAAGATGACAATGACATCTCCAACATGTTGAAGATCTATTTTGGAGGTCTGGGTTACGATGTGGATGTGGCCGCACGCGGAAGAGACGCCTTGAATAAAACGCGCCTGGTTCTACCACACCTGATCATTCTCGATATCATGTTGCCTGATATTGACGGATATGAAGTATGTTGGAATCTGCGCACCAGCACTCGCACCAGCCACATTCCGGTCATCTTCCTGACCCAAAAGGATGAGAAGAGTGACAAACTGCAAGGCCTCGAACTGGGAGCGGATGATTACATTACCAAACCTTTCGACATTGAAGAATTGAAGCTGCGTGTGATGAGCGCGATCCACCGTTCTGAGCGCGAAGCTCTTACAGACCCGCGCTCCGGGCTCCCGGCGGGACGGTTAATCGAGGAGCAGCTGCGACTCACCATCCGCCAGAACGATTGGGCTTATATGGACATTTGCATTAATTACTTCGATCAATTCAAGGATGTTTATGGTTTGGTTGCCGCAGATGATGTTCTACGGTTTGCTACCATGCTGATGAGCGAAATAGTGGATGAACTTGGAAACTCTAACGATTTTATTGGACATGCTGGTGGCAATAATTTTGTCGTCATTACAAACTATGAAGTCGTGACAAACATCCGCGATCGGCTTAAGATACGCTTTGCAGACGAAGTCCAGACACATTACGACTTTTTGGATCGTCAAAAGGGCTTCATTATGGCCGCCAATGCAGAAGGCCATGTAGAAAAGATTCCTTTGATGTCTTTTTCCATTGGGGTCGTGACTCATAAACAGCAATCATTTGCCGATATTCGTGAGATCACCGAGATGGCTGCGGAAGTTCGTCGGCAGGATGCGCCCAGCGCGGCGCCTGAGATATAATTCACATTATCGAGAGTTTCTCTTACCAGGGGTCCTGTTCAAACAAGTCCGTGCTTGTTTCGATGAGCAGCCCCGGCATCACCTCAGCTCTCCAAAATGATCCATATGACAAAAATATTGATAGCAGAAGATGAAAACGATATTCGTGACTTGATCACATTTACCTTGCGTTTTGCTAATTATGATGTGGTCACGGCCAGTAATGGCGAGGAAGCGGTGACTCAGGCTCGAAATGAAGTCCCCGATTTGATCCTGATGGATGTGCGAATGCCGCGAATGACCGGGTATGAAGCTTGTGCAGCCATCAAGCTCGAACCGAATTTAAAAAATATACCGATTATTTTTCTTTCCGCCAAGGGACAAGATTCTGAGATCCAGGCTGGACTTCAAGCCGGCGGGGTGGAATATCTATTAAAACCATTGGCCCCCGATCAATTGACAGCCCACATCCAGGCAATCCTGGCGCAACACGGAAAGTGAAGTTAACCCAGGCATGAGCGCAATGCTTCTTGACGAAAAGATTGAAAGAGGAATTGAAGCTAGAGTCAGCTGACCGCCTGAGGCCGATAACAAAGGGGTGGATAATTCGCTTCGGATGTTTCCTTGACATTCCTACCTCACTCAGGTAGAATACCGTTCGCCCAAGAATGGGCCTGTAGCGCAGTTGGGAGCGCGCCTCAATCGCACTGAGGAGGCCAGGGGTTCGAATCCCCTCAGGTCCACAGCCAGCGGGCAGCAGGCAAAATGCAGTAAGCAGCATACAAAATCGCCACCTGCGTTCTGATTACTGCCTGGTGAAAACCGAGTATGGGCCCATAGCGCAGCTGGGAGCGCGTCTCAATGGCATTGAGAAGGTCGCGAGTTCGAGTCTCGCTGGGTCCACCTGCAATCGCGATTAGAGCTTAATCGCGATTGTGCTATAATGCGGGAATAATTTGAAAGGCATGACAGGAGTAGTAGGTCATCCCGTCAGCGAGAAGGGAGAGCGAGGTGGAAGCCCTTTACGGTGCAAACGGGAGCGCCCCTGAGACCGAACTCGCCTGCCCTTGCAAGAGAGACTGCGCTGGTGAATCCAGTAGTCAGCGCCGGGAAAGCCCGTTATCGCGAATGAGTGACGTTATCACGTATGCGGGTTGGACTGTTCTTAAAATAAAACCTGCAATATGCAAATGTGTTGACGTAAACCGGGTGGTACCGCGGAGTTAACCCTTCGTCCCTGAGTGGATGAAGGGATTTTTGTTAAGATGAATGAAACGAAAGAAGGCGTGAAATGATAGAGGATACCAGAAAAAGATATAAGGCCCATCCCTTCCTTCTCGCGCGCCTCCACATCGGGTCCAATGGATAAAGTCTGATTCCAAATGCAATCCATTTGATATTCAACATCTCACCAAATTTATTATTAACAAGGATCAACCATGAGCGATTACATTCCCCAGGAAATCGAATCAAAATGGCAGGCTAAATGGGAGGTAGACGGGCTATATCATGCCGATATCGACGAGAGCAAGCCCAAGCACTATGCTCTGACCATGCTGCCGTATCCCTCTGGCGATCTGCACATCGGCCACTGGTATGCCTTTATCCCCTCCGACGCTCATGCCCGGTTCATGCGGATGAATGGGTATAACGTGATGCTACCCATTGGTTTTGATGCATTCGGACTGCCAGCTGAAAACGCTGCCATCAAGGAAGGCATCCATCCGATGAAGCGGACTTACGAAAACATTGAGCGGATGCGGAGCCAGTTGCGTTCAATGGGTGCCATGTGGGACTGGCGGCGCGAGGCCATTTCATCCAACCCGGAATACTACAAGTGGACTCAATGGTTCTTCATCCAGCTCTATAAGCATGGACTGGCCTACCGCAAACTGTCGCCGGTTGACTTCTGCCCGCACTGCAACACCACCCTGGCGCGCGAACAGGTATGGGGTGAAGACCGCCACTGCGAACGCTGCGGTACCCCGGTCATCAAAAAGAACCTTTCGCAATGGTTCTTCAAGACCACAGCCTATGCAGAAGAATTGTTGAACTACGAAGGCATGGATTGGCCCGAGCGCGTGAAGGTCTTGCAGACAAACTGGATCGGCCGTTCGGAAGGTGCGCTGGTTAATTTCAAGACAGTCCCCACCGGGGATGATAAAGGCGGCGAATCCTTTGAGATCTTCACCACCCGCCCGGACACGCTGTGGGGTGTGACCTTTATGGTGCTTTCCCCCGAGCACCCGCTGGTGGACAAATTAACGACAACAGAACATAAAGCCGAGGTGGAAGCCTACAAGGCTCAAGCTGCCCGCCAATCCGACATCGACCGCGAAGCAGCCGACAAGGAAAAGACAGGCGTCTTCACCGGCAGCTACGCCATCAACCCAGTCAACGGCGATAAAACCCCCATCTGGATCGCTGACTATGTGTTGATGACCTACGGCACAGGCGCCATTATGGCTGTCCCGGCGCATGACCAGCGCGATTTTGAGTTTGCCCGCAAATACGGGATTGAGGTTCGGGTGGTCATCCAGCCGAACGACACGGCCTCCGTGGATGGCGCAACCATGACCACGTGGATCCCCGCCTCTGGGACGATGGTCAATAGCGGTCCCCTGACCGGCACATCGGCTGACGAGGCTTTCCACGCCGCGGTCATGTTTGTCACTGAAAAAGGCTTTGGAAAGGGTTCCATCAATTACAAACTGCGCGACTGGCTGATTTCGCGCCAGCGCTACTGGGGCGCGCCCATTCCAATGATCTATTGCGAGAAGGATGGCTGGAACCCGGTTCCGGACACCGAATTGCCTGTGCTCCTGCCGGAAGACGTGGCATGGAAGCCCACCGGCGAATCGCCATTGAAACTACATCCCACGTGGAAACAAGCCAAATGTCCAATATGCGGCGAACCTGCAGAACGCGAGACCGACACGATGGACACATTCATGTGCTCGTCCTGGTACCATCTGCGCTACCTGTCCCCCCACTACGATAAAGGTCCGTTCGACCCGAAAGAATACGATTACTGGATGCCTGTCGACACTTACACCGGTGGCATCGAGCACGCCAACATGCACCTGATCTACACGCGCTTTTTCCATAAGGCTCTGCGCGACATGGGCATCACCGAAGGCTCCGAGCCTATGATCCAACTACGCAACCAGGGCATGGTGCTGGGCGAGGATAACGAGAAGATGTCCAAGAGCCGCGGCAACGTGGTGGCTCCTGATGAGCTGGTGGAACGCTACGGAGCTGATGCGGTACGCTCCTACTTAATGTTCTTCGCTCGCTGGGACATGGGTGCGCCTTGGAACTCCTCCGGTATCGACGGGACCGTTCGCTGGCTGAGACGTGTCTGGGCGCTGGTCATTGACCCGGCTCAGGCTACACCTGGAACCTGTTCCGATGAAACCCGGCGGATATTGCGCCGCCGTGTCCATCAGATACTGAAGCGCGTTACACGTGACTTCAAGCAGTTCGAGTTCAACACGATCGTCTCCGGTCTGATGGAACTGCTGAACGAGATGACTAAAGCCAGGGAAGCCGGGGTGTATGGCACGCCCGAATGGAACGAGGCCGTGGATATCTACCTGCGTATGCTGGCACCGGTGGCTCCCCATATTGCCGAGGAATTGTGGGCGCAGACAGGCCGGAAATACTCCATCCATAACCAAACCTGGCCGGCAGTCGATGAGGAGGCCGTCAAGGAAGGAGAGATCACCATCCCGGTGCAGATCAACGGCAAACTGCGCGACCGGGTAATCGTCCCGGCGGATGCCAGCGAGGAAGATATCAGGTCCGCTGCATTGGCGAGCGAAACAGTGCAGAAATTCCTTGGAGGCAAGCCGCCGAAGAAAGTGATCGTGGCGCAGAAGAAGCTTGTTAATATTGTAGTATAAATATCTTTGTGGCGACCAGTTGGTCGCCACCTTTTTTTGTTCCAGCCATACGATGCTCCTAAATGGTCAACCGGTAAAAAACCAGCTTCGTCAGGGGAATCTCCTCAACCTGCCTGAACCCCGCCTCTTTTGCCAACTCTTCCAAAATATCCGGAGCCAGACGGTGTACCAGTGGCGCGCCAATCTCTTCTTCACGATAAGCCCATTCCAGGATGCACACCCGGAGACATACCACGCGGCGCGCCTCACTCAATACCTGAAGCTGTTCGTCCGATTCATGCAGCAGTAGTCCCATGAAAACCAGGTCAAAGATGCCATCGGTAAAGGGCAGCGTCTCGGCGGTAGACTCGCGGAAATCACCCGCCGGCACATAGGTGCGGGCTGCCGGGAGCATTTCGGGATTGACGTCCACGCCGGAGACAGCCAGCCCGCGCTTTGCAAATGCCTCGGCAAATAAACCGGTCCCGGTACCGACATCCAGAACTGTCTTGATCTGGGCCCCTTCCAGGCACAAGGTGACCACTCGTTCCACTTCGAGACGGGCTATTCGTTCGGGATTGCGTAAACGGGAAATGTCGCCTTCAAAACGCTTTTCGTGCATAGGACCTCATGAATAGATCTGCCAGCCTCTTGGAAAGTGGTTCTTTAGCATGCCCTGCACGCGCTTGCCCCAACCAAGAGGCCAGCTGTCCACGGTGACGAGAGTCCAACCGGGCTTGCCTTCGGCGGGCAGGCTTTCGCCCCGTAAATAGGCAGCCATTTCCCGGCTGTCTGCTGCGAGAGCCAGTTCATTGTGGGCCTGACCTGGACGCAAGTACAGTGCCAGCGGATGGGCCGGCTCGAAACGCTCCTTTTTGAAGTTCCCCAGCCAGATGCCCGGGATTGTCATCCGCAACCCTTTCAGATCAGGAACATCTTCGGGCACAAAATATAACCGGTCTCCTTGCATGCGCAGGCGTTCGGAGGGGAAATTCACCTTGAGGGTCTCCTCCCGGAAAGTCTGCCACACCTTCCACTCGGGGGTTGGAATTTTCATCCAACGCGCGGGGAAAGTCAACTCGTTAGCGGGGCCGTCCTTGCGTTGCAAGAGGCAAGCGAAATGCCCCTCGCCGGTCAACCGGTGAGGGAAGAGCCTCACTGCACCGCGTAGAAGATCTGCCTCCGCGCCCAGATGGATCCATTCTGGATGCCCTGGCATGAAACCCGGCAACTGCGGCAACGTTTCCACTTCGAAATCGGGATGTTCCTGCAGGAACCGGGCCATGACAGCCTCGTCTTCTTCGGGAGCAAAGGTGCAGGTGGAATAGAGCAGGTGGCCACCTGGGCGGACAAGATGAGCCGCCACGCGCAAAATGTTCGTCTGGCGTACAGCGCAGCCTGCTACCATCTCCTCCGACCAGTCGAGTCGCGCCCCCATATCCTTGCGGAACATACCTTCGCCTGAGCAAGGCGCATCCACGAGCACGCGGTCGAAATAAGCGCCGAAATGGTCAGCCACCCGTTCTGGGGTCTCGTTGATGACCACCACGTTTGCCGTGCCCCAGCGTTCCATATTGACCACCAGGTGATTAATGCGTTTGGTTTTGATCTCATTGGCCACCAGCAGACCCTGTTCCTGCATCAAGGATGCGATGTGAGTGGTCTTGCCGCCGGGGGCGGCGGTCAGGTCCAGCACGCGTTCGCCAGGCCGGGGAGCGAGCAATTCCGCAGCCGACATGGCAGATGGGTCTTGTAAATAGTACAGCCCGGCCAGATGATAAGGATGCTTACCGGGTTCCCTCATTAGATCCCCCTTGCCGGTGGAGGATGGGTAAGGGGTGAGGGTAAACGCAGAATGACACCACGGAACACACTCCCCGAGCGGGAATGGGGAAATCTTGCGAAAGTCGTCTGCGCTCAGTTTCAACGTGTTAACCCGCAGCCCATGTGCTGGGTCATGCGTTAACGACTCGGCGAAGTCAGGATACTCGTCACCGAGGAAGCGGGACATGCGTTCAAGGAAAAGCGGTGGGAGGGGGATAGATCCAATCACAAGACGATTATAATAGCGTTATGCGAATTGAAGAGCTGAACTGGATGGATGTGGAAGAATACCTCAAACATGACGACCGGCTGATGCTTGTGGTGGGGGCCTGCGAACAACATGGGTACTTGTCCCTGCTCTCGGACGTAAAGATCCCGCTGGCTTTGGCGGACTCCGCCTCAAAACAGACCGGTGTGCTGGTCGCACCGCCGGTGAATTTCGGCTCCAGCCCCTACTTTCTCACCTATCCGGGCACGCTCAGCTTTCGCCTGTCCACCCTGATGGATGCGGTGGAGGATATCATCCGCTCGGCGTACGGACAGGGTTTCAAGCGTATATTTATCCTGAACGGGCACGGCGGGAACAGCGGTCTAAAGGCGCGCCTGACGGAACTTACCAACGAACTTCCGGAACTGAAAATGCAGTGGTATGCCTGGTGGATGGCCCACATTGTTGAGGAAGTAGCCATCCGGTATGAGCTCAAACCAAGTCATGCCAACTGGTTGGAGGCTTTCCCCTTCACAATCGTGACTGATTTACCTCAGGGCGAGAAAACCCCGCCCCGTGTGCCATCCGACATTATAGATGCGCAGACGGCTCGCGAAATCTACGGGGACGGGTCTTTCGGCGGTCTGTACCGGGCGTCACAAACGACAATGCAGGAGATTTTTGACGCTGCGTTGCAAGACATATTGCAATTGCTTAAATTTGAATGAGACTGGATGAGCATTTTATGAATTTTACCTGGGTTCTCTTGACGTAATAAGACCCGACAGGTATAATTCGGCTCCATTGAGAGATAACCATTAACTGCGACGTTCAGCGAGCGCTCGAGGCCGAAGGCTTCGTAGTGCTTGCTTTTGTGTGTCTCTGGCATCACAATAATGTTGGAGCAAGGGCGGTCTGTCGCAGGTGTTGAGTTTGCAAGATGAGGAGACGATCGAGTGGAAACCAAGGGACTCATTTCGTTACGCATCAGTCTTGCTTCTCCGGAAACCATTCTTACCTGGTCATACGGCGAAGTTCTAAAACCCGAAACCATCAACTACCGCCGCCTACGCCCGGAGAAGGACGGCCTGTTCTGCGAGGCTATCTTTGGCCCGACACGTGACTGGCAATGTTACTGCGGTAAATATAAAAACCCCCGTTATAAAGGCATCACCTGTGATAAGTGCGGCGTGGAAGTGACCCGCTCGTCGGTTCGCCGCGAGCGCATGGGGCATATCATGCTGGCTACACCTGTGGCCCATATCTGGTACACGCGCCGTATTCCTTCGTACCTGGGCATGCTACTCGACATCTCCCGCCGCAACCTGGACCGGGTGCTGTACTTTGCCCAATATATAGTCAGTTACGTGGACGAGGATGCCCGGCAGAAGGCCCTCAAGCGCCTTGAAGATGAAATCTCCGTTTCCGAACGCGAGCAGGCGGGAGTCATTAATTCCAAGATAGCCGAGATTAAGACCGCACGCGATAAGAAACAGGCTGAACTCCAGACTCGCAAGGTAGAGATGGAGCACCAGTACGATGAACAAATCGCCACCAAGCTGGAACCGATCATTCAAGAAGGCCAGCGGTTGGAACTCTATCTCCAGGATAATAAGGGCCAGGTGCTCAAAGAAGCCGTCATTTTTGGCAGCACGGGCACGGTGATCGTTGAAGCTGGTATTAAAGTTGGTGCGACGCATCTTGGCAAAGTACAGAAATTCGTCCAGGGAAAATTGGAAGCCATTGAGAACGAACTCAAGGACGAGAAACTGCGCGCTCTGGAAGCCCTCAAGATGGAAGCTGCGACGATCAAAGCCGAGGCTGACGAGCAGATGAATGCCCTACGCAGCCAACTGGAAGACCAGACGTCAACCAGTCATGACGCGAACGCCCGTCAACGCGATGAACTGATGGAACTACGCCCGTTCACCTTCCTGGGTGAGACCCGCTACCGAGAATTAAAACAACGCTGGGGCCAGGTCTTCCGCGCCGATATGGGCGCCGAAGCCTTCTACGATATCTTGCGCCGCCTCGACCTGGACAAGCTTTCTGAAGAACTCTGGCATGAAGTTAAGACGACCAAATCCAAGCAGAAGCGCAAGAAAGCTACTTCCCGATTGAAAGTGGTGGAAGCGTTCCGTCGTTCCGGTAATCGCCCGGAATGGATGATTCTCACCGTCCTGCCCGTAATTCCACCGGATCTGCGCCCAATGGTGCAACTGGATGGCGGCCGTTTTGCTACGTCGGATTTGAACGATCTGTACCGGCGGGTCATCAACCGCAATAATCGCCTCAAGCGCCTGCTTGAACTTGGCGCGCCGGATGTAATTGTCCGTAACGAGAAACGTATGTTGCAGGAAGCTGTGGATTCCCTGATCGATAACAGCCAACGCGGCAAAGCCCTCAGCCGCCGCGGCCGGCGTGAACTCCGCTCCTTGAGCGATATGCTCAAGGGCAAGAAAGGCCGCTTCCGCCGCAACTTGCTCGGCAAGCGCGTGGATTATTCCGGCCGTTCAGTGATCGTGGTTGGCCCGCAATTGAAACTCTATCAGTGCGGTCTGCCGAAGAGCATGGCGCTTGAACTGTTCCGCCCGTTCGTGATTTCCAGGCTGGTGAGCCATAATTATGCAGCCAACGTCAAAGGCGCCCGCCGCTTTATCGAGCGTAACCGGCCCGAAGTCTATGAAGCCCTCGAGGAAGTCATCAAGGACCGCCCGGTCCTGTTGAACCGTGCTCCTACGCTGCACCGCTTGGGTATCCAGGCATTTGAACCGATCCTGATTGAAGGCTCGGCGATCCAATTACACCCGCTGGTTTGTACCGCCTTCAACGCTGACTTCGACGGCGACCAGATGGCTGTGCATGTGCCTTTGTCTGATAAGGCCGTGCAAGAAGCCCGCCGTTTAATGCTGGCTTCCAAGAACCTGCTCAAACCTGCCGATGGCGAACCGATCATTGGTCCGTCCAAGGATATGGTGCTGGGTGTTTACTACATGACCATGCTTCACACCAAGGCGCATAAGGGCGATGGGCGTGCCTTCTCCGATATGGATGATGTTGATTTGGCCTACCAGATGGGTCAGGTGGATGTGCACAGCAAGATCAAGGCACGTTTGACCACCTGGTACGATGAAGATAATAATCGCCTGCCCGAGGCAGAGACACGTATTATTGAAACCACTGTCGGGCGCGTCATCTTCAACCGCGTCCTGCCCGAAAAAGTTCAGTTCATCAACCGCCAGTTGGAAAAAGGTGGTGTGAAAGACCTGATTGCCGAGGTGTACGAACTTTACGGCCAGGATGTGACAACTGAAACAGCCGACGAGATCAAACGCATCGGTTTCGAATATGCCATGCGCTCCGGCACAACCATAGCAGTTTCCGACATTACCATCCCGCCGGAGAAACAGGAAATCGTGGAAAAGGCGCTCAAGGATGTGGAGCTGGTGCAGCGTGACTTCCGCCGCGGTCTGTTGACCGAGCAGGAACAGAATGAACGCATCATCCAGATATGGCAGCAGACCACCACCGATGTTGCAAAGTCGGTACGCGATGCCATGGACCCGGACGGTAACCTGTCGACCATGGCCAGTTCCGGCGCGACAAAAGGTGGTTTTGGCCCCATTTCGCAGTTGGCGGGTATGCGCGGTTTGATGGCTGATCCGTCTGGACGCATCATCCCGATGCCGATCCGCTCGAACTTCCGCGAGGGCCTGACAGCCCAGGAATACTTCATCTCGACACACGGTGCGCGCAAGGGTCTGGCTGATACCGCCCTGCGCACTGCTGATGCCGGTTATCTGACGCGCCGCCTGGTGGACATTGCCCAGGATATCATCATCAACGAACCCGATTGCGGCACCCACCAAGGTGTCTGGATTCGCAGAAAGGATGATGTGGCTGGCCAATCCATGGCCTCACGTTTGTATGGTCGCCTGGTTGCCGAGCGTGTCCTCGACCCGAAGACGGGAGAAGTGCTAGCTGAACCGGATGAGGTTCTCGACCGGGAACTGTCACGCAAGATCGCAGTCGCTGAAGTAGCGGAAGTAAAGGTCCGTTCGGCGTTAACCTGTGAACTGACCCACGGTATTTGTGCCAAGTGTTATGGTTTGGACCTGGCACGCGGTACGATGGTTGAAATGGGGTCGGCAGTCGGTATTGTGGCTGCCCAGTCCATTGGTGAACCTGGCACGCAGTTGACCCTACGTACCTTCCATACTGGTGGTGTGGCTGCGGGCGGTGATATCACCACTGGTCTGCCGCGCGTTGAAGAACTTTTCGAGTCTCGCAAACAACCAAAGGGTGAAGCTGTCGTCGCTGAGATCAAGGGTACGGTGCGCATCATCCAGTCGGACAAGTATGCGGATATGCGCCTCGTCCGTGTCGAACAAAGCGAAATGATCCATGATGAGTTCGATGTGCCTAAAGAATGGAAGATCCAGGTTAAGGATGAAAGCGAGATTAAGGCGGGCGATATTATTGCCACTTTGGATGAGGCCTCTATAGCCGCGGAACACGGCGGCAAGGTACGCATCGAGAAACGCAAGGTATATGTTTCACGCGAACAGCGCGAAGAGATCGAACATGAGATCCCGACCACCCTGCGCCTACTGGTCAAGGAAGGCGAGCATGTGGAAGATGGCCAACCGCTGACCGAGGGTTCACTGAACCCGCATCGCGTCCTCCGCGTCCAGGGACGGGAAGCCTGCCAGATGTATCTGATGACCGAGATCCAGAAGGTCTATCGCTCGCAAGGTCAGAACATCCATGACAAGCATTTTGAGGTGATCATCCGCAAGATGTTGAGCAAGGTGCAAGTCGTTCGCCCAGGGGATACCCGTTACCTGCCAGGCGATGCAGTGGAACGGTTGGAAGTCCAGAGGGTTAATGAACAACTTCTGGCTGAAGGCAAGACCCCGGCCAAGTTCCATGAATTGCTTCTAGGTGTGACCAAAGCCTCGCTTAGTACAGACTCGTTCCTGTCAGCCTCTTCGTTCCAGCACACCATCAAGGTGCTGGCTGGTGCAGCCATTGGTTCTTCCACCGACCCGCTGTATGGGTTGAAAGAGAACGTTATCATCGGCAAGCTGATCCCAGCAGGGACAGGTTTTGTGCACGGACGCTTCGCCGCGGTCGAAAAGGCGCTGGCCCAAGCCGGTTCATCGCAGTGGACCGAAATCCCAGATGCCGGTTCGACAGACTGAAGATCCCTACGGGGCGACCAATTGGTCGCCCCGTTTTTTATGTAGCAAGAGGGGAAATTGGATTGAATTGAATCCGGAAATGATCAGCGTAACAATATTAATCGAGTCATCTCAAACTCTCTCAATTGATAACACTCGCCGAGGCGACCTTTTAGTGCTTCTGCCTTTTTCTCCTTGACGCTTTACCTTTTTCCCCGTAAGATAAACTAAAGATAGAACAAAATTTCCCCTTACCCCAGCCTCTCTCCCATTGGAGGAGAAGTGTTAGGGGTGAGGGCAGGAGTCACTATGGAACTCGGCCTTATCCGAAAAATTGATATTGACCGCGAGATGCAGGAAGCCTACCTCGACTACGCCATGAGCGTCATCGTTTCGCGCGCCCTGCCGGATGCGCGTGACGGCCTCAAGCCCGTTCAGCGCCGCATCCTGTATGCTATGTACGATATGGGCATCCGCACTGACAGCCCCTACCGCAAGTCGGCCCGCATTGTAGGCGAGGTGCTCGGCAAGTACCATCCACACGGCGACCAATCCGTTTATGAAGCCATGGCGCGCATGGCCCAGGATTTCTCCATGCGCACCCTGCTGGTGGACGGACAGGGTAACTTTGGCTCGGTGGACGGGGATCCACCGGCTGCCATGCGTTACACCGAAGCCCGTCTTGCCGCCCCGGCTTTGGATCTACTGGCCGATATCGGCAAGGATACGGTCGACTTCGCAGACAACTTTGATGGCACTCTCACCGAACCGACCGTACTTCCTTCTGCCATTCCGAATCTGCTGGTCAACGGTGCCACTGGCATTGCAGTCGGTATGGCCACCAACATCCCGCCTCACAATTTAGGCGAGATTGCCGACGCCTGTGTCTATATGCTCGAAAAGTGGGAAAAACTCGACGATGTCAACGTAGAAGATCTTATGGAGTTTGTCGAAGGCCCGGATTTCCCCACCGGCGGCATCATCATCGAGCAGAAGGACGAGGAAGGAATTGAAGCTGCCTATGGTAAGGGTCGCGGGCGGGTCACGATCCAGGCCAATGCTCACATCGAGGAGATGGAGCGCGGCAAGAGCCGCATCATCGTCACCGAACTGCCTTACCAGGTCAATAAGTCCAGCCTGATCGAGCGCATCGCGGAATTGGTACGTGACGGTCAGTTGGAGGGGATCACCGACCTGCGGGACGAGTCCGACCGCCAGGGCTTGCGTATTGTCATCGAACTGACCAAGAATGTCGAACCAGAGAAGGTACTGACTGCCCTCTATAAGCGTACTCCAATGCAGTCTACTTTTAGCATCAACCTGCTAGCACTGGTGGATAACGAGCCGCGCCTGCTGAATCTGAAACAGGCTCTACGCGTTTATCTCGACCACCGTCTGGTGGTGATCAAGCGCCGCACCGAATTTGACCTGCAAAAGGCGCGCGCCCGTGCGCACATCCTCGAAGGCTACCTTATAGCCCTGAAAAACCTTGACGAGATCATTGCCCTCATCAAGGCCTCGCCGGATGTGGAGACCGCCCGCACGCGTTTGATGAAACGCTTCAAGCTTTCGGACTTGCAAGCCAATGCCATCCTGGAAATGCAATTACGCCGTCTGGCGGCTTTGGAACGCAAGAAGATCGAGACCGAATACAAAGAAACACTGGCACTGATCAAAGAACTGGAGAGCATGCTGAAATCCTCAAAGAAGATGCGCGGCGTGGCTGCAGAGGAATTGCTCAGGGTCAAGGCCGCATATGGTGACCGCCGCCGGACGCAGATCGTCAGTATGAAGGGCCGAAAAGCAAAAAAGGCACCTCTGACCGCGGCCGAGTTGGTGCGCGAGCAGGTGGTCTGGATCGGAATGACCGCCGACGGGACGCTTGCCCGCACCCGGGACGACAAACCGCCGCGTCTTTCCGGTTCGGAAGCTCCCAGACTGCTGGTCAAAGCCAATGCCACTGACACGGTCTACCTGGTCAGTGAGCGCGGGCTGGCGGCGGCCGTGGCCGTGCATACCCTGCCGGAAGCTGAAAAACTGGCCGACGGTAATCCTTTCAACAAACAGTCTCCGCTCCAGATCGACGAAATGCCGGTGGCGATGTTTGCCCTGCCAGCCAGAAAATCCGAACTCCCAGAGGAAATCACCCTCCTGACCGTTACGCGCGGCGGGATGGTCAAGAAGAGCCTTGTCAGCGAACTACCCGGGCCTTCGGCGCAAACCTTCCGGCTGGCCAATGTCAACGATGGTGACAGCCTGGGATGGGTGGGACTGACCGATGGGAAGAAGGAAGTGTTGCTGGCAACTGCCCTTGGCATGGCGATCCGCTTTAATGAGGAGGACGTCCGCCCGATGGGGCTGGCTGCCGCGGGCGTCAACAGTATCAAGCTGGGCGTGGGGGATGAAGTCGTCGGAATGGAGCTCCTTCCCGGAACAGGCGACCTCTTCCTGATCGCCTCAGACGGTAAAGGCAAACGGGTGGAGGTGAAGGACTTCCCGTCGCAGGGACGCTATGGCAAGGGTGTGATCGCCTGGGAACTGCCGCGCGGGGTCAAGTTGGCCGGGCTAGGGATGGGCAAACCGAATGCCATCGTTACGCTGCATCTGCTCAAGGCGGCTCCGAAGATGGCACGCCTTGACGATGCCCCCCTGCGCAAGCGTTCTGCGTTGCGCGGCGAGACCGTGGTGGATGTCAAGGCTGGAGACTCGCTGCTGGGGTTGACCGAAGGTTGGGCGGTGGAGAGGTTTGTGGTGGTGGGAAAGAAGGAAGAAAAGAAACCTGCGGCGAAAAAGAAGTAATCCTTATTGCAAGATTACCACCCCGAGCCATTTATTAGCGCGGGGTGGTTGATTCAGGAGATCGGTTATTAGGGTGGTGTAATTCGCGAAAGCGGCTGCCGGGTAGGGATGGGCCGCTTGCGGTTCATTGTGAGCATGGCAACGATTTGGATTTTAAATGGATCTGGCTGGCGGCATTTCCAGTCTATAGCTGCGTTTGTTTCCTTACTGCGAGTTCTTTTTTCTCATTCATTTGTAACATGTAAAGAGCCGTCCCGGCGCTGCGGCCCAATGTGGTAAGGTCGGCCAAGTGGTCGCGTGAATAACCGCGGCCTTTGGTTCGTGGTCCAATGGCCAGAATGCCCACCAGGTCATATACCTTCAGGCGCGGCACGGTGAGTGGCACGAGCAACCTGAAAGGCCCACCTTCCGGTAAAGGAAGTGCTTTTCCTTCTTCCAGCTTTTTCAAAATTTCTCCGGAAAACTGGAATTTATTAGCATCTGAAGGATGCAGATCGTTCACTTCTGCCAGGGTTATTGCCGTTCGCCCCTGGAGAAATAATGCCCCGCTGGTGCTCTGTAAAAGCGCCGGGACTTTGTTGACCAGGGTATGGCCCAGGTCGGTAGGGGTCAGGTAGTTCCACATTTCCGGTTTCAATTCCACCAGCGCTTCGCCGTAGTCGATCCGATCCTTATAGAAACGGGTATTGACCCATTTCTCGACCCATTTGCGGACTGGCCGGTAGATCGCGGCCACTTGCAGGCTCGATAACAACGCTCCCAACCAGCCGGCTTGCTTATCGAGGAGCTGTTGGGAGGCATAGTTCAATACTTGTGTCGTAATAATCCACACCAGCATCAGGAATAGTGTTACCAGAGTATAAACAAGCGTACGGTTAATATATAAATCCGTATCCCAGAGTCTGTAGCGATAAATGGCGACAACAAAGCTGAGATCCAATACCAGTATCGGCAGTGTAGCCCCCGCTTTTATGAAAAGGAAAAACAAAATATATTGTGCATACGTTAAATGTGATGGTAATAAGAAGACAGCCAGGTCAAGTATGGCAATGATTGAGAAACAGGCCACCACCCCAAACACGACACGTTTGGTTTGCTGGCGCTCGGTCGGGTTGGAAACACGCCGGTAACGATAAACCTGGGCGAATGCACCCAGTGCAAAGAAACCTATCCATAGGTAGAAATCCCAGAGTGCGTTGCCAATGGTTTGCAGATTCAAAAAATCCACCACTGCCGGTACGAGAAGAAGAATGGATACCCAGCGTGTCCAGCGCGGTTCGAAATGGCCTGTGGGAAAGATGAAAAAAACAACGAACATGGATACCATTCCAACCATGTAGATCAAATTGTTCATGAACGCCACATGCAGCCTCCGCGTGCCGTAGCCGACAGGTGTCAATAGAAACGAAGCGAAGGCGATCATGGAAAAAGCGATCAGGATGACCAGCCAGTCATCCGAACGACGGAAAAATACAAGCGGGCTTGATAGAATGACCCCTAACGCCAACAGGCAACTGAACACAATGTTGTAGATAACAAGGAACCGGGGGGATAAATGCATTTGCGCGAGCAACTGGATAAACCTGCCTGCATAAATAAGGGCAACCTGGCGTGGAGAGTGGTTGTCGCTAAGGACAGTGATCGTGACTGAATCCCCAATCTTACCAATCATCAATTGGTTGGCCTGATCCGCCGATGTAACTGGAACTCCATTGATTGAGATCAAAACATCCCCATTCCGGATGCCTGCTCCAGCAGCATCACCCGCCGGGAAAACGGAAACGATTAATTTCTCTTCGGCACCCTGGCGGATCGCAACGCCAATACCTCCCTCATTCCAACTTGCAACAAAATCTTGAAAACCTACAAGAAAAAAAATTAAGACAAGCGAGAATATGACAAAAAAAGCCCCCCGTGCCATCCAAAGACTGGTGCCGGATAGCTGCCGCCCATGACTTTTATGCCCTTCTACGGCAGTATCCTGTAAAGGTTGGTCCACCATTTTAGCCTCCACAAAAGTTAACCAATGGCATCAGCCTGCGGTAAAAGAATGCTTATTCGCCTCGGCCTTCTATTGGTAGCCCTGCCAATCCCAGTTCTGGGGCGATCCTGCGCATGGCAGTGATGACATTTCCAACATGCTCCCAAAGTTCAATACCGAATTCGGCCGCGGCTTTTTGGATCTCGTCACGGTTGGCTCCGGCTGCAAAGGCTCTGTCCTTCCATTTCTTTTTAACAGACGAAGGTTCCAGATCCAGCAGGGAACGGGACGGACGGACGAGAGCCACAGCGGTGATCAATCCGGTTACTTCATCGCAGGCGTAGAGCGCCTTTTCCATGCGAGTCTGGCGCGGCACACCGGTATGGTCGGCGTGGCTCATTACCGCGTGGATAATTTCATCAGGGACGCCTCGCTGTCGCAGGATGGGTTCTCCAGCCAGTGGGTGGCCCTCGAGGGTGGGATGGATTTCCCAGTCAAAGTCGTGCAGCAGGCCGGTGACTGCCCACTTTTCCGCATCCTCATTAAATTTTGCCGCGTAGAAGCGCATGGCAGCTTCCACTGAGAGCATGTGCTTGACAAGGTTGTCGTTCTTGACGTATTCATGGACAAGGGCAAGGGCTTCGTCGCGGGTCATAATCTTCTCAGGAAATCATGGAAATATTGGCTCCGGGTCACCCAGCACGGGGACAGGGTGGCTAATGTTCACATCCCACAGGGCGGCGGCAGAGGCGAGCAGTTCACGCGTATTCCAGTATAGCACGGAAGACTTTCTGTAAACCCGTTGGTCGGCTTCCACGCCCACCGAATCAACCCCGAGCTTGTTGCAGAGGTAAATGGCGCGCGGAAGGTGGAAGGCCTGCGTTACCAGGATGGCCTCGCTCACGCCAAAAATAACCTTCGCCCGGTAGCATGTGTCGTAGGTGCGCCTGCCGGCATAATCGAGCACGATGGCATCCTCCGGGACGCCGAGCGAGAGGGCCACCTGGCGCATCACAGCCGGTTCGTTATAGTCTACAAAACGGTTGTCTCCGCTCATCAGGAGTTTTTCGACTTTTCCGGAAAAATACAAATTGGCGGCGGTCTGGACACGGTCTTGCAGGACCGGGGTGGCAATCCCGTTGCGCAGTAGTCCCGCACCAAAGACGATCGCTACGCGCCGGTTCGGGACATCTTGGGCTGAATATATTCTCGGGCGTGCATATAAACCGGTCACCAGGCGTGAGGTGATCAGGATGAGAAACCCAATAACAGCAAGAATAAATAGAATTTTCAAAAACATCTTAAGGATGCGTTTTAGCACAATCGGTATTCTACCATGCAAAAAAGGGAGGCTTTTAAGTAACCTTAATGCAAGTGCCGTTCTCGTGATAAATAAAAAAAACCCGTTTCCAGCAGGAAGCGGGTTTCAAGTTCGAGAATGATCCTATGTTAACCGTTTACGTACTTCAGAACTTAGAAAGTCCATGGCCCAGACCACGATCACAATCGCCCAGATGGCGGTGCCAGCCTGGTGGTAGTTGAGAAGGTTTATCTTCTGGCTCAGGTAGTAACCGATGCCGCCGCCCCCGACAAATCCGATGATGGTCGATATGCGGATGTTGATATCCCAATGGTAGATAATGAAAGAAATGAAATTCGGGACAACTTGGGGGATGATACCGTACACTACCACTTGGAAACGGTTGGCGCCGGTGGCCTGCAGGGCTTCGAGCGGACCACTGTCGATGCCTTCGACGGCCTCGGAGAAAAGCTTCCCGAGCGAGGCGATTGTCACAACCGTGAGCGCCAGGAAACCGGGGAAGGAACCAAAGCTCAACCAGAAACCGAAGATGGTCGCCATAACCAGCGGGTCGTATGACCGTAACAGGTTGAAGACCGACCGCGAAATGTAATAGATGGTCGTTCCGACCGGACCACGCTTGGTGACATTACTGGCAGCCAGGAAGCTGAGCGGTGCAGCGATGATGGTTGCAAATGTGGTTGAAAGTAGTGCCATGAAGAAGGTGACAAACATCGCCGCCAGAACGTCATGGGCAGCCTGGCTGGGTTTCAGGTTGCCGACGGAGGTCAGAGTTTCTACTGCCAGCTTGGCGGCCACACCGTTGACGGCGGCAGCGATAGGACGCGATTCCACTTCCGAAGTGAAATGGCCTTTGGCATCCGTGGTGGCCTGCACAGCTGTGAGGACACGCCCGTCCGGCATATTCCAGCGAACCACTACGTCGGAATTGGGCGCCATGTTGAACCCTTCGAGAATGAACTTGACCTTCGGGTCGGCACACATAATACTTGGCACGAGGCGCGGTCCGCTCAAAGGGATCTCCGCCTCGGGGGCAGAGCCGCATGGGATTGGGAAGGGAGTTTCGATGGTGATGGTAGTCTTGTCATGGGTAAAGAAATCTGGCGTCAGGAAGGCCAGGATGATGTCCTTCCCATTTGGCAGGTTTTTCGCCAATTTGACAAAATCCACATCGGTGACCCGCCAGGAGATAGCGAAAGCCGCCACGATTAGCAGGCCCAGGATAATGTTGAGGGTGACTTTTCCGGGAGTAGGGCGGTTATCCATAATTAGACCAGCCTTTCCCGTATCTTTGCGCTGAAATAATCAAGCAGCATCACGATCACGGCAATTGTAATGAACAAGGCTCCCACTCCCCGGAAATTGTTGATCCGGATGAGCTCGATCAACAAGAAGCCGATCCCACCGCCGCCCACAAACCCGATGATGGTTGCTGAGCGCACATTGATGTCCCAACGATAGATAGTGAATGCGGTGAAGGGTGGGACGATCTGCGGGATGACTGCATAGCGCACAACCTGGACCCAGTTGGCACCCGTGGCACGAATGGCTTCAATGGGACCTGGATCGATGCCTTCGATCACTTCCGAGTACAGTTTCGCAAGGGCAGCCACCGAGTGGACTGCCAGTGCCAGTACACCTGCAAACGGTCCAAGCCCAACGATCACAACAAATACGATGGCAATGATCAGCGGTTCGATGGAGCGCAAAATGTTGAGGAGCGTGCGCACAATGAAGTAAATGGCATACGTGAAGGGATTCCCACTCATCAAGTTCCGGGCGGCCAGAAAGCTGACTGGAATGGCAAGCAGAATAGCCAGGGCGGTGGCCATTAGAGCCATGCCAATGGTCTGCAGAGCACCTTGCAGTACCCGGCCTCCAACATAGGAGAGTTCGAAGCCTCCCAGAAGGCGGGTCTGCTCCAGGTAAACCCGGTGAGGCGGTGACTGGGTAACATCCGGGACGGCTATTGTGGCGGTAGTGGGAACTTTGAATGAAGCAGTGAGGGTACCGGAGCCGTCGGTGTGTGCTACCAACATGGCTGCCTCCCCCGGTCCGATCATCTTAACTGAGCCGCTGGGATCTTCCCACCATAAGTTCGCATCGGTGTTGGGCCAGAACCCACTGGCAGTAATGGTGAGGGTCTCACCGATATCAGCACAGGCAGGCGTGATTGTGACCTTTTTGCCATTCTCTTCATTTATCCCACTTACACTTCGGCCGGGCAGGCAAGGGACCATCACCTCCACCCAGGCTTGATTGGATTCAGCGCGTTTCTGGATGAAGTCCGGGTGGAACATGGGTCGCATGATTGCAATGGCGCGATTGATATCCGCTTTGCTGAAATCAACCCCAACCACAGCCAGCCCGATCCCAAACATGGCTACAAATCCAAAGAGGATCGGGAGTAGGACCGAGAATGTGCGTCCTTGTCTGGCAGCACAGATGGCATCCCAGATATTCCATAACCAGATAAGGACCGGGGCAAGATACCAGATCGGTTTGCCATACCAAGCAACGATGCCACTCGTGAACAGCATACCCAGCAGGACCGCAACCCCGCGGTACCGAAGGCCGGCGTAGAATTGTCCCAAACCGGGGATGAGTGTAGAGAGTATTCCTGAGAGGACTGGGGAATGTTTTTTGTTCATTTCCACCCTCATACCGTGGTGGCGCGCACTTCCTGTGCTTCCTCGCCATAGATTTCCTTGAACTTGGCCCGGTCGATTTCCGTTGCGGTACCCTCGAATACTTTTAATCCGTCCTTGAGGCCAACTACTCTTGTTGCATAGCGGTGCACAAGATCCAGGAAGTGCAGTGAACAAATGACGGTAATCCCTTCCTTGTTCAACTGCTCGAGATATTGCAGGATCGAGTGCGACAGGACAGGGTCGAGGCTGGCAACAGGTTCGTCCGCAAGGATGAATTTAGGCTCCTGCATAAGTGCCCGGGCAATCCCAACCCGCTGCTGCTGACCGCCCGAGAGGGTATCGGCGCGGCTGTAAGCCTTATCAGGAATCCCCACTCGCTCGAGTGCCTGCATGGCCCTCCTTTTCTCCTCTTCCGGCCAGATATTCAACAGGCTGAGCCAGGGGTTGGCATACCCGAGTCGTCCTGACAGGACATTGGTCATCACGCTGGAACGTCTCACTAGGTTGAACTGCTGGAATACCATGCCGATATGCTGACGGATGTGAAGTAATTCTGTCGGCGAGGCGGCGGTGATATCCGTTTTGTCCCAGTAAACCTTGCCTTCGGTCGGTTCGATCAACCGGTTTATGCAGCGCAGCAAGGTGGACTTGCCGGAACCCGAAAGCCCGATCACCACCAGGAATTCACCATCTGGTACCTCAAAGCTGACATTCTTTAATGCCACTGTGCCGTTGGGGTACACTTTGGTTAGATTTTCAATTTTCAGCATAGTCATTCTCACAGGAAAAAAATCAGGGAGGGCAAAATGCCCTCCCTGATTTTATAGAAAATATTTATTTGTACGTCAAAGGATCGTAGCCAGCAGCTTCAAGGTAAGCCCGGAAATCATCGTAGAAGGTGTCGTCAACGATTTTCAGACCACCAATATCATAGCCGCCGCTCTTGAGCAGGGCTCTGCCGTCGTCGGTGCTGGAGAGCTGGACGAAAGCATCGGTCAGTTTCTGGCGCATATCCGCTGTGAGGCTGGTGGCGAAGGAGACATTGTCATTCGGCAGGATCGGGTCAGAGACGTAAAGGACCTGTACCTGATCGTTGACATCCGGGAAAGCTTTGGCGACCGCTGTGCGGGCATCAATATAGGTGGCCCCGAAATCGCATAGTTCGCCTTTTGGGCTCAAATACAAGGCATTGATGACCTGCGGGTGGCCCTGGGTGAGGACCGGGGTCTTAACCGTGACGCCGGCTTTGGCCAGCACACCCAGCGGGATCACGTAACCGGAAGCGGACAGAGGCTCGACCAGGCAGGGGCGCTTGCCGTTGAACTGCGCCAGGGCAGTGGCTGCATCCGCCGTGTTCGTCTTGGTGGTGGCATCATAATAGGAGGTGAACATCGGGGTGCCGTCGGCGTTCTTGCGCTTTGCATTGGCTACGATCTGAAAACCATAGTGGTCGGAGCCATTGCGGAGGACTACCAAGCCGACATCAGCATAACCTTGGGTCTTGGCTTTCATGTAGGCCAGGATGGGCAGGAAGGCGACTTGAGCCTGGCCGGAGCCGAGAGCTTCCACCGTGGCGGCATAGCTGGCCGGAACAACAACCGTGATGCTATAACCGGTCAGTTCGGTTAGCTTGGCAGCGATGGCATTTCCACCGGCCTGTAATTCCTGGCTGGTAGCGGAGGGGGCAAGGGCCATGATGATCGGGTCTGCGGCTGTGCCCAGGGGATTAACGGTCGGTTCTGCGGTCGGCGGTACTGCAGTAGGCGGGACTGCTGTGGGGGGAACTGCAGTGGCAGGAACAGCAGTTGGCGGCTCGGGGGTCGCGGCGGTGCCGCAGGCTGTCAGCAGCATAACTGCTGCAACCATTAAGGAAACGAACACAAAAACTTTTTTCATACTTCTTCTCCTCTCGTGAGATTTGGGATTTTGGGGATCTGCCCCAACGACTTTCCCATAATAGCTCTAATTAACAAATATGGCAAGTGACATGACTCATATCTCCTTTATAATCATGACATGTCCAAGAAAAGCTCTTTGCATTCTTCCAAATTCATTGTCGGGATCATTCTGATCCTGACGGGTATTGCAGCTATCTGGTTCCTGGGGAGACTGGTCACCACCAGCATCAACAACACCCTGAATCCTTTACAACAGGCGAATCATAAATTAGGAACTCAGGTTGCCGACTTGTTGCACCCCACGCCTACGATCATTCCGGACCCGGTCACAATCATCAATGAAGTTCAATCGCTCGCCCGGCTGGAAACGATTCGCTATACTGTCGAGAAAGTGGTTACAGCAGAGGTCAACCAGGGCTTGCTTGGGCCCCTATTTGGAGACCGTTTACTGTTCGTGGCGCACGGTTATGTCATTGCCGGGATTGACATGAGCAAGATCAAGGCGGTAGATATGTGGCTCGTAGGTGAGATGCTTAATGTCCGCTTACCGGCAACGGAAATCCTGGCCGCGACGCTTGACAACGACAAGTCGTATGTTTACGATCGGGTGACGGGTGTGTTCACCAACGGCGATCCTACCCTGGAGACCCAGGTCCGCCAGGTGGCCGAGGAGGAGATTCTCAAGGCCGCCATAGCTGACGGGATCCTTGACCAGGCAACCACCAATGCCCAAACCTATCTGCGCTGGTTCTTTGAAACCTTGGGATACAAGCAGATTAACTTCGTACCCCCCTCTCCGTAAAAGGGAATTTATCTGATAATAAAAGTTGAAGGCATAGTACCTTCAACTTTTTGTTTTTGGTTCCACTCAGTGGAGTTGTATTTGTCGTTAACCAGTTGTCCGGCGCGTGTTTTTTCTTGCAGACTGAGTTCGCCCGGCTGGAGTTCCAGGGCGAGAACAGACCGGAAGGCAGCGGCGTAAGCCAGTGAGGCTTCATTCCAGGAGACAACCCGCCCCAGGACTTTTTCCACAGTCGTAGCCCGTTCCAGAAGATGACTGGCGGCGCGGCTGCGGGCCTCCTCGTCGGGATAGACCAGAACCTGGAGAATTCGAGTCAGGTCGCCACTTAGCGGCAGAGAACCGTGTTGGAGGATACCTTCCTTGCGGCGGGCTTGTGCTGAACCGACCAGTTTCTTGCCTCCGGTGGTGATCTCAAACGTGGACGGGACTTCGAAACAAACCGGGTTGGGGGCCTTGCTGGCGGTTCCAGCTCGTTCCTGAACTTCCACCGGCAATTTGAGCAGGCGCAATGCCTCCACCAGAGCCGCTGCCAGACGGCTGTATGACTCGAGCACAGTCCCAGCCACACGCGGCTCATCGAGTGGAGCGATCACTGAGTAAGTGATCTCGTCGGTGTGGAGCACGGCCCGCCCGCCGGTTGGACGGCGCACCATCTCCCAGGCGCGCTTTTGCAGGCGGGGAAAATCCACATCAGAAATAGCTTGGGCATAACCGAGCGAGAGACAGGCAGGCTCCCATGCATACAGACGCAGGGTCGGGAGTGAATCGCCCCGGCCAACGGCTTCGAGGATGGCTTCATCGACGGCCATATTCCATGTGCCGTGGGCGGGAGGAGTGGTGAGCAAGCGCCAAACAGTTTTCATCCGGCGACCGTCCTGAGTTCTTCTGCCGCCTTTTCCACGATCTCGGGGAGAGCCTCTACAAGCGGTGGGCGGACAGGCCAGAGCGGGAAGCCATGCTGTTTTGCTAACAGTGCTTTAAGTAGGGGAGGAAACGGCGGATATTTCTCCAGGATATGGCGGATTTCCGTAACGCGCCTCTGGTGCAAAGATACCTCCTTACCGATCTGGAAAGCGTCCCAGACCCGGCGTAGCGCTGGGGAGATCAGATTTGCCGGAGCGGTAATACAGCCCCCGGCCTGGTTCTCCAGCGCCAGTTGCAGGAAGGAATCGGTACCCGTCAGCACCAGCAGGTCAGAACCAAATCGTTTTCCCAGTAACCGGGCAAATTCGGTTTCATGCGAAGAATCTTTAATTCCTGCGAATTGACGCGGGAAGGTGTCTTTAAGTCGGGCCAGCAGGTCGGGTGAGAAACCGATCCCAGCCACACCGGGGAAGTGGTAACCGAGCAATACCCCGTCTTGCGGGACAGCTTTGAGGAGGAGTTCACGGAAGTAGCGAAACAAGCCTTCATCTGTGGCTTTACGGAAGTAATAGGGAGGCAGGACAACAACACCATCGTAGCCAAGGTCGAAAGCGGATCGGGTCAGCGAGATTGTTTCGGCGAGACTGGGCGTCCCGGTCCCGGCGAGCAGTTTACAGCTACCGCCTTGAACCGGTTGAGGCATCGCGCGCACCCCGAGTGCGGCATGTAAGATCCCGGTACGTTCCTCTGGAGAAAAGGACGGCCCTTCGCCGGTGGTTCCCAGCATTAATATACCGTGGCAGCCGCGCCCGGCGAGGAAACCCAGCAGGGCTGGAATGGCATCCAGGTCCGGGGAACAGTCCGCTTTCAGCGGGGTAACAGCCGCAGCGAATACACCAGCCAGGGGATGCATTATTTGACCTCATCGAGAAAATCTTTAGCAGCCTTCTGCGGCGAGACGAGTTTTTGCCCCTCGGAGTGCAGGTAGCGCTGGCGATCGAGCACCCACAGGTACATGTCGCCTTCAGTCTTGCCGGGGAACTCTTTCAGAATACCGCTGCGCCGGATATTGTTGATGATGGGTTTGTATACTTTATCATACCAGTGCGCCACAGCCTCCTCATCCGAAATATCACGTTTCAAATCCAGTCCCATGAAGTAGCGGTGAACGGCAATGTGCTCGAGCATCAGGTCGAAACCATCTGGAATGGTAAGTTTGATGTTAGCTTTTGGCCGGATGCGATCCAGCCCGGTATGTTCGAGGAAGTACACTTTTTCCCCGAGGATTTCCAGATCCTCTGGTTTGAGGTCGGGAGTGATATTGACTTTGGTAGAGCACTCACGTACTTCGGCATCTATGGCCAGCTGCCCCTGTTCACGTGCCACCGAGACGCGGTGATGACCATCCACCACGAAATAAACCTCACCGATTTTATACAGGACAACTGGAGGAAGATTGATATCCTGATAGAAGGCGCGGTCAATACTTTGCCAGCGATTGGCGACCTGGTCTTCGAGGGGTAAAAAAGCGCGGTCGAACTGGTGGTAGCGATTAAGGCTGCCTACGATTTTTTTAACTTCCACCGTCCGGACGCCGCGATAAATTGGCCCGCCGATGTGTAATTTTTCTTTGACTTCATCGTACGAAAGCAAGGTGGTTGGTTGTCCGCCCAGGATGTTGAGGATACGGTTCCAAAAGGCCTTGAAACGGGCATGAGCAAAATCGTTCTTCACGCGGCCAGCGATATTATCGAACATTTGGTTCCACCTCAAGAAGCCTATATGGATAAACATTGATAACGGTTGTGTTTCCTATCCGTGTCACGGGTGATAGGAGATTGCTCTTGTAAACCAGAGTGTGTCCGTGCAGGAAATAGCGCGGTTTGATAACCCGGATGAAATCCCGAAAAGCCGAGAAACCGACATGGGCCGGGTCATTGTCGTCATGGATGCCTCGTGGGGGTGAATGGGCGATCATGATGTCTAATGCGGTACCAGATTGGAGCCTCTGTCGTAACAGGCCCGGCAAGAGCGATAAAACTCGCAAATACATCTCTTTCTGGCTATACTGGTTGGGTGGGACGGGCTTATAGCGGATGCTTCCGCCAAGCCCAGCCAGGTTAAAACCTTTGACGTGTGCCACGCGCTTGTCGAGAGGATCGCAGCCGTTTGCCCGCGCCGCCTGATTTCGCTCTTCATATTTCGGGTCATGGTTGCCAGGGACGTATAACAAAGGTACATTCAAGGCTGTGACCAGAAATTCCAAGTATTCATAAGGCAGGTCACCGCAGCCAAGGATCATGCCTACGTCCCGGAAATTCTCTGCGAACTGGGCAGAGAACAGACGGTCTACCACCTCATCACTGACGGCTAATATTTTCAAGAGGATGCTCCAGTAGTATTTTGCCTTAAAGTCTATTTCCGCGCAAGACTGGATTCCTGGGAATTCTCGGGCCAGGCTTGAAAAAAAGATAATCTAGGCTGGGTCTGCCCTCACCGCCAATTTTTTAGGTGGGAAGATGTAAAACATGTTTTTTGAAGGGAAGTTGGCAAGATCCTTGTTATTTCAATCCATTACTCTTTTAAGGAAGGTAAATAGGGAATGGGGCTTCAGAATATCAATTTCATAAAACACTGCCAGATAGATTGCCAATCCAGACAGGGATGGCTATAATTCAATCAGTTCACTAAATAGGAGGTTATACTGGAGACCCATAAGATCACACCGCCCAATGAAAACGAGTCTCAAGAAGACCCAACAAATGCACAATTGACTTCGGGGGTAACGCTTGTTCACCGCTATGTAATCCAGGAAGTTATTGGCGTTGGAGGCATGGGTTCGGTTTATCGCGCCCGTGATCTACATTTCCCCAGTGTTGTCAAACTGGTGGCGATTAAAGAGATGATTAACCGTGCTCCTGACCCACTGGTCAGAAAAACCGTTGTCCAGAATTTTGAGCGTGAAGCCAATATCCTCGCAACCCTCAACCACCCCTCCATTCCCCCGATTTATGATTATTTTAGTGGAGACAACCGTTCTTACCTGGTATTGGAATTCGTCCATGGCCATGATCTGGAAGCCATCATCAACGAAACAGGCGGTTTCCTGACTGAAGAACGCGTCCTAGGCTGGGCCATCGAATTGTGCGAAGTGCTCTCCTTTCTCCATTCCCACAAGCCCGATCCGATTATTTTTCGGGATATGAAGCCATCCAATGTTATGGTGAATCCGACCGATCACATCATCCTGGTCGATTTTGGGATCGCGAAACCATTCCAGGTGGGGCAAAAAGGGACGATGATCGGTACTGAGGGGTACTCTCCACCCGAGCAATATCGCGGTGAGGCCGGGCCTCTGGCCGATATCTATGCACTGGGTGCAACCATTCACCATGCCCTCTCCCGTCGTGATCCGCGCCTGGAGCCACCTTTTTCCTTCAGCGAACGCCCCCTGCGCAAGATTAACCCGGCTGTTTCTACTGAATTGGAAGCTGTTGTTAATACTGCGCTTCAATATAACCCTGAAGACCGTTTTAAAAGCGCCGAATCAATGAAAGAAGCCCTTGTGGCTGCAGGGCGCAAAACTGGGATTTTGAATAGCACCAGCGTTGGCACAACCAATTTCCATTCATCGGCTGGGATTAAACCCTTGTGGGTTTTTCAGTGCGAGGATGAGGTCCGGGGTGCACCGTTGTATTATGATGCCTCTGTCTATATTGGGTCATATGATCATAATCTCTATTCCTTGAATGCTACCGACGGTAAATTGAATTGGAAGTATGCCACTGATGGCGGTGTTGTAACCCGCCCGGCGGCCTTTGAGGGCGATATTTTTATCGGTTCTGAAGATCAGCGCTTGCACGTTATCAGCGCCCGCACTGGTAAAGTGAACTGGACATATTACACAGAAGGTAGGGTACATTCTTCACCGCGCATTGCAGAAGGGCATGTTTTCTTTGGTTCTGATGACCAGCATATCCACGCTGTTAATCTAATGAGCGGACGGGCCGCCTGGCGTTTTGAAACAGCCGCGCCGGTACGATCCACTCCTTTTGTTGCGCATGAATCCGTCTTTGCCGGCTGCGAGAATGGCGATTTTTATTGCGTGGATTTTCGCGGCGAAATGAAGTGGCATCACAAGGCCAAAATGGCTGTAACTTCCTCGCCATGTGAAGCGGATGGTGTGGTCTATTTCTGTTCACTTGACGGCAGTTTTTTTGCACTCGATGCTCGCGCTGGTTGGGTCATTTGGCGCTTCCGTATGGGCAAGGGTTCCGTTGCTTCACCGTATGCAGCTGACGGACTGATTTTTATAGGCTCTGCCGATGGAAACATCTATGCCATTGATGCTCGTACGTCCAAAGAAACATGGCGGTTCAAAACGGAACATCAGGTAAGCAGTTCGCCTGTTGTTTACAAGGACGCCCTCTATTGTGGATCAGCGGACGGGAACATCTACTGCCTTGAAAGCCGTACGGGGCGTTTGCGCTGGAAATTTACCACAAAGGCTCCAATCACCGGCTCCCCCCTAGTTTATGATGATATTGTCTATATCGGTTCTACTGACCATTTCCTATACGCTTTACTTGCATAAAGATGTTTGTCCAAGGAGACAATTGTGAAACCATTCTTTGATCGGTTGCGTGGAAAAAAGACCAAACCTCTCAAGGCACAAGATAATGTAAGTACCATTCCCCTGTCAGGCGAGAAATTTGGAGTGGATTCAACCCGAAGTTTACGGATTGAACCACAGCAATTAATCTCTGGTTGTGGACAATCAATTGGCAAACAGCGTGACCATAACGAAGATTGTCTGTTCACCTTTTCAGTCACGTCTGGTGGCGAAACCAATAGTTCCCCGCTTGGGCTTTATATTGTAGCGGACGGTATGGGGGGGCATCAATATGGCGAGGTAGCCAGTGCTGCAGCAGTACGGGCGATGGCTGATTACCTGCTGAAGCGTTTTCATGCCTACCTGATCAACCCCTCAGAGGAGATGGAAGAACCACTCCAGGAGATGATGCGGGCTGCCATCACCGAAGCACAGCGGGCTGTGACCAAGGCTGCTCCTGGCAGCGGTACCACGCTGACGGCTGCCCTGGTGCTTGGTCAGCAGATGACCATCGGGCATGTCGGTGACAGCCGCGCCTACTCCCTCCGTAACGATGGATGTGTTGAAGTATTAACCCGCGATCACTCTCTGGTCAAACGCCTCGAGGAGCTTGGTCAGATCTCATCTGAGGAAGCAGCTACCCACCCAAACCGAAATGTCTTGTATCGGGCTCTTGGTCAAGGGGAGGTGCTGGAACCGGACATCTTTACGATCTCCTTCCCTCAACCGGGATACCTACTCCTGTGCAGCGATGGGTTGTGGAGTGTGCTTCCCGATGACACCATTCGTAATCTTGTTTCCGCTGCGCCTACACTTCATAGTGCCTGCCAAAGCCTGATAACTGCTGCCAACGACGCAGGCGGACCTGATAATATCAGTGCTGTTTTGGTGCAGTTGATCGGCTGATGACAAATAAACAGGACTACTACACACTTCTTGGATTAATGCGTAACGCCTCAGCGGAGGATATTCGCGAGGCATATTTCAAAGCTGCGCGTCGCCTTCACCCCGACAAGAACACTGCTCCGGGTGAAACGGAGATATTTCTTGATGTCCATGAAGCATACGAAGTCCTCTCGAATCCCAAAAAACGTGCAAAGTATGATTCCACTTTACTGCCCGAGAAACCGGCTGATATTCCGTTGGATCAGCGCCTGCTATTCAGCCGCGAGAGTTTGGTGCGTTTGACGGAACCGCAATTGATATATGTCCTTATGGAATTTTCCCATCCGGCTAATTCGCAGGCTGCTCCTGCACCATCCCTGAACTTATGCCTTGTGCTGGATCGCTCGACTTCTATGCGGGGGGCTAACATGGATGTGGTCAAAGCCACAGCCATCCAGATTATGCGCAAGATGAAACCGCAGGATATTTTCTCGGTGGTTGCCTTCAGCGACAAGGCAGAGGAGATCATTCCGGCCAGTCCGAGCACAGAACTGAGTAAATTGGAAGCCCGCATTCATATGCTGCAACCTTCTGGCGGGACGGAGATTTTCTCCGGTCTTGAAATGGGGTACAATGAAATTCTCCGTAATGTGCATCATGCCCAAGTTAACCATATTATTTTACTTACCGACGGACGCACATACGGTGATGAAGATAAATGCATTAACCTTGCCCACCGTGCTACAGAACAAGGTGTTGGAATTAGCGGTCTGGGTATCGGTTCAGAATGGAATGATAATTTTCTGGACGACCTGGCTTCTTGTACAGGAGGCAGCAGTATGTATATCTCCCGTCCCCAGGATATCCAGAAGAACTTACTTGACAAATTCAACAGTCTTGGCAGTGCATATGCCGAAGAAACCCGCTTGGATTTTAAGATTCCGGAAGGAATTGAGTTACGTTATGCTTTTCGTCTTCAACCTGAGGCGGGTGTACTCTCTTTTAATAGCCCGATGATGTTGGGACCGATCGTCCGTGAGAATAATCTCAGGATACTTATGGAATTTGTGGTTCAACCTGAGAGCACCCTGCAAGAGGCAATTACACTTTTAGACGGGAAAATTACGGTTTCCCTGATGGATGAACCCTCTCCGGCCAGACCGATGCCCATCTGCCTGATTCGTCCCGTTACTGACGAAGCACGCACAGAAATCCCATCCCTTGAGATTGTGGAAGCGCTTACGCGTTTGAAACTTTATCGCCTCCAGGAACAGGCACGTTTGGAAGTCACGGCTGGAGATTATGACCAGGCTTCTGAACATTTGAATCGTCTGGCCACGCATCTACTTGCCCAAGGCGAGCGCGGCCTGGCGCGAACAGCACTTTTGGAAGCTGAACACATTCAACAGGATAAGTCCTTTTCCCAACAGGGCCAAAAAGAGATAAAATATGGGACACGCGCCCTCTTGACCTCAGGGAGGAGTACTGAAGACTAATGATTATTTGTCCAAATTGTCAGCATAAAGAGATGAGTGGCGCCATTTATTGCAGCGAATGCGGAGCCCAACTCATAGATATGACCATCACGACCCATAAAATTTTCACTGCTGAAACCCGTCAGGCGTTCAAGGATTCCACCGGCCAGGTCCAGCCAATCCCCCCGCCCGAGAGTTTGCAATCCTGGATTTCCCTGAATATGATCGAAAGTGGTCAGATTCTGCCTCTGGCTGATCGCACTGAGTTTACCTTGGGACGTTCAGCAGAAGCTCAGCCCATTGTTCCGGATGTGGACCTGACGCCTTATAATGCTTATGCCAATGGCGTCTCGCGCCTGCATGCGGTCTTAAAATTGGTCCAGGATCAAATCATTATCATGGACTTGGGTTCTTCCAACGGTACTTATCTGAACGGTACCCGGCTGATACCTTACGTTGAAATGCCTGTGGTTCATGGGGATGTCATTTATCTGGGTAAACTTAAAATGCAATTGCTGATTGAATAGAAAAGGTTGGTTTGAATGGCTCATTCGGTAATCATCCATATTTCAAACGAAGACCCAATTTGTGGCGAATTGGATCAACTTCCTACGGGAAACGATACAGTTATAACTGTCCACAATCCTCGTCGGCGTGACGGAAAAGATGTCCATTATTTGAACAACGAGGTTCTCACCGTCATCTGGCCTATTAATCAAGTCGCTTTTATTGAAGTGTTGCCAAGCGAGGGTGAGGAACGCATCATTGGCTTTGTGAGAGAATAAGTATGGATGAAGAGACCTTGAAACGGCGCAAAATACTGGTGGTGGATGATGAAGAGCGCATGGTACGCTTCATCCGCCTGAACCTGGAACACGATGGCTTTGTCGTAATAGAGGCTTTTAATGGAAAACAGGCTCTCCAGCGCCTGCGCGATGCAACCCCTGACCTGATCCTGCTTGATGTAATGATGCCAGACTTGAATGGTTTTGAAGTCTTGGAGATGGTCCGAGAGATCAGTAGCGTTCCGGTCATTATGCTCACTGCTAAAGGTGAAGAAGATGACCGTGTCCATGGCTTGGAGAAAGGAGCCGACGATTACATTACCAAACCGTTTAGCCCCCGCGAACTGGTCAGCCGTATAAAAGCAGTTTTACGCCGCACCGAAGGTGCCAGCGGTGGTATGCATGGGCTGATCGAAGTTGACGATCGGCTGAAGATAGATTTTGACCGCCGTGAGATCTGGCTAGAGGGAAAGATCGTCAAATTGCGGCCCACGGAATATCGACTGCTTTATCACCTGGTGCAGAACGCCGGGTGGGTGATTTCCCATGACCAGCTGCTCTCCAAGGTCTGGGGTTATGAGTACCGCGACGAGCCGCATTACGTCCGCCTATACATTAACTATCTCCGCCAAAAACTGGAAAAGGATCCTGCCGACCCCAAGTACATCCTGACGGAACGTGGTGTGGGTTACCGTTTTGTAGACTTCCGCCGTGAAAAAACAGATTAGCCGACTTTAGTCTTGACAGGCGGATTGCGCCGCCGTATACTCTTTTCAACAATTGAACGGGGAGCCCGTGTACCGGGCTGAGAGGAGGCCAGGAGCCTCGACCCGCAGAACCTGATCCGGATCATACCGGCGGAGGGATTATCGTTTGTAATCGAACATCCTCCCCGGCGAGGATGTTTTTTATGTCACGTGCGGTCATATTTGTGAACGGTCATATTCAAGACCTCGAACGGGTCCGTAAGTTGATTCGTTCCGACGATCAGTTAATCGCTGCCGACGGTGGGACGCGCCACGCCTTGTCCCTTGGACTGAAGCCAGCCTTTATCATTGGCGATTTGGATTCTCTGGCAGAAGATGATCGCCGTAAGCAGGAGGCTACCGGTACCGAGATTCGTCGCTTTCCTCGCGATAAAAATGAGACCGATTTCGAACTGGCTCTGCTCCATGCCGTGGAAACTGGATACCGTGAGATCCTCGTTGTCGCTGCTTTGGGGGATCGCCTGGACCAGACACTTGGGAACCTTGTTTTGCTAACAGGTGCTCGATATGCGACGCTTAACGTTCGCTTTGATGATGGCGTGGAGGAAGCTTTTTTCACGCGTGGAAGTTGCCAGGTCCGGGGTGCAGTTGGCGATATTGTCTCCCTGATCCCCTGGAGTGGAGAAGTTTCAGGTGTAACCACTCTTGGGTTGCGCTGGCCCCTGCGCGGTGAGACACTCTACCCTTACAAAACGCGCGGCATCAGCAATGAATTGCTGGTTGAGAATGCCTCTGTCTCCCTGGATTCGGGTTTGCTGCTCATCGTCCACAGACGCACCCTTTGATTTTTAAAGTTGGAGATTCCTATGAAACGAATCCAATTTGTTGTCTTCCTGCTCCTGGTGACGCTCCTTTCTGCATGCTCTCCCAAAGGTCCTGTTACGCTGACTGTGATGACTCACGATTCCTTCGCTGCCAGCCAATCGGTTATTACTGCTTTCGAACAAGCTAATAATGCAAAAGTGGTCTTCTTGAAAAGCGGAGACGCCGGTACGGCGCTTAACAAAGCTATTCTCACCAAGGATGCACCTCTGGCTGACGTGTTCTACGGTGTGGATAATACCTTCCTCTCCCGCGCTATCGATGCCGATATTTATGAACCCTACGCATCTCCGCTCCTGGCGAAGATCCCTGCAGGATTCCAACTGGATACGCAAAACCTTGCCTTTCCGGTGGATTACGGCGATATTTGCATCAACTACGATAAGGCTTATTTCACAGCACACAGCCTTCCGGTCCCGGTCAGGCTCGAAGATTTGCTTAGGCCCGAATACAGGAATTTGTTGGTCGTCGAGAACCCGGCCATTTCCTCTCCCGGCTTGTCTTTTCTACTTGCCACAATTTCCAAATTCGGTGACCATGGCTATCTCGACTACTGGAGGTCCCTGCGGGCTAACGGGGTGGTGGTGGTGGATGACTGGAACACAGCTTATTACACCAATTTCTCTGGTTCCTCGGGGCATGGCTCCCAGCCATTGGTGCTCTCTTATAACACCAGCCCGGCGGCGGAAGTGATCTATGCCAGTTCGCCTGTTATAGATGCGCCCACCGCCTCCATTCTCGGACCTGGCACCTGCTTCCGCCAGATCGAGTTTGTTGGCATCCTGAAAGGAACGAAGCATCTTACCCTGGCTCAAAAATTCGTAGACTTTATGCTCAGTCAGCAGTTCCAGGAGGACATTCCTCTCCAGATGTTCATGTACCCGGTCAATCCGGATGCGAGCCTGCCGCAGGAATTTACCCGCTATGCTGAGACTGCTGTTCAGCCTGCCACTCTTGATCCGGAGGTAATTGCCACCAACCGCGATAAATGGATTGCCGACTGGACCGCGGCAGTGTTACATTAGCTCTTAAGAAGGAAGGGCTCTCCCATCATGTCAGTCCTCCACGAAAGCGTACATGCAGAAGGAACTACGAAATTCAGAGTCTTTGTACCTCCGTGGTTAAAATCTGTACTGCCATGGCTGGGTGTCTCTGTTTTTCTGGGCTTATTCTTTTTCTACCCCCTTACCCGTATTCTCTGGCTGGGTCTGAATCCCGCTGCATTTAAAACTCTCGACCTCGGCTCCCTTCGTCTTGCTTTCCACTCCTTGCTTTTTACTTTTTACCAGGCTGCTCTGTCAGCCATTCTGACCCTTGCCCTTGGACTGCCCGCAGCCTTCGTGTTTGCTCGTTATACCTTCCGCGGGAAGTTTCTCCTGCGTGCTCTGACAGCCATCCCCTTCATGCTGCCAACGGTGGTGGTTGCGGCTGGGTTCAATGCTCTGCTCGGTCCACGCGGCTGGGTCAACCTTGGCTTGATGGAACTGCTTCACCTTCATGCTGCGCCGATTTCAATTGTCGGAACGCTCGGTGTGATCCTTCTCGCCCATGTTTTTTATAATACGACCATTGTCATCCGCCTGGTCGGGAATGCTCTCTCGCAGCTCGATCCGCGCCTTGAGCAGGCCGCCCGCACTCTAGGAGCACAACCCTTTCGGGTCCTTAGCCGCGTCACATTACCGCTATTACGTCCGTCAATACTGGCAGCGTCAGTACTCGTTTTCATTTTCGACTTCACCTCGTTTGGCGTCATTCTGCTTCTGGGTGGCCCTGGTTTTTCCACACTGGAAGTGGAGATTTACAAGCAGGCCACGCAGATGTTTAACCTGCCGTTGGCGGGATTGCTCTCGCTTATCCAGTTGATCTGCACGCTGGCGTTTTCCATCTTGTATAGCCGGATTGTGAGGCGAAATAGTGTGACAAGCGCATCGCGTAGCGCCGGGGCCAATCTGCAGCCAGCCAACTCGTTTCGCCAAAAACTCTTTCTCGAAGGTATGATCTTGCTGTTAATGGCATTGTTCATCCTACCGCTGGTTTCCCTGCCACTGCGTTCCTTGACCCGCCTCGAAGCTGACCTCGGTCAGCGCGGCCAAGTTCGCTACGGTATTACTGGTGATTACTATACCGAACTCTTTATCAATCGGAGTGACTCGATTTTCTATGTACCTCCATTCCAGGCGATTGGTAATTCCCTCGGCTATGCAGCCTTGACCGTAATATTATCCCTGATCCTGGGTTTTCCGGTCGCTTCGGCGCTGGTACGCCCCAGGCGCATCGAGAGGCTGCTGGATCCGTTCCTGATGCTGCCTCTTGGTGCATCTGCCGTAACGCTGGGGCTGGGATTTATCGTCACGTTCAATAGACCTCCGCTGGCGCTGGTTACTTCGCCGCTGCTTGTCCCGTTGGCACACACGCTGATCGCCCTGCCGTTCGTTATCCGCAGTTTGCAGCCTGCCCTGGCCTCCATCCCGGACCGGTTACGGCAGGCGGCAGCCTCTCTCGGAGCCTCCCCGCGCCGGGTCTGGTTTACTGTGGATTGGCCCATGGTGGCACGCGCAACCCTATCAGCGGCAGTCTTTGCCTTCACCATCTCGCTGGGCGAATTTGGAGCCTCCTCACTGGTTGTCCGTCCGGAGTACCCGACCTTACCTATCGCGATCGCCCGCTTCCTGTCCCAACCCGGCGGGATGAACTACGGCCAGGCGATGGCGATGGCAACCATCCTGATGATCATCTGCGGCGCGGGAATATTGCTCATCGATAAACTGCGTCTCCCCGGCGCAGGCGAATTTTGATTATAGAAGTGGACATGTGTGTCCACCCGGGCAATATCTCGTAGATCTACCCCTGCAAAGGAAATCATGTTGAAACTGCACGAACTCTACAAATCTTACAATGGTCAGCCGCTTCTGAACGGCATTTCCTTCACCGTCGCCGTGGGCGAGACAGTGTGTTTGCTTGGCGCTTCGGGCAGCGGTAAGTCCACGTTGCTGCGTATGATTGCCGGGCTGGAAACACCCGAGCAGGGACAGGTTCTCTGGGACGGGGAGGACCTGGCCTCCGTCCCAGTTCACCAGCGAGGTTTCGGGCTTGTTTTTCAGGACTACGCTCTCTTCCCTCACCTAAATGTGACGGAGAATGTGGCTTTCGGCTTAAAGATGCAAAACTTGACTGTCGATGAAATTTTTCTGCGTGTAGCCAATATCTTGGAAATGGTCAATCTATCCGGCTTTGGGGATCGCCGCGTCACCGAGCTCTCGGGTGGCGAGCAACAACGCGTAGCTCTGGCGCGCGCCCTGGCTCCCAGTCCACGGTTGATGATGTTCGACGAACCCCTGGGCGCCCTCGACCGCAGCCTGCGGGATCAGTTGATGGATGAATTGCGCCACATCCTGCACAAGAGCAGCGTCCCGGCAATTTACGTCACCCACGATCAAGAGGAAGCCTTTACACTGGCTGACCGGGTACTCCTGCTCCACGAGGGCGGAATTGTCCGCAGTGGGACGCCGGAACAGGTCTGGAGTGATCCGGGGTCGGTCTGGGCAGCGCAGTTCCTGGATGCGGGGAACGTGGTCGCAGGTATTGTCAGGTTAAACAAAAACCCGTTTCAGGTTGAGACGTCCGCTGGATTGTTTGAATTGAATTGCGAGGTAGTCCCGGTTTCAGCACATCATCCCGAATCTCTTCCGGGACGGGACGTGCACGTGCATTCGGTGGGTGAACAGATCAATTTGTTGGTCAGCAGGCGCGGAGTCCAGCAATCTGCAGGTGGGAAAGTGAGCGGAGTCGTAGTCGATGTTGTTTTCCGCCAGGATGGCTTCAAAGTCACACTGGATAATGGTTTGGATTTTTATCTTCCAAAGGCACCCCTTCTGGGGGAGAAGATCTATCTCTCCATTCCAGCAGCAGGAGTAAAAATCCTGCAATGAAAAAACCTATCTCCGTTAACAAACGCAAGGCGCGAAGCGAAGAACCCTGACGCTATCCTGGCATGCTGGCGCGCTGGGAGGAAAGCGCCCTGCATATCGAAGCGCCCTACTACGCCAGGGAGTTCGAGTTTATGGGGTTACCATCAAGAACGGCGACCTGTTCGTGGAGGTTTACTACACCGACCGCTTCTACAATATTTTCGAGATCCACGACCGCGATGACAGATATCTCAAAGGTTGGTACTGCAATGTGGGGCCGCCGGCCGTGATGGAAGCTGACAACCGGCTTTCCTACGTGGATTTGGCTCTCGACCTGTGGGTAGTTCCCGACGGCGTGCAGACGGAGCTGGACGAGGACGAGTTCGCCGCCCTTGACTTGGCGCGGAAACGCGTCAACAAGCCCAGGTGGCGCTGAAGGAATAGCAGGAATACTTTGCGGATAACAGGAACCCCGGTCTCTCATGAAGAGGCCGGGGTTCTAATCTTTAAATCACAGCTGTCAGGACTGGCAGAAGTATCGACAGGCCTAGGGCTTGCTTGATGGGGTCCCAAAAGCCAAAGAGCAGCCCGGCCACTCCGAAACAGGCACAACAGACCACCACGATTGCCACGATGATGATGATCGTGGTATTCGTCTTTTTGGGGGTGGCCGCGGGCGGCGGGAAAGGTGCCCCTGTAGCTTCGGTCATAGATTAATATCCAGAGTTGGAGGACGGGGTAAGGAATGGAATAGCGAATGGAAGGGTAATTGCCCCTGTAAATGCCAGAACAAAGATACAAGTTAGGCAAATGCCCAGGGCAAGCATCACGTAACCCAGGATCAAGCCGGCGGTCGCCATACCGTTTCCTGTGACCATACCGCCGCTCTTCTTGATCTCACTCTTGGCCATGTGACCGGTGACAATCGCTGCGATCGGGCCTATAACTGGCAGGATTTGTACAAATCCGAGGATGCCAGCGATTAAACAAATAATAGCCGTCGTGCTTGTTCGGGGTGCGGCAGGAAGTTGTGTATAAGGTTGATTCATTTCTTTTTCTCCTCTGTGATTTTAGATTGAATGGTTTGGAAGAATTATACGTAATATTTTTCCTTGACGGGTTAATAAGTAGTGGGAATATTATTGACGATCTGCTGCCAGGGGATCAAGGTCAATCCGAGCAACGGTAGGACGAACATGATGCATAGCATGGACACGGCGATGATGATCCCGATCAAGGTAAGCACACCCTGGAGCACGAAATAGGTCTTCAGGCTTCCGAGAGAGCGCAGGAATGCATATTTATCGCCAAACTGGCCGGCAGAGTCGATCGAAGAGCCTGCCTGGAACATCACTACGCCCATCCAGATGGGCAGCCAGGCAACGATAATGCCCACGATGGAGAGTGCCTGCGCGATGCCTCCCAGGATGGACAAGATTCCGAGGAACTTCAACCAACCGCGCGCCTGGTATATCGGTACACTTAACTCCTGAATGGTTCGGGAATCCTGCGGAGCCGGTACCGGCGGAATATAATTAGGGGTCGGATAAGCCATATTCTCCTCCAGAAAAATTTATGAAATTGCCTGGTGTTTCCGGTTGGTCCGCCGCCATAACCACCAGATGATCAATACCACAAAGAGGACCAGGAACACGGCCACCAGCGCCGGGATCATGATTGAAAGAATGGACAACCCCGTTGCAACCACATCCTCGGCAATGCTAACTGGAATGTTGCCAGCTCCGCCAGTGGTTGCAGTGACTGCCGGGCGTATAGCCGCCGACTTGACAACGTGGACGCTTCCGGATACCAGCAAGCCACAGATGATGGCGATCACCGGATGGACATTGGTAATCACATGCGCACTGGCAGCGAAGATGATTGCCCCGGCTGCCGGGCGGATACCGGTCTGGATAATGTCGTTGATATGGTTGACAGCCGGGATTTTATCTGCCAGCATTTCGACGATAAGCAGGATACCAACCACAATCAGCACCCAGGGATTCGCCAGCAAGTTATAAGGCGATTTCAGGTTGATCCAATTTGTATAATGGGCAATGACGCCCACCACCAGCAGGGGAATGTAGGCGTTCAGCCCGGCACTGGCCGAAAGTCCAAAAGCAGTCATTATCCCAAAAAGCGCATCCATAGCATATCCTATCCACTACTTGCCCAGGGGGAAGGCTCCCCACGTGCCGGTGAGCCAATACCGCAGTGCGTCAATGGCCGCGGTTTGGATCAGGGCGATTGTCAGGCCGGCTAGCAATGGCAGCCACAACTGCCGCACATTCGTAAACTTATTATCTTGACCCATAATCATCACCCAGACCATACTGTATACCATGGTCAACAGGAGCCAGACACCCAGGGAACTGATGATCGCCAGAGGGTAGAGGACAATCGGGCTTTCAGTGAGCACCAACAGATCGAAGATCACCTGGATGCCCAGTAAAAGGCCAAAAGTCTTCCAGCCGGGTATGGCTGGTTTATCCATACCGTCTGACCAGACAGTCTGGTTAAAGGCTGGGAAGAGCATGATGGCCATTCCCAATCCCATCCCGCTGCCGGTCAATAAACGCAAGGTATTGTTAGGCACATAGATGTTGCGGATAGTTGGTAAGATTCCCGGTGAGACTTGTTTAAGCAGGTAAAGGTACGAATTGGATCCATCGATCCCGAAGGCGGCTACGAAAACGATCAGCACGGCGATGATGCTCCAGTGCGGAATTTTGAACCGTTTCCAGCCGATGATTGCTTGAAAAACCAGCCCAGTCACCGCGCCCAGGTACATGCCAGAACAGCGCGCACACAAGGGTAACTGGTAGCTGCCAATATGGAAGGAACGTTCACCGATGCGGTGACAAACGGCATACCCGATGGCGTCTGCTTTACCGAAGAGACCTGGTGGTGTGTTAAGGAACCAGCCGATAAAAACCAGAAGTGCGGCAGCTATCACAAAATACTTCGACACTGCTCCGATGCGTTTGAGGGTGTTTTTGGGCATGATGGTCAATTATAGAGTTTTTAGAGCTGAAATGCAAGCAAATGAATATATTCATAAGGGTTATACGGAACCAGGCTAAAACAGTTTCATTTGTTCGGGCGGCTCGATCGGATCCCCACCGAGTTCTTTTTCGAAGCCTTCGCGGGTGAGGCCGGTTATCTCCGATAACCGCCGCAATGTCCGAAACTTGACGATGCGCCAGTGTTCCGCCACGGCTCTCAACGCCGGGTCACGGTCCAGTTTATAAGCCAGCAGACCGGCGCGTCCGCCCGGAATGACCAGCAGGCAGCGCTCCGCGGGGTTCAGGTTTTGCCTCAGGATCCGGCCAACAACGGCGGAGGCCAGCAGGTAAAAAGTGGTAACCGTCCCACCGGGATCCTGCCACTGGATGAGTCGCTGCGGACTATCCTGCCGCTGAAAGGTGACTCCCAAGCGCGGCGCCAGCGCAGTGAGCGCCTGAGCAGCTGTCTCCAGGTCTGCCCGCCGTGCCGATGGAGAATCTTCCAGACGCAAGCTCAAGCGTCCGCCCGCCTCGACTGCATATGAGGCCACCATGGCGCGCAGCAATCCCAGCGAAGGAGTCAACAAGCCGGGAAGCTCGGAGTTCAAGGCTGTTTCCAATCCCCGCAGGGTTGTGCTGGGATTCTTTTGGAATAAGCGGACAATAGCCATCTCAACCCGGTCGGGCAGCGGATCGATCGCAGTGTCCCACTCGGCCAACCCCCATAGGCCGCTTTCTGGGTTCTTACTCTCGGCGTGATGGATGAATTCTGGACTGGACAGTGCAGCCTGGATGGGAGCATTGATCTGTGCCAGCGCCTCGGGCCTCCAGCCCAGGGAGTGATCCTCAGCCATGGCGGCCAATCCGGCGGCATGCAGGTGCAGGACCGGTACCGGCTCACCGCGCTCCTGAAGGGCAGATAGCATTGCCCGCCGGACGGTCTCGGTATCGATCGCAGATAGGTCTTTGTCCGCTCGGCTGATGGCGCACCGTTGCCAGAGAATCTGTACCGGGTCGTGGCGGGTGCGCAACGCCAATCCGTTCAGGTCAAACCCTGATCCGGCCGCGGCCAGCAGCGCCGCGGAGAGAAAGGCCGGTTCTGGTTCAGGAACGATGGCGAAGAGCGGGGCGTTGAGTGGCAGTTGCTCGGACAGGTTTTTTAAGGCGGCGTAGAGAGCGGCGGCATGCCAGTTCCAGTCGTAGCGGCGGCGATGCAGGACCGACTTGAACGGAGCCGCCGCCTCCCGTCCCCATAACCAACCGCTCCAGAGCGCCGAAAGCGTCCAGAAAGCCTGGTTGGGACGCGGCAGGACGGTGACAACTGCCCCGAGAGATACATTTTTCATTCTCGGAGCGAGGTCGCGCATCGGACCGTCGAACAGGCACAGGCCTCCCCCTTCACCCGGGATGGATGGCCAGTTAACAGCATCAACGGGTTGCCCTGCACTGGACCAAATTACCACGCTGCGTTCGAGCGCCAGCCAGATGTTTTTTTCGAGAAAGCGTGTGGGGATATTCAGTTGCTTCGGTCGTGGACGTTCTGCAGGATGAGGCCAGAGAGCGCTGGCCTCATCGCAGGTGGTCAGGATGAGAGCCAACAGGGCCCGCCGGCGCTCAGGTGCCAATGAAAAACCATCCAGTTTATTGATGATGGTGATCAGCGCGTAAACAGCGCGGGGAATATAGCATTCCAACGCTTCCTCTGCAAGCACCCGGTCGGGGTCTTGCGGGGCAGCCACACGTTCAAGCGCCCGCGAACGGTGCAACCCATCCGTAGTAGCCAGACTGGCGGCAAGGGCCTGGTCTGCTTCGGTGGCGGGATATTCTCCATTGTCTCCACACTCACATTGGTAAATGCGTGCTGCCAAAACTTTGTTCTCGCGTTCCCAGACGAAAGCATCTGCCGGGACCTGCTTGTGGCATTTGGTGCATTCGGTCAGATACAGGGATTGCAAATGGGTCTCCAGGCGCTCGTCACCTTTGCGGGCAGCCGCCAGTTCGGCCAAGGCGGCCCGCAGGTCAGCCTGGGAGGGAGGATTGGCGGCTGTCTCGAGCAGGAAGCGATTCACCGGGTTGTTCACCGCCACGAGAACACGATACCCGAGACGGACCATTTCAAGGTCGGTCCGGGGAGTGGCTCCGAAGGGATCCAGCACCCAGGTGCCTGGCCTGGAATTCTGGGCCAGGAAAGCAGTGGCAATCCCATCGGCAGCGAGTGGAAGATAGCGTGCCAGGGGGCCGGGATTTTCCGGTTCATCGCCGGGGAGGTAGGCGAATCGTTCCATTACTTGTAAGTATAAGGATTTGGCGAAAAAAATACAATCCTTAAATATCCCCTGGGAAGGAGCATCACTTTTTATTGGCGAATTGAGATTTGGATTTCGAATGGAGCGAGGCTGCCTGGTGAACTTTGAGCTGAGCTCAACAGGATGTGCCACTTGCCATCTGGCAGGTTGTAATTCACCCTCTGGTTGTTGAAATTCATTGCCACCAACACAGTCTGTTCATGTGTGCGGCGCAGGAAAGCCAGCATGCTGCCTCGCGTTTTCAGCGGGATGAAGTCCCCCCGCCGCAGGGCAGGATTTTCTTTGCGCAGGGCGAGAAGTTTTTTGGTGAAGTTGAAGAGAGAATTCGGATCGGTTTGCTGCGTGGCTACATTGCGCCATTTGTAGTCCGGGTGGACCGGCAGCCAGGGTTTGACAGTCGAAAACCCTGCAAAAGCCGAGTCATCCCACTGCATCGGCGAGCGGCAGCCGTCGCGGCCTGTGTAGATCGGCCAATATTTCCTGCCGGGTGGGTCAAGGATCTCGCTGTGACGCAGATGGATATCGCGCATTCCGATTTCTTCACCGAAATACAGGAACGGTGTACCCCGCAAGGTGAGCAGCAGCGCCATGGCGAGAAATGGCTGGGAATCGTTCTCCCCTCTGGCGTAACGGCTGGCAGCCCGCGGCAGGTCGTGGTTGCTCATCACCGTTGTCGGCCAGATGCCTGCAGCATTGAAAGTCTGCTCACGCAGGATAAACTGTTCCATTATCCAGAGGGGGCTCCATTTGTAGAGTTGGAAAGCCTCGGCGAGAGCGGAATTAAAAGTAGTGAAATCGAAACTGAATGCGGCGTGCAGCTTGTCGGGCCCACAGTAGGAGACCGTTTTTTGGGGCGTGGCGAAATAGGTCTCGCCGACTACGTAGCGTTCCGGATAAGAGTCGAGCAAGGTTCGCATTTCGTTCAGGAAAGGCATCATCTCTGGCTGGTCGATATCGTGGATATGCCGCTGGCGGTCGAAGCCGCGTAATCCGAATTTTGGGGGATTGTCCGCCAGGTCTGGATCTTTGAAATAAGCGTTGAACACATCCAGCCGGAACCCGTCCACGCCGCGCTCCAGCCAGAATCGGAAAACACCCAATTGGGCTTTGCGGACCTCCGGGTTACGCCAGTTGACATCTGGCTGTTCTTTGGTGAACAAGTGCAGGTAAAATTGACCGGTACCCGGATCGAATTCCCAGGCTTTACCGCCAAAAGAGGCTTGCCAGTTGTTGGGGTTATCTTTCCAGATATACCAATCGCGTTTGGGATTATCACGGCTGGAACGCGATTCCAGGAACCAGGGGTGCTGGTCGGAAGTGTGGTTGAGTACCAAGTCCAGGATGATGCGGATACCCCGCCGATGTGCCTCCGTCACCAGCCGGTCAAAGTCTGCCAGGGTGCCGAAGCGCGCGTCCACATCCACGTAATTACTGATATCATATCCGAAGTCTTTGTCGGGGGTCGGGTAGATTGGTGAAAGCCAGATGGCATCTATACCCAGGTCTTCCAGGTAATCGAGATGCGAGATGATGCCGTCCAGGTCGCCTAACCCGTCGCCATTGCTGTCGGCAAAAGAGCGAGGGTAGATCTGGTAGATGACGCCGTCGCGCCACCACAGGAAGTTGTCCATGGTTACTCCAATGAAAAAGTTTGGGTGTATTTTACTCGAGGAAAGCCTCATATATAATAAATGGGTTGCAATACCTGTTCTCTTTTTCACGCTTTTTGGACAATCGTGCTATGATTAAGATGGATGAAGACTCCTGTTATCGAACGCGTCCTATTAGTTGAGAGCCACACGAATATCCTCTACTTGATCACACATCAAGAGACGAGGTTATTAACGACATTATGAAAACCTTGCTGGAGGTGGTGGCTGTTTATAGCCCGGTATCTCTGGTGAACGCACGCTTCTTCCGCGCCCTTCAAGAGAGTGCGACTGAAACCCGGGCGGGAGAAAAAGCAAAACTGGAACAGCTCCAGGCATTGCGGCAGGAACTTCGATCCCTTATCCTACCAGCGACACAGCCCAACGATTTGCTCCTTACTGGTAAAATTGGAGCATTGACGAATGAACAGCAACAAGCCTTGAAGTCGACCCACTTGACGTTGCAGCGGACGATGGAGCTGGTATCAATGGCGAGGCCCTCATTGCATGAAAATTTGAATAACGGGTAAGGGTTGATATATGCCAAAATCGGATCTGGTTTTACTGGCGCTTGATGATGAGCAAATCCTCCAATTATTCAGCCAGGCGTTAACCGCAGTTTCATATCAAGTTGCCATCGCGCGGGATCGCTCTGCGCTGGATAAGGCTTTGCAGGAATCATCGCCCGCCTTGGTGATCATTAGTCAGAATTTCAATGGGGCGGATGAATTAGAGATCGCCACCGGGATGTTGGAACGTTTTCCGACCCTGGCGGTTTTGCTTTTACTCCTGCGGGATTCCCCGGATGTGGTTAGGAAAGCGATCCATGTTGGCGTTAGCGATTGTCTGTATGCGCCTCTTCATATAGAAGAGATCATGAAGACTGTGGAGAATAGCATCAAACGCGCTGACCGGATCGGTGACTGGACCCGGCGGGAGGTCAGACGCACCACCGCCTCGCTCGAGCAGCGCGTGGCCGAATTAACGAAACTCGATACCATTGTTGAGCAAATCGAGGACGGGGTCATCATCATTGACGACAAGTTGAATCTCCTGTTGATCAATCCGGCGGCCCGTCGGGCTTTCGGTTTGTGGCAGGACGATGATGTTAAAGGAAAACCAGTCAGCGAAATACTGCCTCATCCTGATTTGAAGATCCTTTTGAGCGAGAGCCTCAATAACCCCATGCCTCATAATGAGATTGCATTTGAAGATGGGCGTGTCCTTTCGGCTCAATGTACGCCCATCCCGAAAATTGGTGTGGCGGTTACCATGCAGGATATTACCTACCTCAAGCAGATCGACCGCTTGAAGAACGAATTTGTTCATACCGTGTCTCACGACCTGAGGTCCCCATTGACAGCCATCCTTGGCTACGTGGACTTGCTTGACCGGGTTGGCCCGGTCAATGAACAACAGCGTGAATTCATCACCCGGGTCCAGAATAGCGTGCAGAGCATCACTCTATTGGTCAATGACCTGCTCGAACTGGGGCGGATCGAAGCTGGATTCGATACCCAGAAGGAAGTTGTTTCTCTGGAAGGGATCATCCGCTATGCGCTGGAAACTCTCAGCGGTCAGGTCTCTGAAAAGAAATTAAACCTCCACCTCAATCTTCCGGTGGATATTCCCCAGATGCGCGGCAACCCGATCCGCTTGCGCCAGATGCTGGATAACCTGATCGGCAATGCCATCAAGTACACTCCGGAGGGCGGCGAAATTACAATTGACTTGGAAGCGCAAAGTGACCAGGTGATCTTTCGCATCTCCGACACGGGTCCCGGCATTCCACCTGGCGACCAGCCGCACATTTTTGAGAAATTCTATCGGGCCAGCAATGTGCCTAAGGGGGTGGGGGGATCCGGGCTGGGTCTGGCGATCGTCAAATCCATTGTGGATAACCACCAGGGCCGCATCTGGGTTGATTCACTGCTTGGCCAGGGGACAGCGTTCACTGTTGTTCTCCCACTCTATCGGCAAGTGGTGTCGGTACCGAAGTCGGCCTAAAGCACTTCCCAGCCAACCAAAACGCAGAGAGGAAACTCTCTGCGTTCTTAATTAAAACAGCCTCCGCAGATGGAGCTATCTGCGGAGGCGTTCGCCAAAGGAGGAGACAGTGATCTGCAAGATTGGAGCTGTGTTGTTCCGTCTCCAGAAGAATAATAGCCCACATGTCAGACAGGGACTAGGGCGGAAAGTCATAAATATTCGTGATTAACTTCACAATCAGATCTTGCCATGCAGGAAAGTTAGGATGATAGCCACGGCCTCTTCAGCATCGCGATAACTTTTAACAGAAATGGACGGATGCGAATTCCCGGTTAACATCTTGGAAACGGGCTGCCCCTCGCGATAAACGCACAGCACCGGCTTGTTCAGGTTCAGCGCATAGGCTACTTCGTAGCCCACTCCGTGCGAGGGGGTGCTGACCTCGGCCACCAGCGCCTGACAGGCCCGGATCCAGGCCGTATCCCGTTCGTAGATCTCGCCTGGCAGGACCTGCCCTTCGAACAACTTCACTCTAGGGTCGGCCAGGTGTGCGGTTGGCACCACGTGCCCGTCAGCCAACAGGGCAGTGATGATGGCGCGATAGACCGGTTCAAAATCCCGCCCACCGGTGATGGAACAGGCAAAGTAAATGTTCATTTTTTATTCGAAAAACTGGCCAACAGGTCAGATTGGGGCGTACCGGTAGGGTGGTGGGTCGCGTCGAGCCAGGCGCTACGGTAACTTTCCAACTCGGTGCTGAACTTGATCCAGTCGGGCACGAGCAGGGCTAAGCGTGAGGTCTTATCCGGGAAAAAGTAGGGGGAAAGGAACAGAAACAGCACCCAGCGCGGCAGGGGCCAGCCTTTCATTTCCAGGACGATAACTGTTCGGCTGGCCAGCGGCTTTAAAAACGAACGCTTCCAGCCTTTGAGATCGTCTATGGAGAACAATCGTCCCATTTCAGCGCTGGAAGCCTGGATGAAACGCCGGTAGGAGATGTTCATCCGCAGGAAAGGCGTCACCAGGCGTAAATGGTTGTCGAAGGGTTGGACGTAGGCTGATCTGCGCACGGCCGCCAGGAAGATGCCCAGGAAGGCCGCGAGCGCACCCACGCCGCCGGCGAGCCAGAGCATCCAACCGGCCACCTGCGGAGGCGTATATTGCGGCAGGACGGATGGCAGCCACGTCAATGCTGCCACCATCACCAATAGGACAATGCCGATACCCAAGGTCGACCGCCACCAATGGTTGAGTACATAGGTGTACAGCATCAGGCGGTGACGGTTTCCGTGCATCGGATTACCCTTCTTCTTCGGGCGGCAGAGGCAAGTGTGCGCTCTCCGGCAACGGCCCAGAGGCGGAGATTTGCCCGCTCAGGCGCGAAAGGGAACGTTCCAGTTTTTCACCGCGCAGGCTGAAGGTCACATCGCCGCGCGTGCGTTCAATGATGGCGCGGATAATGTCGGTCTGGCGGCGCAGCCCGTTGGTGATGGCGTCAGGGTAGTCCATCGTCACCAGGATGGCAAAGATATCGTCCATGTGGCCCAGCAGGCGTTCGGCTTCGGCGGAGTTGTCCTGGCGGAGCATGTCCAGGCAGCGGCGGCGCATTTCGCCCACCGACTCGGCCAACCCGTTCATGTAAGTGTTGGGTGGCAGGTTAAGCGCTTCGGGTGTCGGCAGGGCCTCGTGACGGATGAGGGCGCAGGTGATGCTGGCCTCGGCGAATTCTTTCAGGGAATCCTGGGTGTACCCAGCATAGAAGAAGGCGGGATAATCAGCCAGGTCAGTACGCAGAGCCTCGGCCAGTTGGCGGGCCTCGTCCAGGTGGGCCTGCATCACGTCTGTTTCGTCGCGATGCACAGCACGGATGGACAGGGCGCAGGCGCGGGTGAGGGCACGCGCCTGCCCGAGGGCTTTGTCACGCGTGGCAGTCTGGGCGTCGAAGGTCTGGCGGATCTGTTCGGCAATCTTTTCAAGTTTATCCATGGGTTAATCCTATGTTCTCTAGATCATGCTTTGCAGGGTGGGGTTAAAAGACCCCGCTCTGGTCTATTCTTATTCTTCACCCTTCGGATGCTGCGCGGGTACGGCGTCACGGTCGATTTTGTATAATGTCTAACGGACGCGGACGAATGTTAACGTCCGCGTCCGTTTCGGTTATTTATCCGGTTCCTGGGGTGGATCTTTTGGCGGCTCCGGCGGATGGAAGGGTTTGAAGAGCGTCTCTGCCAGCGAAGGATTACCGATGGGGATGTTGATGGTCCCAAAGGTGGCCTCATAGCGCGCCAGGTTTTCGTGGAGAGCCTGGGCGAACAACTTCAGCGCCACCGGCGACATGACAACGCGTGCGGTCACGGTGGCCTTCGTATCGCCGGGCAGGAGCCGCGCAAAATCCAGCACGAACTCTGCCGGGGCATGGGCAATGCGCGCCAAGTTGGCGTAGACCGGGTGCAGGTCCGGCGGGATCTCGATCGGGAAGGTGGTCTGTGGTTTGGGAGGTGGGAGTGCCACGCAGGCCTCGCTTTCTGGTTAGAAGGGGATATCCTCGTTATCGGCCGGTGCGCCGCCTTCTTCCGCCACGGGAGCGCTGGCCGCGGCACTGCCGTCCGTTTCGCCGCGGCTGCTCAGGAAGCGAACGGTCCCGGCGGAGACTTCAAACGAGGCGCGTGAGCTTCCGTCCTGGGCCTGCCAGATGCGCGGCCCGCCAGTGGCGGGGTCGGCAGTCAGGCGCCCTTCGACGAGTACTTTCGAGCCTTTTTTGAGATACTGGTTGCAGGTCTCGCCAGTTTTACCCCAGGCTGAGACGCGGAACCAGATGGTTTCCTTGACCGTTTCGCCGTTATTGTTGGTGTACTGGCGGTTGGTGGCCACCGAGAAGGAAGTGACAGCCTGGCCGGAGGGGGTGTAACGCATTTCCGGGTCGCGGCCTACGTTACCTACAATGATGATGGTTTGATACATGGGGATTCTCCTCTTGAGGGTATAGGTCCCGCAGCAGCGCGGCGGGGACAGTGTGACAGGTCAATTTTACATCACATTTCCCACGTCAACAGCGGGATTTCCATTTCCTGCGCGGTCAGCCCGCCGTGGTGACCGTAGTATCTCTGTTCATATTTGTTTTTTTCGTACCACCAGACCGACTCATA
>Ga0209777_10000533_pt1 | contig 61717 bp, 86 predicted proteins | sample FrelakmetHBP12HB_FD_187147 | JGI IMG/M metagenome (GOLD analysis project Ga0209777, IMG submission 187147) | Freshwater lake sediment microbial communities from the University of Notre Dame, USA, for methane emissions studies -HBP12 HB (SPAdes)... | ecosystem: Environmental > Aquatic >...
TTACCCCCACCGTCATTAACGTCTACTGTTAGAGCCTTTACTGGTACATTTACTGTGTAAGTGATCATGTTATAATTATATCTCAGTTCCTTTACACCTTTGTAAGCTTGTACTTAACACCATCGACCTCTACGACCTTACCTTCGCATGACGGCTTCTTACATGCATTGAATTGCTCTTCGGTAAGCTCTTCACCATTAATATACCACCACTTATCTCCATTAGCACATTCACGAGCTGGACCATCTTCCCTATGGAGCTTACCATTAATATACCAACACTTATCTCCATTAGCACATTCACAAGCTGGACCATCTTCCCTATGGAGCTTACCATTAATGTACCAATACTTAGATCCATTAGCCCATTCACAAGCTGGACCATCTTCCCTATGGCGCTTACCATTTACATACCAATACTTATCTCCACATTCATTAACATTTACCGTGTAAGTGATCATATTATAATTATATCAGTGTTCCAAACACAAAAGGAGGGGTTGGCACCACCCAACCCCTCCCGGATAATCGACGTCATCGATTATCCTCCTCCACCAAAACTGCCTAACTTAGGCAGTAACTGTATCAGCGGGAGCAGGCACCGGTGCCGGAGCAGGCTTACTCTTCGTAGTCTTCGTCTTCTTGGGAGCCTTCTGCGTACGAGCAGCCTGGAGCTTGGCCTTAAGGGCCTCATATGAGGCCTTCTTACGCTCAGCCTTTGCAGCCGTGTTGGCAGCATTAACGGCCTCAGCCCTCGTAACGATGTCGCTCTTATGCTCTAGGGCAACATCGACGACAAGCGTCATGAGCTCCTTCTCACTCAGGTTAGTCTCGTTGCGCAAAGCAACGATAGCATTCTTCGTATTCTGCTCAACAAGCGTGGCAGTGAACTTAGTATTGTTGTTATTCATATGTATCTGTGTTTGTTTTTTGTTGTTTGTTATTGTTATCTTAACTCAATTATTATATCACCGTTCCTGTAATGTCCATCAAGGTAATTACAATTTACTCAAAATTAAAGCTGACCAATGATTATGTTGCTATTGAGCTTTGCACCATCAAGCCACACCTCGAAATTATTGGGATCGATATCATTGTCATTGAAGGCCAGGTTAATCTCCTCACCATATCCAAACAGATATGGGTACTGCTCAACAGTGTCGCGTAGTCGACCACCGATTAAAGAGATCCAAAAAATGCCGTGCTTCTCAATGAGATTTTGAAACCAATTACTGCTCTCAGTATGCTTAAAAAGCTCAAGTATAAACAGATTATTTTGGTTTTTATCACTTTCGTACGTAATAAGATCTTGGAGAGCATTAGCATGATATTCGTTTAACATCTGCATGCACTCACTGTAATCTAGATCGATACGTAGATTAACAATTTTACGTGTAATTTTCATATTATGATTATATCTCAGTTCCTATCACCACAAGTTGTGATCTCCATTACTCCCACATCTTGTGATCTCCATTACTCTCATTATCATCATACCCAGCATTGTATTCGGCAATCTGATCATCATCAAGATCAGTGACCCTGGGATCATTATAAGAGCCATTAGGGTACCAATGCGCATTATGGCCTCGGCGGTAATAGCTATCAGCACTCCCGCGATCAAAAAGTGATCCATGGCGCTCGCGATTAAATGATGCTTTATAGAGCTCTTGCATATCATTGTTCATACTATGATTATATCTCAGTTCCTTTACACCTTTGTAAGCTTGTACTTAACACCATCGACCTCTACGACCTTACCTTCGCATAGGCTCTTCTTATGTGCATTGAATTGTTTTTCAGTAAGCTCTTCACCATTAATATACCAACACTTTGTTCCATTAGCCCATTCTACAGCTGGACCATCTTCCCTATGGAGCTTACCATTTACATACCAATACTTATCTCCATTAGCCCATTCACAAGCTGGACCATCTTCCCTATGGCACTTACCATTTACATACCACCACTTTGTTCCATTAGCCCATTCACAAGCTGGACCATCTTCCCTATGGAGCTTACCATTAATATACCAATACTTAGATCCATTAGCCCATTCAACAGCTGGACCATCTTCCCTATGGTAATTACCATTAATATACCAACACTTATCTCCATCGGACCATTCTACAGCTGGACCATCTTCTCTATGGAGCTTACCATTAATATACCAATACTTTGTTCCATCGCAATTTACCTTTACTGTGTAAGTGATCATACTATGATTATATCTTAGTTCCTGAAAACTGGCTTAACTGGAACTGTGATATAATATGGTTACAAGATGCCTATATGGCAGGCGAGGACTGGGTACAAATAACTTAAAATAACTAACAGGAACATTATTATAATGTGCGTTCGCGGTATGGGTAGTGGTGTGGGTGTGTATTAGAAGGGCTTATATGTGGAGGTGTGTTTGGTGGCCCCATATTGGCTTATTTGGGGAATGGGAACGCAATTTGGGATGTCCTAAGGACTTACTTAGTAAATCCGCAGTTACTGCAGTTACTGCAGTTTTTTCTTAGTAAATCCGCAGTTACTGCAGTTACTGCAGTTTTTTCTTAGTAAATCCGCAGTATCCGCAGTTAACTGCGTGGTGCCGCACATCTGCATTGTATTGCGTGTACTTCTTTTGTGTTACCTATGCTTCTTGTTCTTGCCTCTACGCATATTAGCTTGCCAGTGTGCTAATTGCTTCTTGCGTTTACTTGCTGTTTTGCTATGCACTATTTTATCCAATTGCTTTAACGTTGAGTGTTTCTTTATTGCATATCTCTCACTGTCACCGCGCTTTCCGGGACCTTTGTTATCGAGAAAGTTTTCGAAAAATAGCTTAAATTGCATATAACTTACTTATCTACATTCAAAGCTATTATTTCAACGTACTTCTCATAACAAAACGTTTATATTATATATTTGTTACGTTTTTGTAGAGATTGCAATAGCTCTTCGTATATTATTACTGCCGAATGCTCAGCATAAGCCTCTGAGGCAAAGACACCTGCAAATAACGAACACGCTATTGCCACAGTGGTATGATTGGTGCTTTTAAACTTTACTGCAATTATTGTTACAGTAATAAACAACACTGTGTACGCATTGCGTAGAGCTTTTGCGTATGCCAATACCGTTTCATTTAATTGTATTAGCGCTTGTAGACACGTATTCTGTTCATTCATTTTCTGTTTTATTGTATTTCGTATATCTTATTACAATGCTCTTTGTTATCTTTAGTCTCTCTTTGGTTCTATCTTCTAATAAACAACCAGGTAAATAACTATTTTCCCTTACTATAATAATAAATCGTAACAATTTTATATATTATTACAATATTCCCTATCTTTTTTACCGCACTTAGCTAATGGTATATGCTTTTATGCTTTTGTAAGCCTGTACTTAACACCGTCAACCTCTACAACCTTACCTTCACATGATGGCTTCTTACGTGCATTAAATTGCTCTTCGGTAAGCCTTATATCATCTATATACCACCACTTTGTTCCATTAGCATATTCACAAGCTGGACCGTCTTCCCTATGGCGCTTACCATTAATATACCAATACTTTGTTCCATCGGACCATTCTACAGCTGGACCATCTTCACGATGTAGCTTACCATTAATATACCAACACTTATATCCATTAACACATTCTACAGCTGGACCGTCTTCCCTATGGTAATTACCATTAATATACCAATACTTATCTCCATTAGCCCATTCAACAGCTGGACCATCTTCTCTATGACGCTTACCATTAATATACCAATACTTATCTCCATTAGCACATTCTACAGCTGGACCGTCTTCACGATGTTGCTTACCATTAATATACCAACACTTATCTCCACTGTTATTAACATTTACTGTGTAAGTGATCATATTATAATTATATCTCAGTTCCTTTTATGCTTTTGTAAGCCTGTACTTAACCCCGTCTATTTGTACTGTCTTACCTTCACATGATGGCTTCTTACGTGCATTAAATTGCTCTTCGGTAAGCCTTATATCATCTATATACCAACACTTTGTTCCATTAGCATATTCTACAGCTGGACCATCTTCACGATGTAATTTACCATTTACATACCACCACTTATCTCCATTAGCCCATTCACAAGCTGGACCATCTTCCCTATGGCGCTTACCATTAATATACCAACACTTATCTCCATTAGCATATTCTACAGCTGGACCATCTTCTCTATGGAACTTACCATTAATGTACCACCACTTAGATCCATCGGACCATTCTACAGCTGGACCATCTTCTCTATGGAGCTTACCATTAATATACCAACACTTATCTCCATTAGCACATTCACGAGCTGGACCATCTTCCCTATGGAGCTTATCATTAATGTACCAATACTTTGTTCCACTGTTATTAACATTTACTGTGTAAGTGATCATGTTATAATTATATTAGTGTTCCTTACAATTTAACTGCAAATCTCTTATTTTATGAAGTTTTCTTAAATCATTAATAGCTGCAATAAGGTCAAAACAGACTCTTGTACCAAGATGAATGGTGTGCTCTCTGCAATTCATTATGTGCCACCACATCCTAAAAGGTACCGATTTGCTCTTTTGAACTCTTATATTAGTAATTGTCGCTAACCAAGTCTTTTTTGATGAAATCTAGATAATTAACTATCAATTCATCACGAGTGCTCTCGTCTGAATAATCATTCTCTTTAATATCAGCCATAATCTCATCAATTTCAGCTTCAATGAGCGTACGAATTTGATGGTAACGGGTACCGGCCATTGACGCTGTAAGTGAGGGGGTGCAAGTGTGCATGTTAATTTGAATAGGTAGAAAACTTTTCAGCCTTGTCAAGCTCTTTAGCAATAAATTGTTTAAACATCTCCCTATCAGTAATTACAACTCCAGGTATTTCGTATTGGGTTATCAAACCCTTTAGAACTGACTCAAGATAACCAACCCACCTCGCGTAACTAATTTTTTGATCGTTCATACAATTATTTATGATTGTTCCTATAATTACTTTTCAAAAATTCGTTTAACCTCGTGATAGTAGTGCTCACTAATAGTATTGAAATCATAAGGCTCAGCTAGACACCCATTATCAGCACATTCCCAATACTGGTCGTGAGCAATTTCACACATAAGCTTCAAAATTTTATTAATCTGCTTATCGTAGTTTTTGTTTTTAGTACCAGGTTTCTTCATTTTAAGTCTTGGTTGTATAAGAACCCTTAAACAAGATGCTAGTGAGGAAGTTAATCTTCCAAGCCATCCACAAACCAATTGACTTAAAGCCAAATAGTTCAGGCATTGTACTATTCCACAACCACATAGTCGGGTACGCTAGTACAAATGACAGTGCAACAATTCTAACAATTACACCAATTACAATACCCACAACCTTACCAAACAGTTTATATGTCATACAAACATTATATAACAGTTCCTAAAAAACTAGTCTACGTGTAAAGAAGTTTGTTGCTTGGCAAATTCATAACCAGCGTTAAACCAATCTAAAGCCCTCCAATCAGTGGTACTATTACTATTGGCTAGTTTTTGAAATTCACTATTAACACACTCCACGTTTTGTTTTACATTGTGAGTAATTACACAAATATCTGCCTGTTGCTTGTTTTTTTGCTTTGTATGCATTTTTACTTCAATATTTGAGACCGTTTTATTTATCTTTTAGATAGAAATGGGCAGTATTGTACCATCTTTTTGTTCTGGTAAATCAGCCACTGGCACATAGTTACGACTAACACAAAAAGGGTCTGTCTTAGCAAACTCACGGTTTAAGGTACATACCCAACCACCAGACACGTGCAATTCGCCACGCTTACCAGTATGTTCACAAGTACGCGACGACAGCACTTCACCCATATGCACTATACCATCAATATAGTCAGAGTATCTATTTGCAAATTCTGTAGCTTTAGGCAATGGTGTTTCCCCGTAAGCAAGCTCTTTAAAACGCTCTTCAAACTCAAGATGAAAATAAAAACGCAATGTACCATACTTCTCCTTAACTTGATCGGCCACAACTTGGGGGCACGTTACTGGGAGAATATATTGTGAAATATTGTTATAAACATATGGTGTTATGTTGCATTGCTTGCCCCTAACCTCATCCACTTGTAAAGAGGTACTAAACGTGTATTGCATTGCTTCACACATTGCATCAACTATATGATACCAACCATCCCCACAGTCAAACCCCCAACACATAGCAGTTCCGTTCATCGGCTTATTGCGATTAACAAATATTTTTGGGTACTTTTCACAAAGCTTTTTGTCTAGTTCTGGGCTCATATACGGTTATTTTTTATATTGTACATTACTTCCAAAAACACTTTATGAGCTTCCCCTGCATCTTGTATACGATTACCTTTGTAAACGAAACCCTCTTTGTCAATTACAAGTACTGGTGCCGAACTATTACCTGCAAAAGAGGTAATGTTTTGGTTGTGTGAATATGTTAAACGCAGCTCTTGGTGTTTGTCCAAAGCTATATTATATTATATGGTTGTTTAATTACCAGTTCTTACAACTAAAATACCGAGCGGTGCCTGGTTTTGCTGAACTACACTTATGACGGGCTCTAAACGATTTACGGCGTTTTGGATTGGACTTTTTAATGCGAAGGTGAGGATCACCGTAATGTATTCTTTTTAATTTACCATTTACCCGAGCACATCTCATGTACTTTTTATCAGAACGTGTTGATGACATTTGTCCAGTAACTTTAGTACAACGTGCACCTTTCTTTTCTTCCACTACACCAACAAACTCGTTTATTAATCTTTCGTACGTGCTATTAAATGCTGTAAACACGTAATTATTTATGCTAATTAATGATGCTTAAAATATATGTACATAGACCCTCCAACCGGTTACCGTAAATGTTATGTCTAAGTGTCGTTAGGGCAGTTATGTGGGCGGCGCAAATCGGGTTAATGCTGAGTCGCAGGCATGCACGGAAAAGCTCGATTGCGCTGCTCATTTGATTCCGATTGCTGCGAGTTCTACAATTAAACGGTAATTAGATGGTACCGACTTTACTAACGACATTACGCTCCTTAAAATAACGCTTACACCGATTATAAAAAAAATTGTAGTGATCAATCATTGAAGCAGGCACCTCAGCAGCGCTTGCCTTACGTGACCTCTCAAAGGCAATAACAGTACCCATCTTTTTATCGAACCGGTCACCAGCACGCTTATTTGCCCGGGACCACCCAATATGGACAACTGATGTATCGTAATCAGAAGGTACAGCAGCAAAGACGCCAACAGACTGACCGCGCTTATTATACACGTACTCATGAATACCGTAACCATTATTGATATTTTTCATAATCATATTTGTACATTTATTTTAAATTTGTTCCTTAATACCATTTTCACGTAATGTTTTGTTAATACCCTCTCCCAAGCCATCTTGAAAACCATTTTTAAAACCATCTTCATAACCAATTCGTGTACCGTTAGCAAAAGCGTCATTTATTACAAACAATACCAAGTGCCTATCTTGTGCAGATAAATTGTCTACAATTTTTTTACCTTTTTGTATAATTGAAGCTTCAACAGTCATTGAAAAATTATAAGCACAGCTTTAAATTTCTAAAGCTTTAAATGTGTGAGGAAAAATTTGCGTTAAAGAGTTCTTTATCTGTACAGCAATATCTCTATGTTCTTTTTGCGTACTCTCAGCACAGCGTAAATCCAAATAATGAATCCAAGAACGGAGAGTACCTGTCATATAAATAGTGGTGCTTGTGTTGAGAGGTAATATCATTCTAGCGCACTCTTTAGCTATACCTGCATCAATTAAAGAACTATAGGTACTCTTCAATAACATTTGAAGATTATCAAATGTTGACTGTAAGTTTGCCGGTAAAGTAATAACTTCATCTCCAACTTGCCTATTTGTTTTACCTTGCATACGCCATTCAACAGGCTCAAAATCATTAACTTCAGCATAACGTTGGCTAAACTCTTGAAATGTAAATGAACGGTGCCGGAGGATTTGAGCAGCAATAGCTCTTGAGGTCTTTATTTCAAAGGTACAGCTTACATGCTCAAAAGGACTCCAATGCTTATGCTTAATAAGATAGTTTAAAAGCTTTGGGCCAGTTTCTTTATTAAACTGATTGGCTGGGTTGCTAACACGAGCAATATAAACAATGAACTCTTCTGGTGACAATGCATTAGTAGTCAATTGAGGGTTGGTAATGGCTACTAATTTTGTGTTCATGTTGTATAATTATTGTGGAGGTCAACCGGTTTCCATGTCTTATGTTTTATTCGTTCTTTAATCTGTTGCATTGACACTGGCTTGTAGTCCCAACAATCAACTCCAACATCCAGAGAAAGACTATTTGGATCGTCTGGAAGAGAGCCATGCGAATGCCCATACAGATGCCATGCACCCTTGTGAGACTTATCCCATACCTTCATTGCATAGTGACATAGAACGATACGCTGCCCATCAACCGAAATATGACGGATGTGCTCAATATCCATTGGCCATAGGCTATTACCCATAACCAATTTAAGTCTATTATCATGATTACCCCAAACGAACTTAATATGCCCATTTAGTGCTGAGAGATAGTTCATAGCAGGACCCCCACCTACAGCAAAGTCGCCAAGATGGTACACAGTATCATCCGACCTAACAATAGCATTCCAGTTACTTATAATAGTACGATCCATCTCATCTACATTAGCAAATGGACGGTTAGAGTAATCAATAATACGGCCATGGCCAAAATGTGTATCAGATGTAAAGTAAGTGGCCATTATTAATTGTCATAAAAGAAAATAAAACGTACATCCATATTATCCTTGTAAAGCGAGCGAGCTGCAGCTACCATAGCACGATACACTGGAGAAGTGTTTCCACGTAAAGCCTTAGCCATTTGCTTAACAGTGCAATAGCCATGACTATGCCAATCAGGATTGGTTACAGCAACAATTTTACCTTCAGCGTTTGAAATAAACTTGCTAAAATTGCTTTTAACATAATGTTGTGCTGTCTCCATAGACACAACACCCTCCCTCACTTTTTCACTATCTTCTGTGATGTAAATGTTATTAGCGCAGTTAGCGGCCCAGCTAACATCTCTAGGCCAACCCGAAGTGGCAATAGGATCATCATTATCCCCACGCACACCTGAAAGCTTATTGAAAAGCTCGTAGCTGCGGCCCGGGTTGATCGGTTTGTAACCAAAAGAAGTCCACTTATCAGGCCAAGCACCTCTCTTAGCCCTGTATTCAATTAGAATATGTATATCACATCCCATAATAATATTGTTTCGTTTATTTTATACTTTTTCCCAATACTTAAATAACGAAGATTGTAAAGGAATAAATTTTTCATTATATGGGTTAAGCCAATAATATCTACGCTTCTTTGAATCCACTCTCAAGTAAGCATAAAAAGTATATGCTGGTGTAACTTTTTTAGCTACTTTTTGCAGTGTCATATCCGTACCAAACGTCCAACCTGTGCTCACCCACAACTAGACATTTCCAGCTTTTATTTAAGACTGCCCTTTTAATTAAGTTTTCTTTGGATATTTCTCCGATCAAGACTGCATTAGTTGGGTTAGTAATAATAGCATGAGCAAGTACGTACTTCTGCACACTTGCAAGTTTAAGTGATTTATCACTAGTACCCACTTTAAGTTGTTTATCTCTCCCCTCCCAAGTGGTTGTCTTAATTTGTGTATTTTTAAAGTCAGCTCCCCCATCACCTTTAAAATGTGAATACACTTTAAAGTTTACCTCCTGATTGGTGAACTTACCATAAGCAATTTCACCTACTGTACCAATAAAGTAGTTTTCAAAGGTACCAGGACGTCCTGTACGAATAAGCTCGAACGCAAAGTCACGAGCTTTAGCAACTTCCTTCTCAGTTAATTCAACTATTTTCATTTACTTCTTTCCACCGCTTTGTAATTACCTTCTTATAACTATACCAAAGGTAAAATTTAAAACTAACAATTGTTACCACTATTGTAATTACAATTGTTGCAATTGCTTGTACATTATCATTATCAAATTGCATCACTTATTATAAAAACGTTCCTAATCGTCAATACTACTATCTACGGCGACAAATACAGTGATGACAATAATAATTAAAAGAGACACAATCATCGCTTATATGTAGTATATTTAACATTAGAAAGATTTAAACAAAAAAGATCTTTACCACCAGCATAGGAAATCGCACTTTGCAGATCCATACGAATTTCTGATAACTTTGTTTGTATGGTATTTGTGGGGGTGAGGTGTGCAGTAAAGCCTTCAACATTTTTATTATGACCTTTATTACGTTCAGATGCACTGCCATAATACTCTTTTTTACCATCAATAATTTCAGCGGGTGAGTCTGAACATGCAGCTAACATACCTCCAACCATAACAAAATCAGCCCCTGCAACTAAAGCCTTTACTATGTCTCCATTCTCTTTTATACCCCCATCAGCAATAATAGGTACTTTAGCTACTTCAGCACATTGCATAATTGCTGTAAACATTGGTACATGAAAACCAGTTTTGTTTTTTGTACTGCATACTTGCCCCGGACCAATACCAACTTTAATCATACTTGCACCCCAATTTTGCAAATCAATAACTGCATCAGGTGTAGTGACATTACCTGCAATGACAATAGTATTAGGAAATATTTCTAGGACCTTTCCAATCATATTCTTCATCATTAAGCTATGACCATGAGCTATATCAATACAAACACACGTTGGTTGTAAATTATAGAAGTGACGTAATTCATACAATTCAGTTACATCTTTTTCCTTAACTCCAACACTAATTGCTTTCCAATCGCATTGACAACCTTTTAAAAATTGAGCGTTATCTACATTGAAACGGTGCATTATAGGAATAACGCCAGACAAAAAATACTTATGATAGGTACTTAAATCTATAACCGATTTCATATTAGCAGGAATGATCGGTAACTTAAAAGTGAAATCTTTAATTGTTACCGACGTGTCTGCTTCGGCTCTTGATTTTAATTCGCTGTAGTTAGGAGTTAAATAAACGTCGCTATAATTTAGTGCCATCATACACTAACTATTGTATCTACAATACGTTCTATTTCAACTGGTTCAAGACTTTGACTTTTAAACCCTTTATATGGGCTTATTTGAATGTATTTTGTCGGTCCAATTTGTTTAAGTACAGCAATTTTTTCATAATTTTGTGATTGTGGTAAATCATCAATCAAAAAATTCTTACCAGGAGGTACATCTATTTTACGATAACCTGCAGATCCTACAATCTTTCTATCAAATACGCGGTTTGTATCTATACCAAGATCAAAGGCATTTATCATTGCAATTGCATACTCTCTTGTAGCTCTTGTAAGCATGTAAACTTCCCCGAGTTGCTTCATTCTATTTACCAATAGTTTGGCACCAGGACGCACACTTGCATAGTAATTACACCCATCTACATCGACAGCAACTGTAGAGTTGTCATTCCCAAACATACTTGTATGGATGAGTGTTTCATCCAAGTCCAGAAAAATATTTCGAACCATATATTCCATAGCTATATTTACTTACCCATATAGTATGGGCCGCTATAGTTTGTATATTTATTACACTGGGGGCAATAATCCGTGATGGTAAGTTGTTTGCGCGTTATTTCAGTTATAGCAAACCCGCAACGGTTGCACCTATAAAAAGCGTAACACTCTTTCTTTTCTTCAGTTATCGGCTCTTTCTTTGGCTTACTCTTTTTCATCACGCTTGTACAGCCATGTTTTAAAGCCTCTAAACACCCAATCAAGAAAGTCTAATATGAATCCAACTGATTGGCAGAACCAAACTATTGGCCCACAAATTAAATTGTAAATTAATTTTTGTGGTCGAAGCCGAACCCTACCATGGTTATTAACCCAATGAATACCCCCACTAACTGCCCATGACCAACCAGCAATAATCGGCCAATGCAACCAAATATAATATTTTATTGTATCGATCATAAATTAAGTCCAAAGACGGTTCCTGTTAACAATAACCCATTGGCAAAGCTTAGTATCACACTCCTCTAACCAATCCTCCAACTTTGTAACTTCATCGTAAATGCTAAGCCCTTTTTCTTTATAAAGATCTCCTTTAAGAGGTATTTTATTCCAAGCATCTTCTATTTGTTTAAGAAGCTTAGCACGTCCAAATTTAGCATAATCATATGCTTCTTTCAATTCTTTTTCAAATTTTTTATTTAAATCATCTGAATTGTAATCGGTAAACTCAAAGCACTTTTCGCGGTCAACAAACTCTAAAACACACTGAAGGTGAAATTCTATAACCATACCACATATGTCTACCCACTTAGGAGGGAATACAATATCACGCATTTCTTTGCGTGGATTCTTAATACGGTATTTTAACTCTTGTACAAACTCACGCACTCGCATTATACGAACGCTAAAAAAAATATTTACATCATTTCTAATCCAGTACTGAATTGGGTAATTGGTTCTACCATATGTTTCAAATAAATCCCAACCTTCCATGGTAAGAGCATATGGTTGGGTGTACCATTTTGCAGGCCACCACCAGACCCAGCACTCCTTTTTATTAGCAGGCTGATTAATGTAATGTTCAAATTCAAATGTATATTTATTCATTATTTGTAGTCAACTGTCCAGTAAGTTTCGTTCAAGATATGATCCCAAAGTGTTTCATATTCTTTGCTACCAATTTCAATATTATTATCTTTTGCTATTTCGTTAATAAGTTTATCAATTTTCTTATTAAAAGAGACATTTAACTTTTGAACAGCTGCAATCTTTTTTTTAGACTTCTTTGATAAAATGAGTTTGTGGGAATTATTCATATTAATATACTCTTACTATATTAGCTGTTTTTCCAACAATATCCACCACATAAGGTTTGTTAATGGGACTGTAAGCCTCGTTACAAATTGAGGCATTAACGTGGGTAACGTTATCTCTATAACAATCTCCATACCCATAATGAACGTGACCACAAACATGTAGTAATGGCTTTATCTTTTTGATAGTATCAAGAAGATTTTGACAACCTACATTTTTAAGAACAGCTTTATAATCTAAGCTGGGACACTCATCGCACCTAGAATAAGCAGGTCCATGTGTGATAAGCACGTCAGTATCTTTTGGAATAAGGTCCCAATGTTTCTGAATAGCTTCTCCCCTATCTCTGTTGAACGCCCAGTTAAAGAACGTGGGCTGAATAGGGGAGCCCCAGAATTTAATACCCTCTACCTCACAACCACTATCGTTAAGATAGGTAATTTCAGGAGGAATAATAGCTTTAATCTCAGAATAAGAAGCTTTCTCCATCCACACATCATGGTTACCAGCAATAACGATCTTGTGTTTATGTGGTTTGGTATTAAACCAACCAAAGAACCGCATGCAATCAATCATATTACCATGATTGCAGAAATCGCCTGTATGAACGAGGATATCTCCATCAGGAAGGCTAGGAAGCATCATGTGCATTCCGTGCGTGTCAGAAATTGCTACAATTCTAGTCATTTAAAAAATTAAAAAAAAGGTTGTGTATTGTTTGGGGGTGGCATGTAAGGTATTGGGTCCCACCTTGATATGTCTTTAATTTCCCCGTGATAGGTAGTACAGCCAGTAACAATACTAACCCCAGTTAGCGTAATCAGGATAATCAAAATGTTTTTGAATGACGTCATGAATTGCACAATAAAGTTTGTCTGTTGTTTGATCATTATAATCAAGTGCCCCATGATGTTCAAGATTATCTATAGCTGCTAATGCTGCGCTACGAACATCTTCCATGTACACTTTTCTTTCTGTTTTCATTAATTGTGGTGCCTATAATCTGGCCATTGAAACTGTTTTTCAAGAAAAGCTTGAAGGTTGTCGCAAAAAGTATTATCTTCATTTACATTGACGAAATTAATATTGGACTTGTCCATTGCGTCATAAACAGCAAGGATCATATTGTTTACATCTTCCATATACACTTCTCTATTTGTAATAGCTTTACGGTCAGGATTAGTATCAGAAACAGGAATAGGTGTAGGTGGTGTTACTTGCTCTATAACCGGTTGTGGTTTCTTTCCGTAATTAGGACTGAAAAATGCTCTGCTAGACGTACCAGGTAGTTTGTTCATAATATAAATTATCAACTTTCCTCTTAAAATAAACTATTTGATTGTTAGTAATTCTAACAAGGATGTATATTTAACCACACCAGTAGTCTCAATTTTAAATATCCAATATGTTCTCTTTATAAAAGTATCGTAATCTAATGTTTCAATAAAGAAGTCAAAAGCGGTATTTGAATTGAATGGTACATCTTTAGCATTAACTGTTGAAACCAATACCACATTATTTTTAAAGAAATAAACTACTGCAGCGTGAGCATTAGCAGCACTTGGATCAGCTACCATTTCTTTTGGAAGCTCACCAACCCAGAAGTAAGGCACACCAATTTTTGTATCAAACTCTTTTTGATTACCTGCCATTACTTTCAAAGCAGAATAAAAAGGAGTTAAAGCGATTTCTGGCTCTTTCTTATGCCAAATATCTAACGCATCACGAAGTGTGGGAGTAGCTTCTTTACCGGTTGGGTAAAACTCTTTCATCCACATTTCATTCTTTGTTGGTTTGCCTAACAAGAATGTGATTGTTGTAAATGTGTTTGGGATACAATCTTGTACCGCTACTAAACGTGTTGCAATAAGTACAAACAAAACTATAACAAATTTCATATGTAGATTATAATTATAGTTACTAGTAAAGCAATTACAATAAGTGCCTTGGTACTTATTTTTATTTAATATCAGTTAAAAAATTAACCTTTGCGAAAACTCATAGCCCTGTACTATTTCTTTTCACTAGATGCGCCGCGATTCTAAACGTTGATGACCGCGCAGGGTTCAGGTTAAAGAGACTTGGTTGTATAGCATATCTTGTATTGCCATGTATTGGTCAGTCGTCGGACACGTGCTAACCATTGATTGCAGACTCGATTTTTATTGTCATCTGTATAATACAACTACTATTGACTTATTTGTCGTTTATTTGCAAATTGTTTAAAAGAGCACCACCATTATAACTTATTTCCTTATTTAATCCACCCAACTTTAAAGCTTTACTGCCCACACATAAGGGATATCATCGGGGACGTCAAGCCATAGTGCGCGGTAATGCGAAGGTTGTTTTTTAATGAGATTTGATTTATGACTTAAATGAATATCTTCTCGTCCTAGCCAAGGAGGGAATGTGATTGGTTTAGAATTATCCAAATGATTGGTTATCTTTTGATAGCATGTATCTTTATACCCACGGCTCACCCATTCAATGCAAATAACTTGACCGTAAACTACCAACCCATTTTCATAACCACGCCACATCTCTCTACAAGGATGATTTTTCCAGCCTTTGTAGTTTGGTTTATAAAATGAGTTGAGAAGGATTAAAACTTCAACCCTCTGTTTCCCTAACCGCCTGTAATCTAAACATTTTGCGGACTTTTTAAAATCAGCGTACGGGAGAAATGTGTTCATCGCGATTACTATGCTTAAACCAACCTAATGCATCTTCAAAAACATTATTATCATTGCTATTGAGCAAACTACGAACTACAACTGCTTCTGTTGTATTATACTTCTTGGCAAGATTTGAAATAATCAACGCTTCAGTATCGTAACAGTTGATGTTGGTCAAGAGCTCAAACGACTTTGGTTTATTCATACAATTATTATATGATTGTTCCGTTACTAAGCACACTAAGAATACGTAACTCTAACCTGTTGGTTGTTAAAATTGTAAACACGCTCACCAACATTATTATTAATAGGAGCTTTTGAAGTTTGCTCACCATTAAGAATAATTTTACCGTTCCAAGTTTTTGCCTCTTGACCTGTTGGCTTCTTTTGCTTTTTAGCACCCTTCATAACAAAAGTATTTATGAGAGTGGTTAGGTCTCCAGCCTTAGCAATTCTCTTTTCGATGTAAGGGCGGCTGTAATACTTTACCTTACAACCGGTGACTTTGCAAGTAAGAATAAGCGGAACTGGATAATCGGTGTTCATACCAAAATTATATCACAGTTCCGCTTATTAACTTTTACTTACTGTAGTTCAATACCCTTTTCAGAAGCTAGAATGTAAACAGCTTCCTCGAAAGCATCATCGTAAATACCATCATACTCATCCTCACTAAGATCCTCGTCAATCTTCATTGATACAATCTTAGGATGATTATCAATAATCTGTTCTGTCATAATCTCAATTTCCTTCTGATACTTCTTCTCAAAGATATCAGCAGACATTGTCTTAGTATTGACCTTCTTGTTTATTTTTTTTGTCTTTGTCATACGTGTTAATATTATAATTGTTCCTTTTAGAATTTTTGTTTCTAAAAATATCGTCAAACCTCTTACCATAATCTTCGTAAGAGATCTTAATTGGGCGTGGTTTGCTTCCTTTTCCAGACATAATGATTACTTGTTTTTTAAGTTATTATGCGAACCGTCGCATAAATCACCTTCGTCTTTAGTTGCACCGCAACCACAAAAGCGTACCTTTTCTGCAATAACTTTTGTACGCTTAAGGGGTTTGGTTTGTTTAATTGTAGTAAGTAACTTTGTTTGTTTAATAGTTTTGGGCATATACTATATTATAGTATAAACATTTAACCTTTCCACCCTGGGGGTGGTTCAGCAAAGTCAGCAGGAAAACCAGAAGTAGAGCTATTACCTTCTCTTATATTTATATTACGTTTTTAAAATTCAATTACAATTTATCAAATTTACCAACCAAACTGTTCATATCTTGTTGTTGGAATTTTAACGCTGCACCAATAGCTGCTGGACCTATTAATGCTAATACACCAGGTGGTAAATGGTTTAATATATCTTGCAAGTGAGGTATAAATGATGCACAACCTTGTAATGCAGTTAAACCTGCTACCCCACTTGAAATTAAAAATGATTTAGATTTAGCTATGTTTATTTTCTTTAAAGTATCTTTGCAGCGTTCTTTATGTACTTTTATCAGTGTGGTTGAAATGGTAGCATCTGCAGCCACCATTTTATTGTATGCCTCTTTATTAAAATATGCTATCTTAACTGGTGTTTTAGCTTTAACTGTTGCATTACGCGGAGCGCCAGACATTAATGCACCCTCACCAATAAACGTACCAGGGCCTAAAGTAGCTACAACTAGTTCTTTATCTTTTATCATTTTTATTACATCAACTTGACCACTTAAAACGATAAACATAAACTCTCCAAAATCACCTTCTTTAATGATCATTTCATTAGATTTATGTTCTATAGCTTCAGGAAATGTTGCAATCTTCTTTATTGTCTTTTCATGTACACCTGCAAATAAAGGACTATTAACTATTTCCTCATAATTAATTTTCAATTTTTTAGCTGCCATACATTTATTTAATAAATATGATTATGTTAAAATTTTTGTTTATTTTCACATTACTTACACAACAATTACTTGCAACACAATTAGATTTTGCATTTAAGTCTTCTGCATTTCAAACCAATGGTACATTTTCTAATTATGAAATAACATTAGAGAATTTAACTTATTCACGCAAACAAACTACAATTGCTCAACAAAAAGCTGATACTGCTACTGCGGTTGCTAATGCACAAAACACTCCAATAAATCAATTTATAAGTAACCTACAAGCTAGAATATATTCACAAATTGCGGCAAATGTTACAAACCAAATATTTCAAAACGGAGCTACGCAAGGTTCATTTAATCTACCCGGTGGGGCGTATGTCAATTGGGTAGTCAATGCTGGTACAGCTACTTTATCAATTTACGACCCATCTACCAACTCAACAACTACTTTAACAATTCCAGTCAGTAGTTTAATTACCCAGTCTAACGGAGGCAATGGATGAGGTATCTAATAATTTTGTTAGCTATATTCTTAACAGGTTGCAGCACTACAAAAGTAAACGTTTCAAATAAAATAGCAGAACAACCTTACGTACAAGAAAGTCCATTAGCTAAACAACTTAGAGGTTTACCAGAGTTAGATGGTCCCCCTATGACAGTTGCAGTTTATAAATTTGAAGATAAAACTGGCCAAAGAAAAACTTCCCAAACCATCGCACTATTTTCATCTGCAGTAACTCAAGGGGCTGAAAGTTGGTTAATTGATTCGTTTCAGCAAGCAAGCAACGGTAAATGGTTTATTGTACTTGAAAGAGCTGGGTTAGATGATTTGATTAAAGAAAGGCAAATGTATAGACAGGCCCGTGAAGATTTTGAAAATTTAAAAAGCCCAGGCCCTCTAAAGCCAATGATCTTTGCTGGGGTGATAGCTGAGGGTGGTATAATAGGATATGATACTGATGTAAAGACGGGTGGTTATGGGGCTAATGTTTTAGGTATTGGTGCTAACGTACAATACTCAACTGACGTTATAACAACATCTTTACGTTTAGTAAGTACTAATACAGGTGAAGTATTAATTTCAGTAGCAGTAACAAAAACAGTGTATAGTGCAACTGTATCTGGTAATACTATGATATTTTTTAGTAACGGTACAAAGTATGGGGAAGGTGAATTAGGTGTAGGGGGTAATGAGCCAGTTACTTTAGCGTTAAGAGCTGCAATAGACGAGTCTGTTATTGAACTTATCAAACAAGGAGAGAAAAAAAGTTATTGGAAGTTTAAGGGACAACGGAACAAAAACCAATAAAAAAGTAAATATATATATGAACTACCTCCGAATAATTTTTGTTTTAACGTTCATTGCGTTAAAAGCACATGCTCAAAACGTTATTTACTTACAACAAATAAGTACATCTGCTACTGATAATATTACCCAAACAGGTACGTCTAACAGGGTTGGCTCTTCAACCACACCTTCCACTATTAACGGTGATGGTGGTACGTTTACCATATCACAAATTGGTAGTAGTAATGCTTTAGATTTTAATTTAACTGGTGGTAGTTATAGTTTTTCTTTAACTAATACTGGTGACTCTAACACACAAGGTATATACTTAAACGGTAACAACAATTCGTTCTCTGGCACATTTACCGGTAGTTCAAATACAATGCTATTTAATAAGGATGCTTCAACAGCCGGCACAACACAAGCAACCACTTTAAATGGTACGTTTGCATTTAATGTAACTGGTAATAGTAATTCATTTTTAATTGGTGAAAGCGATGGTTCGTATAACAATTTAAATTATACAGTTACTGGTAATGGAAATAGTTTTATTGCTTCACAATCGGGTACGGTTACTGGGGCAGCTGGACATTCACAAACAGTTACAACATCTGGTAACAACAATACATTAACAATTAATCAATCAGGTACATCAGCACAAACTGTTGATTTAACCCTTTCTGGTAGTAGTAATGTAATTACAGTAAAGCAAAGCCCGTAATGAAGAGCGTTGTTATAATAATAGCAACGCTCTTTCTGTGCACAAAATTATTTGCTATAGCTGGTAACATAACATCAATTACTGGCCCCACTCAAATAACTCGTTTAAACGATAAAATAAAAGGGGAGCTACAAACAATAATTGAAATGAATGATATAGTTGAGACTTTAAACTCTCGTACTGGTATTACATTTGTAGATAATACTATAGTATCGGTAACAGAGCATAGTAAATTAATAGTTGATAGCTTTGTATATGATCCATCCAATGGTACAGGCAAGATAAGAATGAAAGCTGCATTAGGTACGATACGTTATACAACCGGTAAGATAGCACATAACAATCATAACAACGTAAACGTACAAACACCTACAGCAAGTATTGCTGTCCGCGGTACTGACTTCAGTCTTACTGTTGATGAAATAGGAAAAAGTTTAATTATTTTATTACCTGCACTTAATAAAGAAAATGGTAAGTATAAGGTGGGGGTTATAGATGTAAAGACTGATGCAGGTTCTGTTACTTTAGATAAAGCTTTTGAAGCTACAATAGTATCAAGTGCTTTTACACCACCCACACCCCCGGTAGTTCTTAAGATAGATGAAGGTGGTATTGGCAATAACTTATTATTAGACACTCCAAAAGAAATAACAAATGATTCAATATCTAAACAATCTCATGAAAATATAGAAAAACAACAAATACAACAAATTTACAATTCAGCTAAAGCGATTGAAGTAATTGATAATTCTAAGTTTGTATTCGTTAATGATGGGGTTTATGCTACATTAAAAAATAATATTGGTGGTGATATTATTAGTTTAAAAATACCAGGTACTTCTAATGCAACGTTAATTTATAATTATTCTGGAGGTACAGTATCAGCTAAGAACGGTGCTGGGGATGGAATATCAATAAATATTACACAAAGATGAAGTTAAGAATTTTACTTACCGGTTTTGGTATTTTAATATTTCTTACAACGTTACGTATAGTTGACCCATATCCGATAGAAATATTGAGATTGAAAGGTTTAGATTATTATCAAAGAAAACAACAAAAAGTTAAAAGCGACAGTATAGAGGTGGTGGAAATAGACGAACAGTCGTTAATGCAATATGGTCAGTGGCCATTTCCAAGAAACATTCTAGCTGATGGTATACAAAAAGCATTTGAAAATGAAGCTCAATTAGTTGTACTTCCAATATTATTCAGTGAACAAGATAGGCTGGGTGGTGATAAAGCTTTCTTAGATACGCTTCAAAAGTATCCAGTTATAACTTCTCAATCGGCTTCTATAAAAGGTAAAGGTACCCCAGTACCAAGAGGTGTTGCAACAATAGGTACAGGAATTAATGATTGGATATTTAACTATCCAGCTGCAATAGGCCCTACGAAAGAAATTGGCGAATCATCTGCTGGTGTAGGCATGTTACTAACAGCTCCGGAACTCGATGGTGTCACTAGAAGAATGCCTCTTATAGTGCAAGTAAACAAAGAAACGTATCCATGCTTACCTTTAGAAGTATTGAGAATGTTTGGAGGTGAAGAATCGTTTCAAGCTAAAGTAAGCGATGCTGGTGTTGATGCAGTTAGAGTAAAAGGTATAGCGCCGATAAAGACTGATAGTAATGGACGCGTTTGGATTAACTTTAAGTATAAGTTGGATAGTATTTCTTTTGTTGATAAAGATTGGTCAAAGGTAAAAGGTAAAATAGTTATATTAGCTTTAACTGCTGAAGGGCTTAACAATACTGTAGCTACACCGATAGGAATATCTCAAGGGTATGAAGTATCAGCTCAAACATTACAAATGCTCATTGATGGTAATAGATTGCAAAGACCAGCAGAGTTTGACTTATATGAGATAGGTGGAGGGGTGTTATTAGCTGCTTTATTAATTGTAGCTGCTTGTTATTTTAGTTACACTGTAAATGGCGTGGGTATTATAGCTTTATTATGTGCACCTTTTTATGTCGGATTAAGTTTATTTGAAAACGGTGGGTATCTTGTTGACTACACTTGGCCTACATTAGCTGTACTAGTACCATGGGTGGGTAGTATATTCATGCGATTTGTAATGGAGTTTAAATTAAAGCAGCAAATAAAAAAACAGTTTGGTACTTATCTATCAAAAGATATGGTAGATCAACTTCAAAAAGATCCAAGTTTACTTAAGTTAGGTGGAGAGACAAAAGAACTAACTATATTATTTTCAGATATTAGAGGTTATACAGCGCTGTCTGAACATTTTGGTAAAGACGTGCAAGGGCTTACAAGTCTTATTAATCGTTATATGGATACAATGCTACCTATAATAATGAATAATAAAGGTAATGTAGGAAAATTAATTGGAGATGCAATTATGGCTTGGTGGTCAGCTCCAATAGAGGTAAAAAATCAAGCTACGTTAGCGGTAAAAACTGCGCAAGAAATGAAAGTTGCGCTAGATAAGCTTAATAAAGAATTAATTGCTGAAGGTATACCACCGCTAGGTATTGGAGTGGGTATTAATACGGGGGAGGTGGTTGTTGGTAATATGGGATCTAAAGATAGGTTTAGTTATGATATCTTAGGAGATGCTGTTAATTTAGCTTCTCGTTTGGAAGGACAATCTAAACCATATGGTGTGTTGATAGTAATAGGAAAAAATACGAAACTAAGATTAGAAAAAGAAACTGAATGCCTCGGAGATGCTCATATGAAGATGCAAATCTTACCTTTTTTATTTGAATTAGATTGTATTGCAGTGAAAGGAAAATCAGAAGGTATTAAAATTTATACTATTCTAGAATCCCCATTAACTGAAAATGTTAACGAAATTATAAAATTACACGATGAGTTATTGTCTAATTATAGAATGCAAAGATGGGACAATGCTATACAATTAGCTAAATCGTCAATAACTTATAATCCTGAGTTAGCTCACTATTATCAAAATATGATAGAGAGGATTGACGAACTCAGAAATGCTAACTTACCAGCTGATTGGGATGGAGTATTTGTTGCGAAAAGTAAATAATTAAGCTTTACTCAAAACAGTAACCAATCCATTAAAGATTGTGTTAACCATTTCAACATTAGCTACATCATCAGCCTCTGTTACTGATTCTTTAAGAGCATCTAAATCAGATGCGAGTTCTTTAAACTCGTCAATTGATAACGAGCCACTTTCAACATCTTTAGCATTAGCAGCAATCTTAGCTGCAGCTTCAGCAATAACGCTATTAGCATTATTAGCAAATGGATCTAGTTTTTTTAAAAGAGGAGTTATATTGTCCATACTATTATTTATAAAGACTCACCACCAATTGTTGTTCTTAAAGTATCAGCAAGTTTTACAATTAACTCCATTTTTTTATCGTAATATTTTCCACTAATAGTAGTTTCATTTCTTTCACGTTCTTGTAACTCCACTGTTACCTTTTTAAGCAATTCAATTTGATGTAAGATACGTTTATTATAAGGACGACCACTAGCATATAGCTCCACATCTGATATTTTATCTACTAAACCATCTAAAACTAAAGAACTGCCTTTACTAATTGGTTGGTTAATAGCCAAGTATTTTGCAACAATTTCAATATCAACAGCTCTATTATATTCTTGAGCATCGTAGTGAGGGTAATGGCCAAGTACGCCATCTATAATGACTGCTGGTTTAATTGATGTACACCCTGTCAATGCAAATCCTAAAAATAAAATTGCTATTTTACGCATATAATTTATTTAATAAAAATTCAGGCGCTGACTTTATTGTCCGAGTCCGCCAGAAGGACAAGTTGTCATTTCCCTTTGAAATTATCTCGGGATATGATAGTGTTATACAGCTGGATAAACATGAGGATTATTTCTATGAAGGGTCCGCTGCAAATTTATTTTCTGTTCTTTATCTCTAGTATCACGCAAGTAGTCCACGTACTTGAAAAGATGGTTTGATGCTTCATCAAAAGTATCATAACTAAACTTTTTAGCATTAACATCTGCACCATTTGGGTAACCAATTTGTGTGCAACCGTTAACAGCTGGTACAAACTTACCATCAGCTTTATAGATGGTTAAGTAGCAACAACGATAGTCGCCATACTCCCACGCACCACCCATATCAAGCCATTCATTAGGACGTGCATAGCATTCTGGTCTGTAACGAGCTTTACCCATCCCTAATTATATCATAGTTCCTAGTACTCGTCGTCTTCTTCTTTTTCGTCGTAATTAGGATCTTCACTCTCGACTACACTAATAAATTCATCAGATAAAAAAGCTAACTTACGGGCTGCAACTTGCTCTTTATCAGATAAACTATCCATACCATAAGTAGCTAAGTACTCTAAGGCATCAACATAATCTTCATGAAGATCTTGGAAACGTTGTAAGTTCTTTGCCATAATAATATATATTTAAATTTGTTTAGTTTGAAAGTTGTAAATCATTCTTTACCATTTTTTTTACTAATTCGTTGAATGATACTTTTGGTTTCCATAACAATTCTGTTCTTGCTTTATTTGAATTGCCAAGTAAAGTATTTACTTCTGCTGGTCTATATAAATCTTTACTGACGGCTACAAGTGTATGTTTTTTGTACTTAAAAACTTCATCTTCTGGATTAACACCTTTTACCCAGCTTCCTTTAATGCCAACAGCTTGAAATGCTAACTCTACAAATTCTCTTACTGAATGATTTTCATTAGATGAAAGTAAATACTCTTTTACTGGACCTGTTTGATTGAGCATTAACCAAATACCTTCAACAAAATCTTCTGCATCACTCCAATCTCTTGTTGCTTCTAAATTGCCTAGCAATAGTGGTTCAAACGTTTGCTTCTTTGCGATAGCCTTTTTAATACGTGCAACATTTTTTGTGATTTTACGTGTTACAAACTCTTCACCACGTCTTGTACCTTCATGGTTAAATAATAAACCTTGCACTGCATACAAGCCGTATGACTCTCTATACACTTTAACTAGCTGTCTAGATGCTGCTTTAGAAGCACCGTACGGTGAACGAGGTCTTAATGGGTGTTTTTCATCTTGAGGTGAATAAATTACATCACCAAATTCTTCAGATGAACCGGCTTGGTAAAGTCTGCATGTTGGGCTATATGATCTAATAGCTTCTAAAATATGCAGAGTTGATGTTGCATTTGTCTCCCAAGTTTGATAAGCAAAATCCCAACTACTACCAACAAAGCTCTGTGCTGCTAAGTTAATGAAGTATAATGGTTTAATTATCTCTACAGCTCTAGAAATAGAATGGCTATCAATTAAATCGAAATTTATTAGATGAAATCTATCACTTTTTATATGCCTGAGATTAATATGGTTATTAACACTTAAACGTCTTACACATCCAAATATTTCTAAATCTGTATTCTTAAGAAGAAAATCTACCATGTGTGATCCGTCTTGACCAGTAACACCGGTAACTATGACACAATTTTTATCACGTGCAAATAATGCTGCAGTATCTATATTAATGACGTTCATGTTATCTATTTTTTTAGATGTGTAATCTTTTGAAGGGGTAATCACAGTTTTAATTCTCTCTTCTTTCTTCCGGTTTGTAGTAAACAATTCTGTCATGTTTAACTGGAGCAGCTAATAACACTGCTGGTTGTAAATTCTTCTTTAATGTTTCTTGAAACATGTAAGACATCCAAGTTTGTTCGAACGGATGGGCCCATTTTGTATCGATAAACATCTTCTTATTACCTTTTTTATCTACAATCATCGGCCAGTTAGCATAATAGATTTCGCCGGTAATATAACTCAATTCATCTTGAACATCTATTCTATCAAATTTAGTTCTTGGTGCGTATGGATCAAGTCCCGATACTGGCAACTTATCATAATCAGGCCATAAAGCTGTACGAACTGTTTGCGGTACATTATACCAAGATACTTGTATATTGTTGTCCATATACACTTCAGTGTACGATAGCTTTAAAAAGTCAAACTGCTCACGTGCCATAATCTTATGCACTTTTGTATAAAGATCAGGTACATACTTTACAAGCCCATTACGGCAAGTAAGAGGTAAATCTCTTGGACCGTAAAATCCCATATCGTCTTCAAAGAAGAAATAATAATCACTATCTGAATCATGGAAGTGTTCTGCAGCAAATTGCCTACCACCGCATATACCTCCATTCTTGCCCGTTACAATATGTTCAAAGCCGTACTTATCTGCAATAGCTTTATTACCAACTATAGCCATTGCATCGGTAGAATTATCAATAAGAACTTTTCTTGGCTTATTCAACCAATCTGGAGAGTTTGCAATCCAAGTTTGAATAGTATGCTCAATCTGCTGAGGAAAGTTAAATGTGAGCATGTAAAGGGTTGTTTTATCAACGGTCTCATTATAAGAGCCTTTTGGTAACACATTCTTTCTATCTTGAATTGGTACCAACTCTACCTTATCTTGCAAAAGGTTTTGGATAAATTTAACAATCAAACCATTTTCATCTAACTGATAACGCCTATAGATATGTGGTTCAGAGTTAGCCATAATGCTAAATATGCTCTCTTCTGTACCCATATAGCCATTACTAAGTGTATCATTTAATAATGAATAATATGTACCATTAGCCTGTGATAAAAAGTCTTTATGACCACCAAACAACCCACCCCTACAAACATACTTTACATCATTATGTGCGTAACGGTCAATAGCTTTCTTATCAAACCCATGTATCTCAGATTTTGTTTCGTATGGATAACTTAAGAATAAGAATGTCTTTAAAAGGGGGGTAATCTTTGTTAATGCTTTATCATTAACAAAGAAGTTCTCGTAAACTGTATTAGTAATGCCAGCATCTAACCAAATGAAGTAATCAGTGTTAAATGCATTTATTACCTTGGCATCATGCAACATAAACATCTTAGACTGTACAATAGGGTTGTAATATTCTAATACTGTTTGCGGTGCTGACTTTAACCAACCATTCTCACCTGTCTGGTTAAACCAGTTTGGATCATTTCTTATCTTTTGTGTATTGTCCCAAAAAGGGGCATAGTAATTGCTCTTAATATCTTCTAACTCTAAAATCTTTACAATAGTATTATCTTTGCTGCGTCTCTCCCAAACAAAATCTTCTAACTCCTTAGGGACGTATATAAACATATACTGCTCCATTTGCAGAATCTTTTCAAAACATTCTTTGTAATGATCAAAGCTACGTCCTGGCTTACTTAAATTCCAAAGACCAGTTACTACTGTAAGCTTATCATCAGTTACTTGAGGCTTCTTACGCTGAAACTCTATAAGCTGTTCATGTGAGTATTTGTTCAACGCAGACTCAATAGCTGTCTTACCATACTTTTCAATTAAACTTTCAACAGGGAGCATAATATAATTTTATATTAACTAATATACTTTTCAATCATTTGAGAGGTAAATATATTCTTTTTATATTTAGCTACGTTATTGTTCTTGAAGATGTTACAACCTTCAGCACCTTCATGTGATGTATGAGCTAGTACCGGGAATGTAATAGCACCGCCACCCTTTTGCCAATCATCTACTGTTTCATAGTACGGTGTTAAAGTTTCGTGATAAGTGGTTACTCTCTTTATACCTTTAAAGCCAAGGTATGCTGATACAAATGAATCATCACACCATGTGTAGTATTCATCCATAAGTTGCTTTAAATCATCTTCAAAGTACTTACGTTTGTAAGAAATGGACTTATAATGTTGTAAGGTTTTTGTCTTTACATGCTTTCTAACAGCAGTTAAATAATGATCTCTTACATCATTATAAATAGGTTGCCAGCAAGCAAGACCATCATAACCAACAGCACTATTTGGAAACTTGAATTGATTAATGATTTGCTCTTTGAGCATATCTTCATGGTAAACTAAATCATCATCAACCACTACAATAAAGCTTTCTGGGTCTTTTACTCTTAATAACGTTGGGTATAATTTAGTAATTGGTCCAAAGTCATCAGTTCTAAAGATTTTAAAGCGAGGAAACTGATTTGGTAAATCTAATACCCAATTTGGTATCTCATACTTTTCACCAGTACTCTTACAAACAAATGGTACATTGAAATGAATTTCATACTCACCTGGATAATTTTGCATAAGCAAAGAGTAAATGCATTTAGTAATACCATTGGGTTTGGTGTCAGCTAGTCTTGTTGGTACTGTAGTGAAGGTGATAACTGGCTTTACCGGCCATACAAAGTTATTCATGTCAACAGCTACTGGAATAGCATCACCTGGGGGGTATTTTGTATCAGATGGTATTGCAACTGGTGTAGCTACTTTAGCTTGTTCAGGCTTGGGCTCATCAGCCTCAGAGAACGGTGGTTCATAGTACCAGTTATCACAATCAAACTTTAACACTGACTCTAAATCTTTCCTAACAAAGCCTAAATGATTACCAGTCTTTTGTCTAAACAAATTAAAACCGGTATCAGTTGCATAAGATAATTGCTTTAAAATAGGGTAATGGTGAGAATGCTTACCAAGCCCACAAGCAGAGTAATTAACTGGGATAAAGTTATTTTCTTTATCCCAAGCTAACATTATAAAGTTAATTTTCTTCTTTCTCAAATAATAACCAACAACAAGATCATCACTATCAGCAACACCTAAGTACTCATCAGTAAAAAAGTCATCACCAAAGAACTTACGTTTATAAGTTACAGAATGCCAATGGCCTGGTATAGCTGCATACGTGTCGTGCTTTAAAGGAAAAAAAGCATGTGTACCCAACAATATATACTTCTTTATACCATTCTTATCAATAAACTCTCTCTTATCAACAATGTTATCACCTCTGAATCCTATAGCAGTGTTTGGATACTTATCCATTCTTGCAGACACATACTCTATAAGATCATCATAATAAACATGATCGTCATCTAAAGTAATAATAACATCTTCTGGGTCGGTAACAATGTTAAAACAGCCAATAACCTTTTCAATTGGACCCCTATCAGTGTCTATTCTATTGATAATAAGTTTTGGGTTCGATGCTGCTAATTGTGTTAGTTCATCTGGTACAATATAAGGCATGTTTCTGTTCTTATAAATTTTTGGAATGTTGATAACTACTTTATAGTCCCTATCTGTCTTTTGGTTTATTAATGATAATACATTTTGCTTAAACTCTGGCCAAGTTGATAGCCTTTCTGGGACTGTAGTCAATGAAATATAAGTGCTCATTTTAATAGTAATTTTTTTGTTGCTTATCGTAAAAGTATATATCAAATTCTGGCTTGTTTCTCAAGTCACATTCATTGACTATTTCGAATATTTTTTGCTGAACCCAATTATCGGGAGCTAAATTGTTGCCTGGTCTACCAGGCAAAGTAAACTTACCATGCCCTACCATCTCTACGTATGTTATAATAAACTTTTGATTAGCATAAGGATAGTAATCAAACGTCATATACTTACTGCATAATGTTCTAAACATATAATCTTCATTAGAAGACCAAGGGAGATAATAGTCTAATGAACCAACATGATGATCACGATATGTACCGTTTTTACCTTTGATATGGGAGCTATCTAAATGGTGCAATCTACAATCTGGATTATATTTGAAAAGCTCTTTATATGATGACTTTCTCCATATACAAGGTTGTACGCTAAATTGATGCATATGCCCATCACCAACATAATATAGTTCATCACTTTTAAAGCCATATTTTTCACTAAAAGGAAACAACTTAAAAAAGTTTGGAGGTTGCTGTGTTTTATTGTGGTTTTCTGGCTGAAACGATGAAAATGTATAATTGTCTACTTTTTCATTTGTAAAGATATTAATAAGTTTGTTAAGTGATTCAAAATCCAAATCACTAGTTAGCATATAATCTTCACAAAAGTAAAAGATAAAATCTTCTGTAATCGAATCAATAGCATGTGCCATTACAGGAGCAAAATGATGACCACCTGGATCAAAAGGTATTTGTGGCGACAAATAATTTACTTTATCACAATATGGCAAGTTTGAAACATCATTAAATCTGTTTAGTGCAACTGAAATGTTAATGTTATCTAAACCCACATATTTATCAAAATACTTTAAACAAATACCTGCTAAAGGTATAGTTCTTTCATTGCAATAAATTACAAAGTGTGTATTAGGTACTTTGTTGTGGTTCTTTAAAATCATGTAAGAAACTTAAATCAAGATCTTTATCGCCTGGGTTAGCTCTATTTCTGCAATCTAGCTTTTCTATAGGATAGTTTTGAGTATCCGGGGCAATATAATTAACAAATCTTTTATTTTCAAATGTTACTTCCCAAACTCTTGGGATAGTATAGATTACCGATTTTGAATCGTGAATCTTTTGCTCATACTTAAAAACTTCACCCCAATTGTTACCATGGACATGTGTAAGAACAAAGTACTCATTAAGTCTGTTGATAATAACTTCAGCCTTCTGTCTCCATTCTGGACCATCAAGCCAATGTATTTCTAAAATGATACCAGTACAATACTTTGCAATTTCAGCAATATCTGTTTTTGCAAAGTAATCATACTCAGAGCCTTCAGTATCAATTTTTAATAATACATCCCCCTTAATGCCTAACTCTTTATAAAGTTGAACAACCTCTTTAGCTGGTATATTATTAACATTAGTACCAGCTAAACCTAAACCTACCTTGTAAAAATAAATTTCTGGATCTTCTTTAGCAGGACGATCAACGAATGGGTCAAACATGTAAACTGGTTTCTTAAACCTTTTAGCAAAGTCAAACTCATATCTAGTCTCTCCACCCACACCAAAGGTAAATAAGCATGAACACTTATCTATCATCATTTGTGAACAGACATAACCACCATCTGAGTGCTCATTATCTCTTTCACTGTATGGTCCAACCCTGACTTTCTTCTCGTTAATAGTTTTTGGTTTTAATAAATGAAACATAAATTTATTGTATTACATCTTCATCATATACTTTATCAAACCCACAGTTAATATAGTTTGTATCAAAATCTTTTCTAACTACACCGTGTGTTGGGTTTTCTTTACAAGCATTTCTATAAACAGCAAACCCAGTATGTGATGGCATTGATAATTGTCTTTTAATAGGATAATGAGATGAAGGTGTACCTATATCTTTACCATTATGTTTAACTAAACTATTAACTGGTATGAAGTTAGTTTCATCATCATAGGCTAACATAATAAAGTGTATTTTTTTAGCTCTTAAATAGTAGCTTATTGTTAAATCATCAGATTTAGCTACACCTAAAAATTCATCAGTAAAGAAATCATCTTGTATAAACTTACGTCTATATGTTACTGAATGCCAATGACCTGGTATAGTGGCATAGGTGTCATGTTTAACTGGAAAGTAAACACCATGAGAAGATATTAGAATAAACTTTTTATTACCATTATCATCTATAAATGTTCTTTTTTCTAATGGATTATCTCCTCTAAAACCAACAGCATAGTTTGGATATTTTGGAAGCTTTTTAAGAATATACTCAATCATACTATCTTCATATGCATGATCATCATCTAAAGCTATAATAATATCTTCAGGGTCGTTAATAATGTTGAACCCACCTACTACCTTTTCAATAGGACCCCTATCTGTGTTTATTCTATTTAAAATTAACTTTGGATTTTCATCTGCTAACTTTTGTAACTCAGCTGGTATAATGTAAGGGGAGTTATCTGGGACGTACACATAAGGTATATTAAATATAACCTTATACTCTTTATCAGTTTTTTGATTGAGCAATGAAGTTATATTTTCAATTACAGAAGGTACATCTGCCAATCGTTTAGGTACTGTTGTCAAAGATATGAATATTCTCATAAAAAATTATTTATTAATGATATGTTCTATACGTTCTGCCCAGCCTTGTGATTTACTATGAGCCCAGATAACCCACTTATGAGGCTTCTTATCAGTTAAGAAGAACCGTTCAAAACTTGTCCAGTTATCTTTACGCGACATAATTTCTTTGACTTGTGCTTCAGTTAAATCTTCTCTTTGAACTGCAATACCGTTTTCATCATCAAACGCTACAACCCAAAAGTCATAATCATTCAATTTAAAATTACTCTTATCAAAGTTAACTAAACAATAGAAAGAAGATGCAAAAGACTTCTCCCACTCTTCCTCATTATTAATTGGAGGGTTAGGTGGAAAGTTATTATGAACTGTGTACATCTGCACTGCTTTACGCTTGAAATGCACACCAGCATACTTCTCATAATCTCTTAACGTTCTCACTGTACCAAGATCATAGCCAGTTAAATCTACATCATCATCTTTTTGAGTACGTAAAAGGTTACGAATACGCTTCCATGCTGCTTGTTGCTGTGCATACCAATCAACACCCCGCTTATATTGATCGTCCCATACTAACTTACCAGATCTTTCCTCTCTCATTGTTGCATGCCATATAACTATCTTATGTGGGTGGAATAGATCGTAACCATACGTAAACGAACGCACAGTCATGTTGAGCTCTTCACCACTAAACACAATACCTGGATCGTGCTTAATGTCTTTAGCCCATTGAGTGCGAGCAAACAAAAAGTGTCCAGAAATGAATCTTGAATGCACTGGCTCTGTTCTTGATTGCCAACCTTGTAGTAAGCTTGGACGGATAAAGATGGTACCGTGTGGATAGAAGCAAGCAAACTGCTGTTGCCAAGGCTCCTGACAACGACTTTTTGGATCATTGAACGGGTCATAGTATGGTAGATAAGCTGTAAGGATTGGTTTGAAGCCTTTGTCTTCTAGTCCTTTGTGCATACTAATCAAAGTTTCATCCCAATCCTTAGTAAATCTATGGTGAGAGTCTAATTGTAATAGATACGTCTCATCTGTAATCATATTGTTGATGCGTTGGCGAGCGTATGGTAATCCTTTAGCTTCCGTATAAAGCATCTCATCTATCTTAAAACGTGAATCGTTTCTAAATTCATCAATGTTATCAAATTTATCATCCGGGTGATACTGCCTGCAAATACCGAAAACTAAACGTGATGGGTCCTTTGCCTGTGCTAAGCAATCTTTAATTGTTGGTACTAATTCTGGCTCTCTGTAAGCTGGTAAGTGTACCAAAATAGTTTCTTTGTTTTGCTTTTTCATACGTATGGTAAATTGTTCTCAATAATTTTGCATTCCCAACCTTTTGACTTACTATGCGGCCATAATGTCCATTTAGTTGGTCTTACATCTGTACTAAACTCTCTCCAAATGTGAATAAACTTATCATTTGGATCTGTTTGCATAAGAGCCTTTAATTCATTTTCATCAATATCTTTTCTAAACAAGTCTGTATTCTTTTCGTCCTTGAACACACATACAATGAAATCGTAATCAGGCTCTGGTAAGTCAGGCTTATAAACGTCAATACAGTGTTTGGTCCAGCTGCAAAGACTCTTATCAAACTCTTCTCTTGTTGTGAATGGTACTGGGGGGGTTGACTCATCTAAACAATTCTTATGGAAGCGTCTTGTTTTAAAGTATACACCAGCAAAGTTTTCAAAATCAGTTAACGTTTTTTTTGTACCTAAACCGTAAGCACCGAAGTTAATTTGATTTGGATTTTCACCATCAATACCTAAAAGAATCTTAACTCTCTTATACGAGATTAAATTGATATCATTCCAATTCTTATGATCATCCCAATGCTTCTTTTGATTAGCTCTGGTGTATTGATGCCAAATAAACACCTTATGTGGTGCAAACAAATCGTAACCTTTAGTAAATGATCTCACTGCTAACGATATTTCCTCACCGTGAAAGTAAAGATCTGGATCGTACGGCACCTCTAAACACCACTTACCTTGTGTAAAAATAAAATGAGCTGAAAATCCTCTGCTTGGGGCTGGTAACGTACGATTCTGCCAATCTCTTAATGTAGAAGGTCTTAGAAAAATCACCCCTTCTGGTAAGAATCTATCGTAGTTAACTTGCCAAGGCTCCATAACCCTACCATTCGGTTCAGTTGTTGGATCGTAACTTGGAAGATAACTACTGAGTAATGGCTTGGTGACACCACTCTCTTTTAAACTTTTATACATTTCAATAGCAGTAACATCCCAATCCTGTGCAAATCTATGATGCGAGTCTAACTGTAAAGTGTATGTCTCACCATCGTACTGCTGCTGTATTTTACTTCTTATCCAACAAGCACCTTTTGTTTCAGTGTAAGGTACGTCTAAGATTTTAACTTGCGGTAAATTTTTAATCTGTGAAATATCTTCATCACCAGCATGTTGCCACCCGATGCAAATATGTAATGATTTTGGGTGTTTAGCTTTTGCGATACAATCTAAAACTGTTGGCACTAATTCAGGGTCTCTGTAAGAAGCTATTTGAACAAAAATCGTATGCATAAAATTATATTATATTACAAAACAAAAAAAATCTACTCTTATAACATATTATCAAAGTATTTGATTTCTTTACCGTCAGTATTGTACATCTTTTCAAATCCATAATCATCTAACTCACACCCATACCCTTTGTAATCATCTGTTATACCTTCATAAGCATATGAATTACGAACACCGATATAAAAATAGTCGTTATCCAACACGGTAAATTCGTCAATGTACGAAGCATCTTTTTCATTTATATAATCGTAAAGGTTGCCATCCTTATCGCAATGCTCTTCCATCCACAACTTACTATAATGGTTAAAAGCGTCCTTTATTGAACCGGCAAATTCCGGTAACAGTTCACCTTTTTGAAACCCGTTATGATTGTAAGTTATTTTACGTACCTTAATTTTATCAAAATCAATCATGCAACATTATCAGCATCATGCTGAATAATTTGAGCAACTTTTACGATAGGGTTCTTGATATCTTCAGCTAAATACTTTGCAGTCTCACGTAAATCGCGTTTTGAAATCTTATTATCACGGCATTCATAATTGAATATAAAAAATGATTCCATAAGGTCCTTCAACCTCTTAACGTAAATAGGTGACCTGATTCTTTTAAGATATTCAGCTCTTGGATCTTTTATTTCTGTTGTTTTCGTACTTTTCATTAAAAATTTCTCGATAACATGTGACAAATGTTCCCAGCTTCATAAAAAAACTTATAAATATATAACCTAACTTTCATAATAAATTTTGTGTGTAGGAAATATTTATTATACCAAATGTTATTGGTTCTTATAATTTCGTCTTCTATTGCCATGTCTCTTGCTTTACGTTCAGCATTGTCAGTCTTTTTGAACTCAGACAGAGTAATCTCCACTACATCACCATACAATAAAGTAGCGTTATATTCCACCCAACAATCCCATTTACCCTGTACATCTCTTATGCTATCATAAAAATTAATCACACCAGTATGTAAAACTCGCTCCACGTACGGGCCGTTATATTCAATGTGCCCTAAATTAAAACGTTTATCATTATTTTTTTCTGGTTCAATATATTTTGATTCTTTATACTTTTCAATATAAAGCTTACCCCCTTCAATGGTAAAATTGCACAGTATATTATCCAAGTCTTTAGTTTGAAAGTTAATTAAAGTGCCGCTAAGACCTAACGAAGTCATGTCATCGTTGTAAGGTAAATCATCTTTATAAGCTATGTAATCAAAAAGTCCCATACATTAATTATAGTACTTTTCCGAAATAAACAAGTGTATAAACAAAAAAGCTCTAGCTTTCGCTAGAGCTCTTGTTGTAAGTTTTATTAAGCTACTGTCATCAGTGCCTTCTGACCGGCATTGATAAACTCATTAACCTGGTTATCATTACGGATAACATTCCAGAAGTTCTGCTTAGCCATGCGTCCAAGCCCGAACTCTGACGAAACAAACTGCCTGCCGGTATTCGCACCTTTATTGCGGGTAGACTCGTGCGTGTAAAAATCAGTAACAGCACTAAATGCATCAGCACGATTCTTACCATCGTTACCCTTACCGGTAGCAAAAAGCTCTGTAAGACGATTTACCTTATTAAGGCTTCGAATGGAGATCTCCTTATCCATATCATTACGGAGAGTCCAACCCGTAAACAAATTACGTGCGTCATTAGCACTGAGATCAATGCTCATCAAACGTTTAAACTCAGCCTTATATTCAGCCTGGCAACCAAGATGAGCATCGATAATCTCAGCAATGTTAGAGATCTTTACTTCAACATTACCGCGGTGAAAAACGCGAATATCAATAACAGAGTTCTTATTGTTAAGATTGTACGAAAACGTATTATTACAAACGGTACAAACGTTCGTGTTATTAACCCATAGAACACAAGACTGGTCATGACCATTACCAAAGTTAAGGTAATCCATAAACTCACGCTTACCAATCTTATAAAACGAACTATCCTTTAGTGAAAGCGAAACAAATACACGTCCGCGGTTGCAAACCGATCCAACCGACTCAACCTTAACCCCCTTAATACCAGAGACAGCTTCCTTGATCATACCAAGAAAGATGCTATTGCTAATGGGTTTGTAAGTGTCTGGGAACGGCTTACCGATAACCTCACCATCGTCGTTACCGACAAGAATACTAAAATCCGTATCAACCCCATCAAGCTGTAGCCTACGAGTTTCGATATCCCACTTAGTGAGCCAATTATTGTCGAGACCGAGATCGATCATCACATCGGTTAGACCGTGCCAACCCATCTCAACGCCTTGCTGCTTATCACGCTTTTCGATTCTATGTGCCATATGATTTGTTAGTTAATTGTTACTTGAAGTAATTATAAAGAAGTTCCTTCAAGTAACAATTATTTAAACAAATATTTTCGTTTCTTGCAATTGGCGGTAAATAGCTATTGTATAATTATACCCCATCACTACTTCATCTAACACATCAACAGACACCTTATTGGATAGCACTTCTAAAGTATCATTTATGTAATCAAAATCCAAATACGTGCAAGGCTGTGTAAGCTTTGTCTTTGTAATTTGCCCACCTGTTAAATCCTCCCCATACCTAACGTACATATGAGCTAATACACAGTTGTAATCGTTCGATTCTTTAATGTAATTACAGTATTCATGGGTTGCAGGTAATATAACATGTTTGATATTTTCCCCAACGAGACTTTCGTAATTATGTTTGGCTAACAAATATCTAGGCAAAGAAGGTAAATTGTCTAACAAATTAAACTTTGAAGCAGTATCTTCCAGTGCTTGGTAAATTTGTATCATTTGGTAGATATATTTGCTGCAATCCTCTAATGTAGCCTCTCCTGATTGTAAGTATCTATAGAAAAGCATTGTAACTAACTCTTCATGTTTAGGTTGTAGAATTTCTTTGAAAGAGTTCATATATGTGATTATAATAAAAAACCCCTTACTTTTTATTGCGGTAAGGGGTCAATTATATCTAGTTAAAGAATTATTAGAACTTTAACTTATAGCCTACGTCATAACCAACAACCTGGTTGATTTTGGTTGTCACATCTACGCGATGTACAAAGCCATCTACGTAGATCCCGTAGTAGTTAAGACCGATACCTGCTGTTGCATAGTGCTTGTCGTTCTTAAGTACTGCGAGTGTTGGAGCGCCTGGATCGTTAAAACCAACTCCAACTGCTGGAACAACCTTAAGACCCTTTACTAAGCCCGTATTAATTGGAAGACGGACATTAGCTTCGTAGTTATTGCTACGGTTCTTGGTATCGTTAAGAGCTGTTGCATCCCAAACAAACATTTCAGTAATATGACCATCAATTCTTACGAATGGTAGTACATCTGACTTTACTTTGTTGAATGCATATGCAGTGTCAGCATTGCGAAGATCGGCACCAAATGTCAAGTTAGCAAGATCTGACTTGAATGTGTAGCCTGCGTTAGCAATTAATAGCTTATATCCACCCCTAACACCGTTATTTGCTTGATATGCACTGTATGTGTCGAGACCGAGATCAACGCCATATACAGAAACACCTACACCAGCTGTAATAAAATTAGATCCAATTAAAGCACCTTGCTGAATAAGCTTTGATGTAAAGCCTACGTCAATAGACACATTTACTGGAGTCTGACTATAGCCAGTTGCTATAACAAGAACCAATGTTAATATAGTTATTAGTTTTTTCATACGTCAATATTTAATCTTGTTTTGATTTTTTACCAATTAGGAACTTTTTTAAACACTCTTTTTTTGTTTTCTCTGTTTCTTACTAACGGGAGAGGTAGTATCTGATACCACTTCAAACGTTTCATTATTGGAAATCTCCTCTTTTTGCTCCTTTTTTTCTGGCTGCGGAGCGGTCCACTCTAGTTTCAAGTTCAAAACTTGGCACAAAACATCCAAATATGCTCTATTATTGTCGTGCTCTTCTAATGAAAGAGGAGCCTTACGTGTGGCATTGTATAGATTAATAAGTGCTTGTTGAGCTGTTATTGGTTTCATATCTAATATAATATATTATCTTCTTTGAAATACAACTTTTAAAATGGCGGGTACGACAGGGCTCCCACCTGTAACCGGAAATTTTAGAGATTTCTGCTCTGGAAATGGTACCCCCGGCGGGATTCGAACCCACATAAGACGGCTTAGAAGACCGGTGCACATCCATTATACCACAGGGGCATGAAATTGGAGCGGCAGATGGGGCTCGAACCCACAACATCCAGCTTGGAAGGATGGCGCTCTACCAATTGAGCTACTACCGCAAATTGGTTAAATCAAACAACGTAAAGTCATTTATTATATCTTCGTACCCTTTATCTTGTTTATAAATTTGCAAAATACGGCCATGCTCATAATCTGTAGTAGGGAAGATCTTTGGTTCGTACCCAGGTAAAAAGATTGCCGTGTATGAATGTTGTCTGTCCACCATTCTACGTATTACCATCATAATAGTCAGATGTGTCTTTAGTTACTTCCACTGAACTCTCTTATGGCTTGTCTTCTTTTGTATCTTACCTTTAATTGATTTGCACTGAGCGTGGGTAGGTCTGCATGCTGGGTACTTATCACCTTTACTCTTTGAAGAGCAAGGACCGCCAGTACGGCAATTAACCCAACCTTTAAAACGTTTACCTGTTCTCTTATCAATATGTGGTTTAAACCAATCTCTAAGAGACTCATGTATTAAAGCTATCTGTCTGTCAAACTCTCTCATTTTTTCTTTTTAAATGCTTTACCTTTACGGCATTTAGCTAATGCACCCGATGCATAAGCACTTGGCCACACTTTATATCTAGCTTTAACTGCATAATAGCATCTATCTTTCTTTTCAGATAGCAATTGGTTTTCAATCTCTTCAATCTTACTATTAAACAAGTTCACACCATTATTTAATGATAAAAGTGGTGGGTAAAGAGGGACTCGAACCCACAACACCCCCACGTATTACGATCATAATATTATTTAAATGGGGCGATAGACGAGATTTGAACTCGCAATCCCAAGATCCACAATCTTGTGCCTTAACCGTTTGGCCACTACCGCCATTATACAGGAGCAAATTAATCAGATGTGTCTTTTGTGTACCAAACCTTTAATGAAGGTGAAAGGTAGTGGTGGGTATGCATACCAGTAGACCACTCTAGCCAATCTTTTGTTTCATCAATAATGCTAGTATCAAAATTTGCACCACCATACAAACCACCTATACCACCAAGGTGCTTATACCCTTGTGGTACCCCTTTTACAAATGTAACTGGTACTTTCTCACCATTTGGGTATTTCCATATTACTTCTTGCGGACCATTAAAACCCCATTTCTCTGTAACAAAACTATATTGTTCTGCTATTGCGTAATAGTCTTTTGTACTCATGTAATTATTTAATGGTGCCCTGGGAGGGATTCGAACCCTCAAAAAGCTGCGGTCTAAACGCAGTAGCTGTACCAATTTGCATGTCTCACCGGGGCATAAAAATGGTGCACTAGCCGAGACTCGAACTCGGAGTTTCCTGCTTGGCAAGCAGGTGCATTAACCATTATGCTACTAGTGCATTTAAAATTACTTATCGACTAAAATGGAGCTTCCAGCCGGTATTGAACCGGCCGCCTCAATCTTACCAAGATCGCGCTCTACCATCTGAGTTATGGAAGCATAAAATGGTAGGGCCTTCCGGACTTGAACCGATATATGAGAGTTTGCAGACTCTTGCCTGGCCGTTTGGCTACTGATGCATAAAATGGTACACTCGGAGGGATTTAAACCCCCAGCCTTCCGGTCCGTGGCCAGAAGCTCTATTCAGTTGAGCTACAAGTGTATGGTGCTCCAGCGGGGAATCGAACCCCGAAAACGACAGATTTTAAGTCTGTAAGCTGTACCGATTCGCTACTACGTCACTGGAGCGTAAAAAAACGGAAAGGGAGGGATTCGAACCCCCGGATGCCTTAAAGCATCGGAAGTTTAGTAAACTTCTGCTATAGACCGCTCAGCCACCTTTCCATAAGAGTGAAATGGTTGTACCAGTTTCCTTATTCATATACCCAAACTTAGGAAGAGGTGGGATTCGAACCCACGGCCGGCTCTCACCGACATTCGATTTCAAGTCGAGTGCCTTTAACCACTCAGCCACTCTTCCAAAAAATTGGTAGTCCTGCTCGGAATTGAACCGAGGCTCGGCGCCAATCTAGCGCACACAGTTTATAAGACTGTCGGTGCTTCCAATTACACTACAGGACTAAAAAATGGTTGCCCCCGATCGATTCGAACGATCACAAAGCGGGTCAAAGCCGCGTATCCTACCTTTAGATGAGGGGGCAATAAAATGGTCGGCGCGGCAAGATTCGAACTTGCGACCATTCCGTCCCAAACGGAACATTCTACCGCTGAACTACGCGCCGGTTTTAATAATAAAATTATTAATATATTAGTTGATCTTATCAACTACCAAATGCTTAAATTTACTGTGCCAATACTGGTGATGTGTGGGGTACGTACTGGTAGCTGCTGCAGCATCGCCAGCCTCTCGTGGTCGAGCAGCCCGCTCACATTTTCCTCTCTTTTTAGTAGGCCAAAAGCAAGGAACCGACTACGGTTACCCCGCCGCGCGTAATTGATGTCGCTCGATTCTGTTTCCGCAGAAGTCATCACCGCCGATGTTACTTGGTCCGGCTGCGTCGTATTTCAACGATATCGAGCGATAAATTGGTGGAGCTGCCGGGATTTGAACCCGGGTGTTCCGTAACTTTCCGATCAGTTTCTACAAGCTTAGTAGTAATAATAAGACCATACCTTAACTACAAGATATTGGAATTTTCAGAATACGTGTAACGTTATTTTACCTACTCTGATAATCTCAAACAACGTTCTCACTGTTTAACAGCTACACAATATAGTGAGAATCTATTGTATAACTGATCGCAGATTAAGCTGCGAGTGGAGTAACTTCTGGAACAAAAGCTTCGGAAAGCTTTGCGAAGTAACCCTTTACTTTGCTTGTTAATTTAGCATTTATGTTTTTGCTAGTTTTGAAAGGTCTAACAACCTTGCTTGCTTCTAATAAGTCTGGTACAGAATAGAATCCATAACAGCCCCAAAAAATGTGTCAAATAACTAAAAATGTATTATATTAATGTTCCAATTGTTTTAAAATTCTATCAAAATCTAAAAAATCTTCATAATAGTTTATACCTTTTGTTTGCCCATTTTTGTCTTGTTAATTCTAAAAACAAAACCATTTTTTCCCTTTAAATCATCCCAACCTACGTATATGACTTTATCATTTGGTAACAAACAAGCAAACACATCCACGTCTTTTTTTGTATATGTAAATTCATAATTTGGACCAGATTTATGTATTGAAAAAGGAATCAAATTATTACTGTTAATAGATGCTAAATTTTTTACTTGTATTTTAATACATTTATAATCAACAATTGTTATTATATCCACTTTACAAAGATCTCCCAATTCTTTAAATATTGGTAAACCTTTTTTTGTTAACCCCAACGCTACCGCTATCTCTCCAATATTTCCTTTTTTGTTTACTGTGCATTAATAATTATTGTTTAATCAGCTATATACAAGGTAGCTGATTAAAGAAATTGGTGGGGGCATAGGGACTTGAACCCTAAACCTACTGCTTAACATACCACTATAGCTTTCGCTACATAGCTTTCGCTACTGCGTGGTCTGGACTATGCCTTCACCATTTGACAGGTGGGTGATTATAGTCTCTACACCTTCCCTTTCGGGCTTGGCTCGGCGTTGGGAGGTTAAACCGTTCACCGAATTTACACCATTCACGTATAATCTTTCGATTATAGTGCTCCTATTAAAGGCAGCTGCTCTAACCATTGAGCTATACCCCCATAAAATAATGGCACCTCTAATCTGGTGCCCAGAGAATTGAAACCTTCGTGCACGGCAATATCTAGAAGAGCAGTACACTACATGTCACTCTGTCGCGAAATTGTTAAAAGAACATAACAATTATATCTATGTTCCTATTATCTCAATTCATCCAAATCTAAAACAGATAACAAAATACCAATATTTTTTAAAACCGTACCGTTCTTTTTATACCATTCATAGCCATTGTTAGCTATGGTTTGTAGTAAGTCATTTCTATTGATAATCATGTCATACGTTTCAATCATATTACCCATCATTAGTTTAAAATCACTATGTCTTTCAAATGGAATATAATGCACCCAAGGTAACAAAGGATTGTGGAATACACAATTGACTATTCTTGGTCTAAGCATCGGTACACCTATACCTAAATATTCAATATCCCTTGTATTGATTTCAGCTGCACCATCTAAGTTTAATGCAACCTTACACTTAGCTGTTCTAATAAGATAATCTTTAAAATTTGAATCAACATATGGCTTAACTAAAAACTTATCTGATTGTTGCTGTGAAAGATATTCTCTAAACAAATAAAGTAATCCAGTAAAGAGCATCTGATTTTCTGTTCTTTCAATTTTCATACTCTTTACCTCATCAACATCTCTTTCATGCCATATGCAATTGTTAATCCAATATGAAACACCTGTGATAGGAGCACTTGTATGCTTTCTTACCGTAAGTGCATTAGCACAACCATAAAATCTAACTAAGTTACTATCAAAAATAAAATCGTATGGTCTATCAGGATAGTCAAGATACGAAATCACAATGTGTTTATTAGTTTGTGTATTTCTGATAGCCATCTGACCTAATGTATTATTCTCTGTAAGCTTTACATTATCTTCACCATACTTTAAGATAAGCTGGTTAATAACCGCATTAAAAATTAATGCTATTGGCCATGACGTATCAGTCTTTATTCTACTATGGTAAGCAATTACTTCTAGTTGCATATTAATATATAGTGGTGGAGATACGGGAACTCGAATCCCGACTTGTTGAATGCAAATCAACTGTGCTGCCAATTATCACTATATCCCCAGTTTTGAAATTATTTCTGTCAAATAACCATATAACAATTGTTATTTGTTTTCCCATACATTATACTTATGTTGGACTACCTTTAAATTAAATTATTGTTGTGCAAATGGTACCCCCACCGGGATTCGAACCCGGATAAACTGCTTGAGAAGCAGACGAACTAACCGCTATTCGATAGGGGCATAAAATGGTAGCGACGACGGGATTCGAACCCGTACAAACCGCTGTGAAAGAGCGGTGACCTAGCCATTAGTCCACGTCGCCATGTTATCATATAATTCATAATATACTCGCCTAGTCGAGTAAAATTGATCATTTTAGGTTGGGGAGACTCCTGACTACTCCCAGCATTTGTACACATTCAGTTATTCAGTCAGTTGAAACTGTCGTCTCTAATGCGCCGTCATATCAGATGTATTTTATCTACATAGGTGTTTAAAGAACGAAAGAATTATATACTAGTTCCATTGGCTGTAAGTTTTTTCAAAAATCGTTTAAGAGCAACAACTGCTCTTTTTTTGTACAAAAATCCTTTTAATTCTGAGTCCGGATAATCTTTACCAAAGTCTTCAACTGTATTTACATGTACACTAAAATCTACCTTATTATTTCTTATCATTTTTGCAAGTTCAACTCCGGTACCTCCTAGAACTTAAAATTTTTCAGCTATTTGATTTAAAATCTTTGGATCGTTTACTGTATAAAAGATTTTATCACCATCTGATGCAGGATCGAGACCGACCGTTGTTATCTTTAATACTGGAGTACCATTTTTGTATATAAAAGATATAACATCTGTTGGAAGCTGATATTCACTAGATACTAACATTAAGTCATTTTGATAATCTAAAAAATCAAAACAACTATCTTCATCTAACTGTTGGTGATCAACAATAAAATGCGGTAGTTACTCTCAAAGAAGAATGTTTTAAACGACATGTAACTATTTATTAAAATGGTGCTGAGGGTCCGACTTGAACGGACGACAACCGGTGTGTAGGACCGATGCTCTAACCAACTGAGCTACCCCAGCATAAAATGGTAGGAGAGATGGGATTTGAACCCATATATAGCACCTTATGACGGTGATGCCTTATCTGTCGAGCCACTCTCCTGTAAAATAAAGAGCTCCGTTAAATTGCTTTAACGGAGCGTTGTTTTCTTTTTATAAGCTACGGAATATGATGCCGTTATATGCTGGGTCTTTCACACTCATAATCTTTTGATAATATGAAGTGTTATTACCCTTGTAATCATTTATAGCGAGTACAATAATTCCGGCAACAGCTCCGTATGCTATAGCTAATACTATAATCATACGTTTTTGTGTCTTTCTTGTTAGAACCGCCACCTGAAGGCTTTGGTTGTTGAAAATTATTTATTATAGATACTAGTAAAACCTAATTGGAATACCATAGAAGTTAACTATGGTATCTATAACTAGAATTAACTATAAAGGAAAATGGCTGCTCGGGTTCGGATCGAACGAACGACTCTTCGCTTAACAGGCGAGCACTCTGCCCCTGAGTTACCGAGCAATAAAAAAACGGGATGCACGAGGGTTGAACTCGTGACCTTTTGATTGACAATCAAACGCTCTGACCAGCTGAGCTAGCACCCCATATTAAATTGGCAGGAGCGGTAAGACTTTAACTTACGACTGATCTAAAGTACGCTTTAGACCCGGCTCAACTTCAAACCTAAGCTTCTCGCTCGTCAGCTTATCGCCTTTGGCACCAGCGCTCCTATGTTTAATAAAATTGGCACGGATACAAGGAGTTAAACCCTGACAGAATCTTTTGGAGAGATTCGTGCTATCATTACACTATATCCGTAAATTCCTTGAAATGGTGGGCAAGGAGGGAATCGAACCCCCAATGTTACTCGAAAGAGAACGGATTTACAGTCCGTTGCTACACAACCAATAGTAGCCTCTTACCCTTTATAGCATTTTCTAGGTATAGGGGTATATTCAGGTATAAATTTTTTCCATAATTTACACAAACTCGTTAAAGAGTAATTATATTCTTTTTGTGTGTGTAAGAAATCTCTGACTGACCTACAACCGCTACTTAAAAAATTATTATATAGTTTTCTTGCAAAAACTTGTTTATTATGCTGCCTTTCTAGTTGTCTTTTTTTGTTTAAAACGTCTTTTTCCTGTTTGATTTTCTTACGCGTAGCTTTTTTAACTTGTTTTTGGTAATTTAGTTCCTGTCTTTTATTAAAACTATCAAAATTAATAACTCTACCTTTACGCCAACCTTCAGGTATAATGTCGGTTTTGTTAATGCGTTTAGACTGTCTTAAGACAGGGTTATGTATCCATTTCATATTAAAACATTGATTGTTACTGCCTTTATTTGCTATTGAATTATGTTTACCTATTGCTAGAGCATGTTTACGTTTTAGCCAACCATAAAGTTTATTATTAAATCTTCCACAGCACATTTTATGAGCAGCAAACACTAACAAGGAGTTATTAGGGTATATCTTTACAAGCAATTGATGTGCAACATAATGCTCTTCCGGAGTCAAAGCAACTAGATTATTGGGATCATCAGACCCACCCATACATTTGGGTATAACGTGATGCTTTTCAGTGTAACCTTCTAAAGAAGTTCTACTCTTAGCTTTTTCAATTAATCTTTCATATATTAAACTGTAGTTCACTCTGTTAATATTTATGCTAGAACAGGTCAACCTCATGACTTTTAATTAAAAAAGTTTACAGTCTTCTGCAGTTGCCGCTGTGCCATACTCCCAAGAAAAGGGAGAGAGTGTTTGGTTATGAGACTTATTCCGTAGTGCGTAGATCCTACCGCGTACATCCCGGTAGCAGTACCCTTAACTCTCTATAAAATTTTTGCAGTGTCAGCAGAAATTATCACCCGACGTTTCATTACCCGAGGGTTATCTGGTTACTGGCGGGTCTGCAAAGTGGAGGCTCCTCCCGGACTCGAACCGAGAAACGACTTTCGTCTATGCTTCTTTACAAAAGAAGTCCTGTACCAATTGAGGCAAGGAGCCAAAACTAATAAAAAAATTGGCCCGGCAGTTATTTAAAGACGTCCGGGGCTCGTCTATATATTATTGAAACAAAGAACTTATTAATCTTGCCCCTCTCAGCTTTTGATTTACTGGTTTGGACACCCATTGTCGGTCGTTTGGGCTAGTTATGGCACTAGCCTGGCATTAATAAAAAAACCCTAAGCTTTTTAGGTCTTAGGGTTTTAAATGTATAAAAAGATTTAAACCCTTCAACACGAATCGCGTGGTCCTACATAACCTGTATTAGGTAATGTAAACCATTTAATTGCCTGTTGTGTTTCTATCATTGTTATTAATATTTATATATTATAAACCTGTTCCAATTAATCAATATGTAAATAAGGTTTCCATTCATCTCTTATGGTGAAGTTTTCTGGGATAATGGAAGCGTACATACTGCTAATTTTTGGATTAACTTCTTTACCATCGACATCAAAGTAAGGGTATTTGTTATCCTTGGCACTATTGCAAGAACGGCAAGCAAGTACGAGGTTAAAGTCATGATTAGTACCACCTAAAGATCTCGGATAAAGATGGTCTTTAGTTGCTTCTGACATAGAAACCTTTTCATAGCAGTACTGGCAAATACCTTTATAAACAGAGTAAAGATATTTGAGTGAAACATATTCACCTGTTTTACGTCTGTAACCGAAATGGTAATTACACAATAGTATGGTTGGTACTGCCCATTGCTTTTCAGTACCGATTACTGGGTCTGGAGCACTACGAAGACAAGGTTGGTCCTCGAAAAGAGATACTTCATTATTGTACCAACGTAAAGTGCTTGGTGTGTTTCCAAGTTGAATATCAGTACCAGACCACGATACAATGTTACCCATTGCATCGATACCTTTAACTCTATCAGTCATAAGGTGTCTAATAGCAGCTCTAGCTGTAACTAAAGCAATAGCTTGGTGGTTGCGGTTGAGTAAAAGAGAAGTTTTTTCTTGTGGTTGTACTGCTTTCATAAAAAAAGCCTAGAAAATTAATTCTAGGCTTTTGAATTAGAATTAATAATTTATATTTTATCTATGTTCCCGCTCGCGAGGGTTTCTATGTTTTATCTCTTGATGGTTATAAAAATGTTCACTTTCGTGACCTAAACGCAATGGGCGGTGCCAAAACCCAACATACCAGTTTACAAATGCATTGTACGGGTAATAAGTTGATACCCACATAACACCATTCCATTGATAAACAAATACATATTCTGGGTAACCTAATTGATTAATAGGGCCGTAACCGTACTGAATAAACGGGTTTCCAGTTGATATAAACTCAACAACTACTGGAGCTCCAGGGGGTACAGGGGTACAAACAACTGCTGCACCTACTGGGGGTGCTGGTGTCTGTACAATTACCGGTTTCTGTTGATTTTGTTCAATAGCATTACCAATTACACCTCCTACAATGGCACCAGCAACTGCTCCTGCTACGGGAGCGTGGTTATTAGCACCAATTAAAGCCCCAGCTACTGCACCTACTGCGGCACCGTCCGCTGTGGTTTGTTGAGCATTTACCGTTGCAGTAAATGCTAACACTGCGATGATAGGTATAATGTTTTTCATACGTTTATATTTATATCAATATTTTTAAAAAAAGTAAGAGCCTAAGCTATTAATAGCCTAGGCTCTTTTATAAGACAAATCTTAGGCGACTGTAACCTGAGAGTTGCGGAGAGCAGTAAGGAAATTACGGCTATCAACACGAACCCAATCTGCCTCATATTGGTTAACAACATCGAGCATCTTGGTCTCATTGCCTACGATTGTAAAGTTACCACTACGATCGCGCTCGAGCGTAACGGTAAATGTCTTTGGACGAATGTCACGATTGCTGAGATATTCATTCCACTGTTCGTTTGGATTTTTCATACACCACTATTATAACGGGGGTTTTATAATATCCACTTTATTTTTCAATAAATAATAGTATGTCATATAATCCGTACCTTATCTCGCGTAACATCCGCGACATGGAATACAACAAGTACACCGAAATTGTAAATGATACACGTTTTCCTCAAATCACATCTGTAATTCAAAGTTATGATATTGGTCCAACAGGCCAACCACAGGCACAGACAAACTATTATAATAAGACAGCTGAGTTGGTGTACTTGGTTAACGCCAGTGATATTAACCAAAACATTACATTATCTGCTACAAACATTCAAGTAAGTAATGTTGGTATTACAGGTGTTGCAGCAGTTAGTGGCACTGTTAACGTTCAAACAAATGGTACGTATGCAATTGCAGTATCATCAAATAATACAAATGTAACCAATACGGTAGCAGTAAGTGGTAACGTAGCAGCAACAGGCAATGTTGGTGTTGCAGCTGCTACAAATTGGTACGTGACACAAGTTCAAGTTACAACAGCAGGCTTTACACCATTCCCATCATTAACAGGTAGAGTAGCTACGGTTGTTAATACAACTGGTGATACATTATTGTTAACAAGGGCTGGGCAAGGTATTGCATTGCCATTCTTAAATAACTCTTCATTGGACATCACTTTAACTAACAACGTAAGTGAAATTCAATTAAAAGCTCAGACATTGGTAACCCCTGGTTCAGCTTACGCTTTAGTAACAAACTATTGATAATGGCAACAAAATATTCATTAGCACCACCCACAAAACCTTTACAAACAGTGCCCGCTGCTTCTAAAGGCAAAAAAAGGGATGCTTTTGGTATGGTATCTAATGATACAAATTACTTTTATTACTGTACAGGAAACTACGGCGGTATTACTAATATATGGTGCCGCGTATCTAATACAGGAGCTTCATTCTAATGTCCTCAAACTATAATATTGGTTTTCAAAACCCTTACACCAACTCTGCATGTAATAATGTGTTAAGTGCAGTTGGTGGGTTTACCACGGCAGGTATTTTTACTGTCAACGGTAACTCAACATCAACCACAACAATAAGTGGTGGTTCTTTTTATATGCATGTACCTTATGTGTCAGGTGGTACGGGAGGTGCATTTAATTTAGTTGGTTCTAGTAGTGGTGCTTATCAAAATATTATTAATGCTGGTGACTTGTTCCATGTAACTGGTAATGACAACACTCAAACAAGAATTACATTTGACGGCTTTGGGTTATCAGCAACAAATTTAAACCCAAACCAAAACGCGTTCCCCAATTTAATTATAAGAAGTGCTAGAGGTACGGTAGCTACCCCATCAGGCCTTTCAGCGGGTGATGTTTTAGGCCGTATAACGTTTAACGGTTATCAAGGCAGTTCATATTTACCACCAGGATCTGCTCAAGGTCAGAATTACTTACAGTACGTTGCAACGAGTAACTACACCGCTTCAGCAGCAAGTTCTCAAGTTCAATTCTGGCTAGCCCCAACTGGGACGAATCAAAGTACACTTGCATTAGCTTTAGATTCATATGCATTATCTTCAAACAATATTGAAGTAAATCCAGGCAATGCAATTATATTTAGTGATAATTCAGCTCAAACAACAGCATTCTACCAGTTAACAGGTACTTGGACACCTAAACTGTCAAGTTCAAATAACGGTTCGGGTATATCAGCAACTAATGTAACATCCGGTGTTTATATTAAATCGGGAAAACAAGTATACTGTACTTTTATTATTACCTTAAGTTCAATTGACTCAGCTTCAGGCAACGTTTATCTTTATAATTTACCTTACCCAGTTGCCATCGGTAATACAATTTGGGGTGATTGTAGAGTAACAAGCTTTGCTGCTTCAAACGGCCAGTTAATTGGTATTGTAGGTGATAATAGTGGTTCGTTGCAAGACTTTACCTTGTACGGTATTTACCGTAATAGTGGTGGAGGTAGTAATAACTTACAAGTATCAGACTTGGGAGCTACTGCATACCTTAAAGGAGCTATAAACTACGTTGCTGCTTATTAATCACTCAAGCATTACTTGATTGTATTCGTTAATTTTCTGAGAGATGTAAATTATTTCCATTTGAAAATCTCTCATTGAAGAACAATTAACTTGAGACCTGTAAATGCACTGAGCTTTACTATTCTCTACTAATACCTCATTTAAACTGGTATCGTAAACGCTAATAAACCCTGACTTGTCGTAAATGTAAAGATAACCATTTACGGTTGTATTATAAACAATATCGTTCTTATTCATTAGTTCAAATCCAAAACAATTTGTCTATCGAACTCAATAATAGCCTCTCCAGCTTTATTATCTCTAAATTGCTTCAAAACACATAGAAGCGTTTCAACGTGCTTTACGTCAACAACTTGTTTATCCTGAATTTCTCTTTCTATAGAAATAATAATTCTATCCAAATTCTCGTAATTCATGCACATACGTTCTTAGAAAAATTCTTTATAGCAGACCTTGCGCCATTAGCATCGTAATAATGCTTAGTTTTTTCAAATGACTCCTTTGTAAAAATCTCAATCTCACCAGCAGTCTTATGCGCGTAACACATTCTTCCAAACCTATTGCGTTCCTTCTCACGTGGAACAAAATTAGGATCAGTAAAAATGCCCAGTTCAATTAGTTTTTTAATGGTATCGTTCATACATGTATTATATCAATTTTCCTTGTATTTTGAATGGTTGTAAAATTGTTTCTTTGTAGTAATAAGATTGTTGTAAAGTTTAAGTACCTTTTCACTCATTTCCATCTCAAACCTATCAGCATCTAACTCAACCGGTGAGCCAAGATAAGACTTAACTGTTGATTCATCATAGTTCTTTTTAGTTAGCGGTATCTTAAAAATTTTATCTTGCATGAAGTGTCTGAATTCATGAAGTAAATATGAGTTCATTTTTTTAAAATTTTTTACAATATGGCTAACATGTACACGGACAAATCTACCACTCTGAAACCTGTAAAAAGAGTAGTTATACTTTGTCTCATGCAAATACAATACATAACTACGTTTCCTTTTTACTTTATAAACGCTATCAAAAATGATTGAATAAACCAAAGAAAGGGTATTAAAATCTACGCCTTTATACTTTAGTTTGAATTGCTTAGTTGGTTTAAAAACAATCATTTGAAAAGTGGTAGGGGTGAACGGACTCGAACCGTTACGACCTTCCGGTCAACAGATTTTAAGTCTATAGTGTCTACCATTCCACCACACCCCCATCTTATATTAATTAGTTACCAAACCCCCATTAACCATTGTAGTAAAATTACTATTAGTTGGAATGTTGAGTTTAAAATTCTTTGCAGTTACCTTATACACCGCCTTATCACCGCGACCATACTTCTTGATATCATCCCTATAACACAACTCCTTAAGTATCACATAAGCCTGTGATGAAGTAATATCAAGCTCCTTCATCACCCTCTTCTTCGTAATGTAAGGTGGTTCAATCATGGCAATAACCTTTTTCATTTGCTCTTTCATACGCTGCTCCTTAGAGAGAGCTTTTTCAGCAACCTGCTTACGTCCGGTAAAAATAAATCCCTTATCAGTAAGAAGGCTTGTAAATTCGTTGCAAGGACCAAATCTATTCTTTGAAAACGTAATGATACGTGCCCTATCATCACCAGAAGCTTCATCAATGGTAATTTCCATATTAACATCAACGGTATGGGGAATAAGAGTACCACCCTTAAGCACACCAGCTTTGGTAAGGTGCATTACGAAAAAGATTGCACATTCATTTCCCTTTGCAGCATTTACAAGAGAAGTAATTGCATAGTGCTCTTTCTCTCTTGAGTTCATATCTGTCTTTGTAGAAAGAGCTTGAAATGAATCAACAACGATAGCGTCGAACGTCTCAGTTGCCTTTACTAGCTCATCAATATCAGTAATGTTAGCAATACAGAGATTGGTTACATTAAGACGTTTGCAATTAAAAGCTAGCTGAGTAATATTTTCCTCACCAGAAGCATAACCAACATTGTAACCGGTCTTAGCAAGAGCTTCAAACACTTGTAGCAAGAAAGTAGTCTTACCACAACCTGCCTTGGCAGTTACAGTAAAAGAAGACCCAGGTAGAATACCATTACCAAATAGTTCGTCAATTTCAGTAATGCCAGTCTTGAACCTTCTATAAAATATATCAGGTATTTGAATATCTGAAACTCTTGTAAAAGAGGTCTCTTGTAGATTAAGATTCATACGTTTATTGTATCAATGTTCCTAGACAAACTTAGTTACATCACGGTTAAAATGTTTCCTAAAATTGGACGCAATAGTTTGCATCTCATTCTTGACACGGGCAATAGCTTCCTGATTGAAGTTATCTTTAAGATTTTCAATGCAAGCCTTGTAACATATTACAAGATAATCAGAATATGCATTTAATGAGAACTGATCATCTGTATAACCATCATCTTCGAGCTTTTTCTTAGCTGCACTCTTTTGTGCATAATGCTTAAGAAAATACTCAAAGTTATTCTTGTAATGCTTTTTGATGAGCTTTTCAAGAAACTTGTGGTATATAGGTACAAATTCGCCGGTAATGTTACACTTGGCTTTGTACGAAGATGGAATCTGCTGCACTCCGTCAGCAAACTCGTATAAGTGAAATTTAGCTTTTCTTGCCATACTATATTATGTCACAGTTCCTCACTCAAACTGTTATCATAAATTAGGAACTCGTGTATAATTTAACGTACAACAGCCCAATCATTATACTCAGGATCAATGAATCTGTCACTAATCTCGGCAACCGACATAACGCTATTTGTAACATTGTTCACAAGAATGCCAGGCCCGTACTTAAAGTGGGGAATGAACTTCCAATTCTCTCCCATACCTCTAAGATAGCCAGGTCGGCTATTGCTAAGCTCACCATTGTTAATGCACTTAATTAGATAATCTGCAATTGTCATACCGATATTATATTTACGTTCCTAAATAGTCAAGTTTATATTAAATATTATAAATGGGCTACGTAACAATTCTAGAATTACCAGCAGTAGAAAATGTCTTACCATTAACAGCAGGTGACGTAATGCCTATAGTTCATGGCGCAACAACTTATAATGTTGATCTTTCAACATTACAGCAGTACTTTAACTTTAACATTGCTTTATCGGCTGCTGGTAAAAAAAATTACGTTCAATTCGCTTCAAGTAGTTCAGCTTTATGTGCTGATCCAGGCTTTGTTTATATCCCACAGTTAAGTAGTTTACAAATCGGTTTTAATAATGTAATGGCTGGTTTGTATGGTGGTATTTTAGGCGGCTATCAAAATACAAATTACAGTAACAATGCTTTCATTATTGGTAGTAATTTAACTACATTCCAAGACAATTTAACTTTAGTAAATGCTATTAGTGCTCAGAATTATGTTTATGATACAACAGGCAATTCATCACAATGGTCAACAGCTTACACTTACGTAGTATCTCAATCATCGATTTCAACAACTGTAGCTACAATTACCACACCAGTTGCATTTAATGCATTACCATCTAAAGTTGCAGGTATGAGAGCATTCGTTAATAATTGTAATACAGTTGTTTTTGGAAATTCAGCTAATGGTGCTGGTTTATTAACAGTGCCTGTTTGGACGGATGGTATTAAGTGGTATGTAGGCTAATAAATATAATAAATGCCTAACGAAAGAATATATTAATTTCCAAACGTTTTTACACCAAGTGCTGATGACGTTATTCCTATTGACGGTGTTACAAATGGTACAAGAAATTTATCTGCAGTAAGAGTTGGTAATGGTTTAGATTACCCAGCTTACGTTACAAGCCAATTTTTACCATTAAGTGGTGTAGGTTCAACAGTTACTGATGCTGCACACGGAGCAATGACCGGTAGAATATTCATTACTAATAGCGTTGCTGGTAATTTTTTTCACATTACAATCACAAAACGCAAGCACAGCTACAAACGCTGTTGCTGGTCAAACCATTGCAAATAGTACAAACAATCTTATTGATGTAATTACAAGCACTGGTTATTCTGGTACTTATTTAACAAATGGTATTGTTGGACAAACAGCAGCTTCATTTACTAATGCTTTAGTACCATACAGTCTTGGAACAAACAATATAGCTGCAATAAACATTGATACATCTCAAAACGTATATATTCCAAACTTAGCAAGTGCTCAAACAATTACAAACACATCTGGTAAATTGCAAAAAACAAATGGTGTATTTAATGTTCAAGCATACGGTGCAAAAGGTGATGGCAGTACAGATGATACTTCAACCATTAACGCAGCTATTACCGCTTTACAAGCTTTTTCGTCCGGCTATTCAGGTGGTGTTCTTTATTTTCCAGCTGGTACTTACAAAATTAGTTCTGCATTAGCTGTATCAATCAGTAATCCACAATTGGTAACAATTTGCGGTGATAGAAAAGCATCTATTATTTTACAAACAGCATCTGCAGCAGACGGATTAACAATAACAATAGCCCATGGTAGTGGTAATACTGCATTAGCATCTGTTGAAGTTTGCGATTTAAGTTTTTCAACTAATACAACAGCAGCTAACGCTATCACAATTACGTATGGATCAACAGGCACTGGTTCAAGTGAAGCAACTGACGGTGTTCGTGTACATGACATTAACATTTACAATAATGGTAACGCTGCGAGTAACACGCAAGGTTGGACAAATGGTATTTATCTTTACAATATTTGGAAAGCTCAAGTAAGTAAAATTTTTGGTTGTGGTGGTGCAACAAGCGGTAACGTTGTTGTACATGATAATACAACACCATCTACAGGTGGTTCAACCCCAGGTCAAGGTGCATGTATAGCAATTTTTGGTACAATCAATACAACCATTACAGACATACAAGCAGAGTTTTGGCAATATGCAATTTATTTAGGAGCTCTTCCAGGTGGTGGTGTTGGTCCTCAAGGTGTGTTCATAAACAACTTTATTTGTGTTGCTGTTTATAGGGGTTTATATCAAAATGGTGGTACTTATGTATCAAACATTCAATGTAATAATATGTTAATAGATCAAGGCAATTCCCCCTATAATAGCGGTATACAAAACATTGCAATTGATCTAAACAATTCATCTGGAGCAGCGTCAGGTTGGTCATTAAACAATAACGGATTTAATTTGTTTAATAACATAGCTTGGACCCAGCTAGGTACGGGTTATGGTATTTACATGGCAAACACTAATTATTGTCAATTCTCTAACCTTAATGCATTTGCAAATGGTTCTGGTGGTGCAGTATATTTAAATGGTGGTTGCAGCTATAATACATTCTCAAATGGTTATTATGGTGGTGGTACAATTACATTAACATCTACATGTTCTGGTAATGCTTTTAATAATATTGGAGGCTCCACATTTACTAATTCCGGTACTAACAATATAAGCAAGACAACATTGTTTTAATTAGTTTACTAACCCATACTGATAATTAAATATATTTGTGGGTAATGTAACTTTTGATATCTATAATAGACTCAATGTAGAGATGTGGCCAATGACAGGCTACACTTTACCGTTCGAAGTTTTTACATTCGTACCTAATTTCAGTAATGCTCCGAAGTACGTGTCTAATAAGCAAGTTATTTGGAATTTCGGTGATGGTACAACATCAACTAACTTAACTGCAACCCACAGTTATGTCTACCCTGGTACATATCCAGTAACTTTAACAACATTCTTATCAACAGGCGATAGTACGGTTATACCTGTTGTATCATCGATAAGTTTAATAAATTTAATTCAAGACCAGCTTCTTTTAACAACAAAAACTAATATTCAAACTGGCGGTCAAAGTAATAACCCAATTTATCTTGAAAGGTATAATTCTTACCAAACAACAGTTTCAGGGAAAAACACTGTAATTAAACTATCTGTTGCTAATAATGCATCACCATTTGCTACATCTCTTCAGTATTATTCAAATAAAAATGCACAATTTTTATCAATTTCAAGATTTGCAATTCAAACTCCGTTAGGGCTTACTATTGTAGATGAAGTTTCTACAACTAATGATACTCTTTACGCAACTGCAACTGGTACATCTGTTAACCTTTCTTTAACACCAACAGGTAATAGTGTTGTTGCCGGTTCTAGTGGTTGTGCTGCGTTTTATTATATTGAAGATGCACAATATGGTTATGTACCGCCTTCAATAACCCCATCACCATCATCACCCCCTTCAGTTACACCAACCCCAACACCAACCCCAACACCAACACCTTCAGTTACATCTGGTTATGTTTATCCATCAGTTACACCGACACCATCAATAACACCGAGTAAGACACCTTCAGTTACACCAACACCTTCTATCACCCCCTCAAAAACACCTACCCCTTCATTGACCCCAACTTCAACCCCACATATTTCTCCAACACCTACAACTAGTGTAACACCATCACCAACCCCTTCACCATCTAGTATTTGTTATGGTTATATAATTACATCAAATTTACCAGCCGTTAATTATTCACCAACAAATCCAGTTTATCAATTTTATTTTAGTTATAATGAATGTGGTACCAATGCATCTGTTAATATCAATAATACTTATCCCGCTGGTACACAAATTTATATTTGTCCAGCTGATGGATCGTTACAATGTTACCCAGGTACAATAAGTACGCGTGTAGCTGGTGCTTTTTGTGCTCCGGGTTCTTATTACCCACCACCAGCTATTCCACCGGGTAATTATTACCCTGGGTTTTAATTCCCCACCAGAACCTATTGTACCAGGTGGTGGCTGTTAACACATCCCTACACACCAGACAACCATATTAATTGATTATTAGTTAATTGATTATTAGTTTTTGTATATTAAAATATTAAAATATGGTTTTGTTTGATAAAGAAGCACACTCTTATACTAATTCCGAAACTGGTAGAAAATATATTTCTGTTTCTCAATTGCTTTCCTTATATAAGGAGCCGTTTGATAGGGATTATTTTGCTGCAAAGGTAGCTAAAAGACAAGGTGTTAGTAAAGAGAAGGTTATTAGTGAGTGGGTTAAGACAAATAAAGATGCCTGTGATAAAGGAACTTCTATTCATGAAATAATTGAAAATTATATTAAGACAGGTGAAATACTAGAACAGGATTACGAATTAGTTAAAAGTTTAGAAGATGTTTTTAATAGAAATGATTATAAGAATATTTTAAGTGAAGAGCTTGTTTATAGTGATCATTACGAAGTGGCTGGTACATCAGATTTGATATGTGGTGTAGATGAAAATTACTTTGATGTATTAGATGTTAAGACCAACAAAAAGTTTGAATTTTACAGCAAATATGGAAAACATTTAAAAACTCCATTAAATAATTTACAGCAGTGTCATTACAATGATTATAGCTTACAATTGTCTTTATATGCATACCTATATAGTGGGTTAACTGGTAAAAAGGTAAGAAAAATATGCATACTATATCATGACGGTAAAAAATTTATTAGCTATCCAGTACCGTATTTGTTCTGGGAAGTTTCAGCATTGCTGAAACACTATTCTTTAAATCATGGACAAAAACCTGATAAACAAAGTTAAACAACTATTAACAAAGTGTACACCTAACAACGCCGATCAGATAAAAACTCAGCTAATGGTTACATTAAAGCCGGAAGAAGCTAACCAAGTTTACGATTATTTTTTACGTGAAGAGCCAGACTTTATATATAAAAACTATAAAGTATGGGATAACCAGGTAATCCCACAATACAACGATTATTTTACCGACAATAGTACATTATCCGACATAGTAGATGACGATGACTACGTGGATTAAATATTTTTGATGCTTTCGGCGTTTGCATATTCTTTGTCGGGATTTAATAGTCTCTTACCTGTTGAGTTCATTTATCAGCATGATAATGATTTGATTATAAATCAAAACCAATTTGTAACGCAGCAAGGCTTGGTAATGAACTTGGTTAATGCTTTAAGTGGTCTTCAAGACGAAGCAATCATCAATTATTCAAACATGTTCTTAACCAACGCTATGTCGGTTAATGACATTGTTTATTTACCACCAAAAGCAAGTACGTTAAATTTCACTTTTCCAACATATTTAGCATTTAATGCTTACCCAACAATAACACCAAGCTCATATTACCTTTATTATAATTCAAGCCCTTCAAATACAAGCACCCTCACATTTAGTTACTCATTAAGTAGTACATCCAACACAAATTTTATATTCTATGATGTTGATGGATTGCATTGCACTATTTCTGTAATTGATCAAGGTATAACAAAATATCTTTCAGTTGGTGGTAATAATATATGCAATTTAAACTCGCAATACACTTTACTTGAATATGCTATTGATAGTAATGGTAATTTAAAACTATTCTATAGAACACCAACAAACTTCTATTCATTAACATCCATAAACACGCAATACTTAAGTGCTGTTGATGTTTCAGTTACCCCGGTTGCATCAATTGGCTTTATTGTTACAAATTACTTAACACAGCCTCAACTTTATTTCAAAAACGACTTCATTTACTACAATAAGTCGGGTGTTAAAGACTTTTTAGTAAATTCAAGCAAGTCAGTAACAGATGTTCCACAAAACCATCTCCTTTATTACAATTACCAAAGTAAATATAACTTCTTAACAAGTTCAGATGTAAATGTAGATTTCTTTAAAGCCAAGAACGTTTTAAGTGACAATTATTACATCAATGATAAGTTACCATTTGGTAATGAAAATGTTGTTCAAAGAAATTACACAAACATTCTTTCAAAACAAAATTCAGAAACGTTTAATGCACAATTACAATTAAATTACAATTACTATACAAAGGAATATGCTTTCTTACCAGACGTGGTTACAAAGTTTACATTACCACAAACCCTTTACCCGTACAGTGTTATTAACATAGATGATAGTAATTTAGTAAATGAAGGTGCTTATGGTGGGTTGACACCAGTGTTTTCTGATAAGGTTACAAAGTGGTTAAATCCAAATACAAACGTTGTAAACTATAATGAACAAAATGGTATATATCTTTATTCTTGGCTTTATACAGACACATCTCAATTAACATCATATTGGTTGGACAGATACTATTACCCAAAAGCAAATGCTCTTAACGTTGCTTATTCCGGTGTAAATGTTCAATCATTTAATTACACACCAGGGCTATCAAGTTTCTTACAAAGTAATAATGTACCAAGCTCACTTTACTACGATATTAGAAGTTCATTAACTTTTGAGCCTTCATCAACTTATTACTATTCAAGAATTGGTAATAACTACATTAACAAGGTTGTTAATACATTTACTAAAGCAATTACAGCAGTTCAGTCATTTAATGGTGCTAATGTAATGCAGCAACCAACAACAAGTCTCTCATTCTTTGGTAGTTCTTATGGTGCGTTCGTTGCTCAATCCCCACAAACAAATTCATTAACAATTTCATTTGATTTAGAAACAAATACTCTTGATAATATAAACTCTAATTTAATAGTTGGTAATAATTATGATGAAGGTCTAAGTATATATAAAGGTGGGGTTAAAAATATCTTTACACCAGGCTATTTAGTCAATACCCTTTCTAGTGTTAACTTCTTTGATATTGACAATTTTAATACATTTAATGTTGCTGTAAGCACATTTATCAACTCACCTATCAAAGTACTTGATATAGTTAATACGGGTAATGACCACGTATTGAAGTTATTTTATTATAACCTTTCAAACAACACCCCTGGTTTCTTAGACTTTGCTGTTTATGGTAAAGTGTTGAACATTTTTGAATTCCCACAATTAGGTTCAGGATTTATTCCAAGTAGTCCAGGTACAAAATTTGGTTATCAAAACTTGTATGGTAAGCAATATATTGGTAATAGTCAAATCTGGTACTTATTAAAGCTTACACCTCAATTTGATAACGTTTCTTCAATTCAAGGTATAGCTTATGGTTTTGATTATCTAAACAATATATACCTTGGTTCTGTGGCATTACCAAATACAAACCAAGGGTTTTTCAATAGCTTTATTTCGTATAATAATGCACTTTCAACGTTATCAGGTTATAGTGGTTTAATATTTGATAACATGGTAGGTGTATCAAAGTTAAACAATACAGTTTACTATAAAGACCTTTCAGCAGGTACAGAATATCCAACGTTATGCACCACCGGTGGTATCTTTGATATTGTTGCTTTAGACAATTATCTTTATATTCAAACAAATAGTTTTGTTGCTCAATTTGACGTATATAAGAACCCATACAACACCTACTTTAATAATACCAGTGCAGTTTCAGGATTAAAAATTGACTTTATAAACGATAACTTTAAAACGAAGTTAATTAGTTATGTTGCTGATGCTAATGGTCATATTTTAATTGATAAATTTGATTTAGTTACTGCAGAATTAGAAAGTACATACAATACTGGTATATTAGCTGATCCAGTTTTCTATAATGAATTCACATACACAAAGCCAGCATCTTATAATCTCTTTAAAGCAACTGGATTTGTAAACGGTAACTTTGTAAGTGGTGGTGTTGTAAATGCATACACACAAGTCACACCAATTTTAGATAGCCAAACATCAGTTAATGTAAATGCAGCAATTGTTGCTTATTCAATCGATGCAACTAATAATTCGTTACTATCAGGTGTTGTTGATATTGGGGGTGGCCCAATACCAAACGATTTAGTAGTGTTTTTAATTAATACATCAAACAATACTATTATATCATCATTAACAAGTGATGGTTCAATGACATCTTTAAATATAGTTTATTCCGGGTTACAACCAACAGGTTATAAGTTACAAGTTGTTAGGACAAATAATGTAAGCCAACCAGTAAACCTATCGCTTTCTATTCAAAGCGGTTCATTTTATAATGGTTCGTTTTATAATTATCTTATACCGCAGCAATACTTACCATACGGTGCAAGTATAATACCAACATATTTTACAGGTTATAATACAGCAAGTCTTACAGAGAAATATGGATTTATTAATCAAGCAGCAGTTAATGCTCTATCTTCATATTATTTCCCATACAATACAATAACCCCAGTGAATGGTGTTATTAGCTTTAATAGCGTTACTTCTACAAATGGTAACTACCCATTCGCTAGTACATATAACAATTATGTTTCACCAACGTTACCGTTATTTGTTCTAAGTGCATATGGCACGCAGAACATTACACCATACCAGATGTTAGTTGCTGTAACACCTAACGGTTCAATACCAGTGCCGCCATTATCTGGCATTGCTTTCCAAGTTCCAACAAATCTTGCTACAATTAATGCAGTAAATGAATTTGATCAGGGTGATATGGTAGCTAGATTAGACTTATATTCAGGCTTTGATTATAAGAATAAACAAATTGAAATTGTACCGTTTAATTTAGTAAATAACGCTTCTCAAATTGCTGTTGTATTAGATGTTATAAATGGATTTTTAAACATTTATACCGATGCAGAATTAATACAAACGGTTTCATTATCAGCAAATGTATTCTTTACAAGTCATTACTTGAATAATAACTTCGGTGTTGGTGTACCATTTATTGATAACAAATCGATTTCAACGTTAGGTGAAAATTATAATAGTTACCCAAATAACTACACACTTAATAATATCAATGTTTATAATGAAGCATTAAACCCGGACGAAATTAAGTTTAATTACTTAGCTAACCAAACAATTGATACAATCAATTTTGATGTCCCACAAGGTGTTAGAAACAATACTGATACAGTTACATCATTTAACAAAATGGTTGTACCTGGTAGAAAGAATAATAACTTAAAACTTTATGTTAAAAACGCTAACTTAACCCCAACAAGTCAAGCTCAATTAACACCACTTTTACTTTCTAAGTTACAGCAAATTATTCCACTATATATTAACAATGATCCAATTGATATTGAATATCTAGATTATGTTGATACAACAACAATTAATCCATTAATTTCACCATCACCAACACCGTCAGTAACACCTACACCATCTGTTACACCATCAATAACGCCTTCAGTTACACCGTCATTTACACC
>Ga0209777_10000534_pt1 | contig 61696 bp, 51 predicted proteins | sample FrelakmetHBP12HB_FD_187147 | JGI IMG/M metagenome (GOLD analysis project Ga0209777, IMG submission 187147) | Freshwater lake sediment microbial communities from the University of Notre Dame, USA, for methane emissions studies -HBP12 HB (SPAdes)... | ecosystem: Environmental > Aquatic >...
ACGCACATGGTGCTGGTGTCCACCCACGTCGGGTCGGCACTGTCGGCGGTGTTCACGCTGCCCAGGAAACCCTGGTTGTTGTTGCCGGACAGGTCATTGACGATCTGGCCTGAGCCCTCGTCGAGACCCCAGTACCCCACCAGCCCCGTCTGAGGAACCACCGGTACCGTGGTCATGGCCGTGGTCACCTGCGCGGTCGTGAGGGCCACGTTGTAGATCCGCAGGTCGTCCGCCATCCCGCGGAGGTACCGGCTGGCCAAGTTGCTGTACTGTCGCCCTATGAAGGCGTACTGGCCGCTGTCCAGGATGGTCAGGCCCGAGCCGCCTTGGGCGTTGAGCACGCCGTCCACGTAGATCTTCATCACGCCGCCTTCCAGGATGCCCGTCACGTGATGCCAGTCGGTATCCGTGTACTGGGCGGTGCTGACGATCCCGGTCAACACGCCTCCGCTGCCGGTCCAGAACCTGAAGTAGTTGGTATCGTGCCGGACCAGGCAATAGCCACTGCCACCACTGAGCTTGCCGGCGATGCCCATGTATTGACCGGCGTTGCTGTCGCCCAGCCTGACCCACACGGCGATCGTCATGTTGCCGGTCAATTGCAGACTGGATTTATTGCCGAGGTTCACGTAGTCGTCGGTCCCGTCAAACGACAGGCACGACGTCCCGGCCACCTGGCAGTACACGTCATTGGTGTCCGCGGCCCCAACAGGACCGACCCAAAGCCCGCACAGACACACCAGGCCCACGCCTAGCAACCCATTCATCTTCGTCTTCATAAGTCTCACCTTCCCAAGAAGCCACTGTTAGAAACGTCATCCTTGTCCTGAGGGCCTGCCCATGAGCGTTCGTGCCGGGTCTGCCAGAACCCTTGGTGTCTGCCCTCATCCACGGCCGTCAAACATTATACCACCACCCACAGAGTCAGGGGGCAACTATTTTAGGACCATCCTCCCAAAAAGCACAACTCTAACAGACCTGCCCGTCCACAGAGGCTGCTCCAAGCAGTCCCCAGTCGGCATGAAGGCCTTGCTGTAGTAATGACCGGCACCATGGGACCAGCGCACCACCCAAAAGCCCCAGAATAACACACCTGACAGAAAACGCTCCATTATATGTACGGACCTGACCACCTGTCGGGTCTATACATAAGTACGGTTGGCCGTTGTGTGCCAATGGGTTTGCATGGAAGTGATGTTATGTGCGTTCTTTCACGGAAAGGGGCAACTATGAGCAGACGAACGGTTGTTGGGCTTGCGGCTTGTGTGTCAATGGTATTCCTTGTGGGCTTGGCATTGTCTCAACAGGGAGGTCCAGGCGCAGGGCCTGGGGGGCGAGGCGGACAGGGCCCTGGCGGCATGATGGGGCGTGGGGGCTTCAGTGATACAGCGGTCAAGCAGGTCCTGGGCGCGACCGACCAGCAGTGGGAACAGATCAAGCCCAAGCTCGACAAGGTCAGGCAACTGACCACCGAGGCAAGGGCCAGTATCCAGGTCACCTCGGGCATGAGGGGAAGAAGGGGTGGGGCCGATGCAGGAGCCCCTGCCACCGGTGATCCCAATGCCCCGCGATGGATGAGGCCCTCTCAGCGGTCGCAGACGACTCAGCAGCAACTGACTGAGGGCGACAAGGCCGCAGAATCGCTTCTGGACCTCATCGAGAAGAAGGACTCCGATCCCAAGCAGGTCCAGCAGAAGGTCGAGGCCCTACGGGCCATCAGACAGAAGGCCCACAAGGAATTGGTCGCCGCACAGAGCGAACTCCAAAAGGTCCTGGACGCCCGCGGCCAGGCGATCATGACCCTCCTGGGCATCCTTGACTAGCGGCCGGTCGCCGTTGAGGCGAAGGCCAGCCAGAGACAGAAAGGGTGGGGCAAGCCAGACGCTTGCCCCACCCTATTGCGTTGACAGCACCTTGTGTCCTGGCCTGAGAGGGCTGGCACGCGGCGGAAGGGACCGGTATACTGTCCAATTTGGCAAACGGAGGGCGTAGAGGCAACAGGGTTGAAAAGGGGCACAAAAAAGGAGAAGAGATGAAGGTCGTGAAGTTCGGCGGCACGTCCGTGGCGGACGCCAAGCAGATCCTGAAGATTGTCGGCATTGTCAAGTCAGACCCCGCAAGGAGGATCGTGGTCGTCTCAGCCCCTGGCAAGCGTTCCCCCAAGGATATCAAGGTCACGGATCTGCTGATTGCGTTGGCGAATGCCGTGCTGGCCGGCAAACCATTCGAGAATGACCTGGCCGTCGTGGTAGGCCGATTTGCGGAGATCCAGAAGGAACTGGACCTGGACAGGCGTGTCGTGGCGGAGATCGAGGCGGACCTCCGCAGCCGTATCCAGGGCCGCTCCAGCAACGACGCCCAGTTCATGGACACCCTGAAGGCGGCCGGAGAGGACAACTGTGCCAGGCTCGTTGCCAAGGTCTTCGTCAAACAGGGTGTTCCTGCGCACTACGCGGACCCGCGGGACGCGGGCATGCTCCTCAGTGAGGACTTCGGCAATGCCCAGGTGCTGCCTGAATCCTATGGCCGTCTGTCTAGCCTCAAAGACGCAGAGGACGTCGTCATCTTCCCCGGGTTCTTCGGCTACACCAAGACGGGCCTGGTCGCCACGTTTCCCCGCGGCGGATCGGACATCACGGGCTCGATCCTGGCTGCCGCGGTCAACGCGGAGATGTATGAGAACTTCACGGACGTGGACTCCGTATTTGCCATCGATCCACGCATCGTTCCGGATGCCCCCGCCATCACCGTATTGACCTACCGGGAGATGCGTGAGCTGGCGTATGCCGGTTTCGGCGTGTTTCACGACGAGGCCGTGGTCCCTGCGGTCCAGGCCAAGGTCCCCATCTGCATCAAGAACACCAATCGGCCCGAGGCCCCGGGCACCCTCATCGTGCCGCAGCGCAAGTATCAGCACGGCGAAGTGACCGGGATTGCCAGCGCCAGTGGATTCAGCACCCTCTTCCTGAGCAAGTACATGATGAACCGCGAGGTGGGATTCGGGCGCCTTCTGCTCCAGATTCTGGAGCAGGAGCAGCTCTCCTTTGAGCACGTCCCCTCGGGGATCGACAACATGTCCGTCATTCTCCGCAGTGCTGCCCTGAGTGCGGAGAAGGAAGACCGCGTGCTCGGTCGGATCCGTGAGGAACTCCACCCGGATGACGTCGCCATCGAGCATGATCTGTCGCTGATCATGATCGTGGGAGAAGGCATGAGGTACTCCGTTGGCCTAGCCGCCAAGGCCTGCGTGGCCCTGGCGGAAGGCGGTATCAACATCGAGATGATCAACCAGGGATCCTCGGAGATCAGCATCATGTTTGGGGTCAAGGAGGCGGACCGCAAGGCCGCGGTTCAGGCCCTGGCACGCGCCCTGCTGGTCTCTTAGAGCATGTGTGAGAAGTGGCTCTGGCTTCGCCCGGCTGCAAGGCCGCCTGGCTTTGTCGGCTTCCATCGACGATGCACTCCGGGGGCATCGCCTGCTTCAGCCTCCGCGCCATGCAGCCTTTCGCTCGGGCTCGGGCCGACGACCCCCTTCTCCCACACGCTCTTAGCCGAAGTGCAGTTCCACGACGTCTTTGTCGTGGAGCTCATGATGGAGCTGGACGTGCTGGCCGTCGTACACGCCCGTGCCCCACACGCGGGCGCTCTTGACCTTGTCAGCCAGCTCTCGGTGGATATGCTCGGCCAGGTTCAGCACGTTGGAGCCGGTCGCAAGGGTGAACGGTGCCTTCATGTCCGCGGGCTTGCCTGGCGGCTTGGCGTAGATACGGATGACGCCGAGCATTTCAAAGACCCGCCGGGCGAAGGGGTCCAGCCCAGCACCGTTCTTGGCCGAGGTCTCCAGGAACTCCAGGGGCCTGGGGCATAGTTCCTTGAGGCTGGCCAGCGTCCCTTCGGGGGCCAGGTCCGCCTTGGTACAGAGCACGAAGCCCCTCTTGGCCAGGTGGCGGATGGGATCGTCCGCGGATTCGGACCCGGTGCCCAAGAGATGGTGTCCGTCAAGGTACTGAAAGCAGACCTCCATCTGCTCCAGCACGTCCACGGACAGGTCTATCACGATCGCGATCAGGTCCGCCCCACGAAAGGTGTTGACCAATCCCGATGGGGCAAACTCGGCGGTAATCGGCGGGGTATCCACGACCTGGATCTGGACGTCCTCGAACCGCATCATGCCTGGGACGGGCTTGTCCGTGGCAAAGGGATAGTCCGCCACGTGGACGTGGGCATTGGACACGGCCGCCACGATCGAACTCTTGCCGGTGTTGGGCGTGCCCAGCAGGGCCACCTGGCCTGCACCCATGCGGGGGACATGAAAGATATCGACGTGCTTGCCGCCGCCCTTCTTGGCCCCGGAGTCCAAGTCGGCCCTGAGCTTGCTCATGCGGCGCTTGATGTCGGACTGAAGGCCCTCGGTGCCCTTGTGCTTGGGGATGGTGCGGAGCATCTCCTCCAGCGCAGCCAGACGCTCCTCATCCGTGGTCGCGGACTTGAACCACTCCTCTGCCTTCTTGTAGTCGGGCGTCAGATTGGCCGGCATAAGACGTTCCGGGGCATGTGCCGCCCTCGCGAGATCACTTGACCTTGGCCCTGAGCAACAAGACGCTGAAGGGCTTGATCGCCAGGGGCGACGCCAGGTCCACGGCCGCCGTCTCGACGATCGAGACCGCCATGGGCTTGCCGGGTTCATTGTAGGCGGCAGCCGAATCCCCTGCAATCTCCCAACCCTGGGCAGGTCCTGCTGCAGCGCGATCGCGGAATTTTAAGGTCAGCCTGCAGGCCTCCGCCGCAGGATTGACGATCGCCACGGTCAGGGCCTTGCGATCCTGGGTCCAGGCCGCAGCCACGTCCAGCCTGTCGGTCGAGCCCTCGACCCCAACGGGAATCGACCCGAACTGCCTGCGGTAGAGCATCAGCGGAAGGGCCGTGGTCTCCAGACCAGCCGCGGTCTTGGTGGTCTTGATGCAGCCGATCACGTTGACGGTCTGGGCATAGTTGGCCATGTAGTAGAGATCGCTGTTGCGGAAGTACTCGTGAAGCCCGCGCGCGATGCCCAGGGCGTCGTTCATGAAGTAGCGGGTCCCCAGCTCGCCGTAGAGGTGCGGGCCGTACCAGAAGTTCCATTCATCCAGGGAGATCCGGATGTCCTTGCCCTTCAGGGAAGGGATCGTGTCGCGGTACTTCCGGTGCGCGTCCGCGATCCGGCGGATGTTGTTGGGGATCTGGGCGGCATGGGCCACGGGGTCTGCGTTGGCCCCGCAATAGAAGTGCTCGCTGATGAGGTTCATGTGATCTGCGCAGGATCGCAACATGCCTTCGGACCACGGGCCTACGTTGCCGGAGCCGATCGTCACGATACTGGGATCGATCTGGCGCATCTTCTCCTCCACCCAGTTGTGCTTGAGCACGTAGTGGTCGAGCTGCATGTAGCCCAACTGCCAGTCGCCGAACATCTCGTTGCCCACGCACCAGTGTTTGACCTTGAACGGTTCAGGCCGCCCGTTCTTGGCCCGCCACTGCCCCATCGGGGTCTTGGTGGACCCGTTGGCGTATTCGACCTCGGCGGCAGCGGAGTAGGCGTCGCCGAACCCGGTATTGACCGCGATCATCGGCTCTGCCCCGATCAACCGGCACAGCACGACGAACTCGTGCATGCCCATGTCGTTGGTCTCGATGCCGGTCCAGGCCGGATTGGTCCGCGTGGGGCGCCTGTCCCGCTCGCCCAGCCCGTCCCGCCAGTCGTAGCCACTGACGAAATTGCCGCCCGGCCATCGATAGATCGGGGCATTCAGTTGCCTGAGCAGATCCAGGGTGTCCTTGCGAAAGCCCTCCACGTTGTCTGCCGGCATCAGGGAAACCACGCCGACACAGAACTTGCCCTTGCCTGCAGAGGTGATCTCCAGCCGGCCGTTCTCGGTATCCGCACCAGCCTCAAAGTGGAACGGGGCCGGGGTGTACTGGCCGGAGAGCTTCTCGATCGTCACGGTCTGCCGATCACGGGGCTTGTCACCCCAGACCAGGCTGACCTTCACCGGAGCCGCAGAGGCGTCCCCGCAGAGGAAGATTCGACCGCAATACTCCCTGCCCTTGACCAGGCCCAGCTCCCCCTGACAGATCCCGGTCTCCTGGGCGCCGGGCAGGGTGATCTGAGGGGCATGCCCGCCGCTGTAGGCCTTTTCCTTGACCATCAGAATGGTCCCCTCAGGACCTATGACCTTCCACGGCGAGGCCGCCAGGACGCGGGCCTTCTCGCGGGTGACACGCCAGATCTCCCCAGACGCAGGGATCGGGAAGTAGAACTTGCGGTCCTCCAACATCTCGGCCCAGATCCCCCCATAGATGCAGCGACCCAGATGCTCGATGAATTGGCCATAGACAAAGGGCGAGATCGGCTCAAAGGTCTTGGCCGGGTCAATGGTCACCTCCACCTCAGAGGCGTTGGCGGGCCTGTTCGGTTCCTCCGCATAGAGCCCAGCCGAGAGGACCCCCATCATCAGACAGGCCCCAATACCGTACACTATGCGCCCCCTTGTCCTCATGAAGACCCCTTCACAAACCCGTAACCCTTGATCTTCACTGTCCTTCGTCGAGCAAGCTGATTGTGGCCCAGGTCATTCTACGCAGAATCAGGCGTCCGACAATGGTCTACCCTGCCACATACTGGGCCACCAGGTCGCCGACCTGGCTGGTGGAAAAGCCCATCTTGCCCGCGGCCAGGCTCTTGAGCTTGTTGGCCGTGACGTGCTTGACCGCCTCCTCGATCCGGGCCGCGGCCTTGTCCTGGCCCAGGGTATCGAGCATCATCTGCATCGCGCAGATGGCCGCCAGGGGATTGATCACGCCCTGGCCTGTGTACTTGGGGGCAGAGCCGCCGATCGGCTCGAACATGGAGACCCCCTCGGGGTTGATATTGCCGCCTGCTGCAATGCCCATCCCGCCCTGAGTGATCGCGCCCAGGTCCGTGATGATGTCGCCGAACAGGTTGCCGGTGACCAGCACGTCGAACCACTCGGGGTTCTTGATCATCCACATGCACGTGGCATCCACGTGGTAGTACTCCCGCTTGACGTCAGGGTAGTCCTTCTGGCCCATCTCGTGGAAGGCCCGGTCCCACAGGTCGTACATGAAGGTCAGGACATTGGTCTTGCCCACCAGGGCCAGGGTGTTGGCCGGGCCCTTGCCTTGGGCCTTCTTGCCCTTCTTGCGGGCGTATTCGAAGGCGTAGCGGAGGCAGCGGTCCACCTGATGCCGGGTGTATACCGCGGTCTGCACCGCCACCTCGTGGGGCGTGCCCTTCATGGTGAAGCCCCCGGTTCCGGTGTAGGCGTCGCCGGTGTTCTCGCGGACCACCACGTAGTCGATCTGGTCCGGGCCCTTGTCCTTGATCGGGCATTCGACGCCCGGAAAAAGACGCACAGGCCGAAGGTTGATGTACTGGTCCATCTCGAATCGCATACGCAGGAGGATCCCCTTTTCGAGGATGCCGGGCTTGACGTCCGGATGGCCGATCGCACCCAGCAGGATCGCGTCGAACTGCCGGAGCTCGTCAATGGCGCCGTCCGGCAGGGTCTCGCCCGTGCGGAGGTATCGCTGCCCGCCGAAGTCGAACGGGGTCTTCTCCACCTTGAACTTGAACTTGGATGCAGCGGCATCCATCACCTTGACGGCCTCGGCCACGACCTCGGGTCCTGTGCCGTCGCCTCCGATCACTGCAATCTTGTAGGTCTTCATTCGACTCCCCTAATCTGACTGGTCCTGCTTCTGTCTTGATAGATCCCTCGACTACGCTCGGGATGACCGCTGCGCGGTCACTTCTTGCTTCCTGCCTCTTGCTTCTTGATGTGTTCCAGCAGCCCGCCGTCCTGGACGATGGCCAGCGCGAAGTCCGGCAGGGGTGTGAACTTGATCTGGGTGCCCTGGGTCTTGTTCCGGATCAGACCCTTCTCAAAGTCGATCTCCACCTGGTCGCCGTCGCCGATCTTGTCCAAGGCGCCCGGCAGCTCGATGGGATAGAACCCACAGTTGATGCAGTTGCGGTAGAAGATCCGGGCAAAGGACTGGGCGATCACCGCCCCGACCCTGGCCCCACGAATGGACCAGACCGCGTGCTCGCGGGACGAGCCGCACCCGAAGTCATCGCCTGCCACGATCACGTCGCCGGGCCCGACCTTCTTGACGAAGGCCACGTCCAGGTCCTCCAGGCAGTGCTTGGCCAGCTCGGCCTCGACGTCGGTCGTCAGATAACGAGCCGGAATGATCTCATCGGTGTTGATGTGGTCACGTTTGTATACATGAGCTCTTGGCATTGGATACACCCCTTACTTCTTGCCTCTTGTCTTCGGCTTCTCGATCTCCTGTAGGTATCTCCTCGGATCGGCCAGCTTCCCTTCCACCGCACTGGCCGCTGCGGTCGCAGGGCTGGCCAGGTACACCTCGCTCTTGGGATGGCCCATGCGCCCCACGAAGTTGCGGTTGGTCGTGCTGACGCACCGCTCGCCTGCGGCCAGGATGCCCATGAACCCGCCCAGGCACGCCCCGCACGTGGGCGCAGCCACCACGCAGCCGGCGTCGTAGAAGACCTCGGCCAGCTTCTCGTCGATGGCCTGTTTCCAGATCGATGGGGTAGCAGGCACGACCAGGGTGCGAATCACCACCTGGCGGCCCTTGAGGATCCGGGCGGCGATCCGCAGGTCCTCGATCCGGCCATTGGTGCAACTGCCGATATAGGCCTGGTCCATGGCCAGGCCCTTGCACTCGCCGATGGGCCTGCCGTTGCCGGGCAGGTGCGGAAACGCCACCATGGGCTCCAGCCTGGAACAGTCGATCGTGTCCTCGGACACGTAGCTCGCCTCCGGGTCGGATGCCAGCACCGTGTACTCGGTCTTGCCCTTGAGCCGGCCGGCCAGGTACTGCCGGGTCACCTCATCAAACCCGATGATGCCGCTCTTGGCGCCCGCCTCAATGGCCATGTTGGTCATGGTCATGCGGGCCTCCATGCTCATCTGCGCCAGGGCCGGGCCGACAAACTCCATGGCCTTGTACAGGGCCCCGTCTGTCCCGATCCGGCGGATCACCTCCAGGATTACGTCCTTACTGAACACACCCGCAGGCAGGTCGCCGGTCAACACGAACCGCATGGACGCCGGCACCTTGAACCAGAGTCTCCCCGTGGCAATGGCGGCCGCCAATTCGGTAGACCCAATGCCGGTGGAAAAGGCCGCGAAGGCCCCATAGGTGCAGGTGTGGGAATCACCGCCCACGATCACCTCGCCCGGCCGGATGTGGCCCTGTTCGGGCAGCAGGGCGTGGCAGACACCTGCACGGCCGACCTTGTAGTAATAGGTGATCCGGTGACGCCTGGCCCAGGTGTCCAGACGCTTGTGCAGTTCGGCACTGGCGATGTCCTTGGCCGGCTGGAAGTGGTCGGGCGTGACCACGATCTTGTCCGGGTCGAACACCCGATCCAGGCCGTGCTGCTGGAGCATGGAGATGGCCGGGGGCGTGGTCACGTCGTGACACATCACGATGTCGATGTTCGCGTCAATCAACTCACCTGGCATGAGCTGCTTGTGGCCCGACGCCTTGGCCAGGATCTTCTCGGTTATGGTCATTGGCATAAAGAACCCCTATACAATTCCAAATGAGGAATTGAAAATGGCAAATGGGCTCAGAACCCAACAGAGCCCTTCACTCCAATTCCCCATTTGCCGTTTTCCATCTACAATCTCGTGGCTGCCGCCATCCTATTAATGGCATCCACGTACGCCTTGGCGCTGGCCTCGATGATGTCGGTCGAGACCCCGCGGCCCAGGAAGACCCGGCTGCCCTCGGCGATCTTCACGGTCGCCTCCCCGAGGGCCTCCTTGCCGCTGGTCACGGCCCGAATCGAGTAGTTCTCCAGGGTCGGTGACAGGCCCGTGGCCTCACGCACGGCCTGGTAGGCCGCGTCCACGGGACCATCCCCGCACGCGGCCGCCTGCTTGACCCCGTCCGGGGTCCTGATCCGCACGCTGGCGGTGGGCAAGGTCCCCGTGCCGCAGGCCACGTGGAGGTAGTCCAGGTGATACACCGGCTCGACCACGCCGCGGACCTCGTCGTTGATGATCGCGGCGATGTCCTCGTCGAAGACCTCTTTCTTCTTGTCTGCAATCTCCAGAAACCGCTGATAGGCCTGCTCCAGTTCGGGCTTGGACAAGGTGAAGCCGAGTTGTTTACACCGGGCGGCGAAGCCGTTTCGCCCGGTGTGCCGGCCCAGCACCATGCGAGAGCCGGCCAGACCGATCGTCTCGGGCTTCATGATCTCGTAGGTGGACTTCTCCTTGAGCACGCCGTCGACGTGGACGCCCGACTCGTGCGCAAAGGCGTTGGCCCCGACGATGGCCTTGTTGGGCTGGATCACAAACCCCGTCAACCGCGAGACCAACTGGCTGGTCCTGAAGATCTCCTTGGTATTGACCCCAAGGGACACAGGGCAGCCCAGGGCCTCGGCAAAGAAGTCAGCCCGGGTGACAATGCCCATGACCACCTCTTCCAGGGCGGCGTTGCCCGCCCGTTCGCCCAGGCCATTGACTGCACACTCCACCTGGCGGGCGCCGTTGCGGACCCCGGTCAGGGAGTTGGCCACGGCCATGCCAAGGTCGTTGTGGCAGTGGGTACTGATGACGCATCGGTCAATACCCCGAACCTTGGCCTTCAAGGTCGCGATGATCCGGCCGTACTCGTATGGAAGGATGTAGCCGACCGTGTCCGGGATGTTCAGGGTGGTGGCCCCGGCCTCAACCACCGCTGACAGGACCTCGACCAGGAACCCCATCTCGCTGCGGCAGGCGTCCTCCGGGGAGAACTCCACGTCGTCGGTGAAGGTCCGGGCGAACGTCACCGCCTCGACCGCCATCTTGAGGACCTCATCCGGGCCCTTCTTCAGCTTGTGCTTCATGTGGATGGGGCTGGTGGCGATGAACGTATGGATTCGCCGCCGTTTGGCCGGTTCAAGGGCCTTGGCCGCAGAGGCAATATCCTGCTCCACGGCCCGGGCCAGTCCTGCGATCACCGGGCCCTGCACCTGCTCGGCAATCAGGCGGGTGGCCTCAAACTGGACCGGCGAGGAGACCGGAAAGCCGGCCTCGATGATGTCCACGCCCAAGGCCGCCAACTGGTGGGCGATCTCCACTTTTTCCGTGATGGACAAGGCTGCGCCAGGTGACTGCTCACCGTCGCGCAATGTCGTATCAAATATCCAAATCCGCTCGGTAGACATAGACCATTCTCCAGAGAATCGATTGGTGGCATATTATCGCGTTGGGCCGATAGAAATGCCACGGCTTTGAGCAAAAACAGGAAACTGAGGTTGTCAAAAGGATCACGTTCTGCGCCTTAGCGGCGCAGAAGCAGACCCAGGCCAATGAGGGCCTGTGACATGCCTGCTACAACGGACACAACGGTTCGATATCCGTGCATGGTGGAATTATATGAAGCTCTTGGAGGATTTGCAAGTTTTTTTTGTCCACACCCACCCAGCCACAATCGCCTAGAGGTGCGGAGGGCGTCCTATGGCGTTCTGCGTTCAACGCCCAGGCTCGGAAGATCTGCCGCCCAGCTACCCCCCTGAGGGTACCCGGCTGAGCCGCCAATAGGCGTCAATCGTCCGGATGGTCTCGACGAACTGCTGGTAGTCTACCGGCTTGATCATGTAACCGGCGGCACTGTAGTGGAAGCTCTGGATGATGTCCCGGTCATTGGTCGAGGTCGTCAGCATCACCACCGGTATCTTCTGGAGATCGCCGTCGGCCTTGAGGATTCTGAGCAGCTCAATCCCGTTCATCTTGGGCATGTTGATGTCCAAGAGGATCAGGCACGGCGCAGGTTTGGCCTGATCCTTGAGGTAGGCCAGGGCCTCCTCCCCGTCGGTGACGTGAGCCACAGGATTGCCGACCTTCAGGTCCCGCAGCGCCCGTTTGACCGTCATGGCGTCCACGGTGTCGTCTTCAACCAACAAGATGGGGGCGTCCGGCATCGTGTACCTCCCATGGGTCTCCCGGCAGTCGGTTGATCTGCCAGTACTCCTCAAGTGCCCGAACCTTGGCAGCGAGCTGCACGTAATCCGCGGGCTTGGTGACATACCCGGCCACCGAGGCCCTGAAGCTGTCGCTGACGTCGTCCCGGCTGACCGAGCCGGTCAGGACGACCACCGGAATGCCGGCCAGGGCCGGATTGGCCTTGACCTCCCGGAGGAAGTCCAGGCCGTTCATCTTCGGCGTGTTCAGGTCCAACAAGATCAAATGGGGCCGCTGGTTCACGTCACTCCGCAGGTAGGCCAAGGCCGACTCGCCGCTGGTCACGTGGATGATCGAGGACGTGGCGCCGGCATCCTCCAATGCCCGCTTGACCATCACGGCATCCACGTGGTCATCTTCGACCAAGAGTACCATCTTTCGTCGTCCCATAATGCCCCCGAGTTTCCTTCCGACGATCTTCTATCTCATCCTGCCTCCCGCACGGGATTCTGTCAACAAACTGTACCACCCCTCTCCAATCTAGGTCTCCCTCCCCCTATCAGTGCCGGCTCCGCCATCTGGGCCTTCGGCAACGTGAAGAAAAAAGTACTGCCACGGCCGACCGTGGACTCCACCCGAATCTGGCCTCCGCAGGCCTCGACCGACCGCTTGGCGATGGCCAACGCGGCCCCGAAGTCCTCCCACTGGCAGTTGGGCGTGGCCTGGAACAGCCGAAACAGGCCCTGGTGGTGCTGGGGATCGATGCCCGGTCCGCCGTCGCTGACGCTGAAGGTCCAGAACCGCCCCTCTTCGCAGCAGCCGATCCGGATCACCCCAGGCGTCTGGTCCATCTGGCGAAGGGCATTGCCCAGAAGACAGCCAAACGTATCGACCACTGCGCTCCGCAGCGTCCTCACCGCTGGAAGCGGCTGCTCAATCTGAACGGCGATCCGCTCCGGCACCCCCACCGCCTTGACCAAGTCCTGGACCAGCTCCTGGAGGTCCACGGCCGTCTCGGATTCCTCGCCCCGTCCGATCTTGGAGTACTTGACCATCACGGTCACCAGGTCGTCCAGACGCTGGACCCGCTCTCTCAGGAGGGACACCTGGGACCGGACCTCGGCCTCGGACAGGTCGGCCAAGTCACCGCAGGCCCAGTGGTCGAGGAGGCTCATGCCCCGATGCACGGCCTTCAGGTCATGGCTGACCAGAACCACGAAGTCATTCAGCTCCCGGTTTGCCGTGCGCAGCTCCTCCACCGCCTTTTCCTGTCCCGACGGGGCCGACCTTCGCTCCGTGACGCCCTGGGAGTCGTGGCCGTCGTTGAACAAGCCCAGGGACCTCTGCTCGGCCTCAGTGAGGGACTCCCTGGTCTGGCGCCGTTCGATGCCCACGCTGAGCATGTAGGCGATCGTCTGGATCAGATCGTGTTCCTCTTTCAGGAAGGGGCCGCCCTCGCCGCACTCGCAGGCCTCTGTGTAGGACACCTCCACGTACCCCCGCGGGCAACCCTCGACGACGAGGTCACGGCGGAGGCTCCAGGGACCCCGCTCGAACCCGTCGGATGGGTACGAGCGGCCATCCCAATGGATCTCTGCCCTGGCCTTGTCGGCATGTTTGAACCCGAACGGGATTATGGCCGCACTATCCCGCAACAGCGTATCGACTTGGTCGTAGGACCAGACGCATCCCGCCACACGCGACAGGCACCGCAGACGTCGCGAGCACGCCCCGGCGTCGTGCTCCGACGCCCCGAGGGTGGCGGGGGATTCACCAGCCGGGCGGCCATGCCCGGGCGTGGTGTCCGGATCGAGGTCGTCCTCAGGGACGTCCCACAGAAAGGGCCTGCCGGCACGAGCCGGCGTCGGGGTGAACCGTCCCGGCACGAGACGCTGCTCGAGTCCAGGCCATTTCCAGGCCACCTTCAGGCCCGCCCACCAGCCCCTGATCTGTCTTGGCCATCTCCACATGCCGATCGTGATCCTTTCCAGCCCCGCCGTCGCCCAGATGGGCATCGCCGCTGGCTGTCAGCGGTCAGCCGCCTGCGCCTGGCTATCGGACGGCCCCGGCTCCCGGAGGGTCTGCACAGGTCCCTTGGCCTTGGGGAAGGTGAAGAAGAAGGTGCTGCCTTGGCCCACCTTCGATTCCACCCACACCGTGCCGCCGTAGAACGCAACGATCTTCTTGACCACCGCCAGGCCCACGCCGGAGCTCTCAAAGTCGTCTCGCGGCGCCAGGGTCTGGAAGAGCTTGAAGATCTTCTCGAAGTACTTCTCCTCAATGCCGGGGCCATTGTCGGACACACTGAACCTCCAGAACTCGCCGTCATCCGCACAACCGATCCGGATCAGGCCATCGGGCTTGTCCTTGAACTTGACCGCGTTGCTGAGCAGGTTCTGGAAGACCTGGCTGATACGGGTCTTGTCAGCCCGGACCTGCGGCAAGGGACCCTCGATGCTCACAGTGACATGCGGCAGGCAGGCCACCATGTCGACGATCGACGGCACCACCTCTCCCAGATCCACCATGCCCTGGCCCTCCTCGGTGGGACGTCCAGCCCTGGAGTACTGGAGGATGCCATTGATCAGGTCCTCCATGCGGGTGACCCGGCTGAGCAGCAGAGACAACTGCTCCCGGCCCTCCGGGTCGAGCCTCTCGGCGGAATCAGCGGCGATCCAACCGGCCAGCGTCTTGATGCCTCGCAGGGGCGCCTTGAGGTCATGGGAGACCACGTGGGCAAAGTCGGTCAACTCCTTGTTGGCGTTCTCCATCTGTTGAACCAGATCCACTTGACGCTGGTGGGCCCGCTTCCATCCGGAGATGTCGATGAAGCTCTCTATCAGATAAGACCGCCCCTTCCACTGGGCCGCCACTACCGTCTTGACCACCGGCACCCTCTCCCCGTTGCCGGTCACCAAGACCCGCTCCGCCAGATCCACGCATTGGCCCAGGTCGGCAATCGGGCAGCAGCCTTGCTCGGCCGGGCAAACGAACCGATGGCACGTCTTGCCCACGATCTGCTCTCTGGGCAGGCCGATGAGTCTGGCCGCCGTGGCGTTGACGTCCACGATGCAGCGGCTCTCCGGGTCCACGACGAGGACCCCGGACAAGATCGAGTTCAGGACGGTCGTGAGCCATCTCTCACCGCCTTCCTGGGCTTGCTCACCTCGCGTCCGGTGGGTCTCCACCAGGGCCTCGGTCAACTGGGCCATCTGTGCCGCCACCTCCTCGACCTGGTCGCCAAGGACGTCACTCTGCCGATCGACCTGGGCAGCGACGTGTTCCAGCGAGGCATCCCCCATCGTCCCCGGCACACCGGGGTTCTGACGATCAACCTGTGACATACCCTCTTATTCCTTTCCCGCCAAAACGCCCTCTGTTTTGTCGCTCTCGGGCTGAACCTGCTTGGGCAGGGTGAAGAGGAACGTACAGCCCTGGCCCACGGTCGATTCCACCCATACCTTGCCCCCATACATCTCCACGATCTTCTTGACCACCGCCAGTCCAATGCCGATACTCTCCAATTCATCCCGCGGTGCCAGGGTCTGGAACATCTTGAATATCTTCTCATGGTACTTCTCAGAGATGCCCGGACCATTATCGGACACGTAGAACTTCCAGCACGAACCCTGGTCGCTGCAGCCGATCTCGACCCGTCCCTCGGGCTTGTCCGTATACTTGATGGCGTTGCCGATCAGATTCTGGAAGACCTGCGTGAGGCGGGTTTTCTCTCCTATCACCGTAGGCAGCTCGTCTTCGATGATGATCTGGAAGTTCTCCGGCGGATCCAGCAGAGTCAGGGTCTCCTCGACCAGGGCATTCAGATTGACCCGTTGGAGATTCCGGCTGCCCCGTCCGATCTCCGAGTAGCGGAGGATGCTGTCGATCAGTTCGTTCATCCGCGAGACCCGGCCCTTGATCAGTTGCAGGTGCCCCTGGGCCTGCTCGTCGAGCTTCTCCCGGTAGTCCCCATAGAGCCAGTCGGACAAGGTCCCAATGGCCCGCAATGGCGCCTTGAGGTCGTGGGCCGTGACGTACGCAAAGTCCTGCAGCTCGCGGTTGGACCGTTGCAGTTCCTGGACCGTTGCCTCCAGCTCTTGGTTGAGCAATTCCAGGGCCTTCTCCGCCTTGCGGCGTTCGGCGGTCTCCAACTTGATGACGATCATGTCCGCCGCGGACGCCACGAAGTCCTGCTCCTCCAACGTCCACTGCCGCACCGGCCCGGTATGCTCGTGACAGACCACCCCCACCAGTTTGCCGTGCAGCCGAATGGGCACGCCCATCATGGAGGTGACACCCGCTGCCTTCAGGCAGCCCTTGGTGAGGTCGCTGGTCCGTGGGTCCCTGACGGCGTCGGCGGCTGCCACGATGCGGCTGGCCTCCAGGGCCTGGATGTAGCGAGGGTAGTCCTTGAGCTCTATCTGGACGCCCTTCTCGTGCCGCTGGCCGGCCAGTTCATAGATGTCCTGGCAGACCAGGCTGTCGCCCGCATCGCCCAACAGCCAGACCCCCACACGCGCCACCTCCAGGGTCTGGGCCAGTGCCTCTGTGGTCGTGGTGAAGGCAGTGGCCAGGTCCAGTTCGGTCATCGTGTTGAGTTTCAGCAGCACGGCCTGGTGCCGAATGATCCGCTCGGTTCGTTCTCGAAGGGTCTGTTCGGCGTTCCGGCGCTGTACGATCTCATCCTTGAGCTGCTCGTTGGTCTGGCTCAGTTCCGCAGTCCGCTCTCGAACGCGGGCCTCCAATTGCTCGTTGGCGCCGACCATGGCCACGTCGCGCTGCTGGATCTGGCCGAGCATCTCGTTGAACGAGTCGATCAGGAAGCCTACCTCATCGTTGCCCTGCTTGACCGCCCGGGTGGAGTATTCCCTCTGCTCCGAGACGGTCTTGGCCACCTCGGCCAGCCCCAGGATGGGGGCTGAGATCACGCCCTGAACCCGATGCGACACCAGATACGCCGCCAAGAAGGCCAACAGCATGACGCTGCACACGGTCAACAGGTTGCGCCGGAACATCGCCTGCACCGGCTCCAGGTCCGACCAGACGGCCACTGTGCCGACCTTCTCCCCCTCCAAGAGGATGGGCTTGGATACCATGAGCAGACCGTTGGCAAAGCGGTACCCATCCCTGCCCTGAACCTCCCCCTGCGGCTCCCTGAAGTCCGTGCCGGGCCGGGAGTACTTGGCGAAATGACTGCCCTGTTTGGTGTGGATGCAGGCGTACATCACCGAGGGCTGGGCGCGGAAGGCCCGCAGCACGTCCTCGGCGTCCTTGGCGACCTCGAACTGCACCGCGGCCTTGCAGTTGTCGGCGATCATCTCCGCCTGGGTCTGAAGGGTCTTGACCATGGTCCGCCGGGTGTCGACGTACTGGTACCCCACGAAGACACATCCGGCCAGGATCAACGCCACCATACTGGTCAACATCATCACCGCCACGAGCTTGTGGCGGATGGCCATGTTCCGCACCAGCAGCGTCACTAGGCTTCGAATCAATGATTGTTTCGGGGCTGCCGTCCTTCTTGGATTCACAATATACCTCTGCGGTTACTTGCCCTCGTCCACGCGCTTGGCCAGTCGGAGCAACTGCGAACTGATGTCCAGCTTGGCCGATCTGGCCTTGGCCAGCCCAATCTCAAAACGGACCTTCCTCTCCTCCACCAGAAAGTTAACCATGCCTCCTTCCTCCAGGAAACCCGATGTGTCCCCCACGATCAGGATCGCGGCGTCCCCGAGCGCGGCCACGAGGCGTTTGGAGACCTTCTTCTCCGACGGGCAGACAAAGAGCACGTGACATTGGCGGATCGCGTCGAGCTGAGGATGGACGGGATCGGTGTCTTCGGAAGGGCATGACGGAAAACGCTTGATGACCAGGGTCCGATCCTTGACCGGCTTCTGGGCGACCTGGTCCAGGGCCTCGCCGAACGGGTCTTTGCCCACTACGCCGATGACGATGGGGTCCTTGTCACTGGAGAACCTATCCTTGGGCCACTCGACGAACTTGACGAAGTTGTACAGAAAGGCCGCCTTGACCTGGTATTCCTCACTGACCTGCGGCGCAGCTCCCGCAGGGCTCTGGCCTGGGCCGGTCAACGCGATCACGCCGATCAGGAGGGCCATTCTCAGACCCCTGGCCCCAGCCCCTGGCCCCATGCGCAAGGCCCGGTCAATCTCCAAGCCGCCATGGTCCATCCTGCGGGTCAACCTTCCTGTTCCTTTAACCATTCTTGCCTCCAGTGCCTATTCCTTTCCCTGATCGACCACCCGTTTGGCCAGCCTTAGCAGTTTCGAGCCGACTTCCACCCCCAACGGCCTCACGGCCCCTCCCTTGGTGGATCACACAAGGTCCGATAAGGGACGCCATCTGCGCCGTGGGTCTCTTGGGCATATCGGCAGACTGGCCAGGCTGTTTTACGACAAGCAAAGGTGTCCAGGAGGAATTGCGTAACTTGGGCTAGGGCTAGGACAGGACCATCGCTTCCAGCTTCTGGACGAACTCCTCGATCACCCAATCAGGCGTGGAGGCCCCGGCGGTGACTCCGGCGGTGCGACTGCCCGCCAGGACGTCCTTGTCCAGGTCCTGCCAGGTCTCCAGGTGACAGGTACGGGGGTTGTATTTCCGGCACAACTCGGCCAGGCGCCGCGTGTTGGCGCTGTGAAGGCCGCCCAGGACGAACATGACGTCTACTCGCCGGCACAACTGGACCGCCGAGTCCTGGCGCTTGCAGGACTCACGGCACAGGGTGTTGATGACCTTCAGCTCCACGAATTGGCCTTCGGCGATGGCCCCCAACATCGCTGCGAACTGCTCCGGGCTCTGGGTGGTCTGGCAGACGATCCCCAGTCTCCCACCGGGCGGGATCCTCGCAAGGTCCTCTTTGTCGGTGATCACCACCGCGTTCTTCAGATGCCCCTTTACGGCCTTCACCTCCGGGTGGTTGGCCTCTCCGATGATCACGACCTGGTAGCCTTCGTCCTCCAATTGTCGGGCGATCTGCTGAAGCCTCTTGACCAGCACGCAGGTGGCGTCAATGATCGTCACCCCCTTGGCCTTGAGCTGCTCGATCTGATCCGGGGCTGCACCGTGCGATCGGATCAAGACCGTCCCGGAGGGGATCTCGTCCACGGACTCCACCGTGTGCAGGCCGGCCTCGGCCAGGCGATGGACCTCATTCGGGTTGTGGATGATCGGCCCCAGGCTGTACACCAGGCTGCCCGCCCTGCCCTGCCGGGACAGGACCTTCTCGGCAGTGCTGATGGCGTTGCGCACGCCCGGACAAAACCCGCACTTCTCTGCCACGATGACCTTCATGGTTGCCGCTCACCCGCTTGTCGTGGACCGCCTCGATCTTGGACCAGTTGATGGAGCTTCTCGACGACCTGGTCGATCGTCAGACCGGTGGTGTCCACGACCACCGCGTCGGATGCCGGCTTCAGGGGACCTGCCTGGCGGCCTTGGTCGCTTTGGTCCCGCTCGACCACGGCCCGGTGGACCTGGTCGAGGCAACTGGCCAGACCTCGGACCTGCATCTCAGCCTGTCTTCGCCTGGCCCGCTCTGCGGGATCGGCGGTGAGGAAGACCTTGACCGCCGCGTGGGGAAACGCCACCGTGCCCTGGTCACGTCCTTCGGTGACGATCCGGTCGGCGGTCAGGGCAAAGGCCCGCTGCATCTGCACCAGCCTGTCCCGAACCTGGGGCGCAGCGGCGATGAACCTCACCTGGGCCGTCACCTCCGGATCGCGGATCGCCTCGGTGACGTCCTGACCATTGACCGAGACCCGCAGGACTCCGGCCTGCGGCGCGAAACCGAAGGCCGTGGATGCAATCAGGCCCAGGATGCCCTCGGCGTCCGTCAGGTCCTTCCCGGCCTGCAAGGCCGCCCACGTCACGGCCCGGTACATGGCCCCGGTATCCAGGAACTCGGCCCCTATTCGCTGCGCCAGCAGCCGGGCCACCGTGCTCTTGCCGCTGGCAGCGGGACCATCAATAGTAAGCACCCAGTGGGCCATGTGCCTAGTCCTCTGGACCCGGACAAGCCGGAACCCGACGGTGCTGCTTCTCAACAAAAAACCTCAGTTGGGCACACTTTGAATAGTCTAATCCCGTCGTTTGGATTGGACTATTCAAAGGGCATCGAGGCACAACAATCCCTGTGCTGATACGAGTCCTCCGCAAGGCGGGAGGACTCATATCGGGTGTGCCCAACTGAGGTTTTTTGTGCCTCTTGCGCACGGTTCCGCTCGGCCGTCACTAAGAGCCCCGGCAAGGCCGATCTGCGGCCTGGCCCTTCTGGGCGAAGGCGGGCTCGCCTACCTTGGCCACAATGATGCTCGTGTCATCGACCTGTCGGGCCAGCCCCACGAAGCGCCGCCTGTAGCGGAGGATGTTCTTGACGACGTGCTCGGCGGTGCAGGCCACCCCCTTCTGAGCCCCTTCAATCATCCGCTGGCGCGACCACAACTCGCCGTCGAAATTCACTGCGTCGATCAGACCGTCGGTGTAAAAAACCAGGGCGTCACCGTCGCGAAGCGGGATCGTCTCCACGGTGTACTGGGCCTCGGGATCCACGCCCAGGACCAGACCGCCGGCCTCGAGATCGCGGACCTGGTCGCCGCGGATGAGGACCGTGGGCTCATGGCCGCCCGAGCAATACGTGATGGACTGGGTCTGGCTGTCCAAGACCGCATAGAACAGGGTCACAAACTCGCCGTCACGACACTCGGCGCAGGCCATCCGGTTGAAGTCGGCGATCGTCTTGCCGGTGTGGGCCACGTTGAACGACTGCCGGTCGCTCAGGTCCCATCGGCCGTCGCCGGCCTGCAGGGTCTGGCGGAAGTTGTCGGTGTACGATCGGATCGCGCCCCGCAGCCAGCTCATCATCAGGGCAGCCGGGAGGCCCTTGCCCATCACGTCGGCGATCACGATGCCCAGCCGGTCGGAACCGATCGGCAGAAAGTCATAGAAGTCGCCGCCCACGTCGAAACACGGGATATAGGTGGCCGCGATGTCAAAGCCCGCCAGGCGCGGAACCTGCTCCGGGATCATCCGTCGCTGGACCAGGCCCGCCAGGCGCATCTGCTCGGCCATCTTGGAGCCCTCGATGGCCTCGCGGTAAAGCATAGCGTTGGTGATGGCCACCGCACACTGGGAGGCGATCGCACGGGCGACCCGGATGTCGTCCTCGTCGAACCGCATCGGCTGGGGGCTGTACAGCCGCAGCACCCCGATGGGCTTGTTACGAAAGGTCATGGCCACGGTCAGTTGGCTGACCAGGCCCTCGTTGACGGTCGCCTCTTTGAAGCGGACCCGGTCGTCGTCCCGCATATCGTGGAGGATGACCGCCTCGCCGGCAAAGGCGGCCTGGATGACGGGGTCAGCCTTGGAGACGACGCCCTTGTTGCGGTACTGCTCGCTGAGGCCGTAGGTGCTTCGCATCTTCAGGTCATTGGTCTCTTCGTCGAGCAGCCGGATCGAGCAGGCCTTGACCCCGACGATCTTGACCGCGGCCTCGGCCAATTGGTCGAGGACCTCCTGCAATGAAAACTCGCCGGCCACCAGGGTCGTCAGCTCGTAGATCTGCTCGTCGCGTTCTTGTTGTTCTCTGGTCTTGCTGGTCATAGAGTCCGTACCGAAAACAAGGTATTATACGCCGGATCCTGCGATCCGTGAACCCCCAATTTGCCGGACCGACAGAACGGGGCGATCTCCACTGCGGCATTGACAACTCCAGGTCCGAGAGGTTATCCTACCCTCACTGGGCACTGATCGTGGGACCGATTCTCCAATCCAGCCATACGGGAGGTAACCATCGCATGTCCTATAGGCACGTTGTGGGAGTATCCGTTGTCTTGGCCCTTGGCTCTGCGGCGTACGGCGCGGATTGGCCCCAGTGGCGAGGGCCCACCCGGGACGGAGTCTGGACAGAAGAGCCTGTCATGGAGGCGTTCCCCGGCGCCTCATTGCCGATCCGCTGGCGTGTGGAGATCGGGCCTGGGTACACGGGCCCAACCGTGGCTGGAGGTCGGGTCTTCGTGATGGACCGTCAGACTCGCCCCCAGGAGACCGAGCGGGTACTCTGCCTGGATGCGGCCACGGGCAAGACCCTCTGGCGTCACGAGTACGCCTGCGCCTATGAGAAGGTCCAGTATACGGCAGGCCCGCGGGCCTCTGTGACCATCGACGGAGACGGAGACCGAGCCTATTCCTTGGGGACCATGGGACATCTGTTCTGCCTCAAGACCTCCGACGGCCAGGTCATCTGGCACAAGGACCTCAAGGCCGCGGTCCGGGCGGCCATACCCATCTGGGGGATCGCCGCCTCGCCCTTGATCGATGGGGACCGCCTGATTGTGCAGGCCGGAGGCCAGCCCGGGGCCTGTATCGTGGCCTTCGACAAAGGCCGTGGCCAGGAGCTATGGCGGGCCCTGGATGATCGGGCATCGTACGCCTCGCCAGTCATCGTCGAGCAGGCCGGCCGGAGGGTCCTGATCTGCTGGACCGGAGACCGAATCGCGGGCCTGAACCCGCAGACGGGGGGGCTGTATTGGCAGTATCCCTTCAGGCCCAAGCAGATGGTCATCAATATCGCCACCCCCGTGGTGTCTGGGAACTATCTCTTTGTGAGCGCGTTCTTCGAGGGGTCCCTGCTGCTCCGACTCGACCCCAACGAGCTGAAGGTGGAAAAGGTCTGGCAACGGTGCGGCGAGAGCGAACGTGTCACCGACGCCCTGCACTGCTGCATCTCCACGCCCCTGATCCTGAACGACTCCATCTACGGCGTCGACAGCTACGGAGAACTGCGATGCCTGGGCCTCCAGACCGGTGATCGGGTCTGGGAAGACCTGCAGGTGGTGCCGAAGGCCCGGTGGGCCAACATCCACATGGTCCGGCACAGCGGCCAGGTCTGGATGTTCAACGAGCGAGGGGAACTCCTCATCACAGAGCTGACGCCAAAGGGCTGCCGGCAGATCAGCCGTACGCAGGTGATCGAACCGACAACCACCCAGCTCGATCAGCGCGGCGGGGTGTGCTGGTCACATCCGGCCTTTGCCAATCGGTGCCTCTACGCCAGAAACGACAGGGAGTTGTTGTGCGCCGATCTGGCCAGGCCATGACCGACGTCTTGGTATGATGTCGGCAAGCAGGATGGCGGGTTTGACCCCAGCAGCCCGATCTGCATGATCGGCTGCAGCCGCGGTGGTAGCACCCTTCCTGGAGCCGAGGTCCGTGGGACATCGGCCTATTCCCGAGATATGGCCAGGACCTCGATCTCGAACAGAAGCTCCGGACGGCAGACGTCGCAGATCATGCTGATCCAGGGCCAGTCCACGGTCCCCCTGACCGTCTCGAAGGCGGTTTCCACTTCGGGCGTCTTGCAGTAGGCCAGGGCCTGCACCACGTCGCCGGTGCGGCAATGCATATCGGCAAGCACGGCCAGGACGTTGTCCAGCGTGGTCTGGATCTGCCCGCGGGCGTCTCCCACGTGCACGGTCCGGCCCTGACGGTCGATCGAGGCAGTCCCCGACACAAACACGGTCCGGCCTGCAGGAGTCACGGCACGGCTGGCACGGGAGAAGGCCGAGCCATATTCGTAGGCGCTCTGCTGTCTGCCGGCCGCCTGGAGATAGTCAATGGCCTTCGCCGGCTCCACCACCGCCGTTAGATCCATCGCACAGGCGGCGCCGTCGGCAGGGCTCAGGCCGATCCCTGTGCTGGCCGGCATGGGGGGGCGGACGGTCGCACCCAGGATGCCGCAGTCTGTGAAGAAGGTGTTTCGGGCGAGGTTGAAGCGGTCGTACCAGGCGTTGATGTCGTGCAGCCAGATCCAGGTGCGTGGAACCGCCAGGAAAGAGACGCCTTGGGCCTGAAGCAGGCCGTGCGCCTGCTCAAACATGGCCCTGGCCTGCTGGTGCGGATCCCCGGCCTGAGGGGCCGAGATCGCCGATAGTCCCAGATAACGGCATGGTCCTGCCTGGACCAAGCGTCCGCAGGCAACCCCGCCTGATCCGCGGATGACCTGGGGCCGCGTGCCTGAGGCGATCGCATGGACCTGGACACCGGCCCAGGGGCCCACGTGCGAGGGGGCGCAGACAAGCTCGCTTGGCGGCACTCCGTCGTCGATCGAACCATAGCACTGCGCACGCACGGCCCGCAACGGACCCATGACGGCCTCGGTGCCAAAGAGGCGTTCCTGAAAGAGCCCCGCACCCCGTGTGCTGGACAACCGATCGCGTATCGCCTGGAAGATCCGCGAGGCCTCGGCCTCGACCGGCTGGCCCGGCCTGGGCACAGCCGAGATGAAGACCTCCGTGGCCTCAGGAGATTCAACAGTATAGGTGCGTACGCCGTCGGTCATTCAAGATCCCTGGGCAGACCACAGAGCGGCAAGGAGGAGGCGGAATCCAAACCTCGCTGAACAGCGGTGGTCACAGGCCTCACATACATACGGTCACTTACAAAAAACCTGAGCATTGGGGTATTCTATCGGAACAGGGCCTCGCCTGCAATCCGAAAGCCAGGCGCAGGCCCGTCGGGGGCGACTAGGTTCCCTGGCACTTCCCCATGAAAGTGGGAAACAGGCCCTGGTTTTTACCGGCTTTTTACACAGACAGGCCCTGTCCTTGCCGTATAATTTGACCTGTGGGCCGTGAGCACGGCCCGCAGGTCATTGCGAGGAGCCCTGAGCGAAGTCGAAGGGCGACAAGGCAATCTCAATGACCACGTTCGCTATGCAGCAAGGCGCGTCCATCCTGTTGGTCGAAGATGAGCCTAAGATCCGCGAAGGGTTGGTGGACTTCCTGGAGTTCCACGGCTTTGCCGCGTGCGCTGCAGAGGACGGGCTGCAGGCCGAGCGTCTGGTCAGCGAGCGGCGGTTCGATCTGATCCTCCTGGACCTGATGCTCCCCCGGATCAGCGGCGAGCAGCTCTGCTCGCGATGGCGCCAGCAGGGGCTGCAAACGCCGATCATCATGGTCACGGCCAAGGGCCTTGAGCGGGAGCGAGTCGTGGGTCTGGACCTGGGAGCAGACGATTATGTCACCAAGCCTTTCTCGTTGGAGGAGCTCTTGGCCAGGATCAGGGCCGTGATTCGCCGCACAGACCCTGGGCGGTCTGTGGGTCAGGCGTTTGCGTTTGGCGGCTGGCAGGTGGACGTCGCGGCGCTGAAGGCCGCGCACGCGGGCATTCAGGTCGAGCTAAGTCCGCGCGAGGCCCAGATCATCCTGTACTTTGCCGCCAACCCCGATCGCGTGATCGGCCGCGAGGAGCTCTACGAAAAGGTCTGGCACGACCAGATGACCGACCTGGGCACCCGTACGGTGGACATGCACATTGCCAAGCTGCGGGGCAAGATCGAGCAGGACCCCGCTAACCCGCGAATCATCACCACCGTGCGTGGGGCAGGATACTGTTATGACGCTGGTTAAATGGTTGATTGGTTGAATGGTTAAATGGCCAGAATCAGCCCTGAACAGCTCATCCACAACCACTGGCGTCTTCAATTACGCAGCCATTCAACCTTTAACCATTTAACCTTTTAACCATCTCATGGTCAGACGGCTTGTCATCCTGTCGGTGATCATCCTCACGGCCCTGTGTGCGTTCAGCGCAATGGGCTTCTACGCCATAGCGAAATGGGCCGAGGGCCTGCAGGCTGCCCGCGTGGGTGAGTTCGCCCAGGTTGCCGAGCAGATCCGGACCGACGTGAAGCACAATCTGGATCAGTTCATGCGACGGGAGCAGAATCGCCCCTACACGGACTATCTCTACTACCACGTACCCGGTGACGAGGCTGCCTTCCAGCAGCAGGCCGTCACTGTGGTGCGGTCCCCCTTGAGCGGCAGACTCGATCATGGCCTGGCCTACGGCCACTTCCAGATCCAGCCCGACGGCTCGATCACGACCCCCAATGACGATCTGCTCCAGCGTCAAGGTAGCAACGAGATCAACTTCGCGGTGGACAGAGACCTGGGGTCCCTCAAGGAAGACGTCCGTACCCAGTTGCTGCCCCTGTTCAGGACTGAGACCACGGCACAGACCATCCAGGGTCTCATGGCCACGGATCTGCAGGCACGGGCAGCAGAGGATGCCCGCGGCGCGAGGGACGACGGCCAGGCCAAGACGGTCGCCAAGGGCAAGGGCCCCGGCCAGGTCAAGGCCCTGCCCATAGAGAGCCTTCAGAACCGGGATCAGCAGGCCCAGGTCACGCAGATGGACCGGCGGGTGGTGCGAGACAACATCCTGTCAAACACCACACAGACGCCCCGCCCTCCTGCCATGAACACGCAAACCGGGCCGTCCTCGCAGATGCGGATGGAATCGGGCCAACAGGCATCGCTGCCCGGCATGGTCGAGCAACCTGCCCAAGGCCAGCCTCTACCCGAAGCGCAGGGCCCAGGCTCGCCATCTCGACAGCAGGCCCTGTCCGATCGCCAAGTACGGGAAGAGGAGGCCACCGTGACTGTGCGAACCGAGCCGCTTGTGCCCGTGGTCATCCGCCAGGATGGAAACCCGTCTTCCATCTTTGACGGGCAGGTCTTCCTGGTTCGCCATGTACGGGTGGCAGACGAGCACCTGCTGCAGGGCTTCCGGCTGGATCAGCCAAGGCTCCGGGCGGAGATCGAGGACTCGGCCACGCGGATCGCACGTGATGGCATGGGCTTTGAGCTGTCCAAGTCCGAGACAGCCCAGGCTGCATACAGTGCGATCCTGGACTTCGGATTTGGAGACCTCGTGCTGAGCCTCACGGAGAAGGACCCCGGCTGGATCGCCCAGAGGATTCGCTGGCTTTACCGCTGGTATGTTGGCACCCTTGCCATGGTGCTTGTGGCCGTGAGCCTGGGGTTGGCAGGTCTGTGGCGCGGGGCCAGGCAGCAGCTTCAGCTTGTCCGCCAGAAGGACGACTTCATCTCTGCGGTCTCGCATGAGCTGCGCACGCCTCTGACCAGCATACGGATGTATGCGGAGATGCTGGAAAAGGGCTGGGTCACGTCCGGCGCCAAGCAAGGCCGATACTACCAGGGCATTCGCCAGGAAAGCGAGAGACTCAGCCGCCTCATTGAGAACGTCCTGGACTTCTCCCGCGTTCAGCGGGGCCGCAAGCGGTACCAATTCGCGATGGGAGACATCAACGCCGCAGTCATCCAGGTAGTGGAGATGATGCGTCCGTATGCGACAGAACACGGCTTCGCTATCCACACGGATCTGGCGAATCTGGCCCCCGTGACCTTCGACCGTGATGCGGTCATGCAGATCGTGGTGAACCTGGTGGACAACGCCGTGAAGTTCGCCCGCTCTGCCCAAGACAAGACCCTCATCGTACGGTCCAGGCCCGATGACGGGCACACCCTCATTGAGGTGGAAGACCACGGACCCGGGGTGCCCCCCTCGGAGCGCAGGAAGATCTTCGACGAGTTCTACCGGATTGAGCCTGAATCCACGCGTCAGACCACAGGCACCGGCCTGGGCCTGGCCCTGGTCCTTCGGTTTGCACAGGCCCACAAGGGATTCGTACGCGTGACAGAGGCCAGCCCCCATGGGGCGATCTTCACCGTTGGGTTGAACGTACAATGACGTGAAAGGACGGCCGTTCATGGATGCGGTTCTCACGAAGACATCGAAGACCCCCTGGCGCAAGGTCCTGCAGCCCAACGTCGTATGGCTGGGCCTGGTAAGCTGCCTGACTGACGTGTCCAGCGAGATGGTCTATCCGCTCCTGCCTATGTTCCTGGCGGGCCTTGTCACCGTTCAGGGCGCGGCCGTGTACGTGGGCCTGATGGACGGCATCGCCGAGACCACGGCCGGTCTTGTGAAGCTCCTCTCAGGACGATGGTCCGATCGGTCGGGTCAGCGAAAACCCCTGGCGGTCGCCGGCTACGGGCTTTCCAGTCTGGTCAGACCCCTGGCTGCCCTGGCCTCTGCGGGCTGGCACGTGGTGGGGCTGCGATTCCTGGACCGGATCGGCAAGGGTCTTCGTACATCGCCACGCGACGCCCTGTTGGCCGGCACGGTCGATGCGGACGTGCGGGGCCTGGCCTTCAGTTTCCATCGCATGATGGATCACACCGGCGCAGTCACAGGTCCGATCCTGGCCCTAATCATCCTCTCTGTCACTGCAGGCCGGGCCTCGCTCTGGAAGGCGGGGCCAGCCACCCCTGCGCCAACCATGCAGGCCCTGCGATGGATCTTCGCCCTGTCCCTGATCCCGGGCCTGGTGGCAACGCTTCTGCTGTGGCTGAAGGTGAAGGAGAAGAGAACTCAGAACCCGGAACCCAGAACTCAGAATAACGGCACTCCGGCGCCCGGGCGGTCTACGCTGCCCCCGGGCTTCTACGTGTTCCTTGGGGCCGTTGGCCTGTTTGCCTTGGGCAACAGCTCGGATCTGTTCCTGGTCCTGTACGCCCAGGACCGATTGGGGCTCGGCGCTGGCTCTGTGATCGGCCTGTGGGTGATGCTGCATCTCTCGAAGATCTCCTTCAGCCTGCCTGGCGGGAGGTTCTCGGATCGGTTCGGCAGGGCCAAGGCGATCCTGATCGGCTGGGTGATCTACATGGCCGTGTATGCGGCCATGCCGTTTGCCAGTGAGCTTACCCACGTGGTCGCACTGCTGATCGTGTACGGTGCCTTTTATGGCATGACCGAGGGCGCAGAGCGGGCCTTGGTGGCTGACGTTGTCCCAGCCCCGCAACGGGGCTGGGCCTTTGGCCTTTATCACACCGTGGCGGCCATGGCCGCCCTGCCGGCCAGCCTGCTGTTTGGGGTCCTCTTTGCCAAGGCGGGCCCAGGACCCGCGTTCTTTACAGGCGCGGCCTTGGCCGCAGGGGCAACCGTGGTACTATCCATTCTGGTCTTGAGTTCCAGGACCGGCACCACCATCACCACGTCCCGGTCCTGAGAGCTGGCCCCAGCTAGCCCGCTGCTGGCGCGTCACCCGACTTGGCCCGACTGCGCCGCCTGCGGCGGTCCTTCTGCTTGCGGAGCCTGGCGACTCGCTGGGCCTGGGGACTCTCCTTGCCCAGGAGCCTGGCCTCCAATACCTCGCACAGCCGCTTTCGGGCATGATAGCGGTTGAGGACCTGGGACCGGCTGTCCTGCACCTTGACCGTGACGGCCGTGGGCACGTGGGTCAGGACCACGCAGGTGGAGGCCTTGTTGACATGCTGGCCGCCAGGACCGGTGCTGCGGATGAAGGACTCCTTCAGGTCCTGCTCGCGCAGACCCAGGGCCTCCATTCGCTTGGCGAGTATTCCTGCCTTCTGTTCTGTGACACCAAAGTCGATCATGGGATGCCTCGGTCGCATGGCCTCTTGGCCACAGTCCGGAACCCCTATCCGCCGACGATTTGACATGATTGCCGCTTCGCGGGGAGTGGCATCTCGTCGTGGAGTCTGCCGTCCAGCACTCGGCCGGCTTTCTTCTTGTTCTGGCCGCCCCATTGCTTGAAGAAGAAGGGGACCTCCGCTGCGCGGCACTGGCGCATGACATCGCGGACCCATGCAGCCTTCACCGGTCTGGCCCCTGGCCCGGACTCCCCACCCGCGATCACCCAGTGGACCCCAGTCAGATCCATCTCGGGTACAGCCCCCAGGAGCGGTTCCAGCGACAAGAACCGGACAGCGGACGGCACGGTCCGCAGATGATCCATACGAAAGGCAAACTCTTCACTCTCCACCGTCACACCCATCCAGACGTTCTCCGGCCACGGCAGGACCGGGGTCAGCTCGGCCAGCCTGGCGGAGCGCTTGGTCAAGACCTGGAAACGGTGCCACGAGGCCTCCTCCATCACCGCAAATACCCTGCGGATGAAGTCGAATGGGACTTGCTCGTGAAACAGGTCGGACATCGAGTTCACGAAGATCATCTGTGGCTTCTTCCACCGGAGGGGCAGGTCCAGTGCCTGCTCATGGAGCGTCACCTCGAAGCCGTTCACGTAGTTCGGCTGTCCCATCGCCTGGAGGCGATTGGCCATGCGCTCGGCATAGCAATGGGCGCAGCCAGGGCTGACCTTGGTGCAGCCCGTCACGGGATTCCACGTGGATTCGGTCCACTCGATTGTAGATTTCATACCCATATCACACGCTACCTACAATGCGGCGGGAAGGTGACCAGAACGGCATCCGCGAAGGAGTTCTTTCGGTGGCTACCGGCCATAATCTTCCCTGCCTCTTCTAGCTTCAACAGGACTTGTTTGTAGTTCCGGCTGACATAGGGGCGGTCAACGCTGTGCCGTTCATAGACTTGACGCATGGTTAAAGCCGGGCCGGCGAAATCCTCCAAGAGCATATCCTGCAGGTCGTCCAAGGGGCGCGACAATTGAAACAGGAGGGCTTGACGGCCGATCTGCCGGACATCCCCTGGATTGTACTCAAATGCAGGTACTCCTTGCTCGTCCGAGGTGGATTCCTTCGCTATGATCTCCTTCATGATTTCGTAACCCTTGAAGCCCTTGCTCACGAATATGAGATGATGGCTGGTTCTTGTCCCCCGGTCATCCTTGAAGCGAAAGGGCAGCACGTACCGGGCCCCCAATGCCTTGATTGCCTGGCAGAGCTCCTCGACGACGATCATCTCTCGCTCACGGGTACCGAGTGGGTCCAACCGAACCCGAATCTCGTCCGCTCTAGTAGCTCCAAACAGGCAGTCCATGTGTTCCTTCACCATGGGATTGCTCAGTCCCATGTTGATGCGGTTGTAGTTGAAGAAGAAGATGCAGTCACAACCCCAGTCCTTGATGATGGAGTTCACGAGGCGTAGTGAGAGTCCCTTATACCCCCATGGATCGACGAAGAACAACGTGGGGACCAGCCTCATCTCCTCGAACATCTTAACGATCTCATCCCCGACCTCGTTCGTTCTAACCTCGGGTTTGTACATGAGCGTCTTGATTCCCGGTAGCTCATCAATCGCCTGTTGGAGGGAGTTGGTGTTGGCCTCATCTTTATCGCTGAACAGCGTCACTAGACGATCCCGAATCTCCGGCTTCTGGATGGCCTTCTCAAGAACCAAAAGGGGTGTAGATCGTGTCCCGTCCTGATATCTTCCAGGTCCTGCAAAGAGATCTATGTAGGCGATGCGTTCGCAGGGCTTGTTGTTCTTCAGTGTACCGAACCTCTTTTGGGCGCCAAGCATTACACCAGCCCACGCCTCGAAGTACTTCGAGACAATCGCGGCCTTGACCTTCGACTGTTCCTTGCTTTCCTCAAAGAAGGTATTGTCGGCCATGGTCCACTCATCCTCTGAACGCAGGCAAGCCCGTGAGAAGCAGGCTCCAGATTCCCTGCTCGGTGTCCCACCGAGTGCGGACACCTCGAAACACCCACCGGCCTAAACCCCGTGGCTATCAGCGATAAAGGCCTACACAGCACCGGCAGCGGCAGCCCTTATGACCCCTGACGAACTGATGCCTCGATTCGAGATAACCATACTCCTGCCCACAACCTCAGTATACAGCCCTCATGAATCCAGACAAGAGCCCGGAGGGGATTGTCCTGGACAGATGCCTCCGCCGCAGCCAGCATGACGGCTGGGCGAATGCTTTGACCTGGGACCCGCCGCAGACTATCCTGTGTCTGCAAGAAACAGCCGCCTTGGGCGTCTGTAGGATAGCTCTTTGGAGGTGTTACGATGCCGGTGCTATACATCGTGGTCGGGTTTCTGGTCGTTCTCTTCGTGGTGCTGTTGTTGATGTTCAACGGCCTGGTGGCCAAGCGCAATCAGGTCAGCAACATCTTCGGCACCTTGGATGCCATGCTGAAGAAGCGGTGGGACCTGGTGCCCAACCTGACGGCCGCAGTCAAGGGATACATGACCCACGAGCGCCAGGTCCTCGAGCGGATCGCAGAGATCCGGTCCCGCACCCGGCCCGAGACCCAGGGCACGGACGAGAAGGTGTCCTTCGACAACGAGGTCTCCAAGGCGATCGGCCAGGTCTTCCTGGCAGTGGAGGCCTACCCCCAATTGAAGGCCAGCGACAATTTCCTGCACCTGCAGCGGACCCTGGTGGAGCTGGAGGAGCAGGTCTCCGCTGCACGCAGGGCATTCAACGCCTCGGTCACGGACTACAACAATGCGGTGGACATGTTCCCCACCAACGTGGTGGCCCAGGTCTTTGGCTTTCAGCGCAAGGCCCTGTTCGAGATCCCCGAGCCGCAGCGGCAGGCCCCGTCTGTGTCAGGACAACTGAGCTAACGCGATGAAGACACTGGAACAACTGCGGCAGTTCTACCAGACCGACTTGCTGCCGGACCTCCGTGCCCTGGAGGATGAACGCAAGGCTGCAGTCCGGAACCTGCTGATCGTTGCTGGTGTGGCCCTGGCCATCGGCCTGATCGCATTTGTGGCGCTGCTGCCACGAGGCCCCGTGGGTATCTTCATTGCAGTGGGCCTGTTGATTGTGGCCGGAATCGTGGGGTCACGCATGACGCGGGGCTTTCGCAGCGACTTCAAGGTCAGGGTAATCGGGCGCCTCGTCCGCTTCATCGACGAGGACCTTCGCTACAGCCCCGGGCAAGGCCTGCCTGAATCGGTGTTCCGGACAGCGGATCTGTTCAGGCAACACATCGACCGGTTCAAGTCGGAGGACCAGATCGCCGGCAAGGTCGGCTCCACGGAGATCGCGTTCAGCGAGGTCCACGCCGAATACCAGACCAAAGACAACAAGGGCAATACCCAGTGGCACACGATCTTTCGGGGGATCCTCTTTGCAGGTGACTTCAACAAGGAGTTCCACGGCAAGACCGTGGTCCTGCCCGATACTGCAGAGCGGCTCCTGGGCAATCTGGGCCAGATGCTGCAATCCTGGGATACTGGGCGCGGCGACCTGGTCAAGCTCGAGGACCCGGAGTTTGAGAAGGAGTTCGTGGTGCACGGCACGGACCAGATCGAGGCCCGGTACATCCTCTCCACCAGCCTCATGGAGCGGATCGTGCTCTTCAAGCGGAAGACCGGCAAGCGGATCTGCCTGTCCTTTGTCGGCTCCAGGGTCTTTGTGGCGATCCCCTACCACAAGAACCTCTTTGAGCCTCGCCTATTCAGCACGCTCCTGGACTTTGGCCCCATCGCCCAGTACTTCGAGGACCTGGAACTGGCAGTCGGGATCGTGGAGGACCTAAACCTCAACACGCGGATCTGGAGCAAGACCTGAACCCAGGCCGCATCCCTCGTTGACACCTGCCTTCCAGGTGCTATAATAGGGGCCATGAGAGCCAAGGTGCTACTACTCATGTTGGTCATAGGCCCGGTCCCGGCCATGGCCAGGTCCGCGGTGGTGGCCTGCGTGGGAGACAGCATCACCTATGGGTCGGGCACCTCTGACCCGACCCGCGAGAGCTATCCGGCTCAGTTGCAGGGCATGCTGCAAAAGGCCGACCCCGCCTGGAAGGTGCTGAACTTCGGGGTCGGTGGTACCACCCTCCTGCACAATGGGGACCTGCCGTACATCAAGCAGGGCGCCTACCAGGGTGCACTGACCAGCAATGCCGAGGTGGTCATCATCATGCTGGGGACCAATGACTCGAAGCCCCAGAATTGGGCCTACAAGTCGCAATACATGAAGGACTACTACGCCCTGATCGATTCCTTCAAGGCCCTGCCCAGCAGGCCGCAGGTCTGGATCTGCAGGCCTGTACCCGCCTTCTATGAGAACTTCACCATCCGGCCTGCTGTGATTCGGGACGAGATACTGCCCCTGGTCGACCAGATTGGGCGCCAGGAGAACGTCCTCGTGATCGACCTGTATACGGCCCTGCTGGACTACGGCAGTCTGTTTGCGGATGGCATCCATCCGAATGCCTCGGGCGCCCGGATCATGGCCCAGACGATCCTCCCCTACCTGACGAGCATGCGTTTTGTGCGGGACCTCAATCACGACGGTGTGGTGAATGGGCTCGATTTTGCAGCCCTTGCTGCGCGATGGCTGGAGAGTGACTCGGCACTGGATATCGCCCCACCCGCCGGCGACGGGGTGATTACGGTCCTGGATATCATGGAGCTGTGCACGTACTGGATGGCCTACCCGGGACTGGTGACGCACTGGCAGCTCGACGAGACCGCGGGCGACGTTGCCGCAGACAGGCTCGGGCACTTCGATGGCACGCTCCAGGGCTCGCCCGTGTGGCAGCCCTACGCAGATGCAAGCGGCGGCGCCCTGGAATTGGACGGCATCGACGACTTCGTCAGTGCAGGTACCGTGCTCAAGCCCAGTGACGGGCCGCTTACGGTCTTTGTCTGGGTCAAGGGCGGCGGGCCGGGCCAGGTGATCCTCTCCCAGTCGAACGAGGCGGGCCAGGGTGTCCTGTGGCTTGGCACGGACGCCACAACGGGCGCACTCAGGACCGAACTGACGGACAACGGGCGTTTCACTCGCCCGCTCATCTCCAGCGCCAGCGTCACGGATGGCGCCTGGCATGGTCTTCGCCTGGTGTGGGACGGTTCCCACCGCCATCTCTACGTGGACGATCAGGAGGTCGCAGTGGACACGCGCACGCTTGGCCCGTTGGCCTCGTCCAAGCTAGGCTTCTGTCTGGGCGCAGGCGGAGGTTTCAAGCCCGGCACCTTCTGGTCCGGCCTGGTCGACGACGTCCGCTTCTACAACCGCGACCTGGTACCGTGAGACGCCCGTCTACACCCCGGCCTTGGGGCCTGGGTAGCGCCAGACGATGTCCCAGCCCTGTCCATGCCTGGGGTCTCTGCTGTCCGTTGGTCGTGGCATGCCGTTGTCGTCCTTTTGGTCGGGCCCTACACTGTAGACGACAAAGCCTTCGCCCTCGGGTCGGTAGATCAAGGGCTTGCCGCTGAACGGATCGCCCAGGTCTTTCATGCCAAGGGCGTCCAGGTTCTCAGGGAATGAGCCGTGGGCGTGCCTGTACCCGAGGGCTGCTAGGCCCACACGGGTGATCCGTGCTTCGGCCTTTGCCCGAACCCAGTTTGACTTGTAGGCAGAGAAGCATGGCCTTAGGTTCCGCGTCAGCGGACAGTACCAGGGAAGACCATTGATCCACTGTTCCTCGATCTCGCCATCCTGACGGCTATAGGGGGACATCGCTACTTCCGTGTCTCGTTGCATCCATCCCAGGTAGGCAGCGTGATCCAGTTGCAGGGTTGCCTTGAACAAAACCGGGATCGCTCGAACGTATGATTGGATCACCCCACGTAGGTCTCCGCAGTCGTCCAAAGACACTGCCCAAGACAGTCTGGACCTCAGAGAGGTCTGGAGAAACACCCACTCGCCCAGGAGCCGTTCCCCATCCAGCGCGGCGATCCAAGGACCATCATCATCGAAGGGCTTGACGAGGCTGTCCAGACGTGCCATCTGCTGTAGATCGGGGGGCGATATCTGACAGAGGCGCTGCAGAGTGGCAATGGTCCTACGACCCAGACCCATTCTAGCGTTCTGGCTGAGCAGAATCGGTTCGCTGCGCAGGGCCTGTGCGAGTCGAAGGCTCGTCTCCACGGTCTTCCACGCATTCACTGGGTTGCCTTGGTTGGCCTGCATGTACGCCTTGGCACACAGGATAGTGGTGGTATTCTGAAACCAAGACAGGGGCGGCAATCGTGTGCCCTGGCCCTTGTCATAGTCAATATCGAACCGACATCGCGGTCTCTGGGTGCCTTCCTCGACGGCGGTAAGGGCCTGCTCGATGCACGTCGCCTGCAACAATCGAGCCAGCTCCTCTTGCCCATTTGGATCCAGGGACCCGCCCAGGAGGTCCCACGACAGCTTTCCTTCTCGCTCCAACGGGTTTGTCTCACCTCCACGTTCGGCCCTCAATCGCAGGATCGCGATTTCATACAGCAAGGCCGCGTTCTCCGCATCCGGCACCTTGGCAGGGCTGATGTCCTCCATGCGCATGGGCCGGCCGGCCTTGGCCAGGGCCGCATAGGCCTGGCGAAGCCGGACCGTGGACCAGATCAGGAGCACGGCGTAGATCACGGCCAGCGCTACGATCAAGATGCCGGTCCACTTGAGTATGGAGGTGATCCTCTTCCTGTTCATGACAGATCTCCACTAATGGCGGTCACGACAAGGTCCAGGCTGGAGTCCCCATGAGGTCCATTCGTCCCTGGCGTTGACCTTCTTGCCTGACTGGGACCCGGTCCATTTCCTCCTCGAACAACCGCTGCATGGACTGCCTGTACCACAGGAGTTGGTCCAAGGTATCCTCAGGGGGGGATATGATCACATTGATCCTGGCCAGCCTGCGCCAGGGCAGGTCGTCGTTCTCGTTGAGATCCCCTGGGGCAGATTTCATCTGGATGCAGACACGCCCTGGGCTAGGCTGCCAACGAGACAGTGCCCAGTCGCTGCCCCAGCCTGCAGAGAATACCACCAGGACCGCGGCGGCCACTGAGCCGGCCAGCCGCCATGCGGCAATCCGCCAGGAGGCCGATTCTGCTGGATGCTCCCTCCATGCGGTCTCTGCCGCGGTGAGGACGTGCGTCTTGAGCCCGGCTGAGGGTTCTGCAGGGCGGCACCGCCGCAACAAGGTCTCCAGTTGTTCGTGGTCACTGCGACTCATGGCTCCAACTCCTGAGCAAGATCCTGAGCTTGTCCATGCCATACCGATAGCGGCTGGCCGCCGTGTTCTGCGATATGCCCAGGACCTCCGATATCTGCTGGAACGTCTGATCCCGATACACCTTCAGGACGATCACCGCCCGTTGCTCCTGCGGCAGGGCTGCCAGGGCCCTGGCCAGGTCGTCCGCCACCCCCTGGTCGTAGGTCACTGCTTCAGCCGCGACAAGCCAGGGCTCCGCGTCCGCGGGTTGCCTCCTGCGCCTCTTGGCAGAGGTCGCAGCCTCATGTCTGGCGATCTGGAACAGGTACGCCCGAAGGTTCACGGCCTTGGCCAGGTGCCGACGTTTGCGAACCAGCTTGACAAAGACTTCTTGCAGGGTCTCCTCAGCATCGCTTCGCGAGCAGAGCAGGGCCTGCAGATACACCAAAAGGTCCCTGGCGTAGCGATCCCAGATCAGTTCCAGGGCCGCCGGATCGTCGGCTGCCAAAGCCAACCTGATCTGGTTGTCCACCGCGTTCTCTGTCAAGCCTGGAACCTCTGTACCTGTCCAGTTCTACCCACAAGACAGTACGAGCCGGGGTCTTTTGTCTATCACCTATGGGATTTCTGCGCTTCGCAGTAGTCTTGTCAACTCTTGGCGATCATTGGGGCAGGGTACCTCCCGCCACTGGCCGGGCTGCAAGCTCCCCAGGTTCCAGGGACCCACGGCCCATCGGATCAACCGGAGCGTCGGAAGGCCTACGGCAGCCGTCATCCGCCGCACCTGGCGGTTACGGCCCTCGGTGATCGTCAAGGACAGCCACGACGTGGGGACGGTCTTGCGAAGACGGATGGGGGGCACGCGGGGCCATACATCAGGAGGATCGACCGGGCGTGCCTGGCTGGGCCGGGTCGAGCCGTCCTTGAGTATCACACCCTCGGCCAGGCGTCTGAGGGCCGCCTCGTCTGGCGTTCCCTCGACCTGGACCCAGTAGGTCTTGGGCAGCTTGTGATCTGGGTCGCTGATCAGGTGTTGCAGGAAGCCGGCGTTGGTCAAGACCACCAGGCCTTCGCTGTCCGAGTCGAGCCGGCCGGCCGCATACACGTCCGGGATCGGGACATAGTCCGCCAAGGTCGGCCTGCCCTCCGGGTCCGTGAACTTGCATAGGACCTGATAGGGTTTGTTGAACAGGATCAGGCGGTGCATCCGCCCTGCTCTTGCCGATGGTTCACCCGTGGCAGTCACGGGCAATCGGGATTCATGCGGTCCTCGTCCAGCCACGGCCATAGGATACCCTCAAGCGAGTGTCTATGCCACTCCAGGGTGAGACGGACAACGAAACAAAAAAAGGCGAATTTGGGTTATTCTTGTTGCATTTTCCCAATCCCCTTGAGCATAATAGTTGACTTGTGGAGACTATTCTTCCGCCTCTCGAGAGTGTGCTCCCAATGAATCCATGATGAGAGAGGTATGTAGAACGGCCCAAAGAGGGCCAAGGAGAAGTATCAGTGAGTAGAGGTACAGTGAAGTGGTTCAATGCGTCAAAGGGATTCGGCTTCATCACTCCGGACGAGGGCGGCGAAGATCTGTTCGTCCATCACTCGGAGATCAAGACCCAAGGCTATGCCACGCTCGATGAAGGCCAGAAGGTCGAGTTTACTGTCGGACAAGGCAAGAAGGGTCCTTGTGCGACGAGCGTGACTCCCGTCTAACCAGACACCAAGGCTTGAACCCGGAAAGGCCCTGCCACGCGCAGGGCCTTTCCTGCTATTCTGCTGGCAGTAAGTCGAGAGCGTCCCTATCCCAAACCTGACTCCCCGAGACCGGCACCTATTTGTGCGGACCTCGGAGGACGCAGGGATTGGCGAGGGGAGAGGGATTGTGCTCATAAGCAGCACCTCCCGGCTGTAATTATTGCCTGCCACGATCTGCCTGCCGGACCACCGCGAAGGCCAGGTGCCGGTCTCCGGGAATGACGGCTGAGGCTCTGGGCTGCATTGGTGCCTGAGCGGCCAGTCCTGTGACATCGGTATGTCCATAGGTTGACGCCGGAACCTCTGTCTTCCAGGGCACGCTGCCTCCCGCCGACTCCCACATGGCCGGGCAGGTCTTTCAGGCCCACACCTCTGACTTGCTCGCGAGTTCAAAGACAGCCTACCCACCGTAGAGGAGCTTGGGTATGGCGGGTAAGTGGCGACGACTTGCAGGGTTCGGGTTTGCATTCCCATAGGATTACGAAGAGCAGAAGCAAAGAGAACTGATCCGCTCATGGGTTGATAGGGCGGTCCAGGCAGTGCCCGGGGGCAGAATTGGGAAGGCAATGACGTCCCAAGAGGTCGACGAGTTCAGGGCGGGGCTCCTTGGATGGTTCCTTGCAGACAAGCCCATCAAACACAAGGCATTCGCAAATGAGAAGGTATCTGTTGAGAACCTGCTTAAGCATTACTGCGTGGGCCCTACACTGGCACGTTTAGACGAGGCGAAAAACTCGATCGTTCCATACCGCAATTGGTAGACATTCCGGATCACAGTGTGTTCAGGACAGCCTTGGGTGATCGAGACAGCCATGGCACGAACCCGACGAACCAAGAAGACGACAACGGCAATACCGAGCGGCAGGATACGGCCCACTGTGTATGTGATTGCAGGGCCAAACGGTGCTGGCAAGACGACCTTTGCTACGGAGTTCCTGCCGGACTTCGTGCGGTGCCGGGAGTTCCTAAATGCTGACCTTATCGCGGCCGGTCTGTCGCCGTTCGCCCCTGAGACCCAGAACCTGCGAGCGGGACGCCTGCTGCTCTGGCGGCTAAAGGAGCTGGTCGCGGCACGACAGGACTGTGAAGGAGTAGAACCATGAGCCAGGATCGACACCGGCAGCCGAGCCTGTCAGCCAAGGCGGCTGCGGCGTTCCGACGGGCGGCACGAAAGGTGGTCCAGCGAGCCAAGCAGACCGGCACACCGATTGTGGTGTGGAAAGATGGCCGCGTCAGGGAAGTGCCGATCGATCAGGTGGAATCTGTGACCGATCGGGAGGCAACGGCGAAGGCCAGGCGCCACGCTTAGAGGTAGTCTCAGGAATCCTGACGACAGCAATTCGTTCCTCCCAGACTCTCAATTCTCGACCCCCCCTTATTCGCTCGCACAACCCATCCGTGACCCTTCTTGATTCGCTCAAGAACTGAACCCCGCAACGGGGACTTGTCTCAGATCCGCCTGCCGAGTAGACTCTTACCCTGTGTTCTTGTACGTGGAGCCCCAGTCCGTTCCATTTGAAAGGGGAGTCGATGAGGTTCTTGGTAGGTAGTCTCGCGGGATTGCTGTTGTTGGCAGGGGTCTGCGTAGTTGCCCAGGAGGGCCAGCCCTCCTCAAATGCAGGTCAGGTGGCACCGGCTGACGACCTGAAGCCTATCGTGCTGCCGCCACCGCAGACCGAGGGCGGCAAGCCCTTGATGCAGGTCCTCAAGGCCAGGAAGTCCGGACGGGAGTTCAGCACAGAGAAGCTCCCGCCCCAGGTCCTGTCGAACCTGCTTTGGGCGGCGTGGGGCGTGAACCGGGAGGACGGCCGGCGCACTGCCCCGTCAGCCAGGAATAGGCAGGAAATGGACGTGTACGTGGCCCTGGCGGAGGGCCTTTTCGTGTACAATGCCAAGGACCACCGCCTCGATCCCGTGGCCAAGGAGGACCTCCGGGCCGCCACGGGCACGCAGCCGTTCGTTGGCCAGGCCCCGCTGAATCTGGTCTATGTGGCGGACCAGGCCAAGCTGGGTGGCCCGGACGACGCGACGTCGTATGCCAATACTGGGTTCATCTGTCAGAATGCATACCTGTACTGTGCGTCCGAAGGCCTTAGCATCGTGGTCCGTGGCTCAGTCCCACGCGAGGCCCTGGCCAAGGCCATGAAGCTCCGCCCGGACCAGCGGATCACCCTGGCCCAGACCGTGGGGTATCCCAAGAAGGCCCAGTAGTCGCGGAGATCTGCAGCTCCGATGGTGGGACAGACGCAAGGGAAATGAATGAACGATCTGACAAGGAATCCTATGATGAGACAGGCATTGATCAGGGTGAGATTGGCGACAATCATGGTGTTGTCCGGGTCCATGGGGGTCTGGGCCGCCGAGATCGCAGAGTGGAATCAGTGGCAAGGTCCCAATCGCGACGCGATCTCCATGGACACCGGTCTTCTGAGGCAGTGGCCCGAGGGCGGGCCCAAGCTGGTATGGAAGGCCACTGGTCTGGGCGGCGGGTTCGCAGGGGTGTCGTTCTGGGCAGACCGGATCTTCACCGTGGGGGACAAGGAGGACGGCAGCTATCTGCTGGCCCTGAGCCGCACGGACGGCAAGCCCCTCTGGTCGGTCAAGGTGGGCCGGGCCGGGGGCAACGACCCGCAGCGTCCTGGGCCGCGTTGCACGCCGGCCACGGATGGGACCCTGGTCGTCGCCCTGGGCCAGTACGGGGAGTTGGTTTGCGTGGAGGCCGCCACGGGCAAGGACCTGTGGCGAAAGAGCTACCAGGAGGACTTCGGGGGCACGGCCGTACCCAAGTGGAACTTCTCCGAATCGCCTCTGCTCGACGGCGAACGCCTGATCTGCCTGCCCGGCGGGCCCAAGGGGTACATGGTGGCCCTCAAGAAGCAGACCGGCGAGCTGCTCTGGCAGGCCAAGGACCTGACCGGCAACACCAACTACACCTCCGCCATCGTTGCCGAGATCGGCGGCGTGCGACAGTATATCGCCTTGACGGACGCCCAGGTGGCGGGCGTGGCGGCAGCGGACGGCAAGGTCTTGTGGACGGCCCCCAGGACCGGCAAGGTGTCGGTCATCCCGACCCCGATCTGCCGGGATGGGATCGTGTTCGTGACCTCCGGTTACGGGGTGGGGTGCAGCGCACTGCGAATCACGGCCGCGAACGGGGCGTTCAAGGCCGAGCCGATCTACGCGGACGCCAAGATCGCGAACCACCACGGCGGCGCGATCCTCGTTGGCGACTACGTGTATACCTCCGTGGACCCGGGTCTGCTGACCTGTCTGGAGTTCAAGACGGGCAAGGTCGTGTGGCAGGACAAGGGCGTGGGCAAGGGATCGCTGGGATACGCGGACGGCAACCTGATCCTGCGGAGTGAGAACGGCCCTGTGGCCCTGGTCGAGGCCACGTCCGAGGGGTACAAGGAGAAGGGCCGATTCGACCAGCCCGATCGGAGCAAGGTCAACAGTTGGCCCCACCCGGTCGCGACCGGTGGTCGTCTGTATCTGCGTGACCAGGACGTCCTGCTCTGTTATGATCTGAAGGCAGGCAGCTAGTCCAGTACTGAGCTATGCAATCTCCACCACACATTTTGGGAGGACCTTCCATGATGACGAACACCCGTACGCGGCTTGTCCCTCTGATGGCGATCGCACTGCTCATGGTCGTTGGCCGGATGGCCCGGGCTGAGACCCTGCGGCCCGGCGACTCTGTGGCGATCTGCGGGGATTCGATCACAGAGCAGCGGCTCTATTCGCTCTACATGGAGGAGTACCTCTTGATGTGTCAGCCGGTCCCTGATCTGAAGGCCACGCAGTTTGGCTGGAGCGGCGAGACCTCGGGGGGCTTCCTTGCCCGCATGGCCAACGACGTGCTGGTCTTCAAGCCCACCGTGGCCACCACCTGCTACGGCATGAACGACGGGGGGTACGCAGCCTCTACGCCGGACCGGCTCAAGCAGTATCGCGAGGCCACCGAGGGGATCGTGAAGGCCTTCAAGGACGCGGGCGTCCGGTTCATCGTCGTGGGGTCCCCGGGCGCGGTGGATACGACCACCTTCAAGCGACCCGATCCCACGGTCTACAACCAGACCCTGTCGGACCTGCGGGACATCGCCCGCGACGTGGCCTCTCAGCAGGGCGTGGCCTTTGCTGACGTGCACACCGCCATGACCGAGGCCATGTCCAAGGCCAAGGCCCGGTATGGCACCGCCTACCACGTGGCCGGCCCGGATGGAATCCATCCTGCGGCCAATGGACAGCTCATCATGGCCTACGCCTTTCTCAAGGCCCTGGGCTGCACGGGCCAGATCGGGACAATCACCTTTGACATGAAGGCCGGAAAGGCCCAGGCATCAGCCGGCCACAAGGTCCTGAAGGCCTCACAAGGCTCAGTTGAGGTCGAGTCCTCGTGCTATCCGTTCTGCTTCTTCGGAGAGCCCAACCGGCCGAATGCCACGCGTGGGATCATCGAGTTTCTCCCGTTCAACGAGGACCTCAACCGCTTCTGCCTGGTCGTGAAGAACGCGTCGGCGGCAAAGGTCAAGGTCACGTGGGGCGATCAGGCCAAGATCTTTGTCGCTGCGGATCTGGAGAAGGGCATCAATCTGGCGGCGGAGTTCCTGGACAATCCGTTCAGTGGGCCCTTTGCGAAGGTAGAAGGGCTCATCAAGAGTCAACAGGCCTTCGAGACCCCGGCCATCAAGAGCCTGCTCCACACGGTGCCACAGTGGGAGAAGACGCTTCCTGAGGCCAAGGGCACGCTAGACCGTCTGAGAAGGCAGTTGATCGACAGGGACGTGGTGCTTCGAAAGGCGGCCAGGGCCGCCGTGGTGCCTGTCCGACACACGATCAAGATCGAATCCGCAGACTGAGGCCAGGAAGGAGGATCGGAGCATGGTCACGCGACAGATACTGGCCTGGGTGGGTCTTGGCCTGCTGGTCGTTTCGAGCAGGGCCTTGGCGAGGGAGGCCACCCGTCTGGACGAGGGTTGGCGATTCAAGCAAGGGGATGTTTCGGGGGCTGAACAGCCCACCTTTGACGACAAGGATTGGCAGGGCCTTGCCATCCCACACAACTGGGGCTGGGAGGATGCCCAGCAGGGCAAGGAGTACCTCCGCGGCCCTGGCTGGTATCGCCGGGTTCTGGACATCGGTGTTCCCAAGCCAGGGCGGCGCTACTTCCTCCGCTTTGAGGCGGCCGGGTCCGTGGCCGACGTGTATCTCAACGGCAAGCCGCTGGGTCAACACCGTGGTGCGTTCGGGGCATTCTGCTTCGAGATCAGCCCGTACCTGTCGGCCACGGGTGCCAACCTCCTGGCCGTGCGGGTCAGCAATGCAGCCGAGAAGGACATCGCCCCGTTGAGCGGGGACTTCTGCGTGTTTGGTGGACTGTATAGGCCGGTGCACCTGATCGAGACGGCTGAGGTGTGTCTGGCGGTCACGGACCACGGGGCGCCCGGCGTGACCTGGCTCCAGACCCATGTCACTGGGGCCCAGGCAGCCCTGGACGTCACGGCACAGGTCTCAAATGGCACGAAGAAGGAGCAGGCGCTGACCCTCATCGCCCGCGTGCTCGACGCAGAGGGCAGGCAGGTCGCCACCACCGAGCAGCCCATCAGGCTCATGCCCAGTGTGACTGCGCCCTATTGGCTCCAGGTGACCTTGCCCCAGCCCCATCTGTGGAACGGCAGAAAGGACCCATACCTGTACAAGGCCGTGGTCGAGTTGCGTGCCTCCGAAGGCATGGTGCGAGACTTCGCGGAACAGCCGCTCGGCCTGCGATCATTCAGGGTCGATCCGGACAAGGGATTCTTCCTCAACGACCAGCCCTATCACCTGCACGGCGTCAACCGCCACCAGGACCGCTGGAACAAGGGCTGGGCCCTGACCGAGGCGGACCAGGACGAGGACATGAGACTGATCCTGGAGATGGGCTGCACGGTCATCCGGTGTGCTCACTACCAGCACAGCGACTACTTCTATGGCCTGTGCGACAAGGCGGGCCTGCTGGTGTGGGCGGAGCTGTCGCAGGTCAACGAGATCAATCCCTCGCCGCAGTTTGCGGAGACTTCACGCAATCAGTTGCTCGATCTGATCCGGCAGAACGTCAATCATCCTTCGATTTTCGCGTGGAGCCTGTTCAACGAACTCTGGCCCGGCAGGCCCGACCCGCACCGTGAATTGCAGGATCTGCGAATCGTCGCCAACGGCGAAGACCCGACGCGTCCGACCATCGCGGCCACCAGCAATACCGGGATGCCGCAGATGAACAAGATTCCAGACTGGCTCGGCTGGAACATCTACCCCGGTTGGTACGACGGCTGGGGATCCAAGGACGATTTTGGCAAGTCACTGGATTCGCGGCGCCAGGACAGCCGGCACGGCGGTTTTTGCGTGAGCGAATACGGGGCGGGCGCCAACGTCTCGCACCACGAGCAAGACGTAAAGCAGCCGAAGCCCGACGGCCAGTGGCATCCCGAGGAGTGGCAGGCCGTCGTTCACGAATCCGCATGGGCGGCGATGAAGACGCGGCCGTTTGTCTGGGGCACGTTCGTCTGGAACATGTTCGATTTCACGAGCTACTACCGGAACGAAGGAGGCGTCAAAGGCCGCAACGACAAGGGCCTCGTCACCTGCGACCGCAAGGTCTGTAAGGACGCCTTCTATTTCTACAAGGCCAATTGGTCGGATGAGCCGACCCTCTACATCACGAGCCGGCGCTTCACCGAGCGGACCACTGCGGTGACCGACGTGAAGGTCTACTCCAATGCCAGCGAGGTAGAGTTGCTGGTCAACGGGGTATCCCAGGGCAAACGGTCTGATGGCGTCAACGGCGTGTTCGTCTGGAAGGACACGGCCCTGCAACCGGGTGAGAACCAGATCGTGGCCCGCGCCCAGCGCAATGGCCAGGCGATCGAAGACCATTGCGTCTGGACACTCAAGCCTGGGCAACCATCGGTCAAGTGAATGGCCCTCCTTCGCCCGAAGAGAAGAAGATCAGGATGAAGACGCTGAGAACCTGTCGGAGTTGCGGAGCGTCGTTGCAGGCGGATTGGCTGCAGGGGCTGTGTGCCTCGTGTCTGGAGCACGCGGATGCGGCACAGACCCTGGCCGCCATCAACCCGTGGTCTCCGTGCACCGCGGGGGGCCTTGCCCCGCCGCACCCGGATGCCCTGATGGGTCTCTTTCCGCAGCTTGAGATACTCGGGCTGTTGGGCGCAGGCGGCATGGGAGCGGTCTACAAGGCCCGCCAGCGCGACCTGGACCGTCTGGTGGCCCTCAAGATCCTCCCTCCGCAGATCTCACAAGACCCGGCCTTTGCGGAACGGTTCGCCCGTGAGGCGAGAGCGATGGCCCGCCTCAACCACCCGAACGTGGTCGCCGTCTATGACCTCGGGCGCACGGGCGAGTTGTACTATTTCCTGATGGAATTCGTGGACGGGGTGAATCTCCGGCAGAGGCTGGCGTCTGGCCGGCTCCCGCAGGACGAGTGTCTCGGCATCGTGCTGCAGGCCTGCGAGGCGATCCAATACGCCCATGACGAAGGCATCGTCCACCGTGATATCAAGCCGGAGAACATCCTGCTGGACAGAAAGGGACGCGTAAAAATCACCGACTTCGGGCTGTCCAAGCTGCTCGGTTCGGCTCCGCAGGGCGTTCAGTTGACACAGTCCAATCAGGTCATGGGCACGCTGCATTACATGGCCCCGGAGCAGTTTGAAAGGCCGCTCGCCGTGGATCACCGCGCAGACCTGTATTCCTTGGGCGTGGTCTTTTATGAGATGCTCACCGGGGAACTGCCCCTGGGCCGGTTCGCGCCGCCCTCCCAGAAGGCGCCCGTGGACGCCCGCTTGGACGAGGTTGTGCTCCGTGCCTTGGACAAGGACCCAGACCGGCGTTACCAGCAGGCCACGGAGGTCAGGGTGAAGGTGGAGGCTATAGCCGGCCTGGCTGCAAGGATCTCTCCTGAGGTGAGCCGGAGGCTCGGCTACGAATACCGGTCCAAGACTACGGTCTGGGGTCTGCCCCTGTTGGACGTGGCCTTGGGCGTGGACCCGATCACAGGCCGCAAGCGCGTAGCCAAAGGGGTCATCGCGATAGGTGAGGTGGCCGAAGGAGTCATCGCGTTTGGCGGCATGGCGTCTCTCGGGGTCATCGCCTGCGGTGGGATAGGCATTGGAGTGGTTTCCGTTTCTGCCCTGGCGCTGGGAGTTGTCGCGGTGGGGGGCGGAGCCATAGCGTTGTTGGGGAGTGAGGGCGCATTCTCCCTGGCCCCCATTGCATTGGGTGAATTAGCGGCCGGTTTCTATGTCTGCGGCGACCACGTGTGGGGAATCCATGCGGCCGGCAGGAATGTCCAGGATCCGGCAGCCGTCGCCTTCTTCTCGCCTTGGGCTCAGGCGGTAGCGAGCCGGGTGAACGCAGCCATGCCAATTGTTGTGCCCCTATTCATATCGTTGGGCCTGCTTCCAGGGCTGATGTCGAAGATGGCCCAATGGCGGGCAGCCAGGCGGTTGAAGCGTGCTCATTCGCAAGGAAACCCATGATCAACGGCAAGTGGCCCGTGGAAGCCGCGCCAATCTTTCAGTAAAGGATCGACCCATGAGAACCATCAACCCATCCAGATGTCGTACGCTGAATCCTTGGCTCAGCCTGATGATGCCTCTGTTCCTTGGCCTCACGGCAGCGGCGGCCGAGTCGGACATGGAGAAGAAGGTGGCGGCCTTGCTGGCCCGAATGACCCAAACGGAGAAGGTCGGGCAGATGGCGCAGATCAATGCCTTCCAGGGGCAGATCCCGGACGACCTGAAGAACCGGCTCCGCCAGGGCCGCCTGGGCTCGATGCTCAACGAGACGGACCCGAACACGAGCCGTGAGATCCAGCGGATCGCCGTGGAGGAGAGCCGCCTGGGCATCCCCCTGATCATGGGGCGGGACGTCATACACGGGTTTCGCACGATCTTCCCGATCCCGCTGGGCCAGGCCGCTGCCTGGGACCCGAACCTGGTCCGGGCCTGCGCTGCGGTCGCAGCGGACGAGGCCGCAGGGGCTGGGTTCCATTGGACCTTCACGCCCATGATGGACATCGCCCGCGATCCGCGATGGGGACGCATCGCCGAGGGATTCGGTGAAGACCCCTACCTGGGCAGCGCCCTGGCTGCTGCCATGGTGCGGGGATTTCAAGGAGACGACCTGGCCTCTCCGCACGCGATCGCGGCGTGTGCCAAACACTTCGCCGGGTACGGGGCCGCTGAGGGCGGTCGGGACTACGACACGGCCAGCATCCCCGAGGGCCTGCTCCGTGACGTGTATCTGCCTCCCTTCAAGGCGGCGGTAGACGCGGGCGTGGCCACGATCATGACCTCGTTCAACGAGATCAATGGCGTGCCCTCGTCCGGCAACACCCTCCTGCTGCGGCGGATCCTCCGCGAGGAGTGGGGCTTCAAGGGCCTCGTGGTCAGCGACTGGGAGTCCATGCCCGAGATGATAGACCACGGCTTCTGCAAGGACCTCAGGGACGTGGCCGTCAAGTCACTGACCGCGGGCGTTGACATGGAGATGCAGAGTACGGCCTATGCGGACCATCTCGATGACCTCGTCAAGTCAGGCGTCCTCTCGCAGGACCTGGTGGATGGCGCGGTCCGCAACATCCTCCGCGTCAAGGCCAGGCTCGGTCTGCTTGACAGACAGCGGCTCTCAGGCGCCCGGCCTGCAGGCAGGCCCAGCCCCAAGGCCCTTGAGCTTGCTCGCCAGGCCGTTGCAGAGAGCGTGGTCCTCCTGAAGAACCAGGGCAGTGTGCTGCCGCTCTCTCGGGGCCTCAAGTCCGTGGCCGTGATCGGACCTATGGCAGACGACCCCTACGAGGTCCTGGGTACCTGGAACCGCGATGGCCAGATAGAGGACACGGTCACGCCGCTGGCCGCGATCCGGGCCCTACTGGGCAGTTCCACTGCGGTTCACTATGCCCAGGGCCTGCCCTATTCCCGGAGCAAGGACCGGAGCGGATTCGCCGGCGCGGTGGAGCAGGCCCGTCAGTCGGATGTGGCCGTGATCTTTGCCGGCGAGGAGGCCATCCTGTCGGGTGAGGCGCACAGTCGTGCCCATCTGGACCTGCCTGGGGTACAGAATGAACTCATCGAGGCCGTGGCCGGGGCCGGCAAGCCCGTCGTGTTGGTCATCCTGGCTGGCCGGCCCCTGACTATCGGCCAGGTCTCCGCCAAGGTCCAGGCCGTGCTGTATGCGTGGCACCCGGGGACCATGGGCGGCCCTGCCCTGGCGGACCTGCTCTTCGGCGTGGTATCGCCGTCCGGCAAGCTGCCCATCACCTTCCCCCAGACCGAGGGCCAGATCCCGGTGTACTACGCCCACAAGAACACGGGCCGGCCCCCTACCCGAGTGCCGCTGCTCATGATCGACGACATCCCCGCCCGCGCTTATCAGAGCGCACCGGGCGATGCCGCCCGTTATCTGGACATCGGCTACCTGCCCCTCTATCCCTTTGGATACGGCCTGTCCTACACGGAATTCAGGTATGCCAACCTCCGGATCTCCTCGCCGCAGGCCAAACTGGGTGACACCCTGCAGGTCTCGGTAGACCTCACCAATGCCGGCAAGAGAGAGGCTCAGGAGACCGTGCAGCTCTACGTGCGTGACCTCGTCGCCAGCCTGACCCGGCCGGTCAAGGAACTCAAGGGCTTCCAGAAGGTCCCCTTGAAGAGCGGCCAGACCAGGACCGTGACATTCAGTCTCCCCGTGAGCACCCTTGGATTCCACAACAGCCAGATGCGCTACGTGGTGGAGCCCGGCGGGTTTCGGGTGTGGGTGGGCGGCGATTCGCAGTCGGGCCTGGAATCGGGATTCGAGGTCGTCGCGCCGTAGGGTGTGCTCGGCACACCACGCCGGACGATCTGCTCCATCCGGTCCTGGCGATCGATCATGGATTGAACCAGTCTCAACTGGACCCGGCAGCGGTCCAGGTTATGGCCGGGCCGGTGCACCTTGTAGTAGGTATCCCCTTGCAGGAAGTCCGTCAGGAACCGCAGGCCCTGTGCCAGGGTCATGAATTGGCCCCCCAGGACCAGGTGCTCGACCTCACAGCGGTTGAGGGACCCAGCGGCACCGGCCAGGAACCCGTTGACGATCGCCTCAAAGCGGTCCATACGCAGGCGAACCCTCGCGAGGTCCGGCTCATCTTCAGACGCAGTACCGGCCGCTGTACGTACGATGTCGCCGAAGTCATACAGCGACAGACCCGGCATCACGGTGTCAAGGTCGATCACGCAGACCCCTTCTCCAGAGGTCCGGTCCAACAGGACGTTGTTGACCTTGGTGTCATTGTGCGTGACCCGCACCGGAATCTTGCCCTCCCCGGCGAGTCTGGCCGGGGCCTCCAAGATGGCGGCGTGGTGGTGGAGGAAGTCGATCTCGTCTTGGGCCTGGGCGGCCCGGTTGCAGGGATCGGCAGCCAGGACCCTCTGGAACGTGTCATAGCGTCTGAGGCCGTTGTGGAAGTCGGGGATCGTCTCGTGCAGGGGCGGGCCCGGCAGGTCGGCCAAGAGTGACTCAAACCTGCCAAAGGCCTTGGCTGCGTCAAAGATCTGATCCAGGGACTCCGGCACCTCGACCGTAATCGTGTCCTGGATGAATCCGAAGGCCCGCCAGAAGTTGCCGTCCGGGTCTCGATAGTACAGCGTCTTGTCTAGCGTGCTGATGACCGTGAGCACGCAACGCGAGAGGTCCGTGCAACCCTCAACCTGGAGCCTCTGCCTCAGATGCGAGGTCACTCGCAGCAGGTTCTCCATGAGCCGGGCCGGGTCCTTGAACACGTGGTGATTGACCCGCTGCAGGATGTACTGGGTAGGTCCTGCGCCGGCGTAGTATGTCACCAGGTAGGTATCGTTGATGTGACCTGCTCCGTACGGGCAGGCCTCCTGGAAGCGACCGTTGATCGCGAACTGCCGGGCTATCGATTGCACATCAGGGGTCATGGACGAGGACTCCTATCGGTCCTCCCACAGACGCTGAGGGTACACACCCTGCTGGATCAGCTCCCGAATGCGGGTAGCGACCAAGTCCCGATCCGGCTTGTAGGTCACCCCGAACCACCGGTCGCGGGTCAACAAGACCTTCACGGCGATCTGCCCTGAGGTGATCAGGCGATTGATGGCCGTGGGGAGATAGAACTCCCGCGAGGCGTCTGCCTCAGTCCGCAGGAACTCCTCGAACAGTCGCTCCAGGTCCTCGAAGATCCGTGGATGGAACCCCCAGAAGTTCATGGACACGGTCTGGTCTCCGGAAAGGGGATGGGCCACACCAGCAGGGTCCACCGTCACGGCATCCATACCTTGTCTCTGGATGCCGTGTTGTTCGGTCACGCTGACCAGGTATCCCTGGGGGTCGCACTGACAGACCCCTCTGGAGACCCCGCCGTGCTCCGACAGGGTGTTTCGCAGCAGGTATCCGACCATGACCTGCCCTCTCCCGTCGGCGTGGGCCATACGGTCGAGCTGCTCTCGTGTCATCCGATAGGCGTCACGCCCGTAGTAGTCGTCTGCATTGATCACCGCAAAGGGCGTGTCAATGAATCCCCGGGCCACCAGAACAGCGTGGCCCGTGCCCCAGGGCTTCTGGCGTCCAGCAGGGATGCTGTCGACAGGGACACCCGTATCCAGTTCCTGGCAGGCAAAGGCCACATCGATCAGGCCTTCGAGCCTGCGGGCCATCCTCTCGTGGAACGCCTGTTCAAAGGAACGCCGGACCACGAACACGACCTTCTTGAAGCCCGCGGCCACAGCGTCGTGCAGGGAATAGTCGATGATGCATTCGCCGTTTGGCCCCACGGGGTCGATCTGCTTGAGCCCGCCGTAGCGGCTGCCCATTCCAGCGGCCATGATCAGCAAGGTGGGTCCTGTCATGTTGTCCCCTCAGTAGAGCGCCGCAACCGCAGGCACGAGTCATAGAACTGCTCGCAGTCCATGTCCTTGAGGAACACGAATCCCCTTGTGGCGCGGATCAAGGGGCTGTCGTGGTGGTAAAACCAGTCCCTGCCCAGGCAGCGTTTGATCCTGTCGTACTGCTCGACCTGGATCTGCTGGGCGAGCTTCGAGAAGGGCCCGTCGTACTCATAGCTGGGGAATGACGCCTCCCTCTGACTGAGGAAGGCGTTCTCAAAGGCGTCCTGGACGATCGAGAACATGTTGAGGCTGACCGGGACCAGGATGTCGGCCTCCGAGGGGTCGAATCGATACCACACGTTGCGATAGCCCCAGATGCGGAGGTCATAGCGCCCGCTCCGCTGCTGGTAGGTCCGCAGGGCCTCGGCCATGATCTGGAGCACCTTGTAGTGCGTGTCCGGGCCGCTGGCCTCGGGGTCCAAGGCCACGGTCACCACATCCGGCCTGATCCGCTCCATCAGGCGGACGATCGGCAGGACGTCCTGGGCCCACGTCGGGGTCTTGGCAAACACGTCCCCGGTGTAGAAGCCCAGGCGGAGGTGGAACACGTTGTCGCACTTCCATCCGTGATAGCCCCACAGGCACTCGGCCTCCCACTCGCGGCACATGCCCTTCAGTTGCTGCACGTTCTTGGGGTCATGCTTGCCCGGATACGCGGTCCGGAGGTAGAGGTCCAGTTGATCCAATCGCCTGGCGATGGCAGCCCGGTCCTGGCGGCCATGGACCTCCAGGAGGTTGCGGAGGAATCGGCGAGCACACCCCTGGGCCTTCGTGTCCTCGTTGGCAGCGGCAATCCCGTCCAGGTACTGCCAGACGTCCCGATTGCGGGCCATGGTGTTGCCCGGCAGGAAGTAGCCCTCCCTCATCAACTGCCTGAACTCGTGTGTAAGCAGGAACCGTCGCAGGTTGGCCGCGTGCCAGGCCAGAAACCGATTGGTCACGGAGGTGAAGCCGCTGGTGGCGGTCATGAAGTAGTGGCGGTTGCCGGCCTTGCGGATGTGGCGGACCACATGGGCGAAGTAGCCGAGCATGATGTCGTCGTGATGGGGCTCGGTGTGGAGAAAGCACCTGTCCTCCGCCACCTGCATGCCTCGATCGATCTTGCTGACCAGACCCCGATGGGCCTTCTGCGTCAGGTGACGAACCGAGGCCCCCGCCTTGGTCAGAACGAGCTGGCCGAACCGATCGGCCCGCAGGTCCTGGCTGGTCAAGGCCAGGAGAGGTTTGGACCTAGCCATGGCCACGTCCATCAGGATCTTGGCGATCTGCTGCTCATCGAGCGTTGGCTGGGCCCGCAGGGATGCGAGCTGGCGCTCCACCAGCTCTCCGGCCGCCCCGCGAGTCAGGTAGAACCGGGCATTGGGCAGCCTTTGCAGGGCAGAGGCCGGTACGCGTTTGTCCGGCGGAGACTCCACGGCCGCGGCCACAACCCGGGCCTTTGAGCACCCTGCGGCCATGATGATGGCCGTACAGCCAGGATTGTAGGTGATGGTCCGCAGGCCGATCGTGATCACCAGGCACTTGCGGGCGATCTCGATGCCGCCCAGGTCCGCAGCGGCAGCGGCCTGTGTGGGGTAATTGACCGGGCACAGTCGCGTGGTGGAGCGGTGATCGGACCCTGCGATATTGAAACCAATGTGGCCGTCAGGGCCGATTCCGCCCAGGAAGAAGCCGATGCCACCCAATGCCCGGATCTGATCCTCGTAGTCCATGCACCAGGCATCCACCGCCTGGAGCACGGCCTGCTGTCTTTCCTCCGGGTGGGACTTGGGCAGACGGTATCGCAGGGACAGGTCCACCTGCTGGTTGGGCCAGATCTGATCGAGCCTCTCGCCGTGGGCCAGGCCGATCCGGCGCCCGTCGATCAGGAGGGCCTTCTTGGGGTCCAGGCCAAACCCCTGGATGTAGAAACGGCGGACGTAAAAGTTGAAGCTGTTGGTCTGAGATGCGTCGATCGGATAGAACTCGTCGATCTGCACGAAATGCAGGCCCCTCATATCGGGTCTCCTGCCTGAACCCAGGCCCCACCGCCCCAGTTCCCTGCGGGTCTCCGCGCGAGTCCAGGTCCGGAGCAGGTGTTGGACGTACTTGATGAAGTACTCCGGGGTCTTGCCCGTGGGCAGTGCGATGACCCCTTCAGGGTTGGCCCGGACCCATTCGAGAAACCGCAGGGCAGTCACCTGGCCCAGCATGGGGAAGTTGTCCACGACGATGGCCGGGATCTTCTCTGTCGGGCGGTAGATCGACTCAAAGGCAGAGGCCTTCAGGGCAATCTGCTCGACCCGCGATAGACCTGACTTGGTTCTGGGATCTGAGTGTGCCATGGGCACCATTCTAACCGTGCGTGGCGAGTTAACTCAATAGCGGATGTGGCTTGTGGTGGCATTGCCGCTGCCGCCCAGAGGGCACCCGGCCGCAGGTCCGCCATGGCCCCCCCACTGCCATCGAGGGGGGCCATGGCTATCCGGACAAGATCCCTTGCGTCCCGGCCCTACAAGGCGGATGCCAAATCCGCTGGCTCTCGAAAGCCTGCCTCTGGGTTGCGGTCAAAAGCGGCGACGGCGAGATCAACGAGCACTTGGCCTACATACGCTGATATTTCCTACAAACATAGTATTGACTTACATTCCGTAGCACGTATACTTTTGATATGAACAAGAAGAAACCAACCAGAGACACGGTTCACTTCTCGGTCAAGGGTCAGGTGGTCATTCCCTGCCGGCTCCGCAAGGAGTTTGGCATCAAGGAAGGCACACCCGCCTACGTGGTGGCCACGCCCGACGGCATCCTTCTCAAGCCTGTCACGGCGGCGATGATCAAACGCGGGCGCGGCATTGTGAAGCGCAAACCAGACGACAAGCCCTTTGACCAGTGGTGGGCGGAACACAAGGCCCAGGAGAAGGCGATCGAGGAGGCCAAGTATGCCCGCAGCACCGGTGGTTCTCGATAGCCACGCCCTGGTGGCGTATTTCCGGGATGAGCCGGGGGCAGAGCAGGTCGAGGCCCTGCTGAACAAGGCGGCTGCGGCCGACCGTCCCGTCCACATGACGGAGGTGAACTACGCAGAGACCAGATACATCCTGACCCGTAAGGACGGACCCGAGGGCTGGGAGGCAGCCGCGAAGATCCTGGTCGGGCTGCCCATCGAGTTTCACCCCGCAGACCGCCGGCTTGCCGACCTGGCCGCCGGATTCAAGGGCCGGTTCAGGATCAGCCTCGCCGACGCCTTCGCCGCTGCGCTGGCCAAGGAGAAGAAGGCGGAACTGGTCACCGGCGACGCGGAGTTCAAACCACTCGAAGGCCAGATCAAGATACAGTGGCTGGGATAGGGCTAGGCCAGGATTGATTGAGCGCATGTTGCGGTGAAACGTGAACTTGGTCTGAGAGCGGATCGTTGGGGAACTGACAGAAGGTGTCCCCAATCGATTCACCGCCAAGTCAGGTCACCGTCCCGGCGAGGCCGTTGGCACTGCAACCGGGGCGGTGTGGCGTCCCGTGTCCATACGGCCTGCCAACCCCACCAAGCCCCAGGCCAGCACGAAGACGAGCAGTGCCACGCCCAGCGTCTCGATGACGGTGATCAGCAGAAGTCTCGCGGTCAATCGCTCGTGCATGGCGTCAGACCCTCAGGAAGACCTTCTTACGGTAAAGGAAGTAGAGGAACAGGACCTCCACCAGCAGGAAGCTCGCGGCATTGAGCACCTGGCCGATCCCCTGGCCGTTGACCTGCAGCAAGGTCACGGTGTCCAGGTATCCGTTGATGCCACCCAGCAGCCTCTGGGTGATGTGATCGAAGTCAATGATACCTGAGCCCATGTAGATCAGGATGGTGTTGGTGCCGATGACGGTGAAGGGTAGGGCCCACCCCCGCCTTTGCCAGACGTCGACGACCAGATAGAAGAGGGCCAGCAGCAGCATGGCCCACCCCCCGGCAAAGAGCACGAAGGAGCTGGACCAACAGCACTTGATGATCGGAAAGCCCGCTGCCTGCACCAACCGGGCGAGGACCAGGGCACAGACGCCACCCATGGCCAGGCCGCCCACCTTGGTGATGCCCGATCGCCCCTGGCCCATCAGCCACGTGCCACACAGGGAGCCCATCAGGGCCAGGGCAGCCCCGGCAACCGGTAGAAACAACCCCTCCGGATCGTAGGTCAGTTGGTACGTGCGACCAGGCAGCAGGTGGCGGTCGATGTAGCCTGTAAAGAACCCCTCGGGCGTGATGACGCCGGCCTGGGCAGGCCCGCCGCCGGCTGGGGGCACCGCGATCCACTGGCTCGCTGCCCAGTAGCCCAGCAGGATGCCAACCATCCAGATCACCCGGCCGCGAACCTGGGTGTTCAGCACGACCAGGGAGGCCAGCAGGTAGGAGAGGCCGATCAGGCCCAGCACGCTGGCAAAACGGAACTGCCTGAAGTTGAGATACTCGTTGCCCCACTTGAGATGGAGCAGCCCGTTGTACACCATGCCCAGCAGCACCAGGAGCACGGCCCGACGGATCACGCGGACGTAGAGCCTGCCCTTGGGCTCTCCGCGATCCAGGCGTCGGCTCAGGGTCAGGGGCAGCGTGACACCCGACAGGAACAGGAACATCGGAAAGATCAGGTCCTCGGCGTGGAACCCCTTCCATGCTACGTGTTCCAGTTGGATGTCGGAGAAGTACCGCAAAGGGCCCCACCCCACGTACTCGGCCAAGGCGTGGAAGAGCCCATCGCCGCCGATGATCCAGAACATGTCAAAGCCGCGCAGGGCGTCCAGGCTGGCCAGACGATCGCCCGGACCCGCCTGGGACGCGACTGCCGTTGCAGAGGGTTGGGCCATCGTCTCTTTCATGATGATGGGGTAGTGGTCTCCTGGTTCTTGGTTTCCGGTGGTTGGTCTTGGGTTGCCGGCTACAACGGGTGTTCGAATACGCCCAGGGGCCGCCTCTGCTTCCAGCGGCCACGGGTGAAGTCCGGGAAGGGGATGCACTGGCCACCGCGATTGACGGACTGCTCGCTCACCGGGAAGATCCCGCTCCAGGTGACCGAGTCGTATACGTCGATGTCCGGCTCCACGCCTTGGCGCAGGGCCTGTATCAGACGGTAGTCCTCGATGTAGTCCATACCGCCGTGGCCCGCGCCCTGGGCCTTCTGCTCAAGCGACGTCCAGACCGGATGCTTGTACTGCTTGGTGTATGCCTCCATGTCTTCCCACTCGTCATTCGGGCTCTTGCCCTCGATGTAGACCAAGGGCGTGGGGTACTTGCGGACGAGTCCCTTGGTGCCCTGGATCAGGAAGTCCCGGCTGTACGGGCGAGGCAGGTGGGTGTCGTGCTTGACGACGATGGTCTTGCCCTGAGCGGTCCGGATCAGGGACGTATTGACATCTCCGAGCTTGAAGGGCTGGTTGGCCCACTTGGGGTACTTCTCCTTGGCGTAGAGGTTCAGGCCCACGGACTTGGTACTGGCCGAGGCCAGGGTCTCGAAGGTATCGCCTCGCAGGATCTCCAGGCACCAGGCCACAGGCCCGATCCCGTGCGTGGGATAGGGATTGCCGTTGCGGTGGATCGCGAAGTTCAGTCGCCACATGCCTTGATAGAAGGTGGGCGAGAGCTTCAGTTCCCGCAGGTCATGCAGGTATCCGCACTCGGCGTGGAGGATCTCGCCCAGCAGACCCTGGTGGATCATGTTCAATGTCACCATCTCGTGGAGGTCATAGCAGCAGTTCTCCATCATGACGCAGTAGCGACGGGTCTTCTCCGCGGTCTCGACGAGCTGCCAGCACTCCTCCAGACTCGTGGCGATCGGCACCTCGGAGGCCGCATGCTTGCCGTTGGTCATGGCGGCCACGCACACCGGGGTATGCCACTGCCACGGCGTGGCGGTGTAGACCAGATCCACGTCCTCCTGCTCGCACAACCGGACAAAGTCCCTGTCACCCCCTTGCCCGTAGGTCTTGGGTTCCGGATGGCCCGCTGCGATGATCCGCTTCTTGGCCTCCTCGACCTTCTCAGGCCGGATGTCGCACAGGGCCGTGATCCGGCAGCCCGGGACCTTCAACAGATTGTTGACGTGACCTTGGCCCTGGTTGCCGATGCCCACGTACCCCACCCGGACGAGGTCCTTGGGCCTGTCGGACCAACCTACGGGCACCGGAGCGCGATGCAGGACATCCGTACAACCGGACAGGGCCAGGCCGCCCATGCCCGCGCCAAGGCCCGCTGCTGCTGTCTGCCTCAGGAACTCCCTGCGATTCAGTGTGTCGCCCATAGATCAATCCCCTATCGAACAGGCCCTAGGCCGGGCCTGCGGCCCAGGCCAGATCAGACGCATCCAAACCGGTATTGTAGCGGCCTCTTGCGGGACAAGGAAATGGATTGACGCACAAAAAAAGACGAGAAAATGGACGTCGAGCCGAGGCATGCCACTCGCTCGTGGCTCCCCATTGCCTGAAGGTCAGGCCAGGACGGAGAGAAGGCCGGCCAGGCTGAGTCAGAGGTATTTCTGCAGTCTGACGGGGAACTCCTCATAGCTGAAGAGCCTGTCATACTCAATCAGGCCTGACAAGGCCCGTGAGAGGATCCGCTGTTCGGATTCCTCCAGGATGGCTATGGGATTCAATCCCCCCACAACGACGACCCCCACTCGACCAGGGGAGACAGGGATCTCCAGGATGGGCTGTCCAGGCAGCCCGAGCTCCATGATCGCCCCAAGTCCGATCTCGGCGAGTCGTTCACTGATATTGATCAGGCGCTGCCGGCTTTCCGCCGGGACCTCGCGGAAGCTCGCGCCGATCAGGCCATTGCCATCGCGTATCGCCCCGTGGTAATCCGTCATACCACTGCGGATAAAGACCTCAAGCGGGTCGATACTTGTTCCATCGTAATGGATCATCTCCGTGAATCGAAAGGCCTTGCCGTCTTTAAGCCTCAACAGGCCCCCAAAACGGGAATTCATCGATATCCCGTGTTTCAGCAGGACACCATTGATCGTGATGGAGCAGACCGTGCAGAAGCCGAGCTTGTCCTTGGGGACCGTGATCTCCCCGATGGTCTCTCCAGGCCCCACCAGTGTCATCAGCCTTCCCATGCCATAGCCCTTCTCGAATACCTTGCACACCTTGTCTACACAACTGGCCAATTGGTCAGGGGTGACAAGGGACGTATTCACAACCACCGTTCCGCTTCGCATGGGCAGGTCGAACGTCATGCGGTAGATCATCTGGTCGATCTTCGCAGACAGATAGCCCGGCCTGTACATGATCTGCGACGACTGGAGTTCCGCCAGACCGACCTCAGTGATCCTCCTGCCCTTCTTGCCGCAGGCCAGGGTCAGTCCAGCCTCATCAAGTTCCCCAAGGTAGAATCGCACGGTTCTCTCGCTGAAATCCAGCCCGCTCAGCGAGAGTAGTTCCTGGATCTTTGAAGAGCTGATGGGGTGATTCTGCTCCTTAAGTACATTCAAGATAGCCAGCTTCTTATTCGTTTTCTTCTGCATTTCATCAATCCTGGAGAATGGCAAATCAACCGTCCGGCAAGGGCCTTGGCTTGCTTTCTGCGGGCATTGTATCGCCGGATCGGAAGGAATGCAACGAGACCTGCCGTTTCCTGGAAACTATCGGCAGATTTGCCGATCCTGTCATACAAGAAAAGGGTTGACGAGTAACGGAGGCCGTTTTTCTAATGGATGAGAGGCAAATGTGTGCCGGTTAATAGGTGCGTTATGGGCATTCTTCTGAAGGGGTATTCCACATGGTAGAATGGCGCAAGCGAAATGATGTCCTCGGCACAGCCAACCGAGGCGATGCGTGCGAGTCGGGCCTGTGCACCCTGTGCATGTCCGACTGCAAGGGCAAGTGCGAGACGTGGATGTCGAGTCTGGTCGGGCGCAAGCTCCTGTATCCCCGCAATTACGGTTGGATCACCTCCGGCTCGGGTAACACCTGTGCGCAGGGCGTGGGCTATCATGCCTTGCGGATCCAAGGTTATGCCTACGGCGTCCACGGCATCGGCGAGAAGATGACCAACGACCCGGACGATTGCGTGTTTCCGAATGTCAACCTCGAGACCTCGTTCGGCAGCCAGAGGAAGACCAAGTGCCGCCTGCCCATCATGACCGGTGCCCTGGGCTCGACCTTCGTTGCTGCCCGGTACTGGGACTCGTTTGCGATCGGCGCGGCCTTAGCCGGGATCCCAATCGTGATCGGCGAGAATGTGGTGGGCATCGACAGGAAGGCCTCCCTCAGCAAGGGCAAGATCTCCAAGGCCCCCGAATTGGATCGCCGCATCGATACGTACCTGAAGCACCATGACGGGTATGGCGCGATCATCGTGCAGATGAACGTGGAAGACACCCGCAACGGTGTGGCCCAGTACGTGGTCAACAAGTACGGCGACAAGGCCATCATTGAGCTCAAGTGGGGCCAAGGCGCAAAGGACATTGGCGGCGAGATCCAGGTCGCCGACATCGAGTACGCCCGGTTCCTGAAGGACCGCGGCTATGTGGTCGATCCGAATCCCTATGATCCGGTGGTCGAGGCCGCGTACAAGGACGGGTCCCTCAAGGCCTTTGCCCGTCACAGTCGTCTGGGAGGAACCAATCTGGACACCGTCGAGCAGGTCCACGAGGACTTCATGAAGGCGGCCCAGGGTCTCCGTGAGATGGGCTGGAAGCGGATCAGCCTCAAGACCGGGGCCTACGGGCTCGAGGCGCTGGCCATGGCGATCAAGTTTGCCGCCGAGGCAGATCTGGACCTGTTGACCGTGGACGGCGCAGGCGGCGGTACGGGCATGAGTCCGTGGAACATGATGGAGCACTGGGGAATCCCTTCGCTGGAACTCCACGTGAAGACCTATGAGTACTGCAAGATCCTGGCGGATCGCGGCATCAAGGTCCCGGACATCTCATTGGCTGGCGGCTTTGCCCGCGAGGATCATCTGTTCAAGGCCCTGGCCGTATGTGCACCGTTTGCCAAGATGGTGTGCATGGGTCGTGCCCCGATGATCCCAGGCTTTCTGGGCAGCAACATCCAGGGTGTGTTTCAGCCGGACAAGAGAGAGCAGATCAATGGCCACTGGGACGAGCTGGCGCCCTCGGTCAAGGAGATCGGATCGAGTCCGGAAGAGATCTTTGCCGGCTGGGAGGCCGTCAAGAACAAGGTCGGTGCAAAGGAGATGAAGAACATCCCGTTCGGCGCGATTGCCATGTACACCTATGCCGACAAGCTGGCCTGTGGTCTACAGCAATTCATGGCCGGGGCCCGCAAGTTCCGGCTCTCGGAGATCAGCCGCGACGACCTCATGTCCGCCAACAAGGAGACGGCAGACGTCACGGGCATCCCCTACATGCTCAGCGCCCTGGATGACTTCGCCAAGAGCATCCTCAAGAAGTAACGCTGTATCGTTCCTGCACGCACAGGAATCCAATAACGCGACGGGGCTTGGTGTCTACAGATACCAAGCCCCTCTCCGTTGACTAGTCCGCGGGCCATGGGTGGGCTATGGGCAACGACACCTCCTCGGTATGGCAGTTCTCGACAACGCCCGAGTTGCCTCCCGCCACACTACCGACGTGACTATGCCCGTTTATCGTCCCCCCGGCAGAACAATCAGCAATGGTCCCAGCGTTGTACCCGGCCACCGTACCTACGTAGTCGGACCCCGTGCCTGCGTAGGTGGTGCCAGTGCCGCCCCTGATCCAGATGTTCTCCAGGTCCACTGCCCTGACTACGGCCCCCTTGGCAATGAAGCCAAACAGGCCCAGGTAGTCGCCCGTGCGCGTGGTGATGCTCAGGTTCAGGATCTTGAAGCCAAGGCCATCGAAACTCCCTGTAAAGGCAGTGCCCTGGAAGCCGTCCTTGGAGCCATCCACGTCCTGCGCGATCAGGGCTTTGGAGTACACCCTTCCGGCCATGTCGACATCGGCGCTCAATACAAAGTGCATACCCCACAGCTCCGGATGATCGGATAGGCTGTCCAACTGACTTGCCGCCCAGATCTGGTAGGGGCGGGCCGCCGTGCCCTTGCCGGGATTGGTGGCCCAATCGTAGACGTATGCCCCCAGGCTAAGGACCAGCTCGACGGTACCGCCGGGTGCGGCAAACGAAGGGGGGTAGGTTCGCAGAACAAGACCTTGGGGGATGGAGCGATCGTAATCGGTCTGCACCTCTGCGCCCGGCACAAGACCGGCCTGCTCCAAGACCCTTCGTGCATCCTCCGGCGTCAGACCCTTGATATCCGGGATGGCCTGCAGGCCTGTCTGCTCCGTCTGCCAGACCAGGATGGGGGGCGAGTCCTGGGGCATGAACCAGTCATCGCTGGACCCATCCAATCTAGTACCCCAGAAGTCAAAACCAACGAAGCTCCCTTGCTGGGTCATCTGACCGGCATCCAGGGCCGTACCCCAACCACGACCCGACCCTCCCCCATCGGATCGGGCAAGGAAGTAGCTGCCCGCAATCTGGCTGTCTCCATATCCGACCAAGCCCCCGATCGCCCCCCATCCGGTGACAGTGCCGGTCGAGTAGCCGGTCGAGTAGC